>Ga0136633_1001089_pt1 | contig 20195 bp, 20 predicted proteins | sample AntDrymeUQ832206_2_FD_105494 | JGI IMG/M metagenome (GOLD analysis project Ga0136633, IMG submission 105494) | Polar desert sand microbial communities from Dry Valleys, Antarctica - metaG UQ83 (22.06) | ecosystem: Environmental > Terrestrial > Soil > Desert | place: Antarctica: Dry Valley...
CGGGCCGCATCTGGGTGGCGGGCAAGGACATCGGCCAGCTCAGCTCGTGGAAGGTGCCGCTGCTGCGGCGCAACATCGGCTGTGTGTTCCAGGACTTCAAGCTGCTGCCCACCAAGACGGCGTACGAGAACGTAGCCTTCGCCCTCGAAGTGATCGGTCGCCCGCCCCACGTGATCAAGCAACAGGTGCCCCAGGTCCTCGACCTCGTCGGCCTGACCAAGAAGCGTGACCACTTCCCGAACGAGATGTCCGGCGGTGAGCAACAGCGGGTGTCGATCGCCCGGGCCTTCGTGAACCGGCCGCTGATCCTCCTGGCCGACGAGCCCACCGGCAACCTCGACCCCAGCACGTCGGTCGGCATCATGCGCCTGCTCGACCGCATCAACCGCACTGGCACCACCGTGGTCATGTCGACCCACGACTCCAGCATCGTCGACACCATGCGCCTGCGGGTCATTGAGCTCGACCGCGGCGTCATCGTCCGCGACCAGGCCCGTGGCGTCTACGGGGCGTTCACATGACAGCGGGCCCCCGGGTGCTTCGCACACGTCAACTCCGTTGGCCACGGAGGCTCGCCGCTGTGTGCGGCAGGGCCTCAACCCCGCCGCGCCCGCCCACACCCTCTGAGGAGCACTAGCGCTTGGCTGTCAACCTCGAGTACGTCTTCCGCGAGACGGTGTCGAACCTCAAGCGCAACGTCTCCATGGCGTCGGCGGCGCTGCTCACCGTCGCCGTGTCGCTCACCCTGGTTGGTGGCGCCCTGCTGGTGAAGCGGGGGGTCGACCGGGCCACCGTGCAGTGGAAGGGCAACGTCGAACTCTCGATCTTCATGAACGCCACCGCCTCCCTACCGGAGTCGGAGGCTATCGACCGGCAGCTGAAGAGCATGCCGGAGGTGAAGAGCTACCGCTACGTCAGCAAGCCCGAGGCGTTTGAGGAGTTCAAGCAGATCTTCGCCAATGAGCCCGACGTGCGCGAGAGCCTGACCGTCGAGCAGATCCCCCCGTCGTACCGGGTCGTGCCCCGGGAGGCCGAGCAGACGAAGATCGTCGGCGAGCGGTTCGAGGACACGGCCGGCGTCTTCCGGGTGAGCTACGCCAAGGAGGAGGTCGATGCCCTGGTGTCTGTCACCAACTTCCTGCAGATCATGCTGTGGGGCATCGCGGCCGTCCTGCTCGCGGCAGCGTCGCTGCTCATCCTGAACACCATCCGCATGGCCATCTTCGCCCGTCGCCGTGAGGTGGCGGTGATGAAGCTGGTGGGCGCCACCAACTGGTTCATCCGGGTGCCGTTCATGCTCGAAGGCCTGTTGCAGGGGCTGGCCGGAGCCACCCTGGCTTTCGGCGTGGTGTGGATCGGGCGCGACCTGATCCAGGACCGCATCGCCGGCGCCCGCAACGACATCCAGTTGTTCAAGCAGTTCCTGGTGACGGGTGCCGACGTGACGGGCACCGGGATCCTCCTTCTGGTCGTGGGGGTCGTGGTAGGCACTGTGGGATCGGCGCTGGCGGTCAGCCGGTTCCTCGACGTCTGAGCGACAGCACGGAGGGGTTCGGAGTTTCTTGGTGGGGGCGAAGGTGGCCAATGTGAGGGCAAGAAGGAATTGCCTCGTCGGGCTCGTCGCCGTCCTCTTGGTGGCTGTCACCCTGCTCTCCGGCGCAGCCGGGGCGCAGACGTCGTCGGACAAAAGCAAGGTCGACCAGCAGATCGACGCCACCAAGAAGCAGGTCGACACCGCCTCCGCCGAGGAGCAGCGTCTGCTCGGGCTCATCGAGTCGTCGACCGCCCGCAAGACCGCTCTCGACGCCAAGGTGGCGACCATCGACGGCCAGATCGCCACCGTCCAGCGCCAGCTCGACGCCGCCCAATCCAAGCTGGCCGCCCTGGAGGCCCAGCAGCGGGTGACCGAGGGCCGGCTGGTGGAGGCACGCGAAGCGCTGAACGCGGCCAAGGAAGAGCTGGGCCGACAGGCCATCGCCGCCTACACCGGGCAGTCCGAGGCGGCCAGCTATGCGTCGATGCTCCTCCACGCCTCCAGCCTGGGGGACCTGGCGTCGAAGCGTTCCTACATGCGGGCCGTGATCGGCTCCCAGACCGACGCCATCGCCGCCACCGAGCGGCTTCGCGACGAGGTGGGCGACCTGGGCAAGCAGCTCGACACGTCCCGGGCCGACGCGCAGGGACAGCGCGATGTCGTCGTCGGGCAACGTGCGAGCCTGCAGAGCGGTCGGAACGCCCAAACGGCGGCCCGAGCCGAGGTGCAGGCCGAGATCTCCCAGACCGACGCCCTGCGCCGCGAGGTCCTGGCCCGGAAGGACGAGTTCGAGGAGCAGCTCGAGGACCTCGAGGACGAGTCGGCGGCGATCGCCGAGACGTTGCGCCGCCGCCAGGCCGAGGCGGCTGCGGCTGCGGCAGCTGCGGCTCGGGCGGCAACGACCACCACCACCGTGGCCGGCGTCGCAGGCGCCGTGCCGAGCGCCGGCTCCGGCTCCGTGCCCACGACCGCCCCGTCCACAGCCGCCGCCGCTCCGGCCAAGGCACCCGGCCGGCTGCTGACGCCGGTACCGGGCGCGCCGGTGACCTCGCCGTTCGGCTACCGGATCCACCCGATCTACGGCACGTCCCGCCTCCACACCGGTATCGACTACGGCGCTAGCGAGGGCACCCCCATCCGGGCTTCAGCCGACGGCGTGGTTGTCAGCGCGGGTTGGTTCGGCGGGTACGGCAACGCCACGATCATCGACCACGGCGGCGGCATCGCCACTCTGGTCGGTCACCAGTCGTCCATGTCGGTATCGGCGGGCGGCAAGGTCACCCAGGGCCAGACCATCGGGCGGGTCGGCTGCACCGGTGACTGCACGGGCCCTCACGTCCACTTCGAAGTTCGCGTCAACGGAGATCCAGTGAACCCGGCGGGCTACTTCTAGAGCGTCTGGTCAATCGGGGGCCGGATACGGCCGCAGATCGACCAGACGGTCGGCGGCTATCCGCGCTGGCGCAGCCGCAACACGGGCGCCGGCGGGGGGCCGATCCATTCGGCGACGAGGTCCTGGCCCCGTTCCGCCCACTCCTCGGCGGTGAAGGCGTAGCGGATGTGGTCCTCCCAGCGGCCGTTGATGGCCAGGTACCGGACGGCGACGCCCTCCTCGCGCAGGGCGAGCTTCTCGGCGACCCGGCGGCTGGCCCGGTTGCGGGGGATGATGGCGACCTGCAGCCGGTGGAGGCGCAGGTCCTCGAAGGCGAAGCGGGTCGCGGTCACGAGCGACTCGGGCACGTAGCCGTTGCCGGCGCGCGCTTCGTCCATCCAGTAGCCGACGTAAGTGTTCTGGAACGGGCCCCGCTGGACGCCCGACAGGTTGATCTCCCCGGCCAGCGTCCCTTCCACGAAGATGCCGAAGCCGTAGCCGGTGCCCAGCTGCCACTCCCGCTCCCGGGCCCCGCAGCGGGCATTGAACGCCGGCTTGCTCTCGGTGTCGTCGGGCTGGCCGGGCGGCGGCGTCGGCTCCCACTTGAGCAGCCAGTCGCGATTGCGCTGGCGCACCTCGCGCCAGGCGTCGAAGTCGCCCAGCACGAGGGGTCGGAGGAGCACCCTCCTGCCGCGGAGCTGGGTGGGAAGAGGGCCGGGGGCCACGACGGCGACTTTACCCACGGAGGCTGCCATTGCGTTCAGCCGCCACGCAGGCTGAGGATAAGGCCGTCGAGGATGTCGGCCTCGCTCACCAGGCACTCGCTCAACTCGAAGTAGCGCATGATGGCGACGACGATCACCGCACCGCCGACGATGACGTCGGCCCGTGCCTCCTCGAGACCCGGGTTGTGTACCCGCTGGCGGCGGCTCTCGGTGGCGAGGGTGCGGAAGACGTCCTCCGCTGCGGCCCGGGTCAGGACGAAGTGGTGGGTCCGGTTGCGGTCATAGGTCGCCAGCCCGAGTTCGACGGCCGCCATCGTGGTCACCGTGCCGGCCAGGCCGACGAACCGCCGGGCCTCGACCACCGAGGGGATGACCCGGGCGACGTCGTCGAGGTGGCCGCGGACGACGTCGAACGACTGGCTGAGCTCTTCGGGGGCGGGCGGGTCCGAGTGGAGGAACTTCTCGGTGAGGCGGACGCAACCGATGTCGGTCGACAGCACACCCTCGGGCTCGCCGCCGTTTCCAGATGGCTGTCCCACGGCGAATTCTGTCGAGCCGCCACCGATGTCGACGACGAGGAACGGGCCGTCCTCGGCGTCGAGCTCGGCGGTGGCGCCCAGGAACGACAGCCGGGCCTCCTCCTCGCCCCCCAGCAGCTCGGGGGCCACTCCCACGGCGGCGGTGGCGGCGGCGAAGAAGTCGTCCCGGTTCGACGCATCGCGAGCCGCTGAGGTGGCCGTCATCCTCACCCGCTCCACGCCGTGGCCGTCGAGGACCGTCCGGTACTCCTGGAGGACGTCGACGGTGCGGGCGATGGCATCGGGCGCCAGCCGCCCGGTGGCGTCCACGCCCTGCCCCAGCCGGGTGATCCGCATGAGCCGCTCGACGGTCCTGCCTTCGGAGTCGGCGACCAGGAGCCGAGTGGAGTTCGTTCCGCAGTCGATGGCGGCGGATGTCATGCGAGCCGCTCGGCAACCCAGCGACCGATCGGGTCGTCGCCCCCGGCCAGGTACCAGGCGTAGTGGGCGTGGAGGCACTTCACGCCCTTGCGGGTCCCGGCCACCCCACCCGAGGGGCGGGGGCCGGCGTGGCCGGCGGGTAGCGCTGCGTCGCGCTCGGCCGCGTATCGGGCGTGTGCCTCGGCCACGTCGGCCGGATCGACGGCTGCCTCCGCCTGCCGCACCCCTCCTCCGGCCTCCAGCGTGCTGACCGTCCGGCGCAGGTCGTCGTCGACCAGCCAGTAGCGGGTCGGCATCGGCGTGCCGTCGCCGAGCAACGGGGCGTTGCGGATCACCACCGGCTGGCCGTCGGACCGGCGGACCACGACCTCGAAGTCACCTTGCGGCTCCCGGCCAAGGAGCTTGGTGACCGCATCACGGTCTGTCATGTGTTCATGGTCGCGACCCGCGCCGAGCCTTGATGGCCTTCCGGCAGGGGCCTCCGTTGTACTCCGGCGGGGCCGGCAGGTCGCCTCGGCGCTCTCGCTCATGTCAGGCGTTCGGCCAGCTCGCGGGCCAGGCGGGGCCCGGTGGCGGCGTCGTCGTGCTTGAGGAAGACGTAGGCGTCGCGGTCGTCGGCGGCCACCTTGGCCAGGCGCTCGGCCCACAGGTCGAGGTCGGCCGGCGTGTAGTCGGGGCGTCGCAGGCGGACGTAGGCCACCGGGCCCACACTTGGGATGGCGGTGGCCCGACGCTCCGCAGTGTCGGAGACGACCAGCGTGGCGCCGGCGGCGTCGAGGCGGTCGAGCACGTCCGTCCGCTCCCAGGCCGGCCCGAGCTCGAAGGCCGACGTGGCGGTGAGGGGGCCAAGGATGCGGCCGAGCCTGTCGAGGTCGGGCTGCTGGTGGGGGAGGGCGACCAGCACCGGCCCCTGCGCCGTCTCGAGCGGGGCGATGGCGGCAAGGAAGGCGGCGACCCGGTCCTCGACGCCGGCGAGGTCCCGCCGGTGGGTGATGCCCATGTGGGCCTTGGGCGCGAAGCGAAACTCGTCCGGGACGGTGGCGACCCACTTGGCCAGCGCGACGGCGGTCGGCAGCCGGCGGTAGGTGGCGTGCGCCTCGACGGTGTCGAACGTCGACGCGTAGACACCGAGCATGCGGGCCGCCGAGGTGCCCTCCGGGTAGAACGGGCCCACCCACGCCGGGTACGACCACCCGCTCGTCCCGACTCGTACGACGCCCACCGGCCCAGGGTAGGGGACCTCAGAAGATCGAGGTGATGCGCTCCCACAGAGACTGGGAGTCCTTCGCCGGCGGCGCCGGCGCCGGTTGCGGGGCGGTCGGCGCGGATGGGGCCTGGGGCAGGATGAAGTATTGCTCCTCGCCGGGCTTGACCAGGTTGTACTGGCGGGCGAGGCGCTCGATCTCCTCATCGGAGCGGAGCTGGTCGGTCCGCTCCTGAAGTACCCGGTTCTGGGCCGAGAGAGCCGCCTCCTGAGCCACCAATGCGGTGTGGGTGCGGCGCTGGTCGAGCCACGCCTTGGCCGGGAACACGGACAGGGCGAGCACGCCGATCAGAGCCAGAGCGGCTACGGCGAGACCGGCGCGCCCCTTCACCGGATCAGCCGTCCATTCGGCGGGCGAGGGCGGCGCCGCCGCGGAACGCGGCCGACTCACCGAGCTGCTGCTCGATGCGCAGGAGCTGGTTGTACTTGGACACCCGCTCGGACCGGGCCGGGGCGCCGGTCTTGATCTGCCCGCAGTTGGTGGCCACGGCCAGGTCGGCGATGGTCGTGTCCTCGGTCTCCCCCGACCGGTGCGAGATCACCGCGCCATAGCCCGACCGAGTGGCCAGGGCGACGGTGTCGAGGGTCTCGGTGAGGGTGCCGACCTGGTTGGGCTTCACCAGGATCGCGTTGGCGACCTTCGACCCGATGCCCCGCTCGAGGCGGGCGACGGCGGTGACGAACAGGTCGTCGCCCACCAGCTGCACCCGGCCGCCCGCCGCCCGCGTGAGGGTGGCCCAGCCGTCCCAGTCATCCTCGGACATGCCGTCCTCGATGGAGACGATGGGATGGCGCTCCGACAGGTCGACCAGCCAGCCGGCCATGTCGTCGGACCCGAGAGTCCGCTTCTCGCCGGCCAGCGCGTAGGTGCCGGCGGTCGAGTCGTAGAACTCGGTGGCGGCCACGTCGAGGGCGATGGCGATCTGCTCCCCGGGGGTGTAGCCGGCGGCCTCGATGGCCTCGACGAGGATCCGCACGCCGTCCTCGTTGGAGCCGAGGTCGGGAGCGAACCCTCCCTCGTCGCCCACGGCGGTGGACAGGCCTCGGTCGTGGAGCAGGCCGGCCAGCGCGTGGTAGGCCTCGACGCCCCACCGCAGCCCTTCGGTGTACGACGCGGCGCCGATGGGCACGAGCATGAACTCCTGGACATCGAGGTTGTTCGGGGCGTGGGCTCCGCCGTTCAACACGTTGAGCATGGGCATGGGCAGGACGTGGGCGTTGGCCCCGCCCACGTGGCGGTAGAGCGGCAGGTCGAGCTCGTCGGCGGCGGCGCGGGCGACGGCCAGCGACACGCCCAGGACAGCGTTGGCCCCCAGGCGGCCCTTGTTGTCGGTGCCGTCGAGGGTCACCAGCTGGGCGTCGACGCTGCGCTGGTCGAGGGCCTCCCAGCCGGCGAGCACCTCGGCGATCTCGCCGTTGATCGCATCGACCGGCCCCTGCACCCCTTTTCCGGCCCACTCCCGGGCCCCGTCGCGGAGCTCGACCGCTTCGTGGGCGCCGGTGCTCTTGCCCGAGGGCACGCTGGCCCGGCCTCGTGCACCGCTTTCGAGCGCGACCTCCACCTCGACCGTCGGGAAGCCCCGCGAGTCGAGAATCTGTCGGCCGGTGATCCGCTCGATGCTGCTCATGTTGCTCCTGTTGGTGGTGGGGACAAAGTTAGCTGACGACGCCGAACCCACAGGCCATTGGGGTAAGACGTGACCCTCTGAACTTGTTCGACGTCCTGGTACTGGTCGCAGTGGCCTCGGCCGCCATCGGTGGCTACCGCATGGGGTTCCTGGCCCGAGTCTTGTCGTGGGTCGGGCTCGGCGTCGGTATTTACGCCGGCGCCCGCCTCGCTCCCGTCGTCCTCGACCGCTTCCAGAGTGGCATTCCCGAGACCAAGCTGCTGGTGGCGCTCGGCGTCTTTCTCGTCCTGACCACCGCCGGCGCCAGCGTCGGAGCGGTGCTGGGGTCGAGCGTGCGCCGGCTGATCCCTCCCGGCACAGGGCTGCGCACGGCCGACCGGGGGGCGGGGGCGGTCGTGGGCGGACTGGGCGGGCTCCTGTTCGTCTGGTTGCTCGTCCCGGTCCTCGCCGAGGTGCCAGGCTCGGTCTCCGAGCTGGCCAGGAACTCCTCGATCGCCCGCACCATCGACCGCTACGGGCCGGCAACGCCTCAGGCCCTCCAGGACATCCGCCGCCAGGTGTCCGACGTGAACTTCCCCGAGGTGTTCGCCCGGCTCGGCCCGTCGCCCAGCGCCGGCCCGCCGCCGGGCGACGTCGCTCTTCCGCCGGCCATCCGTGACCGGGTGGCGGCGTCCACGGTGAAGGTGACCGGCACCGCGTGCGGGCGGCTGCTGTCGGGCAGCGGGTTCGCGGCGGCGGCGGATGTCATCGTCACCAACGCTCACGTCGTGGCCGGGGTCGACCGGCCGACCGTCATGCGCACCGACGGCCGCCGCCTCGCGGCCACCGTGGTGGTGTTCGACCCCAACCGTGACCTGGCCGTCCTGCGCGTCCCCAACCTGAACCAGGTCGCCCTCCCGGTGGGTGACGGGGAGGTGGGCGACCTCGGGGCGGTGTACGGCCATCCCCGGGGCCGGGACCAGCTCGAGATCAGCCCGGCCCGCATCGAGACCAAGGTGTCCGCCCAGGGACTCGACCTCTACGGCGACCGCCGGATCCGCCGGCAGATCCTCGTCCTGGCCTCGGCGCTCGAGCCCGGCGACTCCGGCGGTGCTCTGGTCGACACCGGCGGCCGGGTGGTCGGCGTCGCCTTCGCAGTGGCCCCGGATCGACCGGCCACCGCCTACGCCCTCGACAGCGACGAGCTCCGGGCCGTGCTCGACGTCGCCCGAGGCGGCCAGGTCGACACCGGCCCCTGCGTCCGCGGTTAGTGCTAGGGGAGCCCTCGCAAGGAGGCAGTACGCTGGGGACCGTGGCGAGATTTGGCGTGGTCATCACGGCGATGGTCACGCCCTTCGACGACGAGGGCGCCCTCGACCTCGCCGCCGCCGCCGACCTGGCCCGGTGGTTGGCCGATCACGGCAGCGACGGCCTGGTCGTGGCTGGAACCACCGGCGAGGGCTCCACGCTCACCGACGATGAGAAGCTCGACCTCTGGCGGGCCGTCGCCGGCGCCGTCACCATCCCGGTGATCGCCAACTCGGGCAGCAACGACACCGCCCACTCGGTGCACCTCACCGGCCTCGCCGCCCAATGCGGTGCCGCCGGCGTGCTGGCTGTGACGCCCTATTACAACCGGCCCTCCCAGGCCGGGCTTGAGGCCCACTTCCGGGCCATCGCCGCGGCCACCGAACTGCCGGTGATGCTCTACGACATCCCCGTCCGCAGCAGTCGCAAGATCTCCCACGAGGTGCTGGTGCGCCTCGCCACCGACGTTCCGAACGTGGCCGCAGTGAAGGATGCTGCGGCCGATGTGGCCGCCACCGCCCGGCTGATCGCCGCCGTCCCGCACCGGTTCGAGGTCTACAGCGGCAACGACGACCACACCCTGGCCCTCATGGCCCTGGGCGCGGTCGGTGTCGTCGGCGTCGCCACCCACTGGATCGGCCTGCAGATGGCCGAGATGATCGCCGCCGCCGGCAAGGCCGATCTGGCCACCGCGCGCGAGATCAACGGTCGCCTGCTCGAGTCATACCTGTTCGAAAGCGGCGACGCCGCCCCCAACCCCATCCCGGCGAAGGCCATGATGCGCACCCTGGGCCTGGCCGTCGGCGAGTGCCGCCTGCCCATGGGCCCTGCGCCGGCCGGCCTCGAAGACCGGGCAAGAGAGGTCTACGCAAACCTGCATGGTTGACACAACAGCCAAGAACGACAACGTCCGCATTACCTTCCTCGGCGGCCTCGGTGAGATCGGGCGCAACTGTGCCTGCATCGAGCAGGACGGCCGCATCATGATCCTCGACTGCGGGTTGATGTTCCCCGACGCCGAGATGCCGGGCGTCGACCTGGTCCTGCCCGACTTCACCTGGCTGCGCCAGAACGCGTCGCGGGTGGAGGGCTGCATCCTGACCCACGGCCACGAGGACCACATCGGGGCGCTGGGCTTCCTCCTGCGCGACATGTCGTTCCCGATCTACGGCTCCGCATTGAGCCTCGGCCTGGCCAAGAACCGCATCGACGAGGCCGGCATGCTCGGCCGGACGAAGCTGATCCCCGTGGCCGACGGCGAGCGCCGGCGCATCGGCCCCTTCGACTGCGAGTTCATCCCCGTCACCCACTCGGTGCCCCACGGCTTCGCCACCGCCTTCCACACCCCCCAGGGCGTGATCCTCCACTCCGGTGACTTCAAGCTCGACCTCACCCCGGTGGACGGCCGGGTCACCGACCTGGCCCGCATCGGCGCCATCGCCAAGGAGTCCGGCATCCGGCTCCTGCTGTCCGACTCCACCAACGCCGAGGAGCCGGGGCACACGGTCAGCGAGCGGAACGTCGGCAAGGTGCTCCGGGAGATCTTTGCGGCCAACACCGGCAAGCGAATCATCACCGCCTGCTTCGCCAGCCACATCCACCGGGTCCAGCAGATCGCCGACGCCGCCGTGGCCAACGGCCGCACGATCGCCACCCTCGGCCGGTCGATGATGAAGAACGTGGCCCTGGCCCGCGAGATGGGCCTGCTCCACATCCCCGACAACTCCCTCGTCGACATCGAGAAGATCGACTCCTTCGCCCCCGGCCAGGTGTGCGTGATCTCCACCGGGTCCCAGGGCGAGCCCATGTCGGCCCTGTCGCTCATGGCCGCCGGCGAGAACAAGTGGATCAAGCTCACCGAGGACGACGTGGTCATCCTCAGCGCCCACGCCATCCCGGGCAACGAGTACAGCGTGAACAAGGTGATCGACGGCCTCTACCGCCTGGGCGCCGAGGTCGTGCATTCGGGCATGGCCGACGTCCACGTCACCGGCCACGCCATGCAGGGCGAGCTGAAGACCCTGCTCTCGATCGCCAAGCCCGAGCACTTCATCCCCGTCCACGGGGAGTTCCGCCACCTAACCCACCACGCCCGCCTGGCCATGGAGATGGGTGTACCGGTGGCCAACGTGCTGCTGGCCGAGGACGGCGACGTCGTCGAGCTGACCGAGAAGGGGCTGGACTTCGTCGATTCGGTGCCCTCGGGCTACCTGTACGTCGACGGCATCGTGGGCGACGTCGGCCACGGCGTGCTCCGCGACCGCAAAGTGCTGGCCGAGGAGGGCGTGATCGTGGTGGTCGTCGCCGTCGACGTGACGTCGGGGGAGATCCTCACCGGGCCGGAGATCATCACCCGCGGCTGGGTGCACGCCCCCGAGGCCGAGGCGCTGCTCGACGAGGCCCGCCAGCGGGTCACCGAGGCCCTCGAGCACAGCACCGACGCCGGCAACCTCGACTTCGACACCCTCAAGCGCCAGATCCGCCAGGCCCTCGGCCGCTTCGTCAACGAGAAGACCAAGCGCCGCCCGATGATCGTCCCGGTGGTGATGGAGGCGTAGTTTCCGTCCACATGCGACAATCCCCGGCGGGACAAGGGGGGGTTCTGCATGGCTGTGACCGACACGTCCGAGCTGTCCGGGTTCAAGGGACCGATCTTCCGGCCGGACGACGAGGGCTACGACGAGGCCCGGAGCATCTTCAACGCGATGATCGACCGCCGGCCGGCCATCATCGCCCGCTGCACGGACGCCGACGACGTCGTGATGCTCGTGACCCTGGCCCGTGAGAACCACATGCCCATCTCGGTCTACGGCGGCGGGCACGGCGTCACGGGCTCGGCGGTGGTCGACGCCGGCATCTGCGCCGACATGAGGGGCATGAAAGGGATCGACGTCGACCCGGAGGCCCGGACCGTCCGGGCCGAGGCCGGTCTGACCTGGGGCGAGGTGGACGCCGCCACCCAGGAGCACGGGCTGGCCGTGACCGGCGGACGGGTCTCGGACACGGGCATCGCCGGGCTCACGCTCGGGAGCGGAAGCGGGTGGCTCGAGCGCAAGCTGGGCTTCGTCTGCGACAACCTGATCAGGGCCGAGGTCGTCACCGCCGACGGGCGGAAGGTCGTCGCCTCCGACGAGGAGAACCCCGACCTGTTCTGGGGGCTGCGGGGCGGCGGCGGGAACTTCGGCATCGTCACCGCCTTCCACCTGCGGCTTCACCCCATCGGTCCGATCGTGCTGGGCGGGATGCTGATCTGGCCGGCCGCGATGGCCGGTGATCTGGTCCGGTTCTACCGGGACTTCATGACCACCGCTCCCGACGAGCTCGGCAGCGCCCTGGCCTTCATCACCGCCCCGCCGGCGCCGTTCGTGCCCGAGCCGGTCAGGGGCCAGCCGGTGGTGGGCATCATCGTCTGCTACGCCGGGCCGGTCGAGGAGGGCGAGGAAGTGATCAGACCTCTCCGGGAGTTCGGCCCGCCGGGCGTCGACATCGTGCAGCCGATGCCGTACGTAGCCGTGCAGCGCATGATCGACGAGGGCAACCCCAAGGGCCTGCAGAACTACTGGACCGCCGACTTCCTGGTCGACCTGCCGGACGAGGCGATCGACACCCTGGTGGAGCACGCCACCAAGCCGGTGTCACCGCTGACGCAGATCCTCCTTGTGCCTGGAGGCGGCGCTCCCTCGCGGGTCGACAACGACGCCACTGCCTTCGGTCAGCGGGAAGCGCCGTGGAACACCCACTTCCTCTCGATCTGGCCGGACCCGGCGGACAACGAGAAGAACATCGCCTACACCCGGGCCATCGCCACCGCCATGAAGCCGTGGACCACCGGTCGGGCCTACCTGAACTTCATCGGCGACGAGGGCCTCGGACGGGTGGAGGCTGCGTTCGGGCCGGAGCGCTACGCCCGCCTCCAGGCGCTGAAGGCGACATGGGATCCGGAGAACCTGTTCCGCCACAACCAGAACATTCCGCCGGCGCCCTCGGCCTGACTCCAACTGGGGACGATCCGACACGCCAGGGCGTGTTCGATCGTCACCAGTGGGTATCGGGCTGTTGCTGGTGTGGCTGCTGTTAGCGTTGTTGCCACTGTGGCCACGAGACCGTCGACCAAGCGATCGACTCCTGCGAAGAAGGCGCCGGCGAAGAAGGCGCCGGCCAAGAAGGCGCCGGCCAAAAAGGCGGCGGCAGCGAGGAAGCCGCCCGCCACCAAGCCGACCACGGAGAAACGGCCCCGGCTGGGGGGCCACGGGTACGACGTCGGCGGGCTGATCCTGGTCCTGTTGGCTCTGGTCACCGCCCTCTCGGTCTACGGCGACCTGGCCGGGCCCGCGGGCCGGGCCGTGGGCGACGGCGCCGGCGTGGTGCTCGGGTACGGGCGCTGGGCGCTTCCGTTCCTGCTGGCGGGGGCGGGCGCCATGCTCCTGTGGCGGGAGACGCCTGCCGAGCCGGTCCGCCTGGCCGTCGGCCTGTCGCTGGCGTCGTTCGCGGGCTGCGGGCTGGTCCACCTCCTGGCCGACGGTCCGGGATGGGGGGCGGCCGCCGCCGACCTGCGATCCTCGGGTGGGATCGTGGGCACCCTCACGGCTGTACCCCTCCGGTCGGTGCTCGCCGGGCCCGGCGCCGCCGCGGTGCTGGCGACCGTCCTGGGAGTCGCCGCCCTGGTCCTGGCCCGCACCACAGTGCGCACCGCCGCCAGCCAGGCGGGCGAGGCCGCCCGTCGGGGCGGTCGGGGCCTGGCCTCGCTCGGGCGATCCCTCACCGAGCTGCGCCCTCCGGCCCTGCCGTCGGTGCCCGACGCCGAGGTCGAGGCGCCGGTGCCGGCGTTGGCGCCGGCGCTGCGAAACCCGGCCGTCCCCCCGATCCCGGCACCGTCGGTCGAGGTACGCCTGCCGCCCACGCCGGTCGAGCCTCCCGCCGAGCCTCCGGAGCAGCTGGCCATCGACGTCGGCCCGGCGGGGGAGCCCAGCGCGTGGAAGCTGCCGCCCCTCTCCCTTCTCAAGCGTGGGAAGGCGCAGGAGATCGACCACGCCCTGGTCGAGGCCGAGGGACGCACCCTCGAGCGGGCCCTGGCCGCCCACGGCGTCGACACCGCCCTGGTCGGCATGACCGTCGGACCCACCGTCACCCGCTACGAGTTGGCCCTGGGCCCGGGCGTGAAAGTCTCGCGGGTCACCAACCTGCACAAGGACATCGCCTACGCCATGGCGTCGGCCGACGTCCGCATCCTCGCCCCGATCCCCGGCCGGTCGGCCATCGGGGTGGAGGTGCCCAACAAGCAGCGCCAGCTCGTCCTGGTCGGCGACATCCTGGCGTCGCCTGAGGCGCACAAGGCCAGCCATCCCCTCGAGGTGGCCATGGGGCGCGACATCGCCGGCCGGCCCATCCTCGTGAACCTGGCCGAGGCGCCGCACATCCTGATCGCCGGGGCCACGGGCGCCGGCAAGTCGTCCTGCCTCAACTCTCTCTTGACCTCAATTCTCGTACGGTCGACCCCCGACCAGGTGCGGCTGATCCTGGTCGACCCCAAGCGGGTGGAGCTCGGCCAGTACAACGGCCTGCCCCACCTGCTCACGCAGGTGGTGGTCAACCCCAAGAAGGCGGCCAATGCCCTGTCGTGGGCGGTGCACGAGATGGAGCGCCGGTACGACCTGCTGGCCGAGGTAGGCGTCCGGGACATCAGCGGCTACAACGCCGCCTTCGACCGGGGCGACCTGGTGCCCGACCCCGGCAGCGAGGTCACCTACCACCGGCTGCCGTTCATCCTGCTGGTGGTGGACGAGCTCAACGACCTGATGATGGTCGCCGCCCGCGACGTCGAGGAGTCGATCTGCCGGATCGCCCAGATGGCCCGGGCCGTGGGCATCCACCTGGTCATCGCCACCCAACGGCCCTCCGTCGACGTCATCACCGGTGTCATCAAGGCCAACGTGCCCTCCCGCCTGGCCTTTGCAGTCAGCTCGGCCACCGACAGCCGGGTCATCCTCGACCAGGTGGGTGCCGAGCGACTGGTCGGCCAGGGCGACATGCTCCTGGCCATTGCCTCCTCGAGCGTGCCGCTGCGGGTGCAGGGGTCGTGGGTGGGCGAGGACGAGGTGCGCAAGGTGGTGGCCCACTGGCGCCGCCAGGCCCCCCAGCCGCAGTACGTGGAGGGAGTCGAGGGCGACGATGCCGCCTCCGGCTACGACGGTGGGCCCGGGCACGACGACTCCGACGACATGCTGGAGCAGGCCATGGAGCTGGTCGTGCGCTCCCAGCTGGGCTCCACGTCGATGCTCCAGCGCAAGCTGCGCCTGGGCTTCGCCCGGGCCGGGCGGATCATGGACCTGCTTGAGCAGCGGGGCGTGGTCGGCCCTTCGGAGGGCTCCAAGGCCCGGGCCGTGCTCATGACGCCGGAAGAGCTGGACGAGCTCAAGTCCAAGTCATAGAAAAGAAAAAGCGCCGGTGGTGCCTCGTCATTGAGGCACCACCGGCCGCTGCGATTGAGAGTTGAGCGCTAGGCGACCATACGGGGACGCTCGTTGCGGGTCCTCGTCGTGTCGCCGATCGAGCTCGTCCCGAACCACCCAAGGAGGGCGGCCCAGGCGCTGGCCAGCGAGCCGACGACCAGACCGGTCCCGACGGTGCCCATCCACGCTTCGCGTACCGTGACGCCGAACCCCTCGAAGACGGAGTAGTCGAGGGCCAGCGTGAACACGATGGCGAGCGTGAAGGTGAACAGGGTACGGATCCGGTCGAGCCCGGGGACGTTCTCGATGACGAGGTCGGTGACCTTCAGAGCCACCAAACCGAGCAATGTGACGACTGCGAACTCGTACATGTAAGGCCTCCTTGTTGTTTGACGCTTACACCAAATGAGACCTGAAGTGCCCGAAAAAGGTGACATCCTGAGTTGCGGCGGGGGCCGCGATCTGCGCCAGACTGTGCGCATGGCCAACTACGAGGGTTACTGCGTCAAGTGCCGCGAGAAGCGGGAGTTCGAGGGCACCGAGGTGGAGCTCGCCAACGGTCGGCGAGCGGCCCAGGGCGCCTGCCCGACGTGCGGGACCAAGATGAACCGCATGCTCGGCAAGCAGAAGTAGCCCGGCTCTGCGGTCCCGATAGATTGGGCGGGTGCCGGATCGCTACTGGTTGGAGACCCTGGGCTGCCCCAAGAACCAGGTCGACTCCGACAAGCTGGTCGGGAAGTTGCGCTCTGAGGGTCTGGTCGCCGCCGACAGCCCCGAGGACGCCGATCTTGTCGTCGTCAACACCTGCGCCTTCATCGAGGCGGCCCGGGAGGAGTCGATCGACACCATCCTGGCCCTGTCCGCCGCCCGCCGGCCGGACGCCCGCCTGGTTGTCACCGGCTGCCTGGCCGAGCGCGCGGGGGCCGAGCTGGCCGAGGCGCTGCCCGAGGTCGACCAGGTCGCCGGCTTCGGCGTGGCCGTCACCCTGGGCTCGAAGCCCGGTGCGGCCCTGCCGAGCTTCGACCTGCTGAATCTGCCCCGGCCGAAGTCCGACGTCCCCTGGGCCTACGTGAAAGTGGCCGAGGGCTGCGATCGGACCTGCGGCTTCTGTGCCATCCCGTCCTTCCGGGGGCCGCAGCGCTCCCGCACCGAGGAGTCCATCCTCGCCGAGGTCGACGGCCTGGAGGTGGCCGAGATCGTCCTGGTGGCCCAGGATCTCGCCTCGTACGGGCGCGACGTCGGCCGGAAGGGCGCCATCGTGCCCCTCGTCGAGGCGGTGGCGGCCCGGGTCGACCGGGTGCGGCTGCTGTACCTCTACCCGTCCGAGCTCGACGACCGCCTGGTCGAAACGATCTGCGCCACGGGGGTGCCGTACTTCGACCTCTCCCTGCAGCACGCATCCAAGCGGCTGCTGCGCCGCATGCGCCGCTGGGGGGACGGTGACCGCTTCCTGCGTCGTATAGAGAGCATTCGCGAACGTGAACCGGCGGCCGCCTTCCGCTCGTCGTTCATCGTCGGCTACCCCGGTGAGACCGAGGACGACCACGACGTCATGCTGCGCTTCGTCGAGGACGCCCAGCTCGACTGGGCCGGCTTCTTCTCCTACTCCAGGGAGGACGGCACGTACGCCGCCGACCTCGACGGGGCCGTCGACCCCCACCTGGTCGGCGAGCGCCTGCTCGAGCTGTCGGAGCTGCAGGACCGCATCACGGCCGTCCGCCGAAGCGACCTGGTGGGCGAGGTGATGGAGGTGCTTGTCGACGAGCCGGGCGTCGCCCGCGGCCACCGGGAGGCGCCGGAGATCGACGGGATCATCGGTGTTCCGCACGAACTGTCGGCGGGCCGGTTCGCTAAGGTGACCATCACCGGAGCCGCGGGCCCGGACCTGGAAGCCGAGTAGGCACGTCAGGCGAATGGCGACGAACACCTTCGGGCCGTCGGCCCTGGCCACGCCGGCGAACGCGGTCACCCTGGTCCGTATCCTCGTCCTGCCCCTGCTGGTCGTGCTCATCCTCGACGACGGCGCCGAGTGGCCGGCGCTAGCCCTGTGGGTGGTGCTGGCCGGCAGCGACTGCGTCGACGGCTGGCTGGCCAGACGCCAGGGCGTCACCCGCTCGGGCGCGTTCCTCGACCCGCTGGCCGACAAGTTCCTCGTGCTGGGAGCCATGGTCGCCCTGGTGGCCAAGGGGGCGCTCTGGTGGCTGCCCGTCGCCCTGATCGCCGTGCGCGAGGTGGCGCTGAGCGCCTACCGCTCCTATGTGGGCCGGCGGGGCGTGTCCGTGCCGGCCCGCTTCCAGGCCAAGGTGAAGACGTGGGTGCAGGCAATCGCCGTGGGCCTGGCCATCGCCCCGTTGTCCGGCGACGGCTACCGCGCCCTGACCGTCGGCGTGCTGTGGGCGGCTGTCGGCATCACCCTCGTCACCGGCGCCCAGTACCTGTGGGACGGCCGGAAGGTCATTCGTGCATTGTGAGGTCGTGGCGGTCGGGACGGAGTTGCTGCTCGGCCAGGTCGTCGACACCAACTCTGCGTACATAGGCGACCAGCTGGCCCTGGCAGGGATCGACTGCCACTTCCAGACCAAGGTGGGCGACAACCACGCCCGCATCGTCTCGGTGCTGCGGATCGCGCTCGACCGGGCGGACGCGGTGATCGTGTGCGGGGGACTGGGGCCGACGTCGGACGACATCAGCCGGGAGGCCATCGCCGAGGTGCTGGGCGTCGGCCTGGTGCGTGATGCGGCCATGGTCGAGAACATCCGGACGTTGTTCGAGGCCCGCAAGCGGGAGATGGCGCACAGCAACGCCCGCCAGGCCGACCTGCCCAAGGGGGCGACGTTCATCCCCCAGGAGCGGGGGACCGCCCCGGGCCTGATCTGCCCCGTGGGGGCCGGGCAGGTGATCTACGCCATACCGGGGGTGCCGATGGAGATGACGGAGATGCTCGGGCGGGCCGTCATCCCGGAACTCAGGCACCGGTCGGGGTCGTCGGCGGTCATCCTCAGCCGCATGATCCGGACCTGGGGAGTGGCCGAGTCGACCCTGGGGGAGATGGTGGCCGGCCGGGTGGCGGCGCTGGACGAGCGGTCGAACCCCACCATCGCCTTCCTGGCCTCGGGGATCGAGGGGCTCAAGATCCGGGTGACGGCCAAGGCCGCCTCCGAGGCCGAGGCCAAGGCCATGCTCGACGAGGAGGAGGCCGAGCTCCGCTCGATCCTCGGCGACGTGATCTTCGGCGTCGACGATCAGAGCATGGAACGGGTCGTGGCCGATCTGCTGGTCGAGCGGGGGCTCACGGTGGGGGTGGCCGAGTCGCTCACCGGCGGCCTGGTCGGCGCCCGCCTGGCCGAGACCGAGGGGGCCAGCACGTGGTTCCGGGGCTCGATCGTGGCGTACGACAGCAAGGTCAAGTTCGACCTGCTGGACGTGCCCGAGGGCCCTGTGGTCAGCGCCGTGGCGGCCGAGGCCATGGCGCGGGGCGCCTGCAAGGCCCTCGAGGCCGACGTCGGCATCAGCGTCACCGGCGTCGCCGGCCCCGCGACCCAGGACGACCAGCCCGTCGGCACCGTCTTTATGGCCGTGGCGCTCGGCGGCAAGGTCGAGTCGGCCGAGGCCCACTTCCCGAACAGCCGCCAGCACATACGCCAGTTCTCGACCATCTCGGTGCTGGACATGCTGCGGAGGCGGTTGCTGGCGGAGGGCTGATGCCCCGCTTGTTCGTCGCCGTCTGGCCGCCGGACGACGTACTCGACCTGGTGGCCGGGCTGGAACGTCGGGAGGTCGCCGGACTGCGCTGGACGACCCGGGATCAGTGGCACGTCACGCTGCGGTTTCTCGGGCAGGTGGCCGACGTCGAGGCGGTGAAGGCCGCGCTGTCCGGGCTCGACGCTGGGGCCGCAGCGGCCCGGCTCGGGCCGGCTGTGGACCGCTTCGGCCGGCGCATCCTGCATGTGCCGGTGGCCGGCCTCGACGGTATCGCCACCGACGTGGTGAGGGTGACCGCTGCGCTCGGCACTCCTCCGGACGACCGCCCGTTCCGCGGACACCTCACGCTCGCCCGGGTCGGCGAACGAAGCACCGTCGACCTCCGGGCCCATGCCGGCGCACTCGTTTCCGCCACCTGGGCGGTGAGCGAGGTCTCCCTGGTGGAGAGCCGGCTGTCGTCCCACGGCGCCCGTTACGGCGTCGTCGACCGATTCCCGCTGACGAACCCCTGACCAAGGAGGGCACACGCCGGCGGGTCTGGCGGCTCGATGGCGAGGGGTCGCCCGCTACTCGACGGCCGACTCCTCGGCGCCGTGGTCCATGAGCAGGCGGACCATGTCGCCCTCGGGGTCGTTCTTCGCCGCGCCCATCAGCGGTGTGAAGCCGCCCTCCTGGCGGGCGTTGGGGTCGGCGCCGGCCACGAGCAGGGCGGCCACGACGTCCAGGCTGTCGGCGGCGACGGCGGAGTGGAGCGGCTGGACCTTCATCGGGTTTCGGGCCACGGCGCCGACGTCGGCGCCCCGGTCGAGCAGCAGCCGTACGGCCGGCCCCCGGTCGAAGAAGGCGGCCAGGTGCAGGGGGGTGAACCCGTCTTCCGACCACGCCCCGGCCAGGTCGTCGTCACCGTCGAGCAGCGCCGTGAGCCGGTCGACGTCGCCGGCGGCGGCGGCGTCGAACACGTCGAGGTCGGGCTCGGCCTCCAGCAGGGCGTCGGCCACGTCGTGCTTGTGGGCGTAGAGGGCGGCGCGCACCGCGGACAGGCCGTTGCCGTCCCGGGCCGCAGCGGCGGCGGGGTCGTCGGCAACGGCCGATCGGACCGCGTCGACGTCGCCCGCCTTGATGGATTCGAAGATCGTCGCCATGGGGCCCAAGCCTAAGCCCGAATCCACCGATTGGTCGCGGCCAGCCGACGAGAAGGCCTGGAACCAGGTCCCGGTGGACGATGAGAGCGCACGGGGGGTTGAAAGCGTCCTCGGGCCGCTGAGGGGGCGTCAC
>Ga0136633_1001090_pt1 | contig 20190 bp, 16 predicted proteins | sample AntDrymeUQ832206_2_FD_105494 | JGI IMG/M metagenome (GOLD analysis project Ga0136633, IMG submission 105494) | Polar desert sand microbial communities from Dry Valleys, Antarctica - metaG UQ83 (22.06) | ecosystem: Environmental > Terrestrial > Soil > Desert | place: Antarctica: Dry Valley...
CACGCATTGGTCGATGGCGCTCCGGCCGAGGCCGCCCACCTCGGTGGGCCAGCCGGCGGCCAGGTAGCCCCGGTCGCACAGTGCCTTGTGGAACCCCCAGTCGTGCATGGTGCCGGTGACCTGCGCCCGCTCGAGGATGGCGTCGTCGAGGTGCTCGGCGATGAAGCCGCGCACCTCGGCCCGGAAGGCCTCCGTCTCCGGTTCGAACCGGAAGTCCATCCCGGCCCGGGTGGGGAGGGAGGCGGCCGTCGCCGCCAAGGTCGGGGCGTCGGGGGCGTCGGCGCCCCAACGGCGGGCGGCGATCAGCTGCAGCTCGTGGCGCGGGTCGCCGAGCAGCAGGCGCGTGGCCTTGGCCCGACGGACATGGAGCTGCACGTCGTACTCGAGCATGAACCCGTAGCCGCCGTGCACGTGGAGGCTGAAGCCGGCGGCCTCGTCGGCCACCTCTCCGCACCACCACGATGCTTGGGCGACCAGCCCGGCGGCGGCCGGCTCGGCCTCGTCGAGGGCCCAGATGGCCTGGTAGGCCAGCAGCCGGCTTCCGTCCACGCGGGTGTGCAGGTCGGCGAAGCGGTGCTGGAGCGTCTGGAAGCTGCCGATGGGCACGCCGAACTGGTGTCGGTCCTTGGCGTACTGCACGCCCAGGTCGAGGGTGGCGCGCGCCAGCCCGGCCTGGGCCACGGCGGTGAGGGCGCGCCACTCGTCGAGGGCTGACTCGAAGGCGGCGACGGCGCCGGAGCCCTCGCTCAGCACCTTCGCTTCGGCGAGGTCGACGTCGGCCACGGCCAGGCTGGCCAGCGTGTGACGGGCCGTGGTCGCGGGGGGAGCCGCGGCGACCAGGCGCTCGCCGTCGAGGGTCAGCACGACCTGTGCCGCCGCCGCGCCCGGCACCATGAGCGCGACGCCGTCGACGGCTGGCTGCAGCGCGAGGGTGGCCACCGCCCCGTTCAGGACCTCGGCGAGGAGATCAGCCGCTTCTGGGAAGCGGGCTAGGAGACGGGCGGCCACCGCCGTCTCCACCAGCGGAACCGACCCCAGATGGGCACCGTGCACCTCCACGGCGGCGGCCAGATCGGTGAGGGATGCGCCGGCGCCGCCGTCCCTGTCCGGGAGCGTCATCACGGGGAGGCCCATGTCCACGACCGCCGCCCACAAGGCCGGATCGAAGCCCGTGCCCTCGGCCTCCCGCACCCGCTCACCGTGGGATTCCTTGGCGTAGAGGCGATTGGTGGTCGCTCGAAGCGCGTCCTGATCCGGCGTGAAGGAGAGGTCCATGAACCCAGGCTCGCGTTTCTGACGGGGCGTCAGACAGTGTGTCATCATCGTCGCCGCCATGGCAGATCCAGAGCGGCTCTTCCTCCACGAGGTCATCGACGTCGTGGGGCGCGGCGCTCGGGCCTACATGGAGCACACGGTCGGCTTCGACGCCGAGGGCACCACCAGCGGGGGCCTCGAGCTGCTCGGCACCTGGGAGGTGGTCGGCTCCACCGGCCGTTGGCCCCAGGTCGTGAACGTGTGGGAGATCGACGGGTGGGACGGGTGGGCACGCCTGGCGCGGCGGACCAACGTGGAAAAGGCCGACAACGAGGAGCTGGCGGTGTGGTGGGACGCCGCCTACCAGCGCCGCTCCGGCGGCGTCGACCGCTTGCTGCGCGGCGCACCGGGCTGCCCAGCCAGGGCGGAGCTGGTGAGCGCCGGCACCGGTGGCTCCTGGTTCGTGCACGAGCTCTCCGAGGTGCGGCCCGGAGCGGGACCCGAGTACCTGGCCGCCACCCGAGGAGAACGCGCCCCCGCCATGGCCGAGCGGGGGATCGCCCTCGTCGGCCTCTACGACAGCGTGCTCAACGACACCGAGGTGTGCACCATCTGGGCCACCGACGTCGCCACCCACACCACCCTGCTCCGCGACGGCGACCCATGGCCGGCCACCGCTCGCCGGTGGTGCACTCGCTGGCGCGAGGTGCTCATGACCCCGGGGCCCGGATCGCCCCTCGCCCACCCCGAGGCCGCCGCATGACCCCGCCCATCACCCCGCCCGCACCCCTGCAGAGCGTGCGCATCATCGAGTGCTCGATGCTCGGCCCTGGTGCCATCACCACCACCCTGGCCGATCTCGGCGCCGACGTCATCAAGGTGGAACCCCCTTCGGGTGACTACATCCGCGAGATGACGTGGCCGATCGTGGAGGGCACCTCGCTGATGCACCTGCACATCAGCCGGGGCAAGCGCTCGATCACCATTGACCTCCGTACCGACGAGGGGCGGGCCGTGTTCCTCGAGCTGGTGGCCGGGGCCGACGCCGTCGTCGAGGCCATGCGACCGGGGGGCCTCGAGAAGCGGGGCGTGGGCTACGACGCCTGCCGGGAGGTGAACCCCCGCATCGTGTTCTGCACCATCTCCGGTTACGGCATGACCGGTCCCTACAAGGACATGCCGAGCCACGGCATCGCCTACGACGCATGGGCCGGCCTGGTCGCCCCGGAGATCATGAGCGACGGGTTTTGCGCCATCCCGGAGCACCCCTCGGTGGGCATCCACGCCGGGCCGCTCTTCGGCGCCCTCGGCCTGCTGGCTGGCATCACCCGGGCCAGGGCCACCGGGGAGCCGTGCCGTCTGGAGATCGCCCAGTCCGATGCCGCCGCCGCCATGGACTGGCTGCGAAGCGAGACCTACAAGGCCTACGAGCGTCCCGAGAGCGAGGTCACCGGCAACAAGGCCGACGGCTATGAGCGGCGGGCGCCGGGCACCGGTGGCATGCGCGACGGCGTGCGCTACCAGTTCTACGAGACGGCCGACGGCTACGTCCTCTTCATGGCGTCGGAGCGGGAGTTCTGGGAGAACTTCTGCACCGGCATCGACCGCCCCGACCTCTTCGAACGCCACCCCGGATCCAAGTACGCCGATCATGCGCGGGGCAACAGCGAGCTGCGCACCGAGCTGGCCGAGATCTTCCGGGCCCGTTCGACGGCCGATTGGATAGAGCTGGGCAACCGGGCCAACACGCCGATCGCCCCCGTGAACTCACCCAAGACGTTGGCCGAGGATCCCCAGTTCCAGGATCGCCTGCCGTGGATCCCGCAGGAGCGCGTGGGCCACGCCCAGGTGCCGTCGCCCATCAAGATCGTGGGGGAGGACCACGGGCCGCCAACCAAGGCCCCCACCGCCGGCGAGCACACCGACGCCATCCTGCGGGAGGTGCTCGGCTGCGACGACGAGCGCATCGCGGCGCTGCGGGCGGCGGGCGCGCTCGGCTGAGCCGTCGCCGGCTCCGGGCGTCGCTTCGCTCCTGGCTGCGCCGGTGCCTCCCGGCGACCGGCAAAGCCGGCTCGCCTTCGGCTGAACGGAGCTCAGCGCGTGAGCTGGTCAGTGGTGAGGGGCGATGTCAGCCACAGCTCGAGGTGAGCGGCCTCTTCGGGGTGGGGCGACCAGAACAGGTCGGCCACGCTGAGCCCGTTGGTCCGCAATGCATCGAGGTGCTGCACGAGGTCATGGAGGTGGCGGCGGGCGGCCTCGCCTTCGGGTGTCCCTGAGCTCACAAGGATCAGCCAGTGGTCGAGGTGGGGGCTGATCTCGTGGCCGAGCTCGGCGAGGGCGGCGAGCAGCCGACCGGCGGCGAAGCCCATCGGTGAGGGGTGCTGCGTGAGACCGGCCAGCCACAAGGTCGACACGATGTCCTCCAGCGCCGCCTGCTCGTCGCTTGGCCAGCCCGGCGCGTCAGCGTGGCGCAGCTTGGCAAAGAGGAGCTCAGGCGGGGTGTCGAGGAGCCCGGCGGTGAGAAGCTCGAAGACGCGAGGGAGCAGCGCCCGGAGGTCCTCGGCTGTCCCCCAGGTGGTGACGGCATGCGGGAGCCAGCGGTCGATGGCGGCGGCGGTCACTCTTCGGATGGGACCGCTGAGCGCGGTGACGTCTGCCGGGCTCACGTCGCCCCGGCGCACCACCATCGTTCGACCCAACCGGTTGCGGGCGAACGCGATGTAGGCCCGCTCCACGGCCAGCCCGAGCAGCCGGTCGGGCCGAGGTGTGGGCTCAGCGGCTGCGTCGTCCCCCATGGTTGCCATGATGGCCGATCGCCGCGAGGGCTGGAGCACGACGGCGAGCGGTGTCCAGGGCGGCCGACCCGAGGAGCACGAGGCCCAGGGCAGCCAGCGTGAGGGCCACGGCGTCGGTGCCCGTCCGGGGCAGGGACGGCGACGGCGGGGGGCTGCTCACAACGGTGGGCGGAGGGGGCGGGACGGGTGCCGGAGGCGCGCCGGTGGTGGAGGTCGAGCTGCTCGGAGGCACCTGGACGGCTGGAACGGTGGTCGGGGGAACCGTCGTGGTGGTGGGTGGGACGGTGGTCGTGGTGGTGGGTGGGACGGTGGTCGTGGTGGTGGGTGGGACGGTGGTCGTGGTGGTGGGCGGGGGCGCCGCCAGCGTGGCGGTGGCGGTGAGCTGGTCGAGGGCGGAGCGTGCCACCCGCTGGGCGGGCTGGGTGGTGGGCGCCCAGGCATCGAGGGTCAGCTGCGGGACAGTGGCGCGGGCCTGCACCGACAGCGGTAGCGCGGCGGGCCGAGCGATCGTGCCCCACGTGCCGTCGTCGGCGGTGGTTCCCTGGGTGGCGGCGAGGCCGCCGCCGGGAGCGTCGACCTGTAGGACGACGCCCGGCACGCCCCGTCCGTCGACGTCGCCCACGGTGACGGTGACGGCGACGGTGCCGTCGTCCTGCATCGGCGACAGGGCGACGGTGGCGTGCAGCGGTGCCCGCAGGTGCTGGTGGGCCAGAGCGTCGGCCTTGATGGCCCTGGCCCGGTCGAGGACCTCCGCCTCGAGGCCATCGAAGCCGGCCAGGCGGCTTGGGTTCAGCAGCCCCACGTCGAGGAGGCCCGACGGGTAGCGGGCGCCCATCAGGTCGTGCAGCACGAGCATCAGGGCGGCGTGGGTCACCCGGTCGGTCCCCTGACCGTGGACACCGACCGCCCAGGCCATGGCGGCGCGGGTGTCGTCGGGGACGGCGGACAGGTCGGCGGCGGCGTAGGCAAAGGCGGGATCGGGGGAGCGGATGCCGTGGTCGATGCACCACGCCATGCCGAGGGGACCCATGCCGTAGGACCCGTACCAGCTGGTGAAGCCGTCGACGGTGGCCTGGAAGCCGTAGAGGTGGGTGACGTCGGCGGCGGCTGGGGCCGGGCGGCTGGCGATCAGGCCGGCCGCCACCAGCAGCAGGGTGAGGCCGGTGATGAGCGACCGGCGGACGGGTCGGGGAGTGGGCATGGCGATCCTCCACGCATGAGCGGGACGGGACGGCCGGCCGGGACCGACGAGGAGATGACACCCATCGGTATCATCTCGATGTAGTGTCTAGCACCTCATAGGATGTCGAGCAAGGCCCGACGTTGGCGGCCTCGCTCCTCCGCGTGCACCAGCCGCCGAGAGATCCGGTCCGGGTCGTCTTCGGGCTCCACCCAGCTGCCCCCGCTCAGATCCCAGGCCTCGGCCACCGCCTCGGGGGCCTCGTCGGCGAGGACAGCGGCCGCTTGGACGCAGGCACCGGCGGCGGCCAATGAGCCAGCCGGTGCCCGCATCACGACGCGATCGGCGAGGGTGGCGAGCACCTGAGCGTGGGCGTCCAGGCCCTCTCCCGGGCCGGCCAAGCGAAGCGGCTCGTCGTCGTCCCACGGGGCGCCGGCGTCGATGACCTGATCGACGGCATCGAGGGCGGCACAGGCCACACCGTCGAAGGTGGCCCGGGCCAGCTGCGGGCGGTCGACGCCGGCGCGCAGCCCGGCCAGCACGCCCCCGGCGCGCCCGGGCACGCCGGACACCAGCACGAGGCCGTCCTCGTCGGGGGCGGCGGCCAGGGCCAGTGCGCCCAGCTCGTCAGGGTGCAACTCGAGTAGGTCGCTGATCACCCCGACCAGGGTGGCGCCGCCCGGTACCGTCGTGATGGCGAGGTGGCGCCCGGTGGCATCGGCCCGGCTGCGCACCCCACCGGTCGGGTCGACGATGGGCTCGTGCAGCCCGGCCAGCACCGTGGTGGAGCTGCCGAGCGACACCGCCACGCGACCCGGGATCAGCCCGAGGGCGAGGGCCACCGCCATCGGTTCACCCGTGCCCGATGCCACCACGGGTCGACCCCGCAGGCCGAGGAGCTCGTACACCGGGGCCGTCAACCAGTCCGCCCGGTCGGCCGGCCCCAGGACCTCCGGCAGCCGCCCCGCCCAGTCGGCGACGGCGCCTCCCACCTGGGCCAGCACCTCCGGGATCCATCCTCCTGTGGACGGTGACCACAGACCGGTGAGCGAAGCACTGCCCCGGTCGGTGACCGCTCTGCCGGCCAGGCGGTAGGTGAGCCAGTCGTGCGGGAGCATGGCGGTGCCGATGCGCCCGAAGGTCTCTGGGTCGTGGCGACGCAACCAGGCCAGCCGGGTGACGACCGACCGGGCGGTGGGCAGCATCCCCGCGGCGCGGGCCCAGCGATCGGCGCCGAGGGCATTGCGGAGCCGAGCGGCGTCGCGCTCGCCGTTCGTCTCCGCCCAGGGCTGCACGGGTCGTAGCACGGCGCCGGCACCGTCGAGGAGCACCAGCCCGGGATGGCTACCGCATACGGAGATGGCCGCTATCTCGCGCTCCCCGGCCTGGGCGACGGCGGCGACGAGCGATCGCCACCAGGCGGTCGGGTCGTCGCTGTCGACATCCGGACCGAGGTCGATGTGGCGCGCCTGCCCCTGGGACACCAGCGCGCCGGTGTCGGCGTTGCGCACCTCGACCGCTGTGGCGCGGGGCCCGAATGCCACCCCCAAGACGAGCGCCATGGCGCGCAGCATACGAGCATGCGGTCGAACGGTTCACTCGAGCAGGGCGAGCGCCACGTCCACCAGCATGCCTCCGAGCGGGTCGCCGAGAAGCTCCCGCAGGTCGGTGACCATCGTGGGAGCGGACGGGAAGGCGCCAACCACCCAACGGGCGAAGAAGCCGTCGTCCATCCAGAGGGCCACGTCGCGCTCGAGGGGACCCTCCGGCAGCGCCATCGGAAGGGGCGAACGACGCAGCTGGTCCCAGGAGGTGGCGGCGGCGTGGGATCGGGCCACAGTGACCAGGGAGGCCGGGTTGGCGAAGGCGACGACGTCGGCTGGGGACGGCGCGTGGATGGCGGGGTGGAGCACCGCCATCTGCCCCCAGCCGGATGTGAGGGCGCGTCGGCGATGGGGTTGGCCCCAGGTGTCGAGCAAGCGATCGAGCCAGACGCAGGTCCAGAGCAGGTTGGTGGATGCAGGGGCAGGGGCGGTGGGGAGGCCCAGGACCCGGCGACACAGGTCTGGGATCGTGCCGACCGCCGGCCCCGGCGGCTCGGAGACCTCGCCGTCCAGCCGTAGGAGCGATGCCTCGGCACCCTCCCGGTCGACCAGGAAGGTCATGGCCGTGGGGATGGGGGCGGCGTTCGGTTGGTCGAGGTGCCGGGCCCGGCCACGCACCCGGATCCCGAAGGCGGACCATTCTTCGGGGGCGGTGAAGCCCGCGAGCACTCCGAACGGGTGGATCCCGGGGTCGAGGGACTTGAACCCCAACGAGACCTCGGGGTGCGACGGCCCCTCCACGTACACGAGCACGTGGCCGGGGTCCTCCGCGGTGGCCTTGTCGACGATGCCGGCGACGGCAGGCAGGAACCGGTGGTGGGGGCCGCGGTGGTGGAGACGGCGGGTGGACTGGGTGGTGGATCGCATGCGGAGCACCTCACGGCGACGTTGGGTCGTGGAGGCGATCCGAGGATCGCGAGGTGCCCAGCATGGCAGCCGGGATGTGACAGCGGAAGGGGGCTGAGCCCTCGTGTCCTAGAGGGCTCCCGAGCGGGCGATGGCGGCGGTGTCGGTGCCGAGGTAGGACTCCACCACGCGGGGGTTGTCGAGCACCTCGCCGGGAGTGCCGGACGCGATGACCGTGCCCAGCTCGAGGGCGACCATGCGGTCGCACAGGCCCGTCAGCAGAGGCATGTCGTGCTCGATGACGAGGATGGACGCGCCGGTGACCGACTGCACGCGGCGCAGGAGGGGACCGAGGGCCTCGGACTCCTTCTGGGCCACACCGCCGGAAGGCTCATCGAGCACGATCACCGCCGGGTCCGATGCCAGGAGCCCGGCCAGCTCCACGATGCGTCGCGTTCCTGTCGACAGCTCGCCGGTGAGCTTCTCCCGGAACGCCTCCAGCCCCATCAGCTCGATCAGGAAGTCGACCTTGCTGCGAACATCGTTCTCGCTGTCGCGCGCCACGGGCTGGCCGAGGGCCGCGGCCACCAGGCCGGTGCTGAGCAGGTGCCGCTCGCGGGCCACGGCGATGGTCTCCTCGGTGGTGAGCGTCGGGAACAGCCGGGCCTCCTGGAACGAGCGGCCCAGGCCCCGAGCGGCCCGCTCGTGCGGCACTAGCTCGGTGATGTCCTCGCCGGCGAGTCGCACCCGGCCGCTGTCGACGGCCAGGAAGCCCGAGATGCAATCGAACAGCGTGGTCTTGCCGGCGCCGTTCTGGCCGATGAGGCCGAGGATCTCACCCTCGCGGAGCTCGAGGTCGACCTGGTTCACGGCGGTGATGCCGCCGAAGCGCTTCACGACGCCTTGGCACTCGAGGACGACGGGGGCGGTCGGGCTCGGAGCGACCCTGCCGATGACCGGCGTGGCCACGCTCGGTCGGTCCCCACCCGCCGAGGCGCCGGCAATGAACACCGAGCGCAGGATGTCGGGCCGCTCGAGCAGCTCCTGGGTGGTGCCGGTGAAGCGGAACTCGCCCTTCTCCATGAACACGGCCCGTTGCGCCAGCCGCAGAGCCACGTTGATCGACTGCTCCACGACGACGATCGTGAGGCCCGTTTCGTGGATCTGGTGCACGACTTCGATCAGCTGGCCCACGATGGTGGGCGCCAGACCCAGGGACAGCTCGTCGATGAGGAGCAGCTTGGGATCGGGGATGAGGGCCTGGCTGATGGCCAGCATCTGCTGCTCGCCCCCCGAGAGGTCGCCGGCCAGCTGGTCGAGGCGGTCGGCCAGACGGGGGAACAGGTCCAGCACCCGGTCCTCGGCGTCGCGGACGGCCGTCGCGTCGCGCCGCTTCAGCCAGCAGGCCAGGCGCAGGTTCTCGCGCACGGTGAGGGTCGGGAAGATGCTCTTGCCGCCGGGCATCATCACCACGCCCCGCGCCGCGATCTCCTCCGTGGCCAGGCCCCGCAGCTCTTGTCCGGCGAAGGTGACGGAACCCGCCGTCGGGGGAAGCAGGGCGGTGATGCACTTGAACAGGGTCGACTTGCCGGCTCCGTTGGTGCCCAGCAGCGCCACGATCTCGCCCTCGTGCACATCGAGGTCGAGGCCGAAGAGGATCTGCACCGGACCGTAGGACGCGTCGAGGCCGCGGACGGCGAGGAAGGGCTCCTCGGTCACGACAGTGCCCCGGTGATCACGCTGGTCTCGTCGTCGGCCCCTGTCTGCCGATCGTCGGCGTCCTCGACGCGCTGGTCGGCGAGCAGGCTGGGTACGACGAGGTCGTGCTTGGTGGCCACCCGCCGCAGGTACTGGTCGCGGCGGCGCTGGACGAACTGCCACAGCCCGCCGGGCAGGAAGTAGAGGATCCACAGCAGGCCGGCCCCGGAGAGGCTGTAGCGCAGGATCGCCACCACCTCACCGGAGAACTGCTTGGCCAGCAGGAAGTCGAGCATGCGGAAGAGGAAGACCCCGGACATGGCGCCCGCCACGGAGCCCAGGCCCCCGATCACGGCGTAGGAGAAGACCTCGATGGATGAGACCGGTGGGAAGGTGCCCTGCCCGGCGCCGACCGGCGTGAGTACGAGGACGTAGAGGGCGCCGGCCAGGCCGGCCAGCGCCCCAGAGAACACGAAGGTCTGGAGCTTCACCCGGGTGGTGGGGACGGCCAGGGCATCGGCGGCCCGCTGGTTGTCACGGGTCCCGATCATCACCCGGCCGGGCCGCGACCGCCGGATGGCCCTCACGACGAGCGCGGCCAGCGCCACGATTCCGAGGCAGAGCTCGTAGCGGACCCACTGGCTGTCCAGGTCGAATCGCTTCCAGAGCACGGGCGGAAAGGTGGTGGAGGGGACGAAGCTGGCGAAGTTGACCGGGTTCAGGAAGTACGAGTCGAGGGCCACCGCGAACGCGATCGTTGTCACCGCCAGGTACAGGCCGCGTATGCGCAGCGCGGGCAGGCCGATGGCCACCGCTACCAGAGCCCCCACGGCCATCGACGCCGCCATGGCCACGAACAGGTCGACGTTCCAGCGGGTGAGGAGGTTGCCGGCCACCATGGCGCTGATCCCCACGATCCCGAACTGCCCCAGGCTGATGTTGCCGCCCCAGCCGGTCAGGACGACCAGTGACATGGCCACCAGGCCCCAGACCAGGGCGAAGCTGAGCGTGGTCACCGTGGAGGGGCTCAGAGCCAAGGGGACCAGCGCCAGCACGGCGGCGGTCCCCAGGGCCAGCCCTCGCCGGAGCCGGCGCACCTCGGGGAGGTCGCGCAGGGCGCGCGGCACGGGCTTCAGCACGCCGGCGCTGTCCCAGCTCGTCTCCCCCGTCTCCGCCCGGCTGGTCTGGCCGCGCTGCAGGAGGAGGGCGCCGAGGATCACGATGAGGAAGGTCACGTCGAAGATCGACTCGGCCGACACGTTCCAGCGGATGGTCCACTCGGCGATCCCGAGGGCGATGCCGGCAGCCAGGGCCGCGGGCAGCGACTGGAACCGGGCCATGACCGCCACGGCCAGGCCGGGCAGGATCGCGGTCGCGCCGACCAGCGCACTGGGCACCACGCCGGTGAAGGGTGCCTTGGTGACGAACGTGGCGGTGGCCAGAGCCCCGGCCACCGCCCACACGATCGTCTGCAGGCGCCGCACCGGGACCCCGAGCAGCAGAGCCCGGTCCTGGTTCTCCGCGGCGGCCCGCACCGCCCGCCCGGCGTCGGTGCGCAGCAGGAACCAGCCCAGCGCGCTGAGGGAGACGGGGGCCAGGCCCAGCATCAGGAGGTGATCGCCCCGGATCGGGTAGGGCCGGATGAAGAAGTCGCCGCTCAGGGGCGTGTCGATGTTGCCGATGAGGACGTCGGTGCCCAAGGCCAGGCCGATGACGAGGCCGATCGCCCCCAGGATCTGGGCCAGGCCGATGGTCGCCACGGTGAGTACGAGCCGCGAGGAGCGGGCGAAGCGCCGGATGACCAGGAGGTCTATGGCGGCGCCCGAGGCCGCGCCCACGACCAGGCCCAGCGCGATGGCCAGCCAGTAGCTCCATCCCTTCTCCACGAACAGGCCCACGGTGAGCGACCCCGGCATGGCGCCCATGGCTCCGTAGGCGAAGTTGACGATCCGGGTGGTCCGATAGATCAGGATGAGCCCCATGGCGAGGAGGGCGTAGGAGGTGCCGAAGATCACCCCTTGCGCGATGACGCCCCACGGCATGACCTCGGGCAGCGGGCTCCCCGGCACCCAGTACAGGAGTGAGTAGGCGACCACCGCACCCAGCACCGCTTGGGTGGGCCGGTGCCGGCGTACCCGCTCGAGGAGACGGTCGATCATCACGGCGTCGTCTCGCTGGTGGAGGCATCGACGGGTCGCTCGACGACGCGCTCGGGGGCAATCGTCGGGGCGAGGGTGACCATGAGTACGAACAAGATGATCCCGACTACCAGCGGGCCGTAGCCGCGCAGGAGGTGGACGTTGTGGGGGCGGGCCCGGAGCAAGGCCAGCGGTCCCGCATCGGGTGGGCTGGGAGCGTCGATGGGTTCGGGGGACGGCATCGCTCAGCCCTCCTTGAAGAAGCCGCCCGGCCCGCGTGGCGGGTCGTCGGCCGTGTAGCGCCGGCCGCCGCCGAGCTGCACCCAGGCCCCCGGCTCGTTGTTCTGGCCGGAGAGGCGGTTGGGGTCCCACCAGATCTCGCGGAAGTCATCGGTGGGCGTGTAGTCGCCTTCCCCGAAGCCCCAGAGGCCGCGCGGCCCGGCCCCGCCGGGGTAGGCGAACATGCCCGCCTCGAAGCTCTGGGGCGTGAGGGCGGGGCCCGCCATGTGGATGCCGATGGCCAGCATGTACATCTGGTAGTAGATCTCCTCGACGCCGAAGGCAGGCTCGTCGTTTGGTCGCATCTGCTTGTAGGCCGCGTAGGGGAACGATCGGCCCTGGGGTTCGGACTCGGCGTTGTAGGCGATCCCGAAGGCGTGGGACCACTGCCGCTCGTCGATGAGCTGGGCGACGATGTCTTGGTCGACGAAGGCCAGCCCCGCGGTGATCCACTCCGGCTCGTAGCCCTGCTCGTTGGCCTTCGGGGTCAGCCCCAGGGCCAACATCACCGGGTCACAGGCGCAGATCACCGTGGTGATCCCCCGGTCCTTGAGCTGGGCGATGATGTTGGAGGCCTGGTTCGGCATCGACGCGATGTCGAGCTTGTACTTCATGTTCAGCTCGACGGGGATCCCGGCGTCCTCCAGGCGCTGTAGGTAGGCGTTCACCGACTCCTGGTACTCGGCGTTCTCGGGGGCGACGACGGCAAACCTCCGGGGTTGGCCGAGGAGGGCGGGGCCCGAGTACTGCGTGGTCGACCCGGGCGGGAAGCGTCCGATCACCGCGGCAGCACCGGAGCGGACGACGTTGGTGCCGTCGGGGAACAGGCTCCACGAGAAGGGACGGCGGCCCACGAACCACTCCTGGGACGGGTAGGGGGAGCCGAGGTTCACGACGCCTTGCCGGGCCAGAGCATCGGCGTAGGGGATGGTGATGGCGCTGATGTCGGCGAAGGCGCCGAACTCCTTGTTGGCCCGCACGGCATCGGAGAGGGCTCGCTCCTTGCCACCGCCGAGGAGCTCAGATGCGCCGCTGCCCTCGCCCCGAAAGAACTCGACCTGCAGCGCCCGGCCGTAGAGCTGGAAGCGCTGCGAGAAGTACTCGGCGAAGGCCACCACCGTGTCCTTCACCGCGTCGGGCGAATCGTTGACGCTCTGCCCGGAGAGGTCGGCGAAGATCTCCGCGGCCGACGGGCCCTCCAGCTCCCGGACGGTGATGATGATCGTCTCTGCCGTCACGCCCTGGTGGGTGGCGCCGCCATTGCCGCCGCTGAACGCGTAGCACGGCGGTGAGTAGGGGTCGCCGGGCACCTGCGCGGCCCGGTCGGGGCAGGGACCTACCCCCGCGTTGACCCCACCACCCTCGCCCGCTCCACCAGGGCTGCCCGGCGTCGCGCCGTCGGGAGCGGCCGACCCGGGGCCGCCGGGCCCACCGGCCACGGTGGTGGCGGTGGCCCCACCCGCCGGGGATGTCCCCACGTTTGGTATGGCCACGGCCCCGGCGTAGCCATGGTGGTCCCGGGGCAGGACGGGCACGGTGACGGCCATGGCCAGGAAGGCGACGGCGACGGCCGCCAGGGGACCGTACGAGCGCAGCACCCCGCGGGTCGCCGGGTCGGGCCGGGAGATCACGCGGCCGAGCCTGACGCGGTGGCCAGCCGCGGCCGCTGGTGACGCCAATCGAGGGCGCCCACGCCGATCGTCGCGAGGAGGCCGAGCAGCCCGAGGGGCGCCATCGCCCCCTCGGAGCAGGAGGGCCACTGGAAGGGGTGGATCGTCTCGCACAGCTCGCGCAGCGGCCCGACGTCGGCCACGGCCTGCGGGGCCGCGCCAGCGGCACCCGGCACGGGTGCGCCGGCTGCTGCCGAGCCCGGGGCGCCGGGGATGACGGTGGCACCCGGTACGAGGGAGGGAAGCGGGCCGGGGGTGGCTGTCACGCCTCCGATGTCGCCGAAGGGGTTGCCGAGGACCAGCTCGCCGCTCGTGGCCTCGGCGCCGCCCACCTCCACGGCCAGGAAGCCGGTGCCCGAGGCGACCGACACCGCGATGTCGCCCACCAGCAGAGCCCCGGCCGCCTGGCAGTAGGCGGCCGCCACGTCCTCGAATATCTGGCTGCGCTCCTCGCGGGTCAGCTCGAGGCCCGGGCCCAGCGCGGCCTTGCCCACCGGTGAGTCCTTGAGCACCAGTCGCAGCGGGGTGACCCGGACGACGTCGGCGGGCTCCGTGAAGCGCTCGACCCGGGGCAGTGTCACGGTGATCCCGGACGGGGCCAGGGCCTCGTTGAGGGTGGTCTGGAGGTCGGTCAGCGACTCGACGGGCACCGGCACGCCGAGCACCTCGGCCGTGCCGATGTCGAAGGCGCCGCGGGCGCCCGGGTCGGCGCCGGTGCGGTGCACGGCCTCCCAGCGCAGGCCGCTGAGATCGATGACGCCAGCGATCTCGAGGTTGGCGTCGACGGTGGCCCGGGCCTGGCGGGCGGCGCCATCGATGATCTCGGTGACCGCCTGGGCCCGGCCGCCCCCGATGGACAGCACGGGTCCGAAGCTGGCCGCCGACGTGGCAACTGCCGCCGAAAGAGGAGTGCGGGTGGCCCGGGCCGACTCGCGGCCGGCCCCGAGGTTTGCCCCGGCCAGCGGTATCTCGTCGCTGGTGGCTTCGGCGTCGCCGTCGCGGTTGTCGACGCGTGTCGGCTGCGGCAGCTCGTCGTCGGAGGCGGGAGGGTCGCTACCGTCGCAGCCCTCCGCCGTGAGGGTGGTGCCGATTAGGCCGAGGTCGAGGGTCTGGGCCTGGGCCTGGGCCAGCTGGTTGGTTACCTCGGATACGGCGATGCCGCTGGACACGCCCAGCTCTAGCGACCCCACCCCCGGGGCGACGCGGGACACGATGGCCGTGGCCTTGGCCACGCCGTTGGCGAACGGCGCCGCTGGCGAGGGCGCGGCCGGATCTCCCGCCGCCGGCGCGAGGCTCCAGAGCACCAGGCCGGCCGAGGCCAGCCCGACCACGACCGTCCGCCGATAGGTCAAGCACCCCAACCGACGGTGTGGTCGCATCGCTCGTCCCCCTCCCCAAGCACCCTGCCCCGCCGGGATGCTAGGTGGGGATGCTAGGCGGGGATGGCGTGGGCGCCGTGCGGCGACGGCAGGGGGAGCGGCACGCCGAGCGGCAGATCGATCTCGTCGGGGGCGAGGTGATCGACGAAGCGTGACGCCGTGCCCCAGCGCCGCTCGGTGAGGATGCGAGCCAGGCGCGCATCGCTGGCCGCGTAGGCGTGCAGCGCCTCGTTGGAGAGGTCGTGGATCTTCGTGCGGTCGACCTCGATGGGCGCCAGACCCACGAACCGGGCGATCGACTTGAGCGAGCACGAGATGCGCAGTGCCGGCCCGACGTCGCCGCGGTAGAGGCGGTAGGCGTCGATGTGGTCGTGGTCGAACCAGCTGGCGCGGTAGGCGCCCCGATGGCCGGGGAGGGGGGCCCGCCGCATGGTGATGGCGCTGTCGTGTTGCAGGCGCAGGCCAATGGGCAGGCCGTGCAGGGCGGCCCGATCGGCGATGAAGGGGAGGTCGAAGGCGGCCCCGTTCCAGGTGGCGATGACCCCGGGCTCGAGCTGGGCGAGGCGCTCGTCGAGGTCCACGAGCAGCTGGTCCTCGGCCCCGGTGAAGGTCTCTTCGTAGCCCGGACCGGCGAGGGCCACCGTCACCACGGCGGCCACTCGAGGGTCGAGCCCGTTCTCGGTGGTGTCGGTCTCGATGTCGAGGCCGTACACGACTGGTCGATGACGCATTCGCACCCCCGCACGCTCGTGTGTGTGCTGGGATCAGCGTAGGAACGTGGCGCCGGCGTCCGGGGGATGGTCAGCCCAGGCCGGGGATGGGGAGCCGCGTGAGCGACCGGAGGCGACGGGCGATGTCCGGCGTGAGCGGCTCGTCGACCCGCGCGAGCTCGAAGGTGACGGCCAGCTCGCCGTCACCGGGGCGCACCTCCGTGATGTGGGCTCCCTTGGGGAGGGGCGGCAGCGGCAGGTAGCCGCGGAAGAACCGGGCCAGCGGGGTGGGTAGCCCGACGATCGTCATGCGCTTGGGTGCCAGGCGCAGGAACGGACCCGACACCTCGAGCTCGGCGAGGGTCTCGCTCATCTTGAAGCCGCGCACGCCGGTGGTGAGCAGCACGCCGTCCTCGGTGAGGGCGACCCGAATGGGTAGGTGGGCGGTGCGGGTCCAGCGGTCGACGTTGTCCTGAGAGACATAGGCCCGTAGCCCGACGGGGCCGGCCTGGAGGCGAGGGGGGAGCCCGGGGACGACGCGCACGTGCTCGGCCCGCACCACCACCCGGTCGAGGATCAGGCCGGCGGCCAGCACGGCCGGCACCTCCACCTTCACCACGTCGAGCTCGCCACGCAGGAGCCCCTGCGGCGTGACCTTTACCCGCGGGCGGATCGGGTGGTCGACGATCCGCGACGCCGCGTCGTCGACGAGGGCCAGGAAGGACGCCAGCAGCGGCGGATCGTCGCGGGCTTCGTCGGTGGCCGTCGCTGCCGCGGCCACCAGCTCCGGGTCGGCCAGTAGCCCCCATGGTGCCGCCGGCCCCTCCGGGACCGGCTCGTCGATCTCAGGGGGTCGTGCGATGCCGTCAGGCTACGACCAGGCCCGCATCTCGTCGTGCCATGGCGCGCGCCAGCAGCGCTTGCCAGTCGACCAGCACGATGGCCGAGGTGGCCACCCACATCGAGTAGTCGAGGCCATGGGTGAGGTAGATGCCGACGTGGAGCACCGTGACCGCCATGAGGTACCAGGGCCGTACTCGCGGCCGGACCAGGGCGGCGATGGCACCGAGCTCCACGACGAGGGTGCCGAGGGCGACGAGGTGCGCGAGCCAGGGCCGGTCGGCGATGAACAGCGACACCTGGTCGGTGGGGGCGTGTCCGTTCAGTCGGGCGCCGTACATGACGTTGCGGAGGTTGTCGCTGAGCACCCAGGCTGGCCCACTGGCCACGACCTTCTGGAAGCCGGTGAGGAAGTAGCCGCCGGTGACGACGAGCAGGCTCGTGCGCACCGGCCACCCCCACGCTGGGGATCGCCGCTGGTCGAACAGCCGCACGCCCACCGGAGCCGTCACGAACACCGAGGCCATCAGTAGCAACGGGATGTCGTTGTGCTGGACCTTGCCACGGCTCGCCCATAGCGCCGAGAGCACGAGCAAGCTCGACCAGGCGGCGAGGAAGGTTCCCCGCTCCCTCCACCCCAGCATGGCCAGCGCGGCGCCGACGATCCCCACAACCTGGATGACCACGAGCACACCGGCGGATGGCATCTGGTCCATCCACGAGAGGAACCACACGGGGCGGAAGAGAGCGGCGGGCTGACCGACCAGCCCCTGGTAAGGACCGGTGGCCAGCCGCAACCCGATCAGCGCGGTCAGCAGGAGGCGCATCATCCGCAGCCGGCCGGCGCTCCCAGGCGCGAAGAGCCAGCGGTCGAAGCGCTCGACGCCTTGATGAACGACGCGTCGATGAACGACGCGTCGATGAACGACGCGTCGATGAACGACGCGTCGATGAACGACGCGTCGATGCAGGACGTCGGTCAACGAGACCGGCCGCACTCGTAGGCCAACCGGCGCTGCGGGGGCGGGCCGTCGGGGCGGACGCTCTCGACGACCGCGTACACCCGCACGCCGACTACCGCGGCGCCGCTGCCCCGTCGCGGCTGGGCCCATGCGTCGCAGACGGCGTCTTGGTCGGCCCGGCTGAGGTCGTCGAACCCGAGCAGCAGCCTGGTGGTGTTCCGGTAGGCGAGCGGGAGCTCCGAGAGTCGAATGGGTGTCTCGTCGCCGTCCGGGGCGACCGCTCGCAGCTGCCAGCTCTCCCGCTCGTCGGTGCGGAGCTCGCTGAAGAGGCGGAAGCCGGTGAACGGGAACAGCTCGAGGTGGGCCACGCCGGTGACGGCGAACACCAGCAGGAAGACGTGCACCCACCGGCGCGTCCGCCGGCTGACCTGCGGTTCGCCCTGCGTCACCGCCAAGGGATCAGGTTGGCGCGGGGCTACAGCCGCAGGGCGGCGAGCGATGCCACCTCGGAGCGCTCACAGTGGGCCAGGCGGATGTGGCCGAAGCACCGCTCGCCTGCGAAGGCGTCGATGAGCACCGACACGGCGTTGTTGTGCTCGGAGAGGTACGGCGCGTCGATCTGGCTGGTGTCGCCCGTGAACACGACCTTGGTGCCCTCGCCCACCCGGGTCAGGATCGTCTTGAGCGTGGTCGGCTCCAGGTTCTGGGCCTCGTCGACCAGCACGTAGGTGCCCTGCAACGACCGACCCCGCAGGTAGGTGACGGCCTCCATCGTGAGCTTCTCCCGCTCGGTGAGCTCGGCGAGCATGGCCCGGGCGTCGGCGTGGCTGCGGCGCTCTGTGAGGGCGACCAGGGCATCGTGCACCGCCGTCATCCACGGGTTCAGCTTCTCGTCGAGGGTGCCAGGCAGGAACCCGAGCTCGGCCTTGCCGACGGGGATGATGGGTCGGTACACGGCCACCTTGTCGTAAAGGCTCCCCTCCATCACCTGCTCGAGGCCGGCCGCCAAGGCGAGGATGGTCTTGCCGGTGCCGGCCATGCCATCGAGGGCGACGACGCGCACCTCCGGGTCGAGCAGGAGGTCGATGGCAAACTGCTGTTCTTTGGACCGCGGTCGTAGCCCCCACGGCTCCGGCACCCGCAGCATCGGCTCGAGCTCGCCCTGGCGGTGACGCACGAGCGCCGACTGGCTGCCGGAGCGCAGCACCGCGTAGCGGTCGGCCAGCTCCTCCTGCAGGGTGTCCACGTCACGCGCGTCGAGCTCGTCGATCCCGATGCCGGTGGGGTTGCTGTAGAGCAGGTCCACCGACGCTGGGGTGACCTCGATGGTCGTCCACCCCATCGGGCGCTCGAAGGCGAGCCGGCCCCGCAGGCGCTGGTGCTCCATGGCCTCGAGGCCGAGCTGGGCGGCCTTGATGCGCAGGGCGGCGTCGTTCGACACCACCACCGTTCGCCCGTGAACGGCCTGCCCGAGGGCCGCCGCCAGGATGCGGTTGTCGTTCTTGGCGGGGTCGAGGCCGTGCTCGCGGATCTCGTTCAGGTGGAGGCCGTTGGTCTCGATGCGCAGCGTGCCGCCGTTGGGCAGCGCGACCGGTGTGCGGATGTCACCGCCGTTGGCAACGCGCAGCTCCTCGATGGACCGGATCACCGCTCGAGCGGCGCGGCCGACGTCGTCCATGCGGCCCTTGTGCTGATCGAGCTCCTCCACCACGACCAACGGGATCACGGCGTCGGCCCCCGGGAAGGCGGTGATGCAATCCGGATCGGAGATGAGCACCGACGTGTCGAGCACCATCCGGGTGGCGGTGGTGGGCTCGGGCGCGCCGGAGCGCGCCGGGTCGGCGAGGAGATCGGTCAAGGAGCCCCCAAAGGGTGGGAAGGGTCGGTGGACGGTCCGGGAGGTGCCGCTGACGGACCGTCGTCCGGGCGACCGGCAGGAGCCGGTCGGAGTGCGCCTCGGAGGAGTGGTTCGCCCGCTGGGTCACCGCTGTCCAGTGAACCCGACCGATCGAGCGCGGTGGGGGATGGTCACACGAGGTCTGCGATGAGCCGCGCCGCCCGTTGGGCGCCGTCGGTCTCGACCGGGGCATAGCTCACCGGGCGGCCGATCTCCTCGACGATGGCGGTGGCCAGCTGCTCGCGGTCGGTGGACGCGTAGTCCATGCGCCGACCGGCGCCGTAGCGCTGGAGGCGGTGGGGCACGTGGATCTGCTGCTCGAAGTGGCGCGCGAGGGGGAAGTAGAGGAATGGTCGCTGATGAGCAGTTAGCTCCATCGCTGTGGTGAGACCGCCCTGGACGATGGCGAGATCGCAGGCGGCCAGGTAGCGGTGCAGGCCGGGAACGAACCCGGTGACGTCGAGGCCGTCGAGCCGACCGTCGAGCGACTCCGGGTCGATCCGAGGCCCGGTGACGACGAGCATGCGCAGCTCGGGGAGCTTCGACTTCGCCAGCGGGTAGGCGTCGATCACGGCGTCGAGGAGGGAGGTGCCAACGCTCGAGCCGCCGACGGTGGCGATGCACACGAGCTCGTCAGGTCCGAACCCGAGCTCGTCTCGGAGCTGGGCTCGATCGATGGGAGCGGCCGGGAACCCGGTGATGTAGCCGGAGAAGTCGAAGTGCTCCTCGGTCCAGGCGCGGATCGCGGGCAGGTCGGCACCGAAGGTGTGGGGCACGATGTCCTCCGGGTTGCCGACGAAGATCGACCGGTCCCGGACCCTCGGGTAGCGGTCGATGTGCTCGATCATCTCGGCGTTGTAGTCCGCGGTGAGCAACGCCTCGGCCGGGTCGGCGTCCGGGTGGGGAAGCCAACCGACGAAGTCGGTGAGCCATGCGAA
>Ga0136633_1001091_pt1 | contig 20157 bp, 22 predicted proteins | sample AntDrymeUQ832206_2_FD_105494 | JGI IMG/M metagenome (GOLD analysis project Ga0136633, IMG submission 105494) | Polar desert sand microbial communities from Dry Valleys, Antarctica - metaG UQ83 (22.06) | ecosystem: Environmental > Terrestrial > Soil > Desert | place: Antarctica: Dry Valley...
AGCGCCCGCGAACGTCAGGATCAGCAGGATCGTCAGGCCCAGACGCACCCTACGGAATCTAGTCTGGTTTGGCTCTCGCGCCAAATTACGCAGGCCACTCCCGTTTGCGCCTGCTCCGAGCGGGAAGACCTCTTGCACGCCCCAACCCTCCGCGGAGCGGAGGAGAAGGAGAGGTCCCGTATGGATACCGGACTCATCATCGCCCTCGCCGTCGTCGCGCTGCTCGTGATCGTCGGCCTTGCGCTGGCCGGCCGCGCGTCCCGTGGCCGTCGTCAGGAGAAGCAACGCGAGCATGCCGTCGAGTCACGCCGCCACGAGGTCGTCGACGGGCACAAGAACGCGGCCCATGAGGGCCTGCAGGCCGCCCAGGCCGCCGAGCAGCACGCCCGCATCCAGCGCGCCGAGGCCGAGAAGCAGATCGCCGAGGCCGAGCTGACCGCCCAGGGGCATCGCGACGGCGAGATCGCCGCGGACCTCCACGGGAACGAAAACGCCGACCGGTCCGAGGACCGCGACGGCCGCTTCACGCGCACCGACCCGGTCGCCGGGGACACCCCGGCGACGGCTCCGGCCGACACCCGCCGGAGCTAGGAAATCCGTCGACGGAGCGGACGGGCTTCGGCCTGTCCGCTCCACGCGGCGCCGCTGCTCAATCGCCCTTCGAGCTCCACTCCGGCGCCTCGTAGACGCCGGCGGGGACGCCGCTGACGCACAGCACGCGCACCCCGTCCGGACCGCTCGCCACCACACGGGCGGTGCCGGCGTCGACGCGCACGAGATGCTCGGCGTCGAGCGGTAGCCGCTCGTCACCGATGACGACCGCACCGGAGCCGGAGAGGGCGACGTAGAGCTCCTGCTGACCCGAATCGGCCTCGTCGTGGGACTTGGTCTCGTAATCGGGGGGCAGGTTCATGATGTTGGCGCCAAAGGCGGTGATGCCGAGGCCGGGCCGGACGAGGTGCGCGAAGCCGTCCCAGAGCGTCGGCAGGTCGGCGATGGCGGAGGCGCTGTAGGCGGAGGTGCTCATGACCGTCGAGTCTCGCCGCGTACGCTCGGAGATGCAATGGATGCCCCACGACGTGACCGCCCCCGGGGGCGCCGCCGGTCCGGCGGAGCCTTCGCCCGCTCGGGCCTGATCGCGCTCGCGCTGATCGTGGTCGGCGTGATCCTGGCGGGCGCGATCCCGAACCTGAACCCGTTCGCGACCGAGACGGTCGACCGGTCCCAGCCCGCCGTGCTGAAATCGATCGAGAAGCTCGCCGAGTTTCGCGCAGCGACGGCGAATCTGCAGGTGATCGTCGACGTCGAGGAAGACGCGAAGTTTCTGCCCGGGTTCATCAAGGGCGAGAAGATCCTGCTCGTCGCGGCCGGCCAGGTGGACGGGACCGTGGACTTCGGCGGCCTCGGCAAGAGCGCCGTGAGCGTGAACGGCAAGAAGGTCACCGTGACGCTGCCACCACCGACGCTCTCGAAGGCCCGCCTCGACCTCCAGCGCACACGCGTCTTCGACCGCGAGCGCGGCCTGCTGGACCGGATCGGGTCGATCTTCGAGGACTCCCCCACCTCCGAGCGCGACGTGCTGCTGCTCGCGGAGAAGAAGCTGCTCGCCGCCGCCCAGGAGGACCGCGAGGTCCTGAAGGCCGCCGAAGAGAACACGCGCGCCACGTTGACCGGCCTGCTGCAAGGCCTCGGGTTCACCGACATCACCGTGAACTTCACCGGCAAGCCCCGGATCGACCCGCAGTAGCGCCCGGGATTCCTGGCTCTAGGATGGGCCCGCCCTCGGCGCGGTGGCGGAGTGGCTACGCAGCGGCCTGCAAAGCCGTGTACACCGGTTCGACTCCGGTCCGCGCCTTGGCTCTAAAGAGCCACGCACAGGTTCGGCGGGATGCGGCTCGCGCTTGCGCGTATCGCAGGACACCGGCTACCTCCGGCGCCAATTCGCCGAGCACCCGGACCCGCGCGTGCGCTCCATCGAGCCCGTGCGGATTCGCTGGACCCGTGCCCGGGGAACCTTGACGCGGGACACCCGCGCACGCAGGATGCGCGCATGCACACGAGCACCCCGCTTCGCTCCTCCCATTCCCGTCGTCCCCGCCGCGCGCTCTGGGCTGCGGCGGTCGCGGCGGCCCTCGCCGCGACCGCCCTCATCGCCGACGGCGGCGGTGTCACCGCGGATGCCGGCGCCGCACACACCGCCACCTGCGCGACGAAGGGCACCACCACGATCTACGCCACGCCGAAGGTGCGGATCTACTCCGACAGCGCGAAGGGCCCGGTCGAGCAGCGCGACCTGTTCGGGTGCCTGCGGCCCGCCGGTCGCGCCCGGTTCCTCTTCGAAGGCGCGACCAACGAGACCTCGAGCGATGTTCGGATCGTCGGCGAGCGTTATGTCGCGCTCGCGGACTTCCGCGTGGTCCCGAGCGACGGCGCACGCGAGACGAGCCTGCTCGCCGTCGACCTGAAAAGTGGCCGCAAGTCGAGCGTTGAGATAAAGGACTATCCGCCGCGCGAGGCCGACTTAACGCTGCTCGCCGACGGCTCGATGGTCTACGTCACGCGCGACTTCGACGACACGACCGGCGAGCTCTCGAGGACGCTCGGAACGCTGATGCGCGTGCCCTTCGGCGGGACCGCCCAGGAGCTCGACAAGGGCCGAATCGAGGACCTCGCCGCCTCCGGCCGGGCCGTCTACTGGACAAAGGACGGTGTACCCGTGTCCCGTCGGTTTTAGAGGTCTGAGGCCAGGAGGAAGTACCGACGGCAAGCCGTGTTCACCGGTTCGACTCCGGTCCGCGCCTCTCGCTCGACTGGTCAAGTTGACGTCATGTCCGTCAGCGGACGGCTAGCGCAACCCCTCCCCCGGGTAGGGGTTCATACAGACAGAGGCGCGCCGTCCTGTTCCCCCTTACGAGGACGGCCGCTGCAACGAACCCGGGAGGTTCCCGTGCCGCGAAGGAAACTCGCGCTCGCCCTCGCCGCGACGGCCGCCGTGATGGCGCCGTCCGCAGCGCAGGCGAGCAGCACCCAGACGACCATCTTCGAAGCTCCGCGTGAGCTGCTGTCCGGCGATGCCGCGACGCGCTCGCAGACGCTCGACGAGATCCAGGCGCTCGGCGCGGACTGGGTCCGCGTGCTCGTCTACTGGCAGTCCGTCGCGCCGTCGCCGCAGGCCAAGACCAAGCCGGCCTTCGACGAGCGCGACCCCGCCGCGTACGACTGGTCGCGCCTGGACGGTGCCATCGCCGACGCCCGCGCCCGTGGTCTCGGCGTGCTGGCCACGATCACGGGTCCCGTTCCCACGTGGGCGACGGGCCGGCGCGAGGGCAACACCTTCAAGCCCTCCCCCACCCGCTTCGAGCGCTTCACCACGGCCGTCGCCCGCCGCTACGGCGGGCAGGTCAACGCGTGGTCGATCTGGAACGAGCCCAACCACCCGCAGTTCCTCAGCCCGCAGTTCCGCAACGGCAAGCCCTACTCCCCCACGCTCTACCGCTCGCTCTATCGCAGCGCCGTCAAGGGGCTGGCCGCCGCCGGCCGCGGCAAGGACACCCTGCTGGCCGGCGAGACCGCCCCGCGCGGCACCCCTCGCGTGGTCGCGCCGGTGGACTTCGTCGAGGGCTTCTGGCGCGGCTCGTCGAAGGGCCTGCGAGTCAGCGGCTGGGCCCACCACCCCTATACGACCTCGCAGGGGCCGTCCTTCGTCCCGCCCGACCGCGACGACGTGACCATCGGCGCGCTCTCGCGCCTCACCCGTGCGCTGGACCGGGCGACCCGCAACGGGATCCCGTTGTGGCTGACGGAGTTCGGCATCCAGTCTGAGCCCGACCCGTTCTCCGGCGTCAGCGAGTCACGGCAGGCCGAGTACCGCTCGATCGCCGAGCGGACCGCCTTCACCAACGGCCGCGTCAAGGCGTTCAGCCAATACCTGATGCGTGACGATCTGCCGCGCGACGGTCGCCCATCGGCTCGCTACTCGGGCTTCGAATCGGGTCTGCGCCACTCCGACGGACGCGCGAAGCTCGCCTACGACGCGTTCCGGCTGCCGCTCGTCGTGCGCCGGACCTCGCGCTCGAAGATCTCGCTCTGGGGGATCGCCCGGCCGGCGAGCGGAGCGACGACGGTGGTCGTCGAATACCGGCCGAGGGGCTCGTCGGCGTGGCGGCGCCTGAAGGCCGACGCCACGAACACCCGCGGCGCGTGGTCGACCACCTCGTCCTACCGCTCCGGGCGCACCTACCGGGTCACGTGGAACGGCCAGGCGGGACCGCCGACGCGGGTCTACTCGCGCTGACCAGCCGCTCGCTGAGCTCCCACAGCCCGCGGGCGAGGTCCGGGTCGCCGGCCTGGGCGCTCGCGCGCGCCTCCCGGCTCGCGGCGAAGTAGCGCCCGCTCACGCCCTCGACGTCGGGGGACGTGGCCACGTGGATCGAGGTCTTGGCTCCCCGCTTCTCGGAAATCGTGAACGGAGTGGCGGCCAGCATCGCCGCCGTCGCGAGGATGCCGTTGTTGCGCGCGAAGCCGCTGCGGACAAATCCCGGGTGCAGGGCGTTGCTCGTGATCGACGTCCCCTGCAATCGGCGGGCGAGTTCGAACGCGAACAGAATGTTCGCCAGCTTGCTCTGGCAGTACGCGTTCCACCCTGAGAACTTCTCCCATTCGTACATGGGGTCCTCGAGGTTCATCCACGCTCCCGTGTGCGCGATCGAGGCGACGGTGACGACCCGGGCGCCGATCGCCCCCCGCTCCAGCAGCAGCGTGGTGAGCAGGAACGGCGCGAGATGGTTGACGGCGAAGGTCTCCTCGAAGCCGTCGGGCGTCATGCGTTGCTTCGTCAACAGCAGTCCGGCGTTGTTGATCAGCACGTCGATCGTCCCGATTTCGGGGACGACGCGGCGGATCTGCGCCTGCTCGGCGAGGTCGGCGACCACGACTTCCGGCCGGGAACCGGCCTTGGACTCGATCCGGTCGGCGGCCTGTGCGCCACGTTCGGCACTGCGCACGAGCAGCACGACGTCGTGGCCCTGGCGCGCGATCCCTCGCGCGGTATGCAACCCGATGCCGGAGCTCCCGCCGGTGATGAGCACGCGCACGGTCTGCAGCCTGACGCCACGTCGACAGCGGTGCCGCCAGGTTCGCCGTACGGCTGCGTTCAGGCTGTCAATGCGTCGCTTCCCCGCCCTCGTTCTCGCGCTCGCCGCCCTTGCACCCGCCAGTGCCTCGGCCCAGGATCCGCCCCAGCCCCCGCCGATGCCCGGCAAGTTCGAGCAGATCGGCACGAATCCGCTGATGAACCGCGGGATGAACGCCGCGCTGGCGGTTCTGGACGGCTATGCGTACATCGGCTCGCGCACCGACGGCAGCCACGCGAACGCCGGCGTCTTCGTCGTCGACGTGCGCGATCCCGCCAAGCCCACCATCGTCAGGGAGATGGGCCCGGCCGTCGGCGAGGGACTGCCGACCCAGACCTCGCGCGAGCTGCGCATCGTGCCCGACCAGAAGCTGCTGTTCATCCTGCACCACCAGTGCAACGAGGCGATCCACAAGTGCGCCGGCGCGGGCAACGCCGGCGTCTCGCCGCTGCCTTCGAACATCAAGGTCTATGACATCGCCGGCGAGAACGCGGCGAACCCGAAGCCCGTCTTCACCTTCGAGCCCTCCGCTCAGGGACCGCAGACCCCGCACGAGTTCTTCATGTGGAGCGACCCGAAGAAGTCCGGGCGCGTGCTCATGTACTACTCCGATCCCGGCGGTGGTGACTCCGAGATCAACGTCGCCGACTTCTCCCGCGTCCGCGAAGGCATCGTCACCGAGATCACCAAGTTCAAGCCCGAGGCCGGCGGCCGCCTGCACTCGATGTCGGTCTCCCATGACGGCAAGAAGATCTTCATGGCGGCGCTGACCGGTGGCTACATCGAGGGCGACACGTCCGAAGTCGCCTCGGGCAAGACCGATCCCGTCATCAAGCAGATCACGCCCGAGGACGCCGCGCCCACATGGCCTGGCCCCGGCGCTCATTCCGCCGTCCCGCTCCCCGGTCGTCCCGGGACCGTGATGATCACCGACGAGGTCTACGGGATGGTGCCGGGCCTGCTGCCCGACCACGGCTGCCCGTGGGGCTGGGTTCGCTTCATCGACGACTCGCGCCCGGCCAAGCCCAACGTGATCTCCGAATACAAGCTGCCGGTCAATCAGACGGACAGCTGCGGCGCGATCACCCCGGATCGCAATTCGACGGCGTCCTTCGCCGCCCACAACCCGACGCTGACCGAGCACCTCGCGCTGCTGACCTGGCACTCGTCGGGCCTGCAGGTCATCGACACGACCAGGCCGGCTTCGCCGGTGGGCGCCGCGCAGTTCGTCCCGACGCCGCTGCCGGCCGTCCAGACCGAGGACCCCTTGCTGTCTTCTGGCCGCGACAAGGTCGTCATGTGGTCGTTCCCGCACATCATCGACGGGCTCGTCTACGTCGTGGACCTGCGTAACGGCCTCTACATCCTGCGCTACAAAGGCCCCTTCGAGGAGGAAGTCGGCCGGGTGAAGTTCCTCGACGGAGCGTCGAATTCCGGTGACCAGGGGCGCCTCGCGGGCGTGGTGGGCACTGGCGGCGGCTCAAGCGGCAGCACCGGCGGTTCGGGAAGCCCGGGTGAGCCCGCTGCCGCAAACCCCGCCGTCGGCGGCCCCGCACCGTGCCTGGCCGGTCCCGTCCGCGCCCGCGGCAAGGCGCTCGGGCGCTTCACGCTCGGCATGACCCGTGCCGCCGCAGAGTTGCGTGGCGGTCCGGCGAAGAAGGCCACCGCCCGCGCGCTGCGCTGGTGCTCGACGCAAGGCGGCGACGTCGCGGTCGTCTTGCGGCGCGGCAAGGTCGCCTTCATCGGATCTTCGAGCGCGAAGACGACGGGCCTTCGCTTCCGCGTCGGCCGGCGCGCCGCCGACCGGCGCCCGCGCGGCTTCGCCTTCTACCAGCGCAAGGGCGTGACGATCATCGGGCGCACAAGCCGTGGGCGCTTCCGCGCCGTCGGCATTGCCAGTGGGCGGCTGAAGCCTGCCGCCGTGGACCGCCTGCTGCGCGACGCGGGGTTCTGAGCGCGGGAGGGGCGTTCAACGGCGGCGAGCGGCGCGCTATCCTGCGCGCTCAATGCGGCTGTAGCTCAGTTGGCTAGAGCGTCTGCTTGCCATGCAGAAGGTCGTGAGTTCGAGTCTCATCAGCCGCTTGTGAGAAAGCCCCGCTAACGCGGGGTTTTCTGCGAGTGCTCGACGGCGATCAGGGGATCACGGGCGCGGCTGAGGGTGGGTTCTTGTGCGGCCGGCCGGCGTTCGAGTTCGTGGGTGAGCTCGTCGACCCTGCCCGCCCAGTAGCCGCGGCCGCGTTGCCAGCCTTCGGCGAGGCGGTCGATCTCGGCTCGCTGGCTGCGCTGGTTCCAGCGCGTCGCTGCTCTCGCATGTCCGAGCGTGTCGAGGTGGGTGTCGGTGTCGGCGAGGTGCTCGGGGGCCCGGTCGAGTTCGTTTTTCGAGTCGGCGGGCTTCGGGGTCTCCACTCGCGCTGCCGCGTCGACGCGCCGCCCGCCGAGCGCGCGCAGGGCTGCGACGTCTACCTCTACGACTTCTCGACCGGGCGTGAGACGCGCGTGGTGCATGCGAGCGCGCGGCACGCCAACGAGTCCTGGCCGAGCCTGTGGCGTGACACGCTGGCCTTCGCCCGCGATTACGACAACAAGCCGGGCCTGGGGTACCTCTACACCCGCGCGATCGCATCAGGACGAACGTCGGTGAGGATGCCCGGCGGTGCGCGTGGCGTGCGTAGCCGCTGCGAGAACTGCCAACTGACCCCCGCGTCGCACGCCACTCAGCTCGACCTCTACGGCTCGCGGCTGGGATTCGCGTGGACCTACCTCGCCAGCGGCGAGGGCCTCGACAGCGAGATCCGCCTCGATACAGTCGGCGCCGGCCACCGGCGGGTCGCCCACCAGGCCGGCGGCGGTCTGACCCAGGTCCAGCTCGGGTGGCCGGCCTTCGCAGCCGGCAAGCTGTACTGGTCGATCTCCTGTTTTGGGGACCCGAGCGGCTGCCCGGGCCGCTACGGCCTCCGAAGGCTGCGCTACAGCACAGGCGACGTGCAGCGCGCAGCCGGTCCGCCCCATCCGCTCAGCCACGAGCGCGACGGCGATCTGACCTACCTGCTCACCGACAGCCAGGAGGGCAGCAGTTGCCTGGGCGACCCGGCGGTCCCCGGCGGAACCTGCATGCTGAGCAGTTCCTCTCCGGGCTTCGATTGAGGCGCACACCCGCCGCTCAGCGCCTGATTCAGCGAGGGTGCCGGCCGTCGGCTTCGGGGCCGACGCGGTGACCGCCGCCGATGCGCGTGCCCATCACCGAGCAGGGGCGAGGATGTCGCGACGTTCGCCGGCAAGGATCGCCAGCTCGAAGGCAAGCGGATTCTGTCCAGCGCCGGTGATGAGTTGGGGCAGGTCGGCGACGTCGAGTTCTCCCCGTAGTCCGGCCAGATTCAGGCCCTGATCGCTGGCGATCAGAGCATCGCCGGGGAGCGGCTGATCGGCATCGGCTCATACGCAGTTGTCGTGCGCGAGTGCTGAGGACCGGCGCCGCCGATGCCGTCGGGCCGCGCAGGGGCGTTGCATCGTCGTGATCGGATGTGGGTCGGCGGCCTCCTTGCCATGAGTTCCCCGTACCGGTTGAGGTCCTAGTGGCCGGCGCTCACCGCGGCGGCCTAGCCCGGGTGGTAGTCGGGCCGGGTGACAGTGAGCGAGCATGTCCCGCCAGCCACCGGAGGGTCGCCTTTGCAGTCCCCGGCGCCGGAGCCGTCGCTCAGCATCGTCGTCTTGAGCGCGTCGCGCTCGTGGGCGATCATCCGAACGGGACGGCTCGCGAGGGCACCGGCAGGCGCTCGACCGGGCCGGCGTTGACGCGCTGCACGAGCTCGAACCCGCCGGCGCCGTCGGCTCGGCTGAACACGAGATGCGATGCGTACGCCGCAACGGGCGTGGCATCCGCGACCACCAGGGCGTCGGGCAGTTCGTTGTCGGCCGACGCCGGCGCAGTGGCCGAGAGGGCGGCCGCGAGGCCCACGGCGACAGCGACCCAGCGGATCACCGCAGGTACCCCGAGAGCTTGCTGCGGATGTAGGCGTACGCGGGGCGAACGCTCCCGTCTGGATTGGTCAGTCCCGCGTCAAAACGCACGCCCCGTGGGCTACCCGTCCACTGGTAGATGTACAGACGCTCGAGGCCACTGCGCCGGTAGGCGTTCGTGATCTTGAACATCTGGTGGAACCGCAGCTTCGCGCGGTACGGGCTGTATGGGAACGAGGACCCGAACTTCACGATTCCGCCGGTCTCGGTCAGCCAGAACCGCGTATGCGCGTTGTAGTGGTGCGCTTGGCGGATGATCGAACGAGTGAACCGAGTGCGTCGGCGGTTGACGTCTCCGTAGTTGTGGATCCCGACGACCGTCGCTCGCCGGCGGTAGGTCGGCGACAGGCGCCGGTAGAACCGGCGCATGTACCGTTCGACACCGGTCTGATCGAGCACGTCGAGCGCGACGACGCCGCAGGTGTGACACCGCGGCTTGACCGCGCGGTACATCTCGCGGAAGAACAGCGCCGCATGATTCGGGCTGTCCCAGGTCGGCTGGCTCGAATGATTCACCTCGTTCCACGCCCCGAACTCGCGCACACCGAGCGCCCTGAAATAGCGCACAAGCCGCCGCACCTGCCGTCGATACTCACGAACGGAGGGGCGCCGGGCCTGCTTGCTGCGGTAATCGTCGGTGGACAGGTGCAGCAGGACCCTGAAGTCATCGGCGCGGGCACGGATCACGAACGCTCGTGCACGCAGCCTCAACGCGTCGTCGTCCATCGCGTTCCAGGCCAGGAAGTAGCGCACGCGACGCAACTTCGCGCGCTGGAACGCAGGGTGGTCGAACATCGCCACGCTCTGGTCGCCGATGCCCACCCGGACCGGGATCCTTGCGCCAGCCGGCGCTGCGAAGGGCGCCGAGACGACCACAACGGCAGCGACAGCGACAGCGACGAGACAACCTGTTCGGAGGATGATTCAACCCTACCCCGCCTCGGAACCGGGCGCGGACGCCCTGCAAGCTGATCTACCTCGCGATCACCCGCGCCGAGAGCAGATGGAGAGCTCACGACAGAACTCCGGCGCCGCTGGCGCGCCGCTTGGCGCATCGGCGCTGGGGCGCGGGGGTTCGCAGGATGTGTTGCTCAACCCCCTACGACTCGACGCCAGGCTCGCGGCGGCGGTTCCGCCGTCCGATCGGGAGCGTGCGGCGGATTCGGTGCGCGTGCGCGCGTACGATCTCCCGCCGGGCCCGTGGGCACCGCGGAGCCTGACCAGTCCGCGGCCGCACCGACTGGGCCTGCTGGTGCTCGAGGGACACTTGCTGCGGGCCGTGGCCATGGCCGGCGGTCACGCCGCGGAGATGCTCGGGCCGGGCGACTTGCTACGGCCGTGGGACGACGACACGACCGACGGCCCGCTCGCCGTGGAGGTCGAGTGGACGGTCCTGACGCGCGCGCGTCTGGCGGTGCTCGACAGCGCGTTCGCCCCGGCGGTCGCAGCGTGGCCCGAACTCGCGACCGAGGTCGTCTCGCGCGTCCTGCACCGCGCCCGCTGCCAGTCGGCGCTGCTGGCGATCAGCCACATCCCGCGGCTCGAGCCGCGGATCGTGGCCGTGCTGTGGCATTTGGCGGATCGCTTCGGGCACGTGGAGGATCAGGGCGTGGCGATGCCGCTCCGGCTCAGCCACGAGACACTCGGGAGCCTCGTCGGTGCGCGGCGGCCATCGGTTTCGCGCTCGCTGCCGCGTCTCGTCCGGGCCGGTCTGCTGACGTCGCGGCCGGGCGGGGGATGGTGGGTGCACGGCGACGCGGCCGCCGCCATCGAGGCCTGCGGTAACCCTGGTTACGAAGCGCGGGGCCCCAGCGTGGGACCGGGGTAGGGCGCAGCTAGGACCAACCCCCTAGGAGGACACCGTGAAGAAGAAGATGAGCGTGGTCGTCGCCAGCGTGTGTGTGGCGGCTCTAGTGGCACCACCCCTGGGCGGCGCGCAGGGCGGCAGCATCAAGGCGGCGCCTGATCGCAACGGAGAGACCAACCGCGGCGCCGAGCGCTTCGCCGGCGCGATCTCGGCGCGCAGCAGCTACATCCGTCGCGCCCGGTTCTCGGCGCTCCCACCGTTCAGCAACCCCTCGGCCGTCAGCAACAAGCGGCTGGCCGGGTTCCCGCTCAGCGGCAGCTCGTACGGCATCCTATCGACCGGCAACGCGCTCGACGCCGACAACTCCAACAGCGCGCCGGACCGCGGCACCTCGCTGGGCGGACCGTCGATCCGCGGCAGCCGCGACGTGACGATCATGCGCGTCGACCTCAACGTGCCCAAGAATGCGCGCTGCCTGTCGATCCGCTTCAAGTTCCTCACCGAGGAGTTCCCGGAGTTCGTCAATACGGAGTTCAACGACGCGTTCATCGCTGAACTCGACGTCTCCAGCTGGGACACGGTCTCCAAGGAGGACCCCACCATTAACGCACCGGGGAACTTCGCGGCCACCGTCGGCGGCAAGCTGATCAGCGTCAACGCCGCCGGGGACACCGCGGTGACGGCGCAGCGAGCCAAGGGCACGACCTACGACGGGGCCACCCGCCGCCTTCGCGCCTCCACCCCGGTCACGCCGGGGCGCCACATCCTCTACCTGTCGCTGTTCGACCAGGGCGATCGCGAGTACGACTCGACCGTCCTCATCGACGGGCTGACGCTCGACCGCCGCAGCCCCTGCAAGTCCGGCGCGGTCAAGGACTGAGCCGTCGCACGGCCGGCCCGTCCGATCGCCGGACGGGCCGGCCGGCCACGACGGCCGAAACGGGTCGTCCTCGTGCCGGTGCTGCTGCTCCTGCTCGGCAAGTGGGCGTGGTGGCTGCCCAAGCCCCTGGACCGGTTCCTGCCCGACGTCCGCTTCGGGCACGCCTGATGCTCTTTCGCCAGATCACGTCGACGACCTCGGCTGTGCCAGCCACCTGATCGGCGACGAGGACGCGGGGGCGTCGCGGCCGTGGTCGACCCGCGGCTCGGCCGGCCTGGGGCCGCAGCCCCCGAACTTCAAGAACATCGTGGTGATCAACCGCGGGCCATTGCTGCGAGACAGCAGCGAGCCGCATCGGCTTGCGCCCCAACACCGGCTCGCTTGCAGAGCTTCGCGCCCAATTCGAGGGTTTAGCGCTCTTCGGTGACGATCCGCAACTCGCGTGCGAGGTTGGCCCAAATCGCGTGGTTGGCGCCCTCGCGGATCTGCTGGCAGCCGCTGTCGCGCAAGTGGCGCTCCAGATCGCGGCGCTTCAAGCCGCGGTGTCGATAGTCAGCTGCTCGACGTGGCCGGCACCGATCGGTGGCTCGCGGCCCTCGTCGCGGTAGGAGGCCAGCATTTCGCGGGCTGCATCGATGAGCAGCGTGCGAGCATCGTCGACGGTTCGCCCGCAGGTCACGACCGCCGGCCACTCGGCGAGTTGGGCCATCGTCCAGCCGTCCTCGTCGGGCGTGAAGACCGCGGTGAGGGTGAGCGGATCGGCCACGGGAGAAGTATGGCCTAGGCGCGCGTGCTATTCCAGGGCCCTGCCTCGCGGCCATGCTCGAGCATTTCTCATTCTCGCGGCTCGCTCACCTCGTCGATAAGACGCCGCGCCTCCTCAGGCCCGATCTCCGCGATCGCCGCCTGCAGCGCTGCTCGCGCGGCCTGACCGCCGCCGTCGACCTGAGCGGGCGCGAACGCCCGCGTCGCTGAGTCCGCGAGCCGTGATGCGCGGATCGCGTGGAGGTAGCGCTCGGTCGTCTTGAGATCGGCGTGGCCGAGGATGTCGCGCACCGTCACCGGGTCGAGCACTCGCGTCAGCAGAGTTCCGGCGGTGTGGCGGAGATCGTGGAAGCGAAGCGGAGGGAGGTCGGCCGCGTCGCGGGCGGCGACGAAGCGGCGGCGGACCGCGGACGGGTCGAGGCGGTCGCCGGCGAGGCTCGCGAACACGTAGTCGTCGGGACTCGTGAAGTTCGGGCGCTGCGCGAGGCGGTCGAGCGCGCCGAGCGCCTGGTCGCCGAGCGGGACGTAGCGGACGCGCCTTCCCTTCGTGGTCCCCTCCACGTTTCCCGACAGCGCTCGCTCGACGACGAGCACCCGCTCTGACCAGCGCACGTCTCGCCAGCGCAGCGCCACCAGCTCTCCGCGACGCAGTCCGGTGTAGGCCGCCACGCGCAGGAGCTCCGCGAACTGGCCGTCCTCCTCGGCGCGCCAGCGTGCCGCTTGCGCCGTCGGGTGGTCGCGGGGGCCGCGCCAGGCGCCGGAGCCGGCGGCGCGTGCGAGCGCCTCGATCTGCTCGACGCTGAAGACCTCGAGCCGCGGCGGGCCGTTCTCGCGACGCTTCGCCGCGCCGGCGGCCGGGTTGCCGGTGAGTCCCCAGCGCTCGGTCCGCAGCCCGAAGTTGAAGATCGCGCAGAGGACCTGGCGGTGCTTGTTGACGCTGCGGGCTCCGACGTTCTCGCGCGCGTGGGTGCTGAGCAGCTTCTCGACCTGCGCGGTCGTGACTTCCGCGGCGGGCAGGTCGCCGAGTGCGGACATGACCCGTCCGATCGTCCGGCCTGCCCCACGCCGGTACGGGACGCCGGGCTCGGCGAGCATCGAGCGGTAGTCGCACAGGGTCGACGGCTTTGCGCTCTCGACGTCCGCGACGTGCTCGAGCCACGCGTGCGCGAGCGCCCGGAACGTGGGCCCCCCGGCGGCGGCCTCGCGCGCGATCTCCGCCGCCGCAGTCGCACGCTCATCGGCGCGGTCGGCCTCGACCGATTCGACCAGGGCCACGACTCGCCGGCGCGCCTGGAACTCGGTCAGGTGCCCCGGCGCCGGCCGGCCTTCGCGCGGGCTCCAGTCGCCCGCCTCGTCACGGACGACCCAGGCCGGAGCTCCGAGGCGGCGACGGATGCGTTCGCCGTCGGCGCTGCGCCACTTGACGACCCACACCGGGACGCCGGCCGCTTTCGTCGTCTCGACGAGCAGGAAGGTGGTCGAAAGGGGGTCGTGAGGAGTCATCGGCACGCTGAAAGCTACACCCCATTTCGGCGGCGATTTTCCGGCGGACCACCGGCGGACCAGCTAGTTTCCAGCGGACCAGCTGCCGGACCAAAGTGTCTTGAATCGACCGCCTGAAGCGCAGTTTTGCCAGTTCTACCTGCATGTTCCAGAGCCAATCAGCGACCTCTCAAATGTTTGCCATGCAGAAGGTCGTGAGTTCGAGTCTCATCAGCCGCTTGTGAGAAAGCCCCGCTTTGGCGGGGCTTTCTAGAAGGTGTGCACGATTGGGCTCCCGCATCAACGGGAGCCGTGCGATCGGGCGCGGTCGCGCCCTCCAACTCTGACCGGCAGGGATTGCAGCCGGTGGCCGGGCCTTGGGCACGATTGGAGCGCATGCTCATAGGCTCCCCGCGTGGGACTGTTGCGAAGGGTCTTCCTGGTCAATGCCGCCGTCCTCGTGGCGGCGACGGCGGCGCTTGCCTTCACGCCGTTGACAGTCAGCTTCCCGGTGGCTGCCACCGAGGCGATGGTGCTGGCTGTGGGGCTGGCGGTGATGCTGTCGTTCAATTACGTGCTGCTGCGCAGGACGCTGGATCCGTTGCGGCGACTCGCGACGGGCATGGGTGAGTTCGACCCGCTTCGACCTGGCCGGCGTATCCACGCCGCGAGGTCCGCCCCCGAGGTGCTCGCGCTGGCCGAGTCGTTCAACACGATGGCCTCCCGGCTCGAGCATGAGCGGGCTCAGACCTCTCGGATGCTGGTCTCGACGCAGGAGGCCGAGCGCCGGACGATCGCGCGAGAGCTGCACGACGAGGTCGGACAGGGTCTGACCGCGGCGTTGCTGCAGCTTGATGCGGTGACGCGTCAGGCGCCCCCGTCCATGAGACCCGAGGTCGAGGAGGCGCGGGAGACCATCCGCAACAACCTGGAGACGGTCCGCTCGATCGCCCGGCGCCAACGTCCCGCCGCGCTCGAGGATCTCGGGCTGGTGCCCGCCCTGCGCGCGCTGGCCGCGGAACTCGCAGCGGCACGAAACGGTCTGAGCGTGCAAGTACGGGCGACGACCGAGCTCTGCGCGCCCGCGGAGACCGAGTTGACGATCTACCGGATCGCACAGGAGGCACTGACCAACGCCGTACGTCACGCGCAAGCCACGGACGTGCTGGTGGATCTCGGCACCGCCGAGGGCCGCGCGGTTCTGAGCGTCATCGACGACGGGCGGGGGTTCCGCGGCGACGGGGGTGCCGGGGTGAGAGGAATGCGCGAGCGCGCGCTGCTGGCCGGCGGGACACTCGATGTCCGGTCGGGTGAGGACGGTGGGACCGAAGTGCTCGCAGTGGTGCCACTGCAATGACGGTGCCCATCGTCACGAACGTCCTCATTGCCGACGACCACGCGATGGTCCGGCGCGGCCTGCGGCTGGTCATCGACCGGGAGCCAGACCTGCACGTCATCGCGGAGGTCGGGGACGGCGCAGAAGCCGCCGAGCGCGCGTTGGCCCCGGATGTCCATCTCGCTGTCCTGGACGTCTCGATGCCGCGCAGCACCGGACTCCAGGCGGCCGCCGCGCTGCAGCGGTTGCGTCCGGATCTACGGGTCCTGATGCTCTCGATGCACGACGACGAGGAGTACCTGTTCGAGGCTCTGAGGTGCGGAGCCTCCGGGTATGTCCTGAAGACCGCCGCGGACCGCGATCTCGTCGAGGCGATCCGCGCGGCCATGCGTGGCGAGCCGTTCATCTATCCGTCAGGCGTGGCGGCCCTGATCCGGGACTTCGTCGAGCGCGCGCGCACGGGCGAGATGGAGCCACGCGATCCGTTGACTCCGCGTGAGGTCGAAGTCGTCAAGCTGATCGCGGAGTCCTGGACGGGTGAGCAGATCGCGAAGGAACTCGGCATCAGCCCGAAGACCGTGGAGCGCCATCGCACGAACGTGCTGGCCAAGCTCGAGATGAGCGACCGGGTGGCGCTCACCCGTTATGCGATCCGCCGAGGCCTGATCGAGCCGTGAACTGGCGAATGGGGGGCGCCCCCCATGCCGGATGCGGGTCCTACCGGATGGTCATAGGAGCTCATCGGGGTCAGCCTCATACGTGTGGCACGTGTGCTGATCCTGTTCATGCAGCCCAATGGGCTCCCGCGGGAGGATCGCGGCACCTGGGCCGCCGAGGTCGCCGCATCGCTCGAGCCGCTGCCAGGCGTCATCGCGGTCTCGCTCTCGCGACTGGCTCCCTCTCGAGACTTCGCCCGTCACTGGGACTGGCTGCTCGAGCTCACGACCCCCGACACCGACGCCGCACAAGCCCTGCTTCGCAGCCCGTTCGTTCGTGACCTGCTGCTCGACTTCCGCTTGCTCGGTACCAAGCCTCGCGTCGTCCTTACCGCGGGCGCGGGCGCGGACGCGGACGCGTGACTGCGGCGATCATCATCTTCGCGTGCGCTCTCGTGGTGATCGCCAGCGAACGCGTCGACCGCACGAAGGTCGCCCTCCTTGGCGCGATCCTCGTCCTGATCACGCAGACGATCGATCAGGAGCGGGCGATCGAGGCGGTCGACTGGAACACCATCGGCCTCCTCGCCGGGATGATGCTGATCGTTCGCCTCACGGAGGAAACCGGGGTCTACACCTACCTCGCGATCCGCGCCGGACAGATCTCGCGGGGGCGGCCATTCGTGCTCACGGTCTCGCTCGTCGTGTCGACGGCGCTGCTGTCGGCGTTCCTGGACAACCTCACGACGATTCTGCTGATGGTCCCGATCACCTTCCTGCTGGCCGACGCGCTCGACATCGACCCGCTCCCGCTGGTGATCATCGAGATCATCGCTTCGAACATCGGCGGCGCCGCGACGTTGATCGGCGACCCGCCGAACATCCTGATCGCCGGCGCGACCGGACTCACGTTCACCGAGTTCGTGGTCAACCTCGCCCCGATCGCACTCGTGTGCCTGATCGTGACGACCGGGCTGCTGTACGCGATCTACCGGCGCCGGCTCACGGCCGCGCCCGAGGCCCGAGCGCGCGTGATGGAGCTCGATGCCTCCAACGCGATCGAGGACGCGGACGAGCTGCGCCGCGCCGGCCCGGTCCTGATCGCCACCATCCTCGTGTTCTTCGTGCACAAGCAACTGCACTTGGAACCGGCGACCGTTGCGCTCGCCGGCGCATCCGTGCTCCTGTTCCTCACCCGGCAGCCGGTGGAGAAGGCGCTGTCGGGGATCGAATGGTCGACACTGTTCTTCTTCCTCGGGCTGTTCGTGATGGTCGGCGCGCTCGAGGAGCGCGGAGCCATCAAGGAGGTGGCCGACGGCATCGCCTCGCTCACCGGGGGAGACCGCAGTGCCGAGCTGCTCGGCATCGCGTGGGCGTCGGCGATCGGATCGGGCATCGTGGACAACATCCCCTTCACCGCCACGATGATCCCGGTGGTCGAGCAACTCCAGGGCGGGAGCGATGACGATGCCTACTGGTGGGCACTGTCGATCGGCGCGTGCTTCGGCGGTAACGCCACGATCGTCGCCGCTGCCGCCAACGTCGCCGCGGCCGGGATGGCCGCGCGCGCCGGCCATCCCATCGGCTTTCTCCAGTTCATGAAGATCGGTGTTCCAGTAACGCTCCTCACCATGATCATCTCGACCGGCTACATCGCCTTGAGGTACCTCTGATGCCGCGCGCCATTACCGATCTGGTCATCCGCGACGTTCCCCTGCTGCAACGCCACGACAGCGTCCGGGACGCCGTCGAGAAGGTCCTGGCGTCCGGGCTGCCGGCCCTGCCCGTCGTCCGGGATGACCTGTCGTTCGCGGGGCTCTTCGGCGAGCGTGAGTTCATGCAGGCGCTCTTACCGGGCTACGTCGGGAGCCTCAAGGGCGCCGGGTTCGTGGGTCGCTCGATGGACGCCGTCCTCGAGAAGCGCAGCGCCTGCGCCACCGAGACCGTCGAGCGGCACATGAACGACGAGCGCATCACGGTGAGGCAGGACTTCTCTGACGTTCAGGTCGCCGAGGTCTTCCTGCATCACCGTGTGCTGGTCGTGCCCGTGCTCGAGGACCGGGAGGTCTCCGGGATCATCACCCGCAGCGAGTTCTTCCGCGCACTGGCTGAGCGTTTCCTGAACGGGTAACGAGATGGCGTGACCTTCGTCATACCGCTCGCCGCGGCATCCCACGTCGCGGATGTCCTCACTGACCTTTTCGTCGTCCTGCTTGCCGCCAAGCTCGGAGACGAGCTCTTCAAACGCCTGCACCAGCCGGGCCTCATCGGCGAGATCCTCGCGGGAGTGCTCGTGGGGCCGGCCGTATTCGGCTTCGCGGCGCCTGGAGAGGTGCTCGAGGTCTTCGCGGAGCTCGGCGTCGTGTTTCTCCTCTTCTGGGTCGGGCTCGAGACGCGCCTCTCGCAGATGCTCGCGGTCGGCCGCTCGGCCGCCGTAGTGGGAGCGCTCGGGGTGATTTTGCCCTTCGCCGGCGGGGTGGCGTTCGCCTTCGCCACGGGCGAGCCGACCGCGACGGCCATATTCGTCGGCGTGGCTCTGGTCGCCACCAGCGTCGGCATCACATCTGCGGTCCTGATCGAGCTCGGAGCCCTCGACACCACCGCCGCCCGAACCATCCTCGGGGCGGCAGTCATCGACGACATCCTCGCCATGCTCCTGCTCGCCGTCGCCGTGGGCCTCGGCGCGGACGGCGGCCTCGACATCGTCTCGCTCGCGACGACGGTTGCGCTCGCGCTGGCGTTCCTCGCGTTCTTCGCCCTCGGCGGCACGCGACTACTCGCGAGCCGACCCCGGCTGCTCCACGCACCGCAGTTCTCAGAATCACCGCTCCTGCCGGCCGTCCTGCTCTGCCTTGGCCTCGCGGCCTTCGCCGCTCACATCGGCCTCGCCGCGATCATCGGCGCCTTCCTCGCCGGCATGATCGTCGCCGAGACCAAGGAGCAGCACCCGATCGAGGAAGAGGTCGCCCCGCTCTACGCGTTCTTCCCGCCCTTCTTCTTTGCCTTCATCGGAATGCAGGTCGATCTGGGCGAGTTCGTGGAACCCGAGACCCTCGGCCTCCTGGCCGCGATCACCCTGCTCGCCGTGATCACAAAATACGCGGGAGCCCGCCTCGGCGCGCGCGGACTCGGTCCCCATGACGCCCGCGTCGTCGCCATCGGAATGATCCCGCGCGGCGAGGTCGGCATCATCGTCGCCGGCATCGGCGCGGCCGCGGGGGTCGTCGAGGGCCAGCTCTTCGCCGTGATCGTCGGCATGTCCGTGCTCACGACACTGATCGTGCCGCCGCTCCTACGACGCGCGCTCGCAAACGCGCATCCGAACCGCCACACCTCCAACTCCGCCCCCGGCGACGGGTGACGCGCCAGCTCAGCGGGCGTTGGAAATGGTCGGAAACACCCATGCGCTCGAGCGTTGAGAGACGGACGTCAACCCGCCACCCGAGCCGGTACCGTGCAAATCGTGATCGATGAGGCACAGCTCGCGGAAGCCGGCCGGCGCCTGGCGGAAGCCGCGCCAGCGTCGCGCGTGATCCTGTTCGGGTCGCACGCCCGCGGGAACGCGGGCGAACGGAGCGACATCGACCTGCTGGTCATCGAGCCGGAGGTCGACAACGCTGCGATGGAGTCCGTTCGCCTCATGCGCGCGCTTCGCGACCTGCGCCTACCGGTGGAGGTGGTCGTGGTCAGCGAGCGCGACGTAGAGGACTGGCAGGCGGTCCGCGGGAGCCTCGTGCACGCCGCGATCACCGAAGGCCGCGTGCTCGTCCCCTGATGGCCGACCAGGGTGATCTCGCGCGCGAACTGCTCAGCCTCGCCGAGGGCGACAGAACCGCAGCAGCGGCGCTGCTCGATGCCGGCGCGTGTCGGACGCGATCGTGGGTTTTCACGCGCATCAGGCCGCAGAGAAGGCGTTCAAGGCCGTGCTCGCATGTCGGCGAGGCCGTACTTCATCGGCCTGAGCGGTGCATCTTGATGCTAAAGTGCAGATATGCCAAAGGTACGGACCACTGTCACCCTCGACGAAGACGTCTTGCGCTGGGTCAAGATCCGCGCCGCACGCACCGGCAAGACCGACGGCA
>Ga0136633_1001092_pt1 | contig 20142 bp, 16 predicted proteins | sample AntDrymeUQ832206_2_FD_105494 | JGI IMG/M metagenome (GOLD analysis project Ga0136633, IMG submission 105494) | Polar desert sand microbial communities from Dry Valleys, Antarctica - metaG UQ83 (22.06) | ecosystem: Environmental > Terrestrial > Soil > Desert | place: Antarctica: Dry Valley...
CACCGACGAACGGTTCGACGCCGGGCGGGACTCGGGTGGCGGCGATTCGCGCTCAAGCAACCGGGCCGCTGGCGCTTCAAAGAAAGCGTCGCGAGCCATCCGACACGACAACTGCTTTCGACCAGCAGCTACGAGCTATCCAACAAAGTTCATCGGCGACGAGGCGATCGCGCTGTTCCCGGCGGTCGGCGGCGACGGCGGACGATCGCCTTCCCGCGGATGCGAGTGCCACCGATTCGGACCTTCGCCTGCCCGCTTCGGACGACGAGCAGACGTCGTGTTCGAGAACGACGACGCTGCCGCTTTGAGGCAGATCCGGCAGCCGGGCGGCAGTGCCGGGTATGGGCGGGAGCGGGAGCCGGGGCCAAGCCACCGAGCGCTGCTCCTGTTCGCGCAAAGCAGAATTGGCGCCGGATTGAGCTGTCACAGAACGAGCGCCACTTGATACATCGCCCAGCCAAGCGCCAGCAGCGAGCACCCAATGAGAACGCTCTCTATGAAGGCCACCGTGCACCGCGTCTCAGGGTCTTCGTGGTCCCACCAGAACAACACGATGTCCACCAGGCGCGCCGCGATGGCGAGGCCAACCGTCAACACCAAAGCCATTCCGATGTTGTCTCTCCGGCCCCCTAGACCGGCGCCCTCGCCGGATGCCAGCAAAGCCGCAGCTGTCGCCGCAAGCGCCATGATCCCGGCCGCCTGCGTGTCCGCGTGACGGACGCGCTGGTCCTGGACGTCGAGCGCCCGCTTTTCCCTTCAGTGAGCTCCGCCATCGACACGTATGTTCGACGATTGGCGTCGGCGGCGTGTGCTGCGGGCGATTTCTCGGTACCTGGTTCGCCTCCGCGAGCCCCCCGCGTGGGCTTCCGGTCAGGTCCATCGATCGCGTGGACGGACGCTGGCTGCGGCGTCAGCGCGTCGTCGGCGCCCGCAGCGTGAACGTCTTCGTGAACGTCGATCCCGCGAGCGTGATCTTCGCCCGGACCCTGACGCGCTTGAGCCGGCGGACCGCCTTGCGCGCCTTCGCACTCGTCTTGAACACGAGCTTGACGCGACCGCTCGCCGGCACGGTGAAGGTCTTTGTGCCGAGCTTGAGCGCCGCGCCGCGGCCCGGGGCGCCCGCCACCACGATGCGGCCCGCGGTCCGCAGCGGACGGGCGCTGAACGTCAGGGTGTAGCGGCCCTTGCCGGTCAGCCTGACGTTCGCCGGCATGCCGGTGACCGAGGGCTTCGGCGCAGATCGCGTCGGCGGCGCCACGACCGGAGGTGGCGCCACGGCGGCCGCCCCCGGCGGCGCGGGCGGCGGCGCAGGCACGGGAAACTCCGGCGCCGCCGCCGTGAACGACGCGTCCGGTGACAGCGCGATGACCGTGCCGGCCCGGCGCGCGAGGAGGCGGTAGTGGTAGGTCGTGCCCGACTCCAGGCCGGTCAGGTTCGCGGAGCGCGCGGTCGAGCCGGTGCCGGCCTCCGCGACTCCGGCGCTTGCCAGCCGGCCGTAAGAGCTCGTCGTGCCCCACTGAAAGAAGGTCTCGGTGTTGGCGGTCTTGGGGTCGGCGACGCCGTTGATCGTCGCGCTCGTCGGCGCCACCGCCGTCGCCGCGGCGATCGCGACCTCGGCCGGGGCGGGCGCTGTCGTCGTGCACGTCGGAGCGCCCTCGACGGTCTGGATGCTGACCGCGGTCAGCGAGCCGGCGTTCGGGGAGGCGGCGTCGAACACGCGCAGCTTCCAGGCGCCCGTGCGCGAACGGCCGCTGAACGTCGACAGCGGCTCGTTGGGCCGGTAGGCGCCGCTGATCGCCGGCAGGCTGAGACCGTTGAACGGCGGGAGGTCCTGGATCGAGGTCGGTGCGTCGTCGTCGAACACGACGCGATCGAAGCCGGCGACGCCCGCACCGGTGGACCCGCCGCCGGGGCGCTCGAACAGCTCGGCCGAGGTCCCGTCCGGCGCGGTCAGCCGTCCGGCGAGGTTGCCGACGAAGTTGTGCGCCACGGTGACGCTGACGCGCAACCGGTCGACGGGTCCGGCAGCGGGCACGTCGACCGTCGCCGTCGGTCCCGGCACGGCGTTGTCGGGGATCGTCAGGGGGAGGCCGGTCGCGGCATACGTCGCGCCCGGGCGCGTTCCGAGATCGAGCGTCAGCGGCAGCACGGCTTCGCCCTGGTCGGCGCGCATGGCGAGGCTCAGCCCGAGGACCGTCGCGCACGGCAGCGTCGTGGGCAGCGTGATGGCGAACGGGACGTCGCCACTGTCGGTCGCGCGCGCTCCGATGTCGGGATAGGCGACGGCCGGCTGGCCGACGGTCACGCCCGGGGTCGTCGTCGTCAGCGTCGCCCGCACGTTCGTCAGCGTCGCCGCCGCCGGATTGCGCAGGCGGATACGCAGGCGCACGGTCTCGCCGCTCTCGGGACGAAAGTCGCCATCGCCCAGCGGCGGCGGATCGGTCACCGTCGGCGCCGTCGCGGTGGCGATCGACGTCGGCGGCAGGTCGAATGCCGCGCTCGCGCGCGTGGCATCGGACCCCGAGACCTTCGCGCTGTAGCCCATGCCGCGGGCCGCGAACACCGCCCAGATCTGGGCGTGGCGCGTCCCGCCGGTCACCATGTCGGCCTGCAGGATCGCGTCGCGCTCGTCGAGAAATGACGGGTTGGGCGGCGACAGGCGCATGGCCTCCGCGACCAGGCCGCGCGTGACGACGGCGCCGAGCGCCTTGCGCAGGTCCCACAGCGTCTGGCCCCACAGCTCGCCCTCGTCGTGGACCTGAAAGCGCGAATAGCGATCCGCGCCCGAGCCGGCGTAGGCGCCGATCTGGCCCATGTCGGCGAACGTGAACCCGCCGGGGCCGACCGGGTCGGCGCTGCCGGGGCACCCAGCGGCGACGCTCGACCCGACGGTGCAGTCGATCGCGTTGCGGCGGATGCCGGTGTCGACGTCGTTGGTGGAGTACTCCGCCAGCGCGGCCTCGCCGTCGCTCGCGGTGTCGGGCACGAGCCCCTGCGCCACGAGATAGTCCAAGGAGAAGAAGTCGCTCCAGCCCTCGCCCATGGCGCGTGACTGGCGCGCGAAGAGGCCGCCGCCGAGGCCGTTGTTCACGAGCCGGTTCGACAGGCCGTGCGTGTACTCGTGGTAGACGATCGAGGCGTCGTCGCCAGAGTTCACGACCGGGTTGCTGAAGAGGTACATCTGCATCCGCGGGCTCGAGCCGTCGGCCGGCGTGAACATGTTCGCGTTGTTAAAGGCGGTGCTGTCGTCGGCCTCGGCGTTGACCTGGTCGCTGCCGCCGGTGCCGCCGATCTCGAAGTTGTGCGACGCGTTCGTGAAGCCGATCGGCGCCGCGGCCAGCCAGTCGTGGAAGGTGTTGACGAAGTAGAAGAGCTGCGTCGTCGTCTGCTTGCGGTTGACCTCCTCGCCGGCGCGCGTCGCCGTCGTCCCGCTCCAAGTGCACAGCATCGTGAAGACGGAGGGGCTGCCGGCGGCGCAGCCGACGCCGACCTGCGGGTACAGCCAGTCGCTGCCGGCGCTGGGGCCGATGTCCTCGCCGGCGTCGAAGCCGTTGACCCCGCCGACGTCGGCGTACGCATGGGCGTTGCGCCCGTCGAGCTTGGCGGGCGAGGTCAGCGTCGATCGGTTCATCCACTGCGGATCGGCCGCGAGATCGACGTTGTGCGGGGCGCCGCCGGCCGCCGCCCCCGGGTGCAGGTCGTAGACGCTCGCGTTCGATGCGAGCTCGGTCAGCGAGTGGCGCGCGAGGACCTTGCCCGTCTCGGCGTCGATCGCGACGTCGTAGACGTACGGGTCCTCGCCGGCCACCGTCAGCCGCCAGGCGAGCCGGTCGCCGTCGCCGTCGGCGAAGACGACGAGCCGCGCCGTGTCGCCGTTCTCGAAGCGCGTGCGCCGCTCGGGACCGGATTGCGCGCGGGCGGCCGCCGCGGACACCGTGGCGCCGACGTCGCGCTGCGCGGCGGCGAGCGCGGCTGCAGCCGTCAGCGACGGCATGGCGGTGCCGGCGTCGAGATCGCGGGCGAGCGGGCCGGCGAGGTTGACGATCCGGCCGTCCTTCGCGACGTTGACGGTCAGCAGGTTGTCGTACGCCGGCAGGCCGCGGCTCGTCTGCTGCCACGTGAGGTGCGTGACGCCGTTGGGCGACGTGTAGCGCGCGGCGAGACGCAGCGACGCGATGTCGTCGCCGGCGATCCCGAGCACCACCGCGTGGTCGCGGACGTACTCCAGCGCGATGTCCGCGGCGTCCCCGCCCGTCGCGGACGTCAGCGCAGCGTCGGTCAGCCCGAGCGAGCGCACCCCGCCCGCCGTGGGCTCGACGTCGACGGCGGCCGGGTCGCCGGCGCGGCGCTCAAAGACGTCGCGCGCCTCGCGCGTGGCCTGCGGCACGCTCGCGCGGTCAGCCTGGCGTACGTCGAGGTGCGGCCGGGGCTGCGGCGCGGCGGCAGGAGCAGCGGCGGCGGCGGGCGCCGCCGCGGCGAGGGCGCTCAGCAGCCCGCCCGCAAGCAGGGTCCGGCTCCTCGTCCATCTCGACCGCAACGCCGCATCCTTGCCTAGAAGTGCCCTGTCGCGATTCACCTTAGCCGCGTGGGCGGGAACGATCGTGCGCTCAGGCTAGTCCTCGAGCTTGGTCCTGTCGCGCAACGGCAGGAACGGCTCCTGGTCGGGACTCATCCCGCGCTCGATCTGACGCCCCCGCTCCGTCTCGGCGTTCAGCTCGGCACCGAATAGGACCGCGATATTCGAGATCCACAGCCACGTGAGGAAGATGATCACGCCGCCGAGCGTCCCGTACGTCTTGTTGTACGAGCCGAAGTTCGCGACGTAGAACGCGAACGCGCCGGAGGCCAGGACCCAGACGATCACCGCGGTGATCGCGCCGGGGCTGATCCAGCGAAAGCGCGGGTGCTTGACGTTCGGCGCGGCAAAGTACAGCAGCGCCAGCATGAGCATGAAGATCAGCGCGATGACCGGCCACTTGGCGATGTTCCAGACCGTCACGGCCGTGGAGCCGACGCCGATGAGATCGCCGGCCTTCTGCGCCAGCGGCCCGGTGATGACGACGGCGAGGGCGCATGCGGCCAGCAGCAGCGTCATCACGAGTGTGACGCCGAGCTGTAGCGGGCGGACCTTCCAGAACGGCCGCCCCTCCTCGACCTCGTAGATCGCGTTGGAGGCGCGGATGAACGCGCCGACGTAGTTGGACGCCGACCACAGCGCGACGAGGACGCCGACGATCGCAAGCAGCCCCGATGTGCCGGAGCTCTCCTGCAGGCCCGTCAGGACGCCGGTGACGATCTCCTTGGCCGGGCCCGGCGCGACGCTGCCGAGGTTGTCGATCAGCGGCTGGATGGCGGACGATCCCAGCAGGCCGAGGATCGAGACGAGCACCAGGAGGCCGGGAAACAGCGACAGGATCGCGTAGTACGTCAGCGCCGCCGCCCAGTCGGTGATGTCGTCCTCCTTGAACTCGCGGAAGGTCCGCTTCAGGACGTCCTTCCACGAGCCCTTGGAGAGCTCGGTGGGCGCATCGGGCTCGCCGCTGCTGCCGGCGCTGCCGGCGCCGTCGTCGTCGCGTCCCTGATCCGCCGCTCGCTGACGCGTCGCCTCCGCCATGACGGCGCCTCTAGCCCCTGGACGTCATGCGCCCGACGATCAGACCGCCGACGAAACCGCCGATGGCGGCCGCCCGGACGGGGTTGTCCGCGGCCGCCTTCTGCACACGCTGTGCGCCCTCGCGGGCCTTCTGCTTGGCGTCCGGGGAGCCGACCGCGGGTACGGCGGCGGTGTCGCCCTGACCGCCGACGACCGACTCGACGCGTTGTTTGACCTCGTCGACCTTCTGCTTGGCCTGCTGCTTGACGTCGTCGATCCTCGCGTGCGCCTGAGCCTTGACGTCGGTCTTCGCGGCGAGCGCCTCGACCGTCTCGCCGAGCTCCTCGCGCGTCTGCTCGATGTCGTTGCGGATCTCCTCGGGGCTGCGCTGCGACATCTCTAGCTCCTCCCTGCCTGCGCGCGTTGCTTGGTGTATGCCACGTCTTCCTTGACGGTGTCCAGCGTCTGCTCGGGCACCGCCGGGCCCGCCTCCTGCACCTTCTTCTTGCCGCTGAGGGCGAGCACACCGGCGATCGCGCCGTAGAGCACCGTCACGATCAGCGCCGCGAGCCACGGCTCCATCGCCTCGGACAGGGCGAGGATCATCACCGTCGTCAGGCCGGCGAAGGCGAAGAATCCGAACAGCCCGGCGCCGCCGAACATCCCGGCGCCGATACCGACGCGCTTGCCCTTCTCGCCGAGCTCGACCTTGGCCAGCTCGACCTCCTGGCGAACGAGCGTCTTGGTCTGTTCGGTCAGCTGCTTGGTCAGGTCGGCGATCGACTCGTCGCTTCCCGTCGTCCTGCCGTTGGGCTCTGGCATTGCAGGCCTCCTCAAGTCTCGAGCTCGGTCCTCCCAAGTGGCGGCCTACCCGCCGTCCGGCCCCGGCTCACGCCCGACCGGGAGTCTGGCGTCCGCGCGCACCCGGGGTTCGCAGCATCCTGACTGCTCAGAAGATCAACGCTGAGGCTTGGATCAGGCGGCCTCCGCGAGTGGTTGGAGGGTGACCTTGTGGCCGAGGCGATCGAGTTGGCGGATTGCGCGCCGCCGCGCGTTCTCGGCGTCGCGTTCGGAGATGACCTGGGGTCCTTGCTCGCGGTACAGCTCGCCGGTGCGGAGCATGTGCCACGGCCGGCGGGCCGACGGCGGGCACCACCCAGACGAACCAGGGGACGATCGCCATCTCGCCCGGCAACTCGCTCAGGGTTCTCTCCGCCAAGTTCGGCCACGGCACCGGCTCCGTGGTCAACGGCGGCGGGGCGATGAAAGTAAGCCAGTCCCGCCTGGAGGTCTCTGGCAACAGCCAGATCGCCCCGGCACCGACGTGAACTCGCGGATCAGCACGATCGCCGGAACCGCCGGCGCCACCTCCACAGGCAACATCGACGTCGCGGGCGGGAATCTCGCCGGAGGTGGCCCCAGCACGCTCGAGGGGACCCTTCCCGCCGGGATCACCCTCGATCTCGACAGCTCGACCCTGATCGCGCCTCCGGTCCCGACCACGGTGAACGCCGGCCGGATCAACAAGTGGCGATTGGCCTTCATGTCCGGCAACGTAGCTTCCCGGCAGCGCGCCGTGATGCGCTGCAAGCCTTCGGTCACGTGCCGAGCGCTGCCCCGCTCGACGAGCGGGGCAGCGCGGCACGGTCTTGGGCTCAGCGAACGCGGACGGCGCGCAGGAGCGTCAGCGTCGTGCCGTCATGCATGCGGACCTCTTCGGCCAGCGTGTAGGTGCCCGCCACGACGCGGCGGTGCGATCGCAGGGTGACGACGGCCTTCGTGCCCCGAACCGGGCTGGAGCCCGAGGCGACCACGCGGCCCTTGCGCACGAGGCGCAGCCGGACGCTCGCGGCACGATCGTTCCTCGTCGTGCACCTGATCCTGTTCTTCTTCCTGCCGATGAGCTTGCAGCTCACCCTGATCCGGGCGGCCGCGCCCGTCAGCCCGCGCGGGCCGGCAGGCCCGGCGGGACCGCGTGGCCCGGGGACGAGCGGACCGGCCGGACCGGCGGGACCGGCCGGACCGGCGGGACCGGCGGGACCGGCGGGACCGGCGGGACCCGCGACCGGCGCCGTCGACACCGTCTCGCAATCGCCGTCGACGGTGTCGACGGCATCGTTGGTGACGCCGTCGGTCCCGGCGCCGCAGCCGACCTGGTCGGGTCCTGAGTCGCTGCTCAGCAGCGTGTCGTTGTCACGCTCGCCGCGCAGCTCGTCGTTGCCTGCCCCGCCCGTGATCGTGTCGTTGCCGGTCCCACCGAACAGCGCGTCGCTGCCGGCCGCGCCGTTCAGCGCGTCGCTGCCGCTGCCGCCGAAGAGCTCGTTGGCGCCGGCATTGCCCGTCAGGCTGTCGGCGCCCGAGGTGCCGAAGATGTTCTCGACCGTGTCGCGGACGTTGTCGTTCTCACCCGCGTACCCGTCGTTGGCAACATTGTCGCCGGCGGTCACGGTGACGCCGAGCGGGCGGTCCCCGTAGGAGATCGTGTCGTTGCCGTCATCGCCGTTGAACGTGTCCCCGTCCACGGCGGCGTTGGAGCCGGTGGGGAAGGGGAAGGGGAAGCCCCCCAGCGAGCCGCCGTCGAACTGCCCCAGATCGTCGTCCCCGGCTCCGCCGTTGACGGTGTCGATGCCGTCCGAGCCGTTGACTGTGTCGTCGCCTGCGCCGCCGTTGGTCACATCGTTGCCGGCGCCTCCGATGACGGCGTCGTTGCCATCGCCGCCGCCGACGGTGTCGTTGCCCGGCCCGCCGTCGAGGCCGGTGCCGAAGAACACCGTGAAGCCGTTGTCGTCGCCCGGTCCGCCGTCGATCGTGTCATTGCCGGCGTCGCCGTACGCCGAGTCGCTGCCCGGCCCGCCGTTGAGCACGTCGTCTCCGTCGATCCCGGACGCGAACGCGGTTGACGCCGCGCGCACGGGCGCGGCGACGATCGTCAGCCCCGTGCGCCTGACGCGTGACGAAGTCGCGGCGCTCGTGCAGGCGGCGCGCCCCGGCGGACCGGCGCCGGAGCTCGAACGGCGTGTCTACCTCGAAAGCGAGGGATTGCCACTGTTCGTCGCGCAGTACCTGACCGCGCACGCCGACGGCGGTGCGGCGCCCGCGCAGGACGTCCTGCCGGCGGACGTCCAGGGTTTTCTCACGGCCCGCCTGGCAGGGCTCGGTGCGATCGCGCGCCAGGTGCTCGGCGCCGCCGCCGCGATCGGTCGCTCGTTCGATCTCGACACGGTCCGCGAGACCAGCGGGCGCGGCGAGGAGGAGCTTGTCGGCGCGCTCGAGGAGCTGCTCGCGCAGGACATCGTGCGTGAGGTCGCCGGGTCCGAGCCGAGCTATGACTTCTCGCACGAGAAGCTGCGCTCGATGGTCTACGCCGAGACGAGCCTCGCCCGCCGCCGGCTGCTGCACCGCCGCGTCGCGACGGCCCTGTCCAGGGGCCCGGCGGCGGGCGAGCGCGCCGCGCTGGTCGCCAAGCACCTGCGCCTCGGCGGCGACGATGTGGGGGCGGCCGCGCAGTACCGGGTCGCGGCCGAGCAGGCCGCGGCGCTGCACGCGCACGCCGACGCGCTGAACCACCTCGACGCGGCGCTCGCGCTCGGCGATCGCGACGTAGCCGGCGCGCACGAGCGCATCGGCGACCTGCGCACGCTGCTCGGCGACTACGTCGGGGCGCTGACCGCGTACTCGACGGCGGCCGCCCACGCAGACGAGGCGGCGCGCGCGGGGATCGAGCACAAGCTCGGCGACGTCCATCACCGCCGCGGCGAATGGGGTCGCGCCGAGGCGCGCTTCCTCGCCGCGCTGGAGGCTGCCGGCCCCGAGCGGCCCGCGCTACGAGCCCATGTCCATACCGACCTCGGCCACACGGTGCACCAGGCCGGCCGCAGCGAGCGCGGCGCCGAGCTCGCGGCGCAGGCGCTCGCGCTCGCCCTCGCTTGCGGCGACCTTCGCGGGCAGGCGCGAGCGCACAACCTGCTCGGGGTGCTAGCGCACAGCGCCGGCGACCTGGCCGGCGCCGCCGCGCAGCTGGAGCGCAGCCTCGCGCTGGCCCGCGAGCTCCGCGACGACCCGGCACAGGCCGCGGCGCTGAACAACCTCGCGCTCGTGCGCCGCGACGCCGGCGAGCTCGTACACGCGCGCGAGCTCACCGAGCGTGCGCTCGCGCTGTGCCTCGCCTGCGGCGACCGCCATCGCGAGGCGGCGCTCGAGAACAACCTCGCCGACATCGACCACGCCGCCGGCGACGAGGAGGCCTCGATGGAGCACCTCAAGCGCGCCGTCGCGATCTTCTCCGAGGTCGAGGCCGACGCCGCGACGCGCCTGCCGGAGATCTGGAAGCTGGTGAGCTGGTGACGCCGGGCGGGAGGTGGGTGCGCGGGCTTGAAGTAGTGGTCGACATAACGTCGACCTTGGGGGGCGATGATGGCGCAGGTGACTGGGTCGTCGGGCAAGCAGGTCGAGCGTGTGCGTGGCCGGCTTGGGGAGTTCGCGGCGGAGATGTTCGAGCCGATGGTCCGCAAGGACCAGCGCCGTTGGGGCGAAACGTATCTGCGCGGGTTGATGCTCGATGTCAGAAGCGGCAGCGCGCAGCCGGCTGGACGTCGGCGCGCTCTCCGGGCGCGTGGTCAATCGGGTAGGTACCTCGAAGATGACTCATGACGACGACACCCCAGAGTCCTTCCGCGACGGCTACGACGAGGCGTTCGCCGAGTCGCGCGTGCCGCGCTCGGGCTACACGGACGTCATGCATGCGCTGACGCGGTTTCACCGCCCGGCGCTGCGCGCGCGCATCCGCCTGCGCGTGGCGCGCTCCGGCGCGACGTTCGGCTCCGGGGCTGACGCCACCCCGTTTCGCGTCGATCCGGTGCCGCGGGTCGTCACGGCGGCCGAGTGGGCAGCGCTCGCGCCGGCGCTGGCCCAGCGCGTGCGTGCGCTCGAAGCCTTCGTCCAGGACGTCTACGGGCCGCGGCGGATCGTCGAGGCCGGGATCGTGCCCGAGCAGACCGTCGAGAATGCGGCCGGCTACGAGCCCGAGTTGCAGGGGCGGCTGCCGCGCGGGGCGGCGGCGATCGGGGTCGCCGGCCTCGACGTCGTGCGCGATCGCGACGGCAGCTTTCTCGTGCTCGAGGACAACCTGCGGACCCCGTCGGGCTTCGCGTACGCGAGCGCCGCACGCCGCGCGATCGAGCGCGAGCCGCTGCCCGCCCCGGCGCTGCGCCCGTTTCCCGACGAGGTCTTCGCGGCCCTGCAGGACACGCTGCTGGCGGCGCTTCCCGAGGGCGGCGACCCTGTCGCCGCGGCGGTGCTGACCGATGGCCCGCAGGCCAGCGCCTACTACGAGCACGAGCAGGTCGCGCGGCGGCTCGGGCTGGCGCGCTCGTGACGCCCGGCGATCTCGAGCGCCGCGGCGGGCGGATCGTGCGCCGCGGCCGGCTCGGGCGCCGCCTGCCGGTCGACGTCCTGTACCGCCGCTGTGACGAGGACCGGATGCGCGATGGCGACGGCCGCCCGACGGCGATCGCCGAGCTGCTGGCCGAGCCGTGGCTGCAAGGCCGGCTGGGCATCGTCAACGCGTTCGGCACCGGCGTCGCCGACGACAAGGCGATCCATGCCTACGTCGAGCAGATGATCGGCTTCTATCTCGGCGAGCAGCCGCTCGTGGCGTCCGTGCGCACGCTCGATCTCATCGACGACGAGCAGCGCCGCCAGGCGCTCGAGGACATCGACCGGCTCGTCATCAAGCCGCGTCACGGCCAGGGCGGCCACGGCGTCGTCGTGTGCGCGCATGCGACCCCGGCGGACGTCGTCAGGATCGCCGAGCAGATCGAACGCGAGCCGGCGAAGTTCGTCGCCCAGCACACGATCGCGCTGTCCCAGCATCCGACGATGATGGAGGACGGCAGCCTCGCCCTGCGACATGTCGACCTGCGGCCGTTCGCCTTCGCCACGACCGGCGGCGTGACCGTGCCGCCCGGTGGCCTGACGCGCGTGGCGCTCGAGGAGGGCGCGCTCGTCGTCAACTCGTCGCAGGACGGCGGCGGCAAGGACACCTGGGTGCTCGGCTGAGCCGAGATCGCATCGCGGGCGATGAGTTCTGAGCGGGTGAGCGGTCTACACCCGCAAGACCACCTCAATCCCCGGAGGCCCCCATGGCCGCTCGATCCCGCTCGATCTTCGTCAACATCCCCGTCGCCGACGTGGAGGCTTCGACCGCGTACTTCGCGGCGCTCGGCTTCGAGTTCGACAAGAAGTTCTCCGACGAGTCGTGCGCCTGCATGATCGTCAGCGAGCAGGCCTGGGTGATGCTGCTCGAGACCTCCCGCTTCAAGGACTTCACCAGCAAGCCGCTGGCGGACGCGCGGACGAGCACCGAGGCGATCCTGTGCATCTCGGCCGACAGCCGCGAGGCCGTCGACGAGTTCGCCGACGCGGCACTCGCCGCCGGCGGCTCGGCCGCCAACGATCCGACGGACTACGGCTTCATGTACGGCCGCAGCTTCAACGACCTCGACGGCCATCTGTGGGAGGTCATGTGGATGAGCTCCGAGGCCGTGCAGCAGGGCCCGCCGGACATGGCTCAGACCGCCTGAGCGCCCGCGCGCGCGCGGCGCGCGAGCTCGACCGTCGCCGCGCGCAGCCCGCCGGGCTCGGTCACGGGCTCGGCGTAGCCGACGCGCGCCGGGGCGCTCCCGCGCGGGGTGTCGAGCATGAGGTCCAGGCCGTAGCGGTCGGCCGCGGTGCAGGTCGCGGCGGTCGCGTCGGCGTAGCCCGTGAAGGCGCGGGCCATCGCGAGCAGCGCGTCGGCGTGGTCGTCGTTGAGGTGCGTGACGGCACCCGCCTGCGCTGCGGCGACGGGATCGGCCTCGGCGGCAGCGTAGGCGTCCGCGTCCGCGGACGCCATGCGCCCGTAGCCGCCGACCCAGCGTACGCGCTGCACCCGCAGCACCCACAGCGTGAAGTCGCCGAAGTCGACGTAGAGGCCGGCCGACGGCACCCCCGCCAGATGCGCCTCGCGCGCGGTGCGCGCCTCGTCGCCATCCGGTCGCCGCACGCGGCCTGCGATCGTCACGCGGCCCCCGGCGAGCGGGTAGGCCTCGTCCGGCGGAGCGCTGACGACGAGCGAAGCGCGCGGGTCGCGGTCGAGGTTGCGGCCGTGCTCGGCGAGTTGCGAGACGTACAGCACCGGCGCGCCGTCGGCGAGCAGGCCGTAGGTCACGATCGAGCCCCACGGGTCGCCGTCGGACGTCAGCGTCGCGAGTGCGCCGACGTTCGTCGCCGCCACCAGCGTGCGCGCCTCCTCGGCGGGTGTGCGCTTGCGCACGGCCTCGGCGGGCGCCAACGGCGGCGGCACAGACGGCGCGTCGCCAGGGACGTCGTGATCGGAGGACATGCGCCGCAACGCTACCCGCACAGCGCGCTGACCTTGATCCACCCCTGTGTGCCGAGGTCGGTGACGACGCACGCCCACGCGCCGGAGTCGTCGCGTCGCCGTCGTAGTCGCGCGGCAGGACCTCGCGCCCGAACACGATCCGCGCGCGTGCCGAGGAGCCGATGATCGGTGGGGAAGCGGTTCTGACCCGACCACGGATGAGCCTGCGGCGACAACGGACCTTCTTTCGAGCGTGGCGCGTTGGCGCTTCCCTATGCGGCCTTCGCCTGCTCGAGCCTGGCGCGGCTGACGGCGATCGCCTCGGGACTTGACTCCAGCAGCACGTAGCGCCGGCCGAGCTTCTGGCAGACCGCGCCGAGCGTGCCCGAGCCGGCGAACGGATCCAGGCACCAGCCGCCGCGCCGCGAGGAGGCGGCGACCATGCGGCGCACGATCCCCTCGGGCTTCTGCGTCGGGTAGCCGGTCTTCTCGCGCGAGTTCGTCGGCACGATCGTGTGCCACCAGCAGTCGCTCGGCCGCTTGCCGCGAGCGGCCTTCTCGGGCCCGACGAGCCCGGGCGCCATGTACGGCTCGCGATCGACTTCGTCATCGTCGAAGTGGTAGCGCTCGCGGTCGCGCACGTAGACGAGGATCGTGTCGTGCTTCGCCGGCCAGCGGCGCTTCGGCCGTCCGCCGTAGTCGTAGATCCAGATCAGCTCGTTGAGAAAGCATTCGGGACCGAACAGCTCGTCGAGCAGGATCTTCGCGCCGTGCGCCTCGCGGTAGTCGAGGTGCAGGTAGAGCGTGCCGTGCGGCGCGAGCAACTCGCGCGTGCGCCGTAGCCGGGGCGTGAGGAACGCCGTGTAGTCCTCGAACGCGTCCGCGTAGGCGAGCGCCCCCCGCCGGCGCTCCACGCCCGTGTTGAACGGCGGGTCGAGGTAGGCCATGTCGAACGTCGCCTCCGGCAGCGCGGCCATCGCGGCGAGGTTGTCGCCGGCGATCAGCAGATCCTCGTCGAGGACGACCGGGGCACCGGTGGCGAGCATGCGCATCGCGGCGCAGGCTACGGCGCGCGACGGTCGGCGCGGCTCAGAGCGCGGCGCGCAGCACTCGCCCGGGCATCGTGCCGAGGCCGGGCAGACTTGGGCCCTCGTGCGCGTAGAGCCTGCGGTCGGCCAGCAGCGGCGACAGGCGCGTCGTCTGCCACGGCGTCCTGCGGACGCGGCCGCTGCGCAGCCGGCGGACGACGAGGCGCGATGAGAACGTCACGCCGACGCCACGCGCCTCCGTCCAAGCGACGATCCGGTGGTCGAGCACCGGCTGCGAGCATGTCACGGTGCGGCAGACGCGGATCGTGCGGCCCCTCCCGCCGCAGCGCTGCAGCTCGATGTGCTCCTGGTAGCTGTCCGTCAGCGTCAGGGCCGCGGTCCATGGGCCGGCGACCACGGGGTCGCCGGGCTGCAGGTCGATGCCGCCCTGGATCTGAGGCTTCAGGCTGCCCGCGCACAGCTCGCGCGTCAGCGCCGGCGCATCGAGATCGCGAACCTGGCCGAAGCGCGCGGCACGATGGAACTGGCGGCCCGTGGTGCGGTCGACGTACACCGCCGCGTCGCTGCCGTAGTGATAGCCCCCGAGGCTGATCCGGGCGAAACGATCGCCGATCGTGGCGTAGTTCGCCTGCTCGGCGCCGCCGAACTCGCTCCCGGACTGCAGGGGACGCAGCGACGCGACGCGTCCCGTCGCCATCTCGTAGGTCATCCCGCTGGGAAACGAGCGCGACGAGGGACAGTTCCACAGCAACGTCGCGCGGTGGATGTCGACGAAGCGACAGCCCGCGGGCGTCGCGATCGCGCTGAAGGTCTGGGTGCGCGTGTCGAGGACCGACACCGGCCCGTCGCCGGCGGCCAGCGCGAGTCGCTGCTCACCGTCCGATCGCACCGTCGTCGCCCGCAGCCCGGTGTCGCGCAGCACCAACCCGCCGGCAAGGGCGGTTTCAGGCACACACGCGAGGAGCATGGTGGCGGCTACGAGCGGCGCGCGAAGCATGTACCCGGTCAGACGAGCAGCGGGCTCGCAAGTCGCGAGGTTGCCGTTGCACGTGGGTGGCGACGCCGTCGCGATCGCGATTTGCGAGCCTAGGGGCGGATGGCCCTCGCTCGCCGCGTGCTGCTGCTGCTCGTCGTCGCCGTCCTCGCGGTCGTCGCGGTGCTCGTCCTGCGCGGGATGAACGACGGGCCCGCAGGGCTCGTCCCGGGAACGGGCGCCGACAACGACCCGCTCGTCTACACGCCCGGTCGCGAGCGAGCGTTCGCCGCCGCCGCGGCGCGCGGCCACGCGCACGTGCTCTACGCGAAGCTTCCGGGCGGCGCGCGCGCCAGCGCCGAGCGCACGGCGCGCCACCGGCCGCTCGTCGAGGCCGCCGCGCGGACCGCGGGCATCGCGGCCGACACGCTCGAAGGCCTGGTCCTGCTCGAGAGCGCCGGGCGGCCCGACGCGGTCGCCGACCCGCAGCTCGAGGGGGCGGTCGGGCTGACGCAGATCCTCGCCGAGACCGGGCGCAACCTGCTCAAGATGGACGTCGACACGCAGGCGTCGCGAAGCATCGGGCGCTCGATCGCCCGTGCGCGGCGCGCCGGCGACGGCCCGTTGATCGGGCGCCTCGAGGCGCGCCGGCGGCGCGTCGACGAGCGCTTCGATCCGCGCAAGGCGCTGGCGGCGACGGCGCGCTACCTGCTGTTCGCGAAGGAGGAGCTCGGCCGCGACGACCTGAGCATCGAGAGCTACCACATGGGCATCGGCAACCTGCAGGGGGTGCTGCGCTCCTACGGCGACGACGATGTCTCGTACGCGCGGCTGTACTTCGACTCCACGCCCGTCGAGCACGCCGAGGCCTACCGCAAGCTCGCGGCGCTCGGCGACGACTCGGCGACGTACCTGTGGCGCGTCCACGCGGCGCGGGAGATCATGCGCCTGTTTCGCTCCGAGCCGGACGAGCTCGATCGCATCGCCGCGCTCCAGAACGCGAAGAACTCCGCCGAGGAGGTGCTGCATCCGCGCGGCGACACGGAGGTCTTCGCAACGCCGGCGGAGCTTCGAAAGGCGTACGACGCGGAGCGCATCGTGCGGCTGCCGCGCGCGAGGCTGGCGGACGCGGGCGTGCGAATCGACCGCGGGATGGGCGAGCTCGCGGGGCGCCTGGGCCGCTCGCGCCGAACCTACCGCGGGCTGCGCGGGCCCGCGCTCGCGCTGCTGACGTACATGGGCGCGGGCGCGAAGGCGATCTCGAAGACGTCGCCGCTGATCGTCACGAGCACCGTGCGCGACGAGCGCTACCAGCGCCTGCTGCTGGCCCGCAACCGCGAGGCGACGCCGAACTACTCCCTGCACACGACGGGCTGGGCGTTCGACATCCTGCGGGACTACCGCTCGCGCAAGCAGGCGCTGGCGTTCGAGTTCATGCTCGAGCGCCTGCAGTCCCACGACCTGATCGCGTGGGTGCGCGAGCCCGGCGCGATCCACGTCACCGTGTCGTCGCGCGCCAGCCGGCTCGCGACCGTCATCGACGACGGCTGAGGACGCGGCGGCTCAGCCTGCCGGAGGACCGAACAGCTCGTCGAGCGCCAGCGCGAAGCCGGGCAGCAGCGGCGAGGTCAGCGCGTCGCCGCGGGCGAGCTCGAGGCTGTCGTCGAAACTCGGCGACTTGGGCGTCGAGCGGCGAAAGACGATCACCTCGTCGGCGGCGGTGTCGACGAGCCACAGCTCGGGCAGGCCGTGCTGCTCGTAGCGGGCCTTCTTGACGCCGATGTCGTAGCGCCACGTCGAGGGCGAGCGGACCTCGACGGCGATGTCGGGCATGGGCTGCGGTCGGACCTCGGAGCGGCCCGGCCCGCGGCCTTCGCGGTACCAGAGGAGGTCCGGGCCGAAGCAGTTGTACTCGTCGAGCGCGACATCGATCGGGAGGGTCACCTCACCGCGACCCTGCGCGGCGCGGCACCACAGCGTCAGCGCGATGAGCAGATCGGCCGCGGCGCGCTGGTGCGATGCGCGCGGTTCGTTCAGGACGACCTCACCCTCGACCAACCAAGTGCGAGGCTCGTCGAGCTCCAGGTACTCCGCCACAGTCATCCGCTGCGCCACGGCCATGCCCGACATCGTAGACCTCTCTCGGTTCGCCGCCCACACCCACCCCTAGGCGCGGGCGGCGGGAAGTTCGCCCCCTCAGTCAGTCGAGCAGGTCGCGGACGTGCTGCGCGACGTTGCCGGCCGTCATGCCGAGCTTCTCAAGCACCTCGCCGCCCGGCGCGGAGGCGCCGAAGCGGTCGATCGAGACGATCGAGTCGGCGTAGCGCTCCCAGCCCTGGTGGATGCCGGCCTCGACGGCGACGGTCGGCATCTCGACCGGCAGGACCGACTCCTGGTAGTCCTCGTCCTGCTGCTCGAAGAGCTCCCACGATGGCATCGAGACGATGCGCACGGGCACGTCGAGCTCGTCGCGAGCGGCGATCGCGAGCGCCACCTCGCTGCCGGTGGCGATGATCGTGGCCTCGGCGCCGTCGGCGTCCGACAGGATGTAGGCGCCCTTCGCCAGCCCGGAGGCTGCAGCGAACTCGCCGCCCTCGGAGCGGTCGAGGATCGGCAGGTTCTGACGCGACAGCCCCATCGCGGCGGGGCCCTCGAGATCCTCGAGGATCACGCGCCACGCCTCCGCCGTCTCGTGCGCGTCGCACGGGCGCAGCACGACGAGCCCGGGGATCGCCCGCAGGGCCGCGTAGTGCTCGACGGGCTGGTGGGTCGGGCCGTCCTCGCCGAGGGCGACCGAGTCGTGCGTGAAGACCCAGGCAACGTGCAGGCCGGTGAGCGCCGACAGGCGAATCGCGCCGCGCATGTAGTCGGCGAACTGCAGGAACGTCGAGCCGTACGGACAGACGATGCCGCCGTGCGCCGCCATGCCGTTGACCGCCGCGCCCATCGCGTGCTCGCGCACGCCGAAGAAGATGTTGCGCCCGGCCTTCTCGGTCGTGAAGCGGTCCGAGTCGGGGAAGGTCGTCTTTGTCGACTCCGTCAGGTCGGCCGCGCCGCCGAGCATCGTCGGCGTGAACGGCTCAAACGCGGCCATGACCGCGCCGCCCGCGCCGCGGGTCGCGATCTTGTCCTTGCCCTCGAACGTCGGCAGCGCGTCGGCCATGCCGGGCAGCGGGCGGCCGGGGCTGCCCCAGGCGGCGTCCCACTCGGCCGCGCGATCGGCGTCCTCGGCGCGCCAGGCGTCGAAGCGCTCCGTCCACTCCGAATGAGCCTTGCCGCCGTCCTCCTTCATGCTGAAGGCCTCGTAGACGCCGTCGGGAATGTGGAAGGTCAGCTCGGGATCCAAGCCCATGACCTTCTTCGTCGCCGCGACCTCGTCGTCGCCGAGCGCCGCGCCGTGCGCGGCGCTCGAGCCCTGCTTGTTGGGCGACGGGTAGCCGATGATCGACTTGATGCGGATCAGCGTCGGCTGGGCCTCGTTGGCCTGGCCCTCACGGATCGCCGCCTCGATCGCCTCGATGTCGTTGGCGTCGCCGACGCTCAGCACCTGCCAGCCGTAGGCCGCGAAGCGCTGCTCGACGTTCTCCTTGTCAAAACTCAGCGAGGTCGGGCCGTCGAGCGAGATGTCGTTGTCGTCGTAGAGGTAGATCAGGCGCCCGAGGCCGACCTGCCCGGCGAGCGAGGCGGCCTCCGACGCGATGCCCTCCATGAGGTCGCCGTCGGAGACGATCGCGTACGTGCGGTGGTCCTGGACCTCAGAGCCATAGCGCTCGCGCAGGTAGCGCTCGGCCATCGCCATGCCGACGCCGTTGGCGAAGCCCTGGCCAAGCGGGCCCGTCGTGACCTCGACACCCGGCGTCACGGTCTCGCGGTCCTTCTCCGGATGCCCCGGGGTGATCGATCCCCACTGGCGAAACTGCTTGATCTCGTCCATCGGGATGTCGTAGCCCGTGAGGTGCAGGACGCTGTAGAGCAGCATCGAGCCGTGGCCCGCGCTGAGCAGAAAGCGGTCGCGGTCGGGCCACGTCGGGTCCGCCGGGTCGTGGTGCATGAAACGACGAAAGAGCAGGTACGCCGCCGGCGCCATGGCCATCGGCAGGCCGGGATGCCCGGAGTTGGCCTTCTGGATCGCGTCCATGGACAACGTGCGAATCGTGTCGATGCAGAGCTGATCGGTCTCGGTCATGGCCACGTAGTATCGCGACGAGGATGCCGTCGCGCGTTCCAGCCTGGTGAATGACCCGTCTAGCGGCGGGAAACGCGTTCACAATCGGACTTCACGAGGTCCGTGCGGTCGGCGCTGACGACGTCGCGACCCGAGCCGCAGCCGATCGTGTCGCGGGCGCGGTCGCGTGCCTGGATGCGGTCGGCGCCGGCGCCGCCGGAGAACGTGTCGGGGCCCGTGCCGCCCGTGAGGGTGTCGTTGCCCGCGTCGCCGTTGAGGCGATCGCTGCCGCTGCCGCCGGTCAGCCGGTCGTTGCCGCTGCCGCCGAACAGGCGGTCGGCGCCGCTGCCGCCGCTGAGGCTGTCGGCGCCGCTCGCGCCGTACAGGCAGTCGCTGCCGGCGAGGCCGCTGAGGCGGTCATTGCCGGCGAGGCCGAAGATGAACTCCCGCGAGTTCGTGCCCGTGCGCCGGTCGGCGCGGATCGTGCCGAGGACCACCCTGGCCGTTCCGGGGCAGCCGGGGCGCGGCGGGGTCGCCACCGATGGCGGCGGCGGTGGCGGCGGGGGCGCCACCGGCGGGGGAAGCGGGGGCGGCAGCGGTGGCGGGGGCGGGGGCGGCAGCGGTGGCGGGGGCGGGGGCAGCGGGGGCGTGGCGACCTCCACCGCCAGCGCGACGTCGCCGGCCTCGCCGTCGAAGCCGTCGACGGCGATGCGATACGGCGTGCCGGCGGTGGCCGCGAAGGTCACGACGCTGCCCAGCCCGCAGAACGTCTCGTCCTCGGCGACGCTCGTCAGCGCGCCGACGCTCGTGCCGGTGTAGACGCCGGTCAGCGTCAGGAAGCTGCTGGCGCAGGTGTCGATCGTCGCGATGCCCGACACGGCCGGCGTCCACTGCCACCAGACCGACGGCCCACCGGGCAGGCCGCCGTGCATCGGCTCCGCCGGCGCCGCGCCGGCGCCGACGTTCGACCCGGCGGCCGCCGTGCCGGTGATGGTCGCGGCG
>Ga0136633_1001093_pt1 | contig 20141 bp, 17 predicted proteins | sample AntDrymeUQ832206_2_FD_105494 | JGI IMG/M metagenome (GOLD analysis project Ga0136633, IMG submission 105494) | Polar desert sand microbial communities from Dry Valleys, Antarctica - metaG UQ83 (22.06) | ecosystem: Environmental > Terrestrial > Soil > Desert | place: Antarctica: Dry Valley...
CATCTGGGCCGTCCTGGTGGGCATGGCCGAAGGGGAGCCGAAGTAGTTCGACAGCCGCTGGCGCAGGGAACGGGCCTTGCCCACGTAGATGACCCGCCCGTCGCCGTCCTTGAACTGGTACGACCCCGGGGCGTCGGGGATGGTGCCGGCGGCGGGACGTTGGACCACGTTGCCCATGATACCGATAGCGAATGCGTTATCATCATCCCCATGGACGTCGCCGAGTGGCTGAACGGCGCCAGACGTTCGGCGGGGTTTACGCAACGGCAGCTCGCCGAGCGCTCCGGCGTGCCGCAGCCGACGATCGCCAGGATCGAGTCGGAGAAGCAGATGCCCCGGGCCGACACGCTCGACCGGCTCCTCCGGGCATGCGGCTGGGAGCTCGACATGAGCCTCCGACGTGGTGACGGGGAGGACAAGGGGCTCATCCGCTCGTGGATTTCTCTCTCGCCGGAGGATCGGGCCGAGCGCTCCGCCGCGTACGGACGATTCACCGATGACCTCCGACGAGCCGGAGCGGCCTCCCAGCACGCCTCGTGACGGCGCCCTTCGACCCCATGTCCGCACTTCGAGCGCTTGGCCGTCACCAGGTCCGCTACGTCGTCATCGGCGGCTTCGCGGGAGGCCTGCTCGGCGCTCCGCTCAACACGAACGACCTTGACATCTGTTACGAGCGGACCCCGGACAACATGGCGAGGCTGGCGGCCGCACTCGTCGACCTCCGTGCGCGTCTCCGGGTCCCAGGGGTCGAGGAGGACCTGCCGTTCATCTTGGACGGGAAGACCCTCGCCGCCGGTGATTCATTCACCTTCGATACTGACGCCGGAGCTCTCGACATCCTCGGAACGCCATCCGGGACCCACGGGTATCCCGACCTCGCAGCTCGAGCGCGCCCGGTTATGCTGGGCGAGCTTGAACTCCGAGTTGTCGACTTGGCCGACCTCATGCGAATGAAGCGGGCCAGCGGTCGGGTCAAGGATCGAATGCACCTCGAGGTCCTCGCCGCCCTCATGGAGATGCTCGAAGGGGACTGACGTCAAGGCCGCCCCCCCGGCGGCCGATACCAGCCCCGTGGTGGGAACGGCGATCCGGCACGAGGTCGAGCGGACGTCGCCGCCCTCAGGCACCCGCCGCCGCTGGGAGGCCGCCGCCGTCCTGGCTCTGCTGCTGCTCGCGGTCGTCGTCCGGCTCCCCACGCTCGGCCAGCCCCTCGTCGAGCACCACGAGTTCCGGCAGACCCAGACCGCGTACACCGCACTGCTGTTCCACGAGGACGGCGTCGACCTCCTGCACCCCAAGCTGCCGGTCCTGGGCGAGCCGTTCGAGGCGCCATTCGAGTTCCCGCTGTTCCAGGCGGTCGCTGCGGCGGCGATGTCGTGGGGCCTTTCGCCCGACGTCGCCATGCGCACAAGCGCGCTGGCCTGCTTCGTGCTGAGCGCCGTTCTCCTGTGGGGCCTGGTCCGACACGTCGCCGGCCGGCGCGCCGCACTCGTCGCCCTCGCCCTGTTCCTGTTCAGCCCGTTTGCCCTGCTGTGGTCGCGGGCCTCGCTCATCGAGTACCTGGCCGTGGCCGGCGCGCTGGGCTGGCTCTGGGCCGGCCTGCTGTGGCGCGACCGCCGGCGCCCCGCCTACGCAGTCGCCGCGGTCGTCGCCGGCCTCGTCTGCATGCTGGTCAAGCCCACGACCGGCGCCCTGTGGGTCCTGCCCCTGCTGGCGTACACGGCGGCCACGGAACGCCCGGGCTGGCGGGACTGGCTCAGGGCCCGGCTCGACCCCGTCCTCGGCCTGATCGTCACCGTTCCCTTCCTAGCCGCCCTCGCCTGGACCCGACACGCCGACGCGGTGAAGGCCGCATCCGACGCCACCGCATGGCTCACCAGCGCCCACCTGACGACGTGGAACTTCGGCACTTTGGACCAGCGGCTGGTACTCGGCAACTGGTCGAGGATCGTCGGGCGTATGACGACGCAGCTCACGCTGTACCCAGCCTGGCTACTCCCACTCGGCGCCCGGTCGGCCTCCGGACGCGCGCCGCCCGCTTCTGGGCCGCGCTGGTTGCGGTCGCCGTGCTCACCATCGTCGCCTTCTGGAACCTCTACGTCGTCCACGACTACTACCTGGCCGCCATCTCGCCGATCCCGGCCGCGGTGGCCGGCGTCGCAGTGAGCCGGGCCTGGCCCGCTCTCCGGGGCCGGGCCGGCGCCTTCGTCGCCGCCTGGGTCGTCGCCCTGTTGGCAGTCGGCGTCACGATCGCCACCCTCCCGTACCGCCATGTCAGCGTGGACGAGGCCCTCCCGGCGGTCGACGAGGTGTCCCGGTTGACCATGCCCTTCGACCTCGTCGTCTTCGAGGGCTACGACTGGTCACCCGCCCTGCCGTACTACGCGCGGCGGACGGGCCGCATGCTCGTCCCCGCATCCGATCCCGGGCGCACCGCCGGCGAGCTGGCCGGCGACGGTTACCGAGTCCTCGTGACGGCACGCCTCCGCAGTGGCATCGCCGCCGACTTCGTCCGGTCCGGGCGCTGGACCGGTGTCCTGGGCCGATGGGTGTACGCCACGGGTGACGACCTGCGCGGCGCACCCGTCGCCGCCACCGACGAACCCATCCCGACCGGCGCTGCCCTGATCGACCGGCCGCTCACCATCGCCTGCGACGGCGCCACCGCGGTCCTGCCGGAGGGCGGCACGACGACGATCGTCCGGCTGGCCCCCGGCACTCCTCGCACGGCCAAGCTCTCGCTGCGCACCGGGCTGGGCGACGTCCCCGTCCGCGACTACGTCGTCGTCAACGGCGGGCCGGTCGAGGTCGGCTGCCGGGACGCGCCCTCGGTCACGATCCTCGGCGTGTTCGACGGTGCGGACGGAGCCCGGCTCACGTAAGATGGTAGTCACGCCGGCCTGGTATCCGGCGACACAATCCAGCTCCGAGGCCGACATCCCCGCGTGAGGCGACCAGGCTGTCTCCGCCGGCCAATTTCGGAGCTCCCAAAAGGGAGAAATACGATGTCCGCTACAAAGACAGCGGTGCGGATTCAGGGGGCACTCCCGGATCGGTACACCGCGGCGACGCAGGACCAACTCCAATCGTGGATCGCCGACGCCAAGGCCACGCTCGGTGACCGACTGCTCATCCTGGGCCACCACTACCAGCGGGAAGAGGTCATGCGGTGGGCGGATGCCCGGGGCGACTCCTTCGGCCTGTCCCGCCTGGCCGCCGGCTCGGTGGCCGAGTACATCGTGTTCTGCGGCGTCCACTTCATGGCCGAGTCGGCCGACATCCTCACCGGCGGCGAGCGCCACGTCATCCTCCCGGACCTCAACGCCGGCTGCTCCATGGCCGACATGGCCGACCTTGACTCGGTCGAGGAGGCCTGGGACGCCCTTGCCGCCGTCACCGACATCGAGCGCATCGTCCCGATCACCTACATGAACTCCTCGGCCGCTCTCAAGGCGTTCGTGGGCCGGATGGGAGGCGCCGTCTGCACGTCGTCCAACGCCCGGGCCGTCGTCACCTGGGCCCTGGGTCGGGGCGACAAGCTGCTGTTCTTCCCCGATCAGCACCTGGGCCGCAACACCGGGTATCAACTCGGCCTGGGCGCCGCCGACATGCGGGTCTGGGATCCCAAGCGTGACCTGGGCGGGCTGGAGGAGGTCGACGTCAAGGAGGCCACGCTGCTGCTGTGGAAGGGCCACTGCTCGGTCCACCAGCGGTTCAAGGTGGCCCATGTGGAGGCCTTTCGCGCCGAGCACCCGAACGGGCTGGTCGTCGTCCACCCGGAGTGCGCCCACGAGGTGATAGAGGTCGCCGACGAGGTTGGGTCCACGGATCACATCATCCGGGTGGTCGAGTCCGCGCCTGCGGGATCGGTCATCGGAGTCGGGACGGAGATCCACCTCGTCCAGCGCCTGGCCGCCGAGCACCCGGATTGCACCGTGGTGTCGCTCGACCCCCTGATCTGCCCGTGCTCCACAATGTTCCGCATCGACGCCGCCCACCTGGCGTGGGTTCTGGAGAACCTGGTCGCCGGCACCGTGGTCAACGAGATCAACGTCGACCCCCAAACCGCCGAATGGGCACGGGTGGCCCTCGAGCGCATGCTCGAGATCACCTGAGCTCCTCAAGTACCCAACCGGCACAGTCGAAAATACGAAGTGTGGCCACCCCTGCTCGACCCGCCGCGTTCAGACACGAACATGAGGAGCACGCCGGCCCCGGGCGGGTGAGCGTGGTCATCCGGTGCCACCAGCAGGGCCGCTTCCTGGCCGAGGCGGTGGACAGCGTCCAGGCCCAGACCCGACCCCCCGACGAGATCGTGGTGGTGGACGACGGGTGTACCGACGAAACCGCCGACGTGCTCGCCGCCATTCAGGAACGAGGACCGCTGGTCGTCGTGCGGCATCCGACGTCGCGGGGGCCGGCGGCCAGCTTCAACGCCGGCGTCGTCGCGTCCTCGGGCAACCTGATCTTGGCCTTGGACGCCGACGACGCCCTCTCCCCCCGCTATGTCGAGATCACCGAACAGGCCATCATGGCCGGCGCTGACCTGGCCTACGGCGGGGTCGAGCGCTTCGGCGCGGAGACGTCGTTCAGCGAGTCCCGGCCCTTCGACCCCACCGAGCTGGGCGTCGAGAGCTTCCTCCACGTTTCGACCATGTTCCGCCGCTCGATCTTCGACGCCACCGGCGGCTTCCGCCCCGACCTCGATCGGCTGGGGCTGGAGGACTGGGAGTTCTGGGTCCACGCCGTGGAGCGGGGCGCTCGCGGCCGGGCCGTCGATGGCTGCTGGCTGCGCTACCGGCGGCACCCGGCCGGCTCCAGGAACACGATGGCCCGGGCCACCGTCCTCCGAATCCATCTGCGGGTCCACCGGCTGCATCCTTCTGTGGTCGGCTGGCGGCACCTCGCCCGTTGGGCGTGCCGCAGCGCGTGCCGCAACCTCCCCGTGGGTCGCCGCCGGCCTTGATGCCCACCGCGCTGATGCTCGCCCAGTGGTACCCGCCATGCCAGGCGTGGCCCACCGCCGCCACCCGCGCCCGCCTGCTGGCCACCCAGTTGCCAAGACACGGGTGGCAGACCATCGTGCTGGCGCCGGACATGACGGGCGGGTCATGCCGGTGCGGCTGGTGCTCCGATCCCGACCGGGCGGATCCGCCGCCGGTGCCCGGCACCACCGTCCACCGCATCCCGGTACGCCGCTCCGCACTCCGGGCGGCCGCCGCCCTGGTCCGCCGCCGGGACGGCCCGGCGGCGGGACCAGCCTCCTTCGACGGGGCATCGACCTCGCTGGCCCAGGCGGTCTGGCTCCTCGGCGACGCTCACTCCAATTGGCCGCGGGTGGCGGCCGCGCACGCCCGGCGCCTGCTGGCGCGAGGAGGTGTCGACGCCATCTGGACCACCTCCGCCCCCTTCGCCCACGTCCACGTCGGCCACCGCCTGGCCGAGGAGCATGAGCTCCCTTGGGTCGCTGATCTCCGCGACCCCGTCTCCACCGACGTCACCGCCCCGCCGGGCTGGCTGGAGCGCGCAGTCCGGGCCCGGCGCGTGCCCTACCGCCGGCCGCTGCAAGCCGCCACGGCCATCACCGCGGCGACCGGACAGGTCGCCGCCCTGGACGGGGCCTGGCTGGGCCGGGAACCTGTCGTGCTCGTGCCGGGGTTCGACGACGCCGAGTGGGCCGAGGCGCGCCGCACCGCCGAACCGAATCCCGACCGGTTCGAGATCGTCTTCACCGGCAAGCTGTACGAGAATTACCGCCGCCCCGACACGTTCCTGCGTGGCCTGCGCCTCGCTGCCGATCGGCTGGGCTCCGAAGATGCAGGACGGCTCCGGTTCCTGTACTACGGGCGCAGCGGTGGCTTCCTGCGCGGCGTGGCCGAGGCCGCCGGTGTCAGCCACCTTGTCGAGGATCGCGGCTTTGTCGACCCTGCGGCGGTCCCGGTCATCACCGCCGGCGCCGGCGCCCTCCTCCTCCTCACCAACGAGTCGGGCGATTCCGGGGTGCCCGGCGGCAAGTTCTTCGAGTACCTGGCCGCCCACCGCCCGGTGCTGGCTGTGCCCGGCGGCGACCGGTACGTTGCCTCCGTGCTGTCCCGAACCGGCGGAGGCCGCATCGCCGACGACGAGCAGCAGGTGGCCGACCGCCTGGTCGAGTGGTTCACGGCCTGGCGAGCGGCGGGTGCCCTCCCCTTCGCCGGCGACCCGTCCGCCATCGAGGAGTTCTCCGCCGCGACATCGGCCGGCCGCTTGGCTGAGCTGCTCGACGCCGCCATGGTTCCCCCAGCGCAGTGAAGCAGGTCGTCGTGACGCCCGAGGGCGTCGCCGTGGAGGACGTTCCTGCGCCGCAGCTGCGGGCCGGCCAGGTGCTGGTTCGCACCGCCTTCAGCTGCATCTCACCCGGGACGGAGCTCAGCGGCGCGGCGCGAGCGTCGGCGCCCTTGTGGAAGCAGGCCCTGCGCGATCCGGCCAAAGCGGTCGACAAGGCCGCCGCCCTCGTCGCCGACGGCCTCGGTGGCGCCGGCCGGCGCCTCCACGAGCGCAGTGCCCGCCTGCGCCCCACCGGCTACTCGGCCAGCGGCGTGGTCATCGCAACGGGCGCCGGCGTGGCCGACCTCGCTCCCGGTGACCGGGTCGCGTGCTCCGGCGCCGGCTACGCCAATCACGCCGACGTGATCGCCGTGCCCCGCAACCTCGTCGCCCGGGTACCCGACGGCGCCAGTCTGGAGGCGGCCGCCACCGTGACGATCGGCGCCATCGCCCTACACGGGGTCCGGCGAGCCGATCCGACGCTCGGCGAGACCTTCGTCGTGGTCGGCCTCGGCGCCGTCGGGCAGCTGACGGCTCAGCTGCTCCGCCTGACCGGCTGCCACGTGCTGGTCGCCGACCTCGACCCGCACCGCGTGGAGCTGGCCACCGCCCTGGGCGCAACGGCGGTCGAGGCCGGGGGTCGGGCGGTCGAGCTCCGGACCGGCGGCATCGGGGCCGACGGGGTCATCGTCACCGCGGCCAGCTCATCGGACGAGATCGTCTCCCAAGCCCTGCAGATGTGCCGCCCGAAAGGGCGAGTCGTCCTGGTCGGCGACGTCGGTCTGCACCTCCGCCGCGAGGACCTTTACGCCGGCGAGCTGGAGTTGCGTATATCCACGTCGACGGGACCAGGACGGTACGACCCGACATACGAGGATGACGGCGTCGACTATCCGATCGGCTACGTGCGCTGGACCGAGAACCGCAACATGCAGGCCGTCCTCGACCTGCTCGCCGCGTCCCAGCTCGACGTCAAGCCCCTCCTCTCCGGGCCGTGGGACATCACGGACGCGGTCGAGGCGTTCGCGTCGCTGAAAGCCGGTCCCAAGCCCGTCCTGGTGCTGCTGCGAGGCACCGGGCAGTCAGACGAGTCGCGACGAGCACCCGCGCCGGCGCCGGCGCCGGCGCTGCGCCGAGTGGTGGGCGACCGCCCGGTCCGCATCGCCGTCGTCGGCGCCGGCTCCTTCGCCCGAGCCGTGCACCTGCCGAATCTGGCCTCCCTTTCCGAGGACTACGAGATATACGCCGTGGTCGCGCAGCATGGGACCACGGCGCTGGAGGCACAGCGGGCGTTCCACGCCCGGCGGTCGGCAACCGACATCGACGAGGTTCTCGCCGACCCCGACGTGGACGCCGTGCTGCTCGCCACCCGCCACGATTTGCACGCCGACCTCAGCCTGCGCGCCCTCGACGCCGGAAAGCACGTGCTCGTCGAGAAGCCGCCGGCGATCAACGGTGACCAGCTGGCCCGCTTCCGTACATGGTCCGGGGCGCACGACGAGTCGCCGGTGCTACTCACCGGCTACAACCGGAGGTTCTCGCCGCTCGTCGTCCAGCTCCGGGAGTGGCTCGGGAGTCGGCCCGGTCCGATCATGCTCGACTATCAAATGAACGCCGGCTACCTGCCGACGACGCACTGGGTGCACGGACCCGAGGGCGGCGGGCGCAACGTGGGCGAGGCCTGCCACGTGTACGACCTCTTCCGCCACCTCGTCGGTTCCGCACCGGTCAGCATCAGCGCCACACCATTGCACCCCCCGACCGGACCGTACCGGGCCGACGACAACTTCGTCGCCACCATCGGCTTCGCCGACGGGTCCGTTGCGGTACTCATCTACACGGCAATGGGGGCGCCCGAGCATTCCAAGGAGCGGCTCACCGTCCACTCCGACGGCCGCACCGCCGTCCTCGACGACTATCGCGCTCTCGACCTCGGCGGCACGTCCAGCCCCATCACCCTGCGGCGTCGGGACAAGGGACACCGGGAAGAGCTGCAGGCGTTCGCCGCCGCGGTCCGGGGCCGGGCGCCGTGGCCCATCCCGCTCGACGAGCAGCTCGGCGCGGTGGAGACCGCCCTGGCCGTCGACGCGTTCCTCCCCGGCCGCGCCGCCGGCGGGAGCTGAGGGGGCGTCATGTGCGGGATCGCAGGCGTGATGGCGACCGGCGACGACCAGGTCACGTTGGCCGAGCTCGAGGCGATGCGCGACACAATGGCCCACCGCGGGCCTGACGGTGTCGGCGCATGGCTCTCGCCATCGGGCAGGGTGGGCCTGGCCCACCGCCGGCTGGCCATCATCGATCTGTCGGACCAGGCCCTCCAGCCCATGACCACCCGCGACGGCGCCCTGTCGCTCGTCTTCAACGGAGAGATCTACAACCACGCCGCGATCCGGGCCGAGCTGACCGCATCAGGCGTGCGCGACTGGCGCACCGACCACTCCGACACCGAGGTCATCCTGCGGGCCTACGAGCGCTGGGGGCGGGAGTGCGTCCACCGCTTCCGGGGCATGTTCGCCTTCGCCCTTTTTGACAGCCGCCGGCGCCAGCTCTGGTTGGTCCGCGACCGCATCGGCGTGAAGCCGCTCTACTACACCACGCACCGGGGCAAGCTGCGGTTCGCGTCAGAGATCAAGGCGCTCCTGGCCGACCCCGACCTGCCCCGGGCGGTCGACGAACCCGGCCTCTTTCACTACCTGTCCTTCCTCACCGTGCCGGCCCCCAACACCCTGTTCAAGGGGATCTCCAAGCTCGAGTGCGGTAGCTGGCTCGTCGTCGCCGAGGACGGCCATATCGAGCGGCACCGGTACTGGGACCCCTGGGAGCACGTCGACCCCCGGCCCGACATCACCACCGACGAGGCAGCCAAGAACGTCCTGGAGCGGCTCTCTGAATCCGTCGCCCTCCGCCAGGTATCCGACGTTCCCGTGGGCGTCTTCCTCTCCGGCGGCATCGACTCCAGCACCAATGCCGCCCTGTTCTCGGCGGACGAGGGCGACCCGGTGCGGACCTTCAGCATCGGCTACTCCCCCGACCACCCCTCCTACCGCAACGAGCTCGACTACGCCCGCATGATGGCCGACGAGGTCCGGGCCGACCACCACGAGCTGCTGCTCACCCCAGCCGACGTCGTCGACTTCCTCGACCGCATGGTGCATCTGCAGGACGAGCCGATCGCCGACCCGGTCTGCGTCCCGCTCGCGTACCTGTCGCAGATGGCGGCTGACGCCGGCGTCAAGGTCTGCCAGGTGGGCGAGGGCGCCGACGAGCTGTTCTGCGGCTACGACAACTGGCACTCGATGCTTCGGCTCCAGCGCCTCGACCGCAGCACGGGGATGGCCGGCGTCAAGGCCGCCGCCGCCGGCCTCGGCGCCAGAGTCCCCAGCCACCGTCTGGCCAACGACTTCCGCCTCGAACACCTTCGCCGGGCCGGCGCCGGCCAGCCCGTGTTCTGGTCGGGCGCCGAGTCCTTCACCGACGCGGCCAAGCGCCGCCTTGTCTCCCCCCGGCTCAGGGCCGACTTCGCGTCAATGTCGTCCTGGGACGTGGTCGAGCCCATTTACCGCCGCTACCTCGACCTGGCCTGGGAGCGATCGGACCTCAACTGGATGACCTACGTCGACCTCAACCTCCGGCTACCCGAGCTGCTCCTGATGCGGGTCGACAAGATGAGCATGGGCGCCAGCCTGGAGTGCCGGGTGCCCTTCCTGGACCACCGTCTTGTCGAGGACGTCCTGTCGCTGCCCACCGCCATCCGCCTGGCCGGCGACCAGCCGAAGGCGTTGCTGCGCAAGGCCGTCGGCCATCTCCTGCCGCAGGAGATCCTCAACCGGCCGAAGCAGGGCTTCGGGATGCCGGTGCGCGAGTTCTTCCTCGACCAGCTCGACGCCCTCGCCCGGCGCGAGGTGCACGACTTCTGCGCCGCCACCGACCTGCTCGACGTCACGGAGGTCGACCGCCATCTCGAGGGTGGCGCCGGCTGGCCGTCCTGGTACCTCCTCAACCTCGCCCTTTGGTGGAAGGCCTACATCCGTTGAACGGCTCGCTCACCGCCCTGCGCGACCGGGCGGCTCAGGCCACCAGGAGCCCGTGGGTGCGGGGGGTGGCCGGCACCGCCGGCACCCGCGTGGCGGTGTTGCTCCTTGGCCTGGGCTCCACCGTCGCCCTGGCCCGAGGCCTAGGTCCGACGGGGCGCGGCGTGTACGCGCTGGCCATGACCCTGGCCACGCTGGGAGTGGTCGCCCTGAACCTGGGGTTTCACACGGCGAACGCCTATTTCGCATCTCGCGAGCGCGAGACCCTTCCCGCCCTCGTCTCCAACACCTTCGCCCTGGCTGCGACGGTGGCAGTCGTCGGGGCCGCCGTACTGGTGCTCTTCCGCGCCCTAGGCGTAGGCACCGGTCCCCCCCCGTTCGCCCTGGCCGTGCTGGTCGTGTGCTGGCTGCCGGTCGGGCTGGTGTTCATCCAGCTCCAGCCGCTGCTGGTCGTGCTCGGCCGGCTGCGGATGTTCAACGTGGCCGAGGCGGGCTGGCAGCTAGCCTCGGTACTCCTGGTCGTGCTCCTCTGGGCGACGGACCGCCTGACCCCGACATCGGCCTTCGTGGTGGTGCTCGCCGCGTTCGTGGGCGGGACCATCGCCGTCACGCTCAACCTCGGCTCGGTCTGGCGCCCCCGGCCGCGCCCGTCGGCGCAGCTGTTCCGGCGGGCTCTCCCGTACGCGGCCCGAACGTACGCCACCACGCTGACCGGCTTCGCCCTGGTCCGGCTCGACATCTTCCTCGTCGAGAACCGGCTGGGCACGCGGGACGTCGGGCTCTACGCGGTGGCGGTCACGATCTGCGAAGCGATCCAGGTGCTGCCGACCACCATCGGCGCCCTCCTCCTCCCCAAGGTGGCGGCCCTGACCGATGAAGGCGAGCGCTGGTCCGTCACCCGCAGGGCACTGCTCGCCACCGGAGCGATCATGGTGGCGATCTGCGGAATCGTCGCCGTGGTGGCCCGGCCCGCGATCCGCATCGCATACGGCGAGGCCTTCCTTCCCAGCACCACGCCCCTGTACTGGCTACTTCCCGGAATCGTCATGCTCGGAGCGAACACGGTGCTGATCCACTACTTCCTGGCTGTCGGCATGCCCACGCGCGTCGTCGTGACCCAGGCGGTGGCCGTCGCCCTCAACATCGGCCTGGAGCTGGCCCTCCTGGGCCCCCTCGGACTGGCCGGCGCCGGCCTGGCATCGACCATCGCCTACGGCGCCATGTTCGCGGCGACGCTCACCTACGCGTCGGTCTGGCACAAGCGACAAAGCGCCACGCCCGTCGTGACCCGGTGACCGCGCCCCTTTCTCACCGTGTGCGAGCCCGGCTGCACCGGGAACGCGTGCAGCGGCGCTACCACGCCCGGGCCACCGCCGGCGCGTCTCCAGCGGGTCTTCGCCTTCGTCCGCTGCTGGACCGCCTCGAGCTCCCGCCGGCGCCAAAGGCACTGCCTTGGACGGCGGCCCGCCAAGCCGCCGGCTGGTTCGACCTGCTGGGGTCGGGCTGGCGACCGTTCACTGCGACAACTGCGCCTGGGTCGCCCATCGACTGGCACACAGACCTGGTATCAGGCCACCGGTGGGATGCGTCGACCTGGCACACCGACATCGACCGGGCGCCCGGTCACGGCATCGACGTCAAGCTCCCATGGGAGTTGGGCCGGCTCCAGCATCTGCCCCAGTTGGCCCTCGCCCACCGATATGCCGCCGGCGCCGCACCCGGGTTCGCCGAGTCCGAGACCTACCGGGTCGCCCTCGAACACCAGCTGGTGGACTTCATCACCCACAACCCGCCGGGACGAGGCGTTCAGTGGGGCTGCGCCATGGATGCCGGCATCCGGGTCGCCAACGTGCTCCTCGCCCTGGACGTCCTGGCCACCGGGGAAGCGGCGCTCTCCGCCTCGGCCCTGCGGCTGGTAACCGCGTCGGTCCACGCCCACGGCGCCTTCATCGTCGCCAATCTTGAATGGACTCGAAGCGGGCGGGGGAACCACTACTTGGCCGATGTCTGCGGCCTGGCGTGGGCCGCCGCCCACCTGGAAGGGAGCCGGGAGGCCGACTCATGGCTCTGCCTCGCCGGCCGCGAGCTCCAGGCCGAGACCCGGCGCCAGTTCGACCGGGACGGCGCCGCCACCGAGGGCTCCACCAGCTACCACCGCCTGTCGGCCGAGATGGTGGTCTGGACCACCGCCCTCCTCCTCGGCGTGCCGGACGAGCGGTTGCGCTCGCTGCGGCCCCGGCCACAGGACGTCGCCGACGCCCCGCTTCCCGTCCGCCGGCCTCCGCCCGCGGCCGCCGACGTCGTCCCAGGCCGGAACCACCTCCGCATCGTGGCCCACATGCCCGATCTCCCGACCGCCATCACAACGGGCGGCCAGGTGGCCCTCATCGGGGACAACGACAGCGGCCGGTTCGTGAAGCCGGCACCGGCGTACCGGGCCCTGACCGTCGGCGAGGCGGTGGCCGCGTACGCCAACCTCGACGGGTACGACCTCCTGCCGGCCGGCGACGTGTACTGGTGGGAAGACGCAACCGACCACCACCACCTTCCTCACGCCGTCGACGGCCTTTTCGGGTCTGCCGGGCCACACGTCGACGGAGTGATCGTGGGCGCGTACGCCCGCCGGACGCCGCCGCGACCGCCGGTCGCGTCCTCCGTGCGGGTACGCATCGGCTCCGCCCGTCCCGTTCCCGCCGACAGAGATTCCGCCGCCACCCGGGAGACCATCGTGCTGCCCGGTGGTGACGACCTGCTCGTCGGGCTCGAGACGCAGGCCTTCGTGACGTTCGGGCTGTACGTCTGGCGCACGGCCCGGTTGTTCCTGGCCATCCGCTGTGGCCCCGTCGGCCAAGAGGGCGTGGGCGGCCACGACCATCGCGACCAGTTGTCGGTTGAGCTGGCCGTCGACGGGGTGCCGTGGTTCCGCGACCCAGGGAGCGCCACGTACACCCGCGACCCGGACCTCCGCAACGCGTACCGCTCGGCGCTCGCCCACACCGGCCCCGGAGCGCCGGCGCCCGAGGACTGGACGCGCGCCCACGGCCTCTTCGCGCTCGGCGACCTCGCCCAGGAGGGCCTCCCCCGCTGGTACGGGCCCGAGGGCTTCGTCGGCGAGTGCCGCAGCGGGGGGGCCCGGGTCGTGCGGACCCTTGGCCTGCTCCCCGACCGGCTCACGATCACGGATCTCCTCGACAGTGGCCCGAGCGGTCGGGTCGTCCTGCGGTCCGGTGCCGATGCAACCCGTCTGCTCGGCCGACCGGTTCCCTTCTCGCCGGGCTACGGCTGGTCGGAGCGATGACCGGAACCGTTCACGCGCCACCCTTGGTACCTTGAGACCATGCCCGGCGAGGACGCTTACGGGACCCGTAAGCGGGTCAACTTCGTCTCCAAGGTGATCGCCGACACGGCGCCGGCCACCGTGCTCGACATCGGGTGTGGCACGGGCAACCAGCTCACCAAGCCGCTGGCCGAGCGGTTCCCGGAGGTCCGCTTCCTCGGGGTGGACAGCGATGCCGCGACTATCGCCTTCGCGGCCGAGGCGAACGTGCTGCCGAACCTCAGCTTCTCGGTCGACATCGCCGGGCAGTTCGAGTTGGTGATCGCATCGGAGGTGCTCGAGCACGTCGACGATCCCGTCGACTTCCTGCGGTCCCTGCGCAACCGGCTGGCGTCGAGCGACGGGCGGGTGCTCGTCACCACGCCGAACGGCTTCGGCCCCTTCGAGCTGGCCGCGGCCGTCGACCGGGTCATGCACGGACCCGTGCTCGGAGCGCTCTCCAAGATGACATCGGGCACGCTGCGCACTGTGAAGCACCGCCTCGTCGGAGCGCCGGACTTCGATGCCGCCCGGGCCACAGCCAACACATTCGCGGTCAGCCCGCACATCAACTTTTTCACCCAGTCCGATGTCGAGGCAGTAGCCGGAGCCGCCGGCTTCGCCATCGAGCGCCGCGGCAGCCGGACCGTCCTGTGCGGCTACGGCTTCGACCGGCTTATCAAGGGCCCGCTCACAGAGTGGAACGCCAAGATGGCCGACCTGGTCCCGCCGGCGCTCAGCAGCGGATGGCTGTTTCTCCTACGCCAGGCGGACCCCACTCCCGGCGCCTACGTTCCCGGGCGCTGGGCGACGTGGAAGCGGAAAGGCGGTGCGTCAGCCTCGGGGTCGGGCCACGGCCATGATCGTCTCCCGGCATGAGGGCACAGCCCGCTGCGCCAGTCGTAACAGCGCCGGCTTGAGACCGGGAGCCGGCGGCGAATAGTCGAACAGGAACAGCTTGTCGATGGCGTAGCCGGAAGCCTCCAGCAGCATCCGGACCTCGCCGCCAGTCATCTCCCGGTTGTGACCAGCGAAGGGATACGACGACCGCAGGTAGGAGCCATAGTCCGGTAACGGCGATGTTCCCCTGAGGAACTGGAGACGGTGCCACAGGGTGGCGATGTTCGGAACCTCAAGCAGGAGGTTGCCGCGTCGGGGGCCGAGAAGGCCGGCAATGTTCTGCATGAGCGCCAGCGGGGAGCCGTTGAGGTGCTCGACCACGGCCATGAGCAGTATCAGGTCGGCCTCGCCGATCCGGTGGAGGTCCGTCGTCATATCGAGGTCGAGGAGCTCGAAGCCCTCCGCCCGGGCCATGGCGACCAGCGCCTCGTGCACCGACGGGCCGAACAGTGAGTACCGGTCGACTGCGGTCACCTGCCAGCCCAGTGCCGTGAGAAGGATGGGCATGTAAGGGAAGAAGCACCCGAGGTCGACGGCGCGACCGGGCGGCAGGCCTTCGAGCATGCGGAGGGCGAGGACGTACCTCGCCCGTTCGGGCGCTACCAGTTGGTCGAAGAGGTCTCCCTCCGGCGCGTACCCCTCATTGTGCAGGGCGAGATCCTCACGGTCCACCTGCTTGATCAGGGTGCGAATCTTGTCGTCCGCCGCGGCCATGAGGGTCTCGGGCGACAGAACGCCTCCGCTCACCGTTTCGCCTCGATGGCGATGTTCCAGCCGAGAGCCGGTGGCAGGACGCGATCGGCCCACGTCGGTAGGCGCTCGGTGTCGTAGGGCGTGAGGAACCTGGTCGTCCGGCAGTTCTCGAAGTCGGCGAAGAGCGCCCGGACCTCCGTCTCGGTATAGGCCTTCGTGCCGACGCTCTCCATGTGGTCCCAGATCACCGAGGAGAGCGACCGCCACGGCCGCCCCGCCTTCAGGGCGTTCCCAACCCACTTGCGGTAGGCGACCAGCGAGTGCCGGGCGTAGAGCATGCCCAGGAAGACACCACGGGGCCGGAGGACGCGGTGCACCTCGGCGAGCACCCGATCGGGCGCCTCGGCGTGGTGGATGACCCCCCAGGAGTAGACGACGTCGAACGAGCCGGTCTCGAAGGGCAGGATCTCGGCGTCCACGCGCTGCAGGTCGGAGTGGCGGCCACGGAGCGACAGGTTGCGTGCCGTCGTCTCGATGGCGGCCGACGTGAGGTCGACACCGTGGAGGTCGTCGGTGACCGCCGCCCACTGGGCGTGGTCGGTGCCGGCGCCCACGCCGATCTCGAGAACCCGCTCGCCCGCATGGCGGGAGAACTGTGCGACGCTCCAGATGTAAGGGTCGAGCAGGTAGCGGGTGCGTTCCAACTCCAGGAACCACGCCAGCGAGCCCTTCTCGAACCCGCCGAGCTCGGGTGCACCGGTGCCGCACGGCTCCGCCTCCCAGAAGCGCCGCACGTCCTCGTTCAGGGAAGGTGAACCGAGGTTGGCGCCGGCGGTCTGGCTCATGGTCTCCCTTTCGACTGCTGCAGGTCGTGCACGAGGACGTCGGCCACCCGCTCGCCGGCATGACCGTCCCACAGGGGGATTGACGCCGGCGTGCGCGACGTCGTCCTGGCTTCGGCCACGGCGGGCGCGATTGCCGCCGGGTCGGTGCCGATGAGGCGGTTCGTCCCGAGCTCGCAGGTGATCGGTCGCTCGGTGTTGTCCCGGATGGTCAGGCAGGGGACGCCGAGCACCGACGTCTCCTCCTGAATGCCGCCCGAGTCGGTGAGCACCAGTTCGGCCCCGGCGACGAGACCGACGAAGTCGAGGTAGGACAGCGGCGGCAGCGGTCGGAGGTTTGACGGAAGGTCGGTGCAGCCTTCGAGCCGGGCGCTCGTCCGGGGGTGGACGGGGAAGATGACCGGAAGGTCCGGCGCGGCGCGCGCCACCGCGTCGATCAGCCGCAACAGGGTCTCGGGTTCGTCGACGTTTGCCGGCCGGTGCAGTGTGAGCACTGCGAACCGCTCCAGGCCGCCAAGCTGGGCACGGAGGACATCCGCGCGGGCGCGGGCGCGGTCCAGGTTGGTCAGCAGGGTGTCGATCATCACGTTGCCGACGAGGCGGATCCTGTCGGAGGCGATGCCCTCGGCGAGGAGGTTGGCGTCGGCGTCGGCGCTGGGCGTGAACAGCCAGGTCGACATCCGGTCGGTGAGCACCCGGTTGGCTTCCTCGGGCATCGTCCAGTCTCCGGACCGCAGCCCGGCCTCCACGTGGGCGACCCGGATCCCCAGCTTAGTGGCGACCAGGGAGGCGGCCAGGGTGGAGTTCACGTCACCCACGACGACGACGGCGTCCGTGGGCGACCCCAGAAGCTGCTTTTCGAAGGCCACCATGACCGCCGCCGTCTGCTCTGCGTGGGAGCCGGAGCCGACCCCCAGATTGACGTCCGGGAGTGGGATGCCGAGCTCGGCGAAGAACACATTCGACATCTGGTCGTCGTAGTGCTGGCCGGTGTGGACAAGCGTGGTCTCCGCCCGCCCCTCGAGGGCACGGAGCACCGGCGCCACCTTCATGAAATTGGGGCGCGCCGCAGCGACGACCGTCAGGTGCACCATGTCAAAGGTGCTCGACCGTCGGTCCGTCCAGCCGGTGTCGCGTGTCGAGGATCGACGTCCCGGAAGCGAGGACAGCGTCATAGTCGAACGCGTCGTGAGCGGTGACGATCACCACCAGGTCAGCCTCCCTCGCTTCCGCCTCCGTGGCTTCGACCAGGGTAACCCGAGGGTCGACATGGCTTTCCGACACGTGAGGATCGGCGGCTCGGACGTCGGCGCCCAGGGCGAGAAGCCGTTCGACGATGACTCCGGACGGCGCCTCCCGGGCGTCGCCACTGTTCTCCTTGTAGGCCATCCCCAGCAGTAGCACCCGGCTGCCCTTGGTCGACCTACCCTGCCGGTTGAGGCCTTCCATCACCCGGCGCACGACATAGTCGGGCATGTGCTCGTTCACATCGTTGGCCAGCTCGACGAACCGGAACGGCCGGCCGAGGCTTCGCCGCACCCGCCAGGAGAGGTAGCTCGGGTCGATGGGCAGGCAGTGGCCCCCCACCCCCGGCCCCGGTGTGAACCGCATGAATCCGAACGGCTTGGTCGACGCGGCGTCGATGGCCTCCCAGACATCGATGCCCAAAGCGGACGCGAACATGGCCAGCTCGTTGACCAGCGCGATGTTGACGTGCCGGAAGGTGTTCTCCAGGAGCTTCGTCAGCTCGGCCACGCCAGGAGAGTTGACCCGGACCGTCCGGTCCACAATGGTCCGGAAGAAGGCGTCCACCGCGTCCAGCGAGTCGGCGCTCATGCCGGACACCACCTTGGGTGTGCTGACCAGATCCCAACGCGGGTTGCCCGGGTCGATCCGCTCGGGGCTGTAGCCGAGGTGGAAGTCGACGCCGGCCTTCAGGCCGGATCCGTCGCTGAGGAGCGGGCCGACGAGCTCCTCGGTCGTACCCGGATAGGTCGTCGATTCCAGGACGACCGTCGCGCCCGGCCGGAGGAATCGGGCGAGAGTCGCCGCCGCCGATTCCACGTAGGACAGGTCGGGAACGCCCTCGCGTAGCGGCGTCGGGACACTGATCACGGCGACGTCGAAACCCGCGCAGGCCCGGGCCTCCATGGTCGGCTGGTAAAGACCGGCGGCGAGCACGGCGCGTAGGCGCGCTGAGTCGACGTCCTCGATGTAGCTGTCGCCCGCGCGCAGACGGTCGATCCGCCGGGCGTCGAGGTCGTACCCCACGACGGTGTACCCCACCTCGGCGGCCCGGATCGCCAGTGGCAAACCGACGTAGCCCTGCCCGACAACCACCAACTTGCTCATGAAACGTGTATCGACCCGTGGTCGGGCCCGGTTGAGCCGGCCAAGAGCGGACGGCGATAGGCGGCGACGGCCCGGTGCCGGCGAAGGCCGTCGCCGACCATCGCCGAGAACGTCGCCGTGGCGTGCCGGGGGTGGCGCACGGCCAGGCGCGCCCACCGGATGGCCGCGGCGCTCACGGCCAAAGACCAGGCTGCGCCGGTCCACCGGGTGGCGCCGAACTGCATGGTGCCCTTCCACCAGTTCGCCTCACGCTGCCAGTCCGAGTCGGCCGAACCGCCACTGGTATGAACGGCAAACACCTCTGGGACGCTCAACAGCTTCCAACCGGCCCGCCGGAGCCGGTTGGATAGGTCGAGGTCCTCGCCGTAGAGAAAGTACGTTTCATCGAACCCGCCGACGGCTTCGAAGGCCGAGCGGCGAACCAGTACTGCGGTGGCGGCCAGGGTGTCGACCTCCTGAGGCCCGTCCGGGATCCGCTGGGCGTGGTCCTGCAGGGTGGAGGTTCGGCGAGCCACCGATGCCACCCAGGGCGACCTCAACAGCCCCTTGGCGCCGATGGCGCGACCCATCAGGTGGACCGGGCCCACCTCCACGCCCGCACTGCGCTCGGGCCGACCAGTCAGGCGGTTGACGATCACCCCTTGGAGGGCGGCGACGTCCGGCCGGCCACGAAGGAGCGCGGCCCCGGCCTGCACCGCCTCCGGGAGGATCTCGGCGTCCGGGTTGCACAACAGCACGATGTCGGAGTCGGTGAAGCTGAGGCCCCGGTTCTGGCCGGTCCCGAAACCGGGGTTCGACGGGTCGTGAATGGCGATGGCGCCCCGGGTGGCGGCGATGACGGCCGACGCGCCGTCGCCATGATCCACCACCACTGCCCGTCCGCCGAGCTGGCCGGCGAGATCGAGAGCCCGACCGATCATGTCCTGGCTGTTGTAGGCGACGAGCACTGTGTCCACGGTCATGGCTTCACGCCTGCGGTCCGCATCGGGCGAGTCACGCCGCCACCCGACGGCTGAACCCGCGGTGCCGCCACAGGTGGCGGGCGACGGCGTGCGCGTGCTGCATGCCTCGGCGGGTGAACACGCCGCGATTGCGCCGGCGGGGTGGGTGATGGCACGCCGCACCCCCGACCTGCACGACACGTCGACCCGACTCCCGCAGCCGCAGGCACAGGTCGACGTCCTCGGGGCCGTAGAAGTACGTCTCGTCGAAACCACCCACCGCCTCGAACTCGGACCGCCGGACCAGCTGGCACGCCCCGATGGCGAAGTCGACGTCCCACCACGGGCCCTCCCCCGCAACCGATCGGTAGGTGTCGCGCACGTCGAGGAGCCGCAGCGCCTTGTCGGTCAGCGAGGGGGCACGTCCCGCACTGGCTTCGGCCGGCTGGTCGACGAACACCGGGGCGGACAGGGCCACGTCCGGCCCGCCGAGCAGGGGCTCGAGGAGTCGATCCAAGGCCGACGGGAGCAAACGGGCGTCACTGTCGAGGATGCACACGAACGGGGCGCTTCCCAGGGCCGCACCCTGGTTCCGCGCCGGGGCCACGCCCCGGTTGGCCTCGTTCCGGTACAGCGTCACGCGAGGGTCGTCCGGCACCGTGGCCGGGGGGTCGGATCCGTTGTCGACGACGATCACATTGACCTCGACCCCCTCCGAGGCCAGGGCAGAGTCGATCGCGGCGGCGAGCAGGTCGCCGTC
>Ga0136633_1001094_pt1 | contig 20133 bp, 18 predicted proteins | sample AntDrymeUQ832206_2_FD_105494 | JGI IMG/M metagenome (GOLD analysis project Ga0136633, IMG submission 105494) | Polar desert sand microbial communities from Dry Valleys, Antarctica - metaG UQ83 (22.06) | ecosystem: Environmental > Terrestrial > Soil > Desert | place: Antarctica: Dry Valley...
TGCGTTACGGCGGCAGTCACGCAAGAACGGACAACGCAAAAACCGTAAACTCAAAACGCGATCCCGATCGTGGGGGACCACGTTAATGATCCCGTAATGCGCCTGCTAAGAATCCCTCATCCGATCCTCACGCGCACGCTATTCCCCGGCGGGTATGCATCCGAGAGCTTGAATCCTCCAACTCGGGAGATGCCGTGTTCGCACGCCTGCTGGAGTCGAAAAAGAATGGGAAGCGGTCAGTCTGGGGCGGGTTCGTCAGCACCCTAGCCCACACCGCCGCGATCGCGCTGGCCGTGTTCGCGACGGCCCAGGCGCGCCCGGATGACCCGCCCTCCGCCGAGGTCGTGCGGTGGGTCACCCCGCCCATTGCGGCGCCGGTTGCCGCGTCCGCACCGGCCGCACCGCGCGAGCAGCCGGAGCGGGCGCTTCCCGCGCCAAAGCCGGCTGCCCTCGTAATCGACCGCATCGACGTGGTCATCCCGCCGGTGGATGTCGCCCCGGCGCCGCTCCCGCCCGGTCCAGCCCCGCTTTCGAGCGGGGCAATGGCCACCGATCCGAGGGGCGACCCGGCTGCCGGCAGGACATCCAGCGAGCCCTTCGCCGCGGATCAGGTGGAACGCCAGGTGTACCTGCGGCCCGGAAGCGCTCCCCCGCGCTATCCCAGTGCGCTTCGAGCCGCCGGAATCGAGGGGCAGGTACTCGTTTCATTCGTGGTGAACGAGGCTGGTCGCGTCGAGCGATCCACCGTGCGCTTCGTCAGCTCCGACGACCCCCTGTTCGAGATGGCTGTACGCGACGCCCTGGAGCGGATGCGCTTCAGCGCCGCGGAAGCGGGCGGAAGGAAGGTGCGGCAGCTCGTCCAGATGCCGTTCGTTTTTACCCTGACCCGATGATTGGGCCGCTGGCCCGATTTCATTGATTCTTAATCTTCGACCCTATTCCCTCCCTTTACCGTTGGGAGCAGGTTTTAGGCACACCTCCATCCGGGTGACGAAATGTTCAACCAACTGTTAGAGTCGAAAGCGAAGAGGCAGGCGCTTGCCGGCGGCACCGTATTCAGCGTCATCCTCCATACCGCCCTCATCGCCGGCGCGGTCTACGCCACGGCGACGGCGGGCGTGAAGGAAGAGAAGAAGGCGGAGAAGATTCAGTTCGTCGAAATAAAGAAGGAGCCGCCGCCGGAGAAGGCGAAAGAGGCGCCGCCGCCGAAAGAAGTGATCGTGAGACCCCCTCCGCCGAAGGGCTTCCAGGTGCTCCGCGCGCCTGTAAAGATCGACATCAAGATTCCCGAGATCGATCTCTCCAAAGCCGTGACGAACGAGAGCGACTTCAGCGGCAAGGGCGTGAAGGGCGGCGTCGGCAGCGGCGTGGTCGGCGGAACGGGCCCCGTTACGACCGATCAGACGTACTTCGAGTTTCAGGTAGAGCGTCCGGCGTCGATGCTGGATGACAGCCCGAAGCCGAAGTATCCGGCTGTCCTGGAGAGCTCCGGCATTCCCGGAGAGGTTCAGGCACAGTTTGTGGTGATGTCCACCGGCAAGGCGGACATGTCCAGCTTCAAGGTGCTGAAATCGACCAACGAGCTGTTCACCCAGGCAGTGAAGACCGTTCTCCCGCGGATGCGCTTCAGCCCGGCGCAGATCGGGGGCAAGCCCGTAAATCAGCTCGTCCAGCAGTCGTTCCAGTTCGCCGTCCCGAGATAACAAACCCACCGGAGCCAAACCATGGAACTGTCACTCCTCGAGATCTACAACCTGATGGGCAACTTCGCGAAGGGTATCGTCTATACCCTCGCGATCATGTCCGTCTGGACCCTCTCCATCGCCATCAAGAAGTGGTGGGATCTGCGCCAGGCGCAGCGTGAGACGCGCAAGTTCGCGCCGGAGTTCTCGCAGTTCCTCGAGGAGGACAACCTCGCCGAGGCCGTCACTCTAGCCGACAAGTACAAGAAGTCCCACGTCGCCCGCGTTCTCGGCGGCGCGCTCACTGAAATCCGTCCCCTGATTCAGGACGGCTCCGTCACCGTCGGCGACATCAACTCGGCCGAGCGAGCGGTCGAGCGCGAGATGCTGATGACGATCACGGATCTCAAGCGCGGCCTCGGCGTGATCGCGACCGTGGGAGCGACGGCTCCTTTCGTCGGTCTGCTTGGAACGACGATGGGTATCGTCAACTCCTTCGCCGCCATGGCGGCGTCAGGCTCGGGCGGACTGGCGTCGATCTCCTCCGGCGTGTCCGAAGCTCTGATCACCACCGCGTTCGGTCTCATCGTCGCGATCCCGGCGGTGTGGCTCTTCAACTATTTCCAGGTCAAGATCGACAATCTCACCGCCGAGATGACGTACACCTCGAAGGAGATGATCGACTACATGATCAAGAACATCTCCGGCACCGGGGAGTTCGGCCGTTCGCGCTTCACGCGCGAGTTCAACACCACGGCGACGGCGGGCAACGCTCCCATCTCGCAGTAGCAGGGGGTTTTCCCAATGTCGATGTCAACCAGCGGCAAGGCGAGCGTAAAGGCGGACATCAACGTGACGCCGATGATCGACGTCATGCTCGTTCTGCTCATCATCTTCATGCTCGTCATCCCGGCCATCACAGCGGGATTTGCGGCGACACCCCCAAGCGGCACCAACCTGAAGCCGCATCCTGAAGAGGATACGGATCAGGTGCTGGGAATCGACGCCAACGGGCAATACTTCCTGAACAAGAAAGCGATTCCCAACGCGCAGCTCGCAGAGCTGCTCAAGGGCATCTTCGAGACGCGCGAGCTGGACAAGCTCCTCTACATCAAGGCCCACAGGGACCTCGAGTACGGCAAGGTTCTCGACGCGATGGACATCGCGGCCAAGAACGAGGTCCGCGTCACCGGCATGATCACCGATCAGCGCCCGGGGACGATTTCGGCCGTCGCCACCGACAACCTCTTCAATCCCACACCAGGAGCGAAATAATGGCAATGTCTGCGGGTGGTGGGGGAACGAGCCTCACGAACGAGATCAACGTCACACCGATGATCGACGTGCTGCTGGTCTTGCTCATCATCTTCATGATGGTGATACCGATGTCGCGAAAGGCGATCGATCTTCAGCTTCCGGATCCGAGTCCTTCGGATCAACCGCAGGGACCGCAGCCTTCGCAGATCGTGCTCGAGGTTCTCCCCGGCAACGTGTTCAAGATCAACACGGAGCCAGTGCCACCGGCAAGGCTGGCGGCGCGGCTGAAGGAGATCTACGATCCGCGCCCGGAGAAGGTCATCTTCGTCAAGGGCGACGAAAAGGTTAAGTACTCCGAAGTGATCCACGCGATGGATGTGGCGCGCGGGGCGGGCGTCAAGGTGATCGGCGTTCCACCCAAGGATGTAAAGTAGCTACTCGTTATCGCCCGCCGGTCGGGCTGCCGCTCAGGAAGGAAGAGCGGTGGAAAGGGATCACCGCGTCGGTTCTCGTCCACGCGGTGATCCTTTTTTTCATCATTACGCCAATTGTCGTCACCGACTTCAGGCACGAGCCGACCGTAGGCGGAGGAGGGCCCGGCCTCGCGGGCGGCGGAGGTGGCGGCTCGTCCGCGGCGTCCTCGCGCCAGGATCGGCTGGAGTTCATCCGAGTGAGGCCCAGTCCGGCGGCAACTCCGAAAGTGACGACGGCGATTCCACCGGTGAAGCCGCCCGAGGTGAAGAAGCCACCAGAGCCGGCCGTCACGCCCGCCCTGCCCCCGACATCGGATCCATTGCTCACTCCGGCGTCGGGTGCGGGGACGGGCACAGCGGGGACTCCGGGAGCGGGACCGGGCACCGGCGGCGGGGTCGGATCGGGTGTGGGAACGGGGCGGGGCAGCAGCGTCGGGCCAGGGACCGGAGGTGGCCCTGGCAAGGATTATCCGCCGACGCTGCGGGATCTTTTCATTCCTCCTCTTCCCGCACCGAACAGAATCAAGCCGTATCACCTCATCGCGTGGTTCGATGTCGACGAGAAGGGGAACGCTTCGCTGATCTCGTTCAACCAGTCGCGGGACGGGGGATACAACCGCAGGCTGACGGAGGTTCTGCGGTCGCTGCGGTTCCGGCCAGGGGTGCGGGCGGATGGGACGCCGATGCGGGATACCGTCGATGTGCATTTCATCTTCTAGCCTGAACGAATGCCGACGGCTGGTTCAACCTAGAACGACACAGATGCGAGAGACCGGAGGCATAGACCCGAGTTGCGAGACTCTCGCAACCCACATCTACGCTTCTGACCCCTCGCATCTGTGTCGTTCTAAGTTGATTTACCTCGCGTGGTCTTCGAACCAGTTTCACTAGCGATTTCCTCCCGGCGTTGGTAACTTCTGCCCGCCGAGCAACCGGGACCCGCCCGGCCGGAATCCGCGCACGAGAGGGTGATCGTTGACAGCCACGAAAACCACTACTGACGCCACTCCGCAGTCATCGCGCGAGTTCGTCAAAGCGATGACTCTCACCGACGCCACGATGCTCGTGGCCGGCTCGATGATCGGGTCGGGAATCTTCATCGTCTCCGCCGACATCAGCCGCACCGTCGGATCGCCGTTCTGGCTCCTCATGGCCTGGGTCGTCGCCGGCGTCGTCACGATTCTGGGCGCGCTCGCCTACGGCGAGCTCGCGGCGATGTATCCCCGGGCAGGCGGCCAATACGTTTTCCTCCGCGAGTCCATGGGTCCGCTCATGGGCTTTCTTTACGGATGGACCCTGTTCGTCGTGATCCAGACGGGCACCATCGCCGCGGTCGCTGTTGCGTTCGGGCGGTTCCTCGGCGTCCTCTGGCCCGACATCACTCCCGACCGGTTCGGCTGGTTCCCTCAGCTCGACGTGAACACTCCCGGCGGCGCGATCCAGCTCGGCCTTTCTCCACAGCGGGTCGTTGCGCTCGTCACGATCTGGATCCTCACTTGGGTGAATCTGCGCGGCGTCAAGGAAGGGAAGCTGGTGCAGACCACGCTCACGGTCGTCAAGACCGGTGCGCTGGCCGCGCTCATCCTTCTTGGCCTCACCATCGGGCGCAACACGGAGGCGGTGGCCGCCAACTTCGGTGCCGGCAATTTCAATTCGGTCGCGTTCTCGAGCGTGTTCATGATCGCGTTCGGGTCCGCTCTCGTCGGCTCGCTATTCGCCAGCGACGCCTGGAACAACGTGACGTTTGCCGCCGCGGAAGTGCACGAGCCGCGCAGAAATCTGCCGCGCGCGCTCTTGTACGGCACCGGCCTCGTGACGCTGCTCTACATTCTTGCCAACGTCGCGTACCTGAGTGTGGTTCCCCTTCAGGGCACGGCGGACGCGGCGACGGTCGCGGGCCGCGGAATCTCCAACGCCACCCAGGATCGCGTCGGCAGCGCGGTGGCGGAATCGATATTCGGTCCGATCGGCGCGACGCTCATGGCCATCGCCATCCTGATATCCACCTTCGGGTGTAACAACGGTCTCATTCTCGCCGGCGCGCGGGTCTACTACGCGATGGCGAAGGACAAGCTGTTCTTCGCGCGCGCCGGAAACCTCAATCGCAACAGCGTGCCCGCCGCCGCCCTGATCGCCCAGTCGGTCTGGGTCAGCCTGCTGTGTCTTACCGGGACCTACGGCCAGCTGCTGGATTACGTGATCTTCGCAGCGCTGATCTTCTACGCGCTCACCACGGTCGGACTGTTCCGGCTGCGCAAGCTCCGGCCGGACGCCGAGCGGCCATACCGGGCCATCGGATACCCGTTTCTGCCGGCTCTGTACATCATCCTTGCGACGGCGATCGCGGTGATACTGCTGATCGCTGACAAGACGCGCGCCCAGGCTTTGTCCGGGCTCGTCATCGTGCTGCTCGGCGTTCCTGTCTATTTCCTGTGGCGGAAGGCGGAACCTGCCCCGTCGCGCTGAGCCTGAAGCCCGCCGCATCACGGCGGGCCGTTTTTCACCTGTGGAGAAATTCAGAATGAATCGGAAGTTTGCATTTTTTTGCAGTATCCTCTCGATATTGTCGCTGTCGGGCGTATTCGGGACGAGCCTCGTGGCGGCGCAGGGACCCCCTCCGCGCACGACGGCTGAAAGCGCCGTTGTCGCCGCGCAGCCCGGGAGTCCCGCCGTCGCGCCCGTGGAGCACCGGGCCGGCGGCGAAGCCAACATCCAGATTCCGGACCTCTCGCAAGTCAGGTTCTTCGGGGACATTCCGGGCCGTACGCTGCTCATGGGCGGCCTCGTCATCTGCGCGCTCGGTCTTCTCTTCGGGCTCCTCATTTACGGACAGCTCAAGCGGATGGCCGTGCACGAGTCGATGCGCGAGATCTCGGAGCTGATCTACGAGACCTGCAAAACCTACCTGATCACCCAGGGAAAATTCATTCTGATTCTCGAGGCCTTCATCGGCTTCGTGATCTTTCTCTACTTCTGGGTGCTGCTCGACTTCGAGCTGACGAAGGTGGCGATCATCCTGCTGATGAGTCTCGTCGGCATCGCCGGCAGCTACGGCGTGGCCTGGTTCGGCATTCGCATCAACACCTTTGCAAACTCGCGTACTGCCTTCGCGAGTCTGCGCGGCAAGCCGTATCCGTGCTACGCGATCCCGCTCAAGGCGGGAATGAGCATTGGGATGCTCCTCATCAGCGTCGAGCTCCTCATCATGCTCTTCATTCTGCTGTTCATTCCGGGTGACTATGCCGGCGCCTGCTTCATCGGCTTCGCGATCGGTGAGTCGCTGGGCGCCTCGGTGCTCCGTATCGCCGGCGGAATCTTCACCAAGATCGCCGACATCGGCGCCGATCTGATGAAGATCGTGTTCAACGTCAAGGAAGACGACGCGCGGAACCCGGGCGTGATCGCCGACTGCACCGGCGACAACGCCGGCGACTCGGTTGGACCCAGCGCCGACGGCTTCGAGACCTACGGAGTTACCGGCGTCGCACTGATCTCCTTCATCGTTCTGGCCGTATTCGAGCCGGCGGTACAGGTGCAGCTGCTGGTCTGGATATTCGTCATGCGCATCATGATGGTGGTGGCGAGCGGCATCTCGTACCTCGCCAATGAAGCCATCGCCAAGGGACGCTACGAGAACGCGGACAACATGAACTACGAGGCACCGCTCACGTCCCTGGTATGGCTGACCTCGATCGTTTCGGTTGCGCTCACCTACCTCGTGTCCTACGCGCTGCTGCCCGATCTCGGCGACGGATCGCTGTGGTGGAAGCTGTCGACCGTGATCACCTGCGGAACGCTGGCCGGCGCGATCATTCCGGAGCTGGTGAAGATCTTCACCTCGACGGATTCTTCGCACGTCAAGGAAGTCGTGAGCTCGTCCCGCGAGGGCGGCGCTTCGCTCAACATCCTGTCGGGACTGGTCGCCGGAAACTTCAGCGCCTACTGGCTCGGCATGGCTATCATGACGTTGATGGCCATCGGCTACGCCGTCAGCAACTTCGGGTTCGCCGAGCTGATGATGGCTCCCGCCGTCTTCGCTTTCGGCCTCGTCGCGTTCGGGTTCCTCGGCATGGGGCCGGTGACGATCGCGGTCGACTCATACGGGCCGGTCACCGACAACGCGCAGTCCATCTTCGAGCTGTCGCTGATCGAGCAGGTGCCCGGGATCGAGAAGGAGCTCCAGACCTCGCACGGCTTCAGCCCGCAGTTCACCCGCGCCAAGCACCTGCTCGAGGAGAATGATGGGGCGGGCAACACCTTCAAGGCGACCGCCAAGCCGGTGCTGATCGGAACCGCCGTCGTCGGCGCGACGACGATGATCTTCTCGATCATCGTCGGGCTGACGCACGGCCTCCAGCCGGAGTTCATCAACAAGCTGTCGATCCTGCATCCGCCGTTCCTGCTCGGGCTGATTGCCGGCGGCGCGATGATCTACTGGTTCACCGGCGCCTCCACTCAGGCGGTGACCACGGGCGCGTACCGCGCCGTCGAGTTCATCAAGGCGAACATCAATCTCGAGAGCGTCGCGAAGGCGTCGGTTGCCGACAGCAAAAAAGTGGTCGAGATCTGCACCAAGTACGCGCAGAAGGGGATGTTCAACATCTTCCTGACGGTGTTTTTCGCGACGCTGTCGTTTGCGTTCGTCGAGCCGTTCTTCTTCATCGGCTACCTGATCTCGATCGCGCTGTTCGGCCTGTTCCAGGCGATCTTCATGGCCAACGCCGGCGGCGCGTGGGACAACGCCAAGAAAATCGTCGAGGTCGAGCTCAAGGAGAAGGGAACTCCGCTTCACGCGGCGACGGTCGTCGGAGACACAGTCGGCGATCCGTTCAAGGACACCTCGTCGGTCGCGCTCAATCCGATCATCAAGTTCACGACGCTGTTCGGATTGCTCGCCGTCGAGCTAGCCGTATCGCTGACAACGGAACAGGGCTCCGGCCTGACACGCATTCTCGCCGCGATCTTCTTCCTGGTTTCCGTCACGTTCGTGTGGCGCTCGTTCTACGCGATGCGGATCCAGACTCGGTAGCACCCGATGAAGTCCCTCTTCACGCGGAAGCCGATAAGCGAGCTCCTCGCGGAGGGGGGGCACCCCAATTCCCTGAAGCGGGAGCTGGGCGCGGGCGATCTGATCATGCTCGCCATCGGCGCTGTAATAGGCGCCGGGATATTCTCCTCGATTGGGACCGCCGCCGCCGGGGAGATCCTGCCCGACGGCGTCGTCGTTCGCTACGGCGCCGGGCCGGCGCTCGTCGTCTCGTTCATCCTCCTCGGCGTGGTCTGCGGCCTGGCCGCGCTTTGCTACGCCGAGCTGGCGTCGATGATCCCGCAGGCCGGAAGTGCCTATGCCTACTCCTACGCCACGCTCGGCGAGCTGGTCGCCTGGATCATCGGCTGGGATCTCATACTCGAGTACGCAGTGGGGAACGTCGCCGTAGCGGTGGCGTGGAGCGGCTACTTCACTTCCTTCCTCACGGCGTTCGGCGTCATGCTTCCGGCCTGGACGACGCACGGGTATCGCGCAGCCCTCCTCAGCTCCGACCCCGCGGTGCACGGCCTTCTCCAGACGGCGCCACAGGTCGGGGGCATTCCGATCCTCGTGAACCTCCCGGCCTTCATCATCGTGATGGCGATCACCTGGCTGCTGATGCGTGGAGTCAGGGAGAGCGCGCGCGCGAACAACATCATGGTGGTGATCAAGCTCCTGGTGCTCGGCCTTTTCGTCGCCGTTGGCGCGATGAACATCGATACCTCCAACTACGTTCCCTTCGCGCCGAACGGGTGGCGCGGCATTCACCAGGGCGCGGCGATCGTCTTCTTCGCGTACATCGGCTTCGACGCGATCTCCACCGCGGCCGAGGAAACGAAGAACCCGCAGCGGAACCTTCCCATTGGCATTCTGGGCGGACTGGCGATCTGCACGGTCATCTATGTCATCGTCGGGGCGGTCGCCACCGGAATGGTTCCGTACCAGGATCTGAAGGCGGCCGATCCGCTTGCCAAGGCGCTCACGCTCGCGGGACTCGAGACTGTCAGCTGGATCGTTTCCCTCGGCGCCGTCGTTTCACTCACGGCCGTTCTGCTGGTGTTTCAGTACGGCCAGCCTCGCATCTTCTACGCGATGAGCCGCGACGGTCTGCTGCCGCGCTGGGCGTCGAAGGTGCACCACAAGTCGCGCGTTCCGCACATCACCACCCTGGTGACGGGAATCGCCGTGGCTGTCGGAGCGCTGTTCGCGGATGAGAACGAGATTTACGACCTCACCAACATCGGCACGCTTTCGGCATTTGCCATTGTCTGTATCGGGGTGCTGGTTCTTCGCATCAGGGAGCCGGAGCGCCCGCGGCCGTTCCGCGTTCCGTTCGTGTGGCCGGTTACTCTTCTCGGGGCGGGGCTCTGCTTCTACACGATGCTGGGGCTGCCGGCCCGGGCGTGGGAGCGGTTCGGGATATGGCTCCTCATCGGCGTCGCGCTGTACGTGGTGTACGGGTACCGGCACTCGACGCTGCGGCGCGGGCGAGCAGGTGAGTGATCCATTGCAAACAGAGCTTACGAGCAGCGGCAGTCGACTTCGAACGACAGAGATCCGGGGGGACAGAGGCATAGCGGTGAGTTGCGAGAACGGAACGGTCGAGTTTTGGTTTATTTCTCGCAACTCGCAACGGTGCTTCTGTCCGCTCGGATCTCTGCCGTTCTAAGTTGTAGTTGTAGTTCCAAACCAATAGCCCGACCCCCGATGGCAACGGCATTTCAAAATCTGAAGCGTATCTCCCTGACGCAGTGGATCCTGATCGCAATGGTGATCGGGGTACTGGTCGGCTGGCTCTTTCCCGACATTGGCGTCGCGCTCAAGCCGCTGTCGACGATTTTCCTGCGGATGATCAAGTCGATCATCGTGCCGATCATTTTCGGCACGCTCGTCGTCGGGATCGCCGGTCATGGCGACGACATGAAGCGCGTCGGGCGGCTCGCGCTCAAGTCGATCATCTACTTCGAGATCGTGACGACTCTCGCGCTCTTCATCGGGCTGGCGGCGGTCAACATCGTGCGGCCCGGCGACGGCGTGAACCTCCAGGCGTCACCCGAAGAGGGGCAAAAGCTCGCGGGAAACACCCAGTCGGGCATGACCTTCCTCGAGCACGTCGTTCCGCAGAGCTTCTTCGAGGCGGCGTCGCGCAACGAGGTACTTCAGATCGTCTTCTTCTCGATCCTCTTCGCGGTGGCTCTGTCGCAGGTGCGGGGACGCCCGAAGGAGATAGTCCTTCTCGGCTGCGAGGGACTTGCCGAGGTGATGTTCAAGTTCACCGGGATAGTGATGAAGTATGCGCCCATCGGAATCGGCGCCGCGATGGCGGTGACGGTGGGGCACAGCGGACTGGGAGTGCTGATCAATCTCGGGCAGCTGATCCTCACGCTCTATGGGGCGCTGGTCGTGCTCGTCCTGTTCGTGCTGCTGCCGGTCGCGCTGATGTTCAAGGTCCCGATCCGGCGCTTTCTCGCCGTGGTGAAGGAGCCGGCGCTGATCGCCTTCTCGACGACGTCTTCGGAGGCGGCGCTGCCGCGCGCGATGCAGGCGATGGAATCGATTGGAGTGCCGCGCCGCATCGTCGCGTTCGTCATGCCGACAGGCTACTCCTTCAACCTCGACGGCTCGACGCTGTACCTGGCGGTTGCGTCGATCTTCGTCGCCCAGGCCGCGGGCGTGGACCTCTCCTGGGGGCAGCAGCTGCTGATGATGCTGACCCTGATGATCACCAGCAAAGGGGTGGCGGCGGTACCGCGCGCATCGCTCGTGATCCTGGCGGCGACGCTGGCGAGCTTCGGTCTGCCGCTCGAGGGAGTCGCCATCATTCTCGGGGTCGACGAGCTGATGGACATGGCGCGCACGACGGTGAATCTCGTCGGCAACTGCCTGGCGACCGTCGTTATGGCAAAATGGGAAGGTGAATTCGGCGAGCCGCAGCCCGCAGTGCTCCCCGAGCTGGCAGGACATCCTCCACTCGAACCTGTGCCCCCGGGACGGCCGATTTAAGCCGCTGCTCCAGGCGCTTCCGAAGAATCGATCCCCGCTCCATCAGGCCTCCGCTCAACGCGACCGAGACCGCGGCCCGCTCATCTCCGAACAGCTGCCGCGCCAATGCGCGAACGTGAAGCACCAGCTCCTCGGCGGCGAGCGTCACGAGAGCGCTGGCGCGAGGATCACCGGCTCCCGCGGTAGTGAGGATTGCGGGGACCAATGACGCGAACGCGCGCGCATCAGCCGCGGCTGCCCACTGAATGAGGTCCTGGACATCCTCGCATCCAGTGGCGACAAGAATCGGAAAGAGAAGAGCCGTCGGCGGCTCACGGCCGTCGCTCGACGCCGCGACGATGCTCAATGCCCGTCTCCCGATCCAGCTGCCTCCTCCCTCGTCGCCGAATGTCGGGCCCCAGCCGCCGCAGCGGACGAGCGTTCCCGACGGACTTCGTCCATAGGCGATCGAGCCCGTCCCCGCGACGAGCAGGATGCCCGCTCGATCTTCAAAAGCATCGTAATACGCGACCAGCCCGTCGGAATCGATGACCACTTCCTCGGCGAGCTCTTTCTCATCCAGAGCGGCGTGCAGTGCCCTGGCGCTCTCCTCGCGGCCGGTTCCCGAGACCCCGCAGTAAAGAACGCGCGGAAATACGGCCCCCGGCTGGGCGATTTCCCCGAGCGCGCGGGCGACGAGATCGGCGATCACGACCGCGGAGTGCGCCGGTCCTGCCAGCGATATCGCCGAGCCGGGCCCCTCAAGGCTGGCGAGCTCCTCTCCGTCGGCCGTTCCGACCATCACCCGCGTCTTGGAGCCGCCGCCATCGACGCCGACAACTATCTCGCTCATGCCCAGCGGTCCCCATCCGTCGGCGCGCGATGCGTGAGCGAGGAGAGCATCCCCACGACCATGGTGATGCTGGTCCCGATCAGGACGTACCACGGCCAGGCAATGCGTGAGAGCGACGTGAAGGTGTCCTGAAACGAAGGAAACAGCGGGGCGAGCTGTTTGGCGAAGACCACGAAGCTCATGATGATGATCGCGGTTGCCATACCGAGTATCGCATCGCGCTGGATCGCGCGGCGCCACAGCATTCCGAGAAAGAATCCGCCCAGGAGGCCGCCGTAGGTGAAGGAGGCGATCGAGAGCGCGACGACGACGACCGGCGTTCCCTGCTGCCGGTACAGCAAAGCGGCCGTGAGCAGGACGAGGCCCCAGAGAAGCGTGAACACCTTGCCCATTCGAAGGGCTTTGGCATCGGTGGGGGATCGTCCCGACAGGGGCAGGTAGATGTCGTGCGTGGTTGCGGCGGCAAGAGAGTTCATCGAGCCGGAGAAGGAGCTCATCGCCGCCGCCAACACCGCCGCGATGATGAGACCTCTGAGGCCGGCAGGCATCTGAGTGACGACAAAGGTCGGGAAGATCGAATCCGGCACCGTGAAGACCCGCTGTTCGTAGAACGTCCACAGCCCAAGCCCGATTACCAGGAACAGCGTGAACTGGGCGATGACGGCGAAACCGCTCCCGATGAGCGCTTTGCGCGCATCCCTGAGGCTCGACGAAGCCAGTAACCTTTGCACAATCAGCTGGTCCGCTCCGTGAGAGGCCATCGAGAGGAAAGCGCCTCCCAGCAAGCCCGCAAAGAGCGTCAGCGGGCGGTCGAAGCCCAGGTACGGATCAAACACCCTGAGCTTGCCACTGGCACCCGCCTCGGTGAAGACCGCGGACCAGCCGCCGGGCACCAGCCGGCTGAGCATGAGCAACGCGGCTATGCCTCCACTGACATACACTCCGGTCTGGACCACATCGGTCCACACGACGGCCCTCATTCCGCCGTGATAGGTATAGATCAATGTCAGCAGCCCAAGCACGAGAATCGCGGCAGGCATCAGGTACTGTTCCGGAATGATCGGACCCATGATGAGAGCAATGGGTATCGCGGTCGCGAAAATTCGCACCGAGTCCGCCAGCGCGCGCGTCCCCATGAACACGATTGAAGCGAATCGGCGCGTCGCCACCCCAAATCGCTTCTCGAGGAGGGCGTACGCGGTCACGAGATCGCCCTGGTAGTATTTTGGCAGCAGCGTGTAGGCCACTACGATGCGGCCGAGCAGGTATCCCGTGGCAAGCTGCAGGAACCCCAGATTCGTCATGTAGGCGAGTCCGGGAATGCTGATGAACGTCAGTGCGCTGGTCTCGGTCGCGACGACGGAAAAAAGAATCGCCCACCAGGGAATCGTCTTGCCCGCGACGAAGTAATCCCTGGCGTCCTTCTGATCGCGGCCGAGCCAGATGCCCAGCAGCGTCGTCCCGGCGAGGTACGCGAGCAGTACAACAAAATCGAGGGCGGTGAAATTGGTCCTCATTTCACCGCCCTCGAATACTCGTCGACCGCCGCGCCGGTTCTACGCAGAGAAAGAGCTTCCGCAGCCGCAGCCACCCGTTGAATTGGGGTTCTTGAAGGTGAAGCCGGATCCCTGCATCGACGTCACGTAGTCGATGATCACGCCGTTGAGATACTGCGCCGAGAAAGGATCGACGAAGACGTTGAAGCCATCGCGCGGTATGACGACGTCGTCTTCGGCGCTCCTGTCCTCGATGACGAGGCTGTACTTGAAGCCGCTGCAGCCGCCCGGCTGCACGCTTACGCGAAGCCCACCCTGTTCAGCGGTTACGGCCTCGGCTTCCATGAATTTCTTGACCTCCACGCCCGCGTTCGGGGTGATCGTGAGGTCTACTTCAGGCTGTGACGAAACAGACATTTATCCTCCTGTACTGCTTGAATTTAGGTGGTTTCTCCGACCCCGGGTAGTGTCGCGGGCTCCTCGCGAAAGGACCGCGCGATCCAGGCAAAGGCCACCACTGCAAGGACGAGCAAACCGAGCCCAGGTACCAGGTCGCCGAGTATCAGCCTCCCGATCCCGAACAGGGAGGAATACACTGCGACGATGCCGGCGATCCAGTTGGTCCAGGCCAACGCCCCGCCGGGAATGCTTTCGCGGCCGAATCCGGCTTTCTCCGATATGCGCGCCCAACCCGGCCCGCCTGGCCTGACGCGCCGATAGAACCGCTCCAGCACCACATCGGGCTCGGGCCTGGTGAGGAAGGTCACCGAGACCCACACAATCGTGCTTACCGCGACGGTAGTAAGCATCACCCACGCGTCGGCGCGAAGATCACCGTCGGGAAATCTGCCCTTTATCAGGGTAATCGCCGTAACCGACACCACGAAGGACGCCACCATCGAGCTGATCTCGCTCCAGGCGTTGATGCGCCACCAGTACCAACGCAGGATGAGGACGAGCCCAGTACCAGAGCCCAGCGCAAGCAGGAATTTCCAGGCACTTTCGACGGTCTGGAGCTGCATCGTGACGAAGATCGACGCAAAAAACAGAAATATGGTCGCCCACCGGCCGATGGTTACATAGTGCCGGTCGGAACCGGTGCGGTTGATGAAGCGCCGGTAGAAATCGTTGACGAGATAGGACGCGCCCCAATTGAGCTGGGTCGCGACCGTTGACATGTATGCCGCCGCGAAGCCCGCCATCATCAGACCGCGCCACGGTGACGGCAGCACGTCGACGAAAGCCTGCACATAAGCGGCTTCGCGATCGCCAGTGGGGCCGATTCCGTTTGGGTACAGCACGACGGTGCAGAGTCCGGTGATGATCCACGGCCAGGGCCGAATAGCGTAGTGGGCGAGATTGAAGAAGAGGGTCGCAAGCACGCCATCCCGCTCTGTCTTCGCCGAGAAGATTCGCTGCGCGACGTAGCCGCCGCCTCCCGGCTCCGCTCCCGGATACCACGCCGCCCACCACTGCACCGAGAGGAAAACAGCCAGCGCCAGGAGAGGCATCCAGGCGTAGGCTTCGACCCCACTGTCCGTCATCTTCACCGGCAGCACCGAAAGCGCCGCATCGGCGCTCCCGAAATGCGTTGTGAGTCCCGCCTTGAGTGCATCCATTCCGCCGACCGCTTCCACGGAATAGACCGCGAGGATGATCACTGCCGTCATCATGATTATGAATTGAACCAGGTCGGTCCATAGCACGGCCCACATGCCGGCGCCGGCCGAATAGGCGACCGTGATGATGAAGCAAATCCCGACGGCGATGATCTCTCCCGAGACGTTGATCCCCAGCAGGCTGACATCCCGGAGTCCCAGCGAAATGGTCAGGACCTTGATCATCGCACGCGTAACCCAGCCGAGGATGATGAGGTTGATCGGCAACGCAAGGTAAAGGGCCCGGAATCCGCGCAGCACCGCCGCGGTGTTTCCGCTATATCGTATCTCGGCGAATTCGACGTCGGTCATGACGTTGGCGCGTCGCCACAGCCGCGCGAAGAAGAAAACCGTGAGCATGCCGCTCATCAGCATGTTCCACCACAGCCAGTTGCCGGCGACTCCATTCCTGGCGACCAGTCCCGTGACGACGAGGGGAGTGTCGGCGGCGAAAGTGGTCGCGACCATTGAGGCTCCGGCCAGCCACCAGGTTACCTTCCGCCCGGAGAGGAAATACTCGTCGAGACTCTCTCCTCCGCGCTTCGTGAAGTAGAGGCCGATGCCTATCGAGAGGATGAAATAGGCGGCGACAATGGCCCAGTCGATCGCAGTCAGCATCATGTGAGCGGGGATTGACGGTGGTCAGGCAAGACGTTTGCTATGTACACCTCAGGGTCGCGCATTCGGCAACGCCCACGCTATCATGCTTTACAACGACGACAACTTACCGGACATTTCGAGATGATGCGATACTCAGCTCTGCCCGCCCTGCCTTTTCTTCTTCTGGCGGGCTGTGTCGTCACGAACAAGCCGATCGACCCGACCTCGGAGCTGGCCGAGGCCAAAGTAAGGCCCGGAATCACGGTCCTCCTCAGCGACAGTATACATCTCATCCGCGGAAAGCGGATCGGCCTGATCACGAACAACGCCGGGATCGACGAGAAGAGTGTCTCCGACATCGACCTGCTCCGTGGCAAGAAGGCGCGCGACGCCGGGGTCAGGCTGGTCCAGCTGTTCTCGCCCGAGCACGGCCTGCGCGGAACGGAAGACAGGGCGGTGCCGCACGAGACCGACCGGGCGAGCGGGCTGCCGGTGTACTCGCTCTACGGTACTCAGACGATGGCACCCCCGGACAGCCTCGTCGCCGGCCTGGACGCCATCGTGTTCGATCTTCAGGACATCGGTACACGGACGTGGACCTACGTTGGTCTCATGATCTACACCATGCGGTCGGCCGCGCGGCTCCAGAAGCAGATCATCGTGCTGGATCGCCCCAACCCGATAACGGGCTACATCATCGAGGGGCCGGTACTCGATAGCGCCCTCGCCAACCCGAACGACCCCGCGCCCGGAAGGCCCGGCCAGGCCTACGCGCTCTATCCCATGCCGCTACGCCACGGAATGACCATGGGCGAGCTCGCGCGCTACTTCAACGAGGAGCTGAAGATCCGCGCCGACCTCAGGGTTGTTCCAATGCAGCGCTGGAGACGGGACATCTGGTTCGACCTCACGGGGCTTCCCTGGGTGAAGCCGTCGCCGAACATGCCCGACCTGAAGAGCGCGATGCTTTATCCGGGGCTCGTCGCCTTCGAATCGACGAATCTCTCCGTTGGCCGCGGAACGCCGCACGCCTTTCAGCGCGTCGGGGCGCCGTGGCTGAATGCGGCGGCGACGGTTGCGATTCTCAGGGACCGGGAAATTCCTGGCGTCCGGTTTCACGTCGAGTCCTTCACTCCGCAGAACCCCGGAGACAACAAGTACGGCGGCCAGACGATTCCCGGCATCGGCATCACGGTCATCAACCGAAGCGCTTTGCAATCGGCCCGCGTCGGAGCCACGCTTCTCTGGGCAATCAGGAAGACTGCCGGCGACAAGCTGACGATTCAGAACCGCGGGTTCGATCTGCGCCTGGGGTCTCCCTCGGTCAGGGAGGCGCTGCTGAGAGGCGATGATCCGGACGTGATCATCGACCGCGAGTACAAGGCGGCCTATGCCTTTCGCGAGAAGACGCGACAATATCTGATCTACAGGTAGGAGCGGTGCGCGTGGAGGAGCAGTTACTCGAGGGGCCCGGCCGGCAGCGAGCGGCGGTCGGCCGCGCCGATGTCGCGCTTCTGGATACGATCGAGGATCCCGGGCGGCTTGCGACCCTCGCGTCGACCGGGCTGCTCGACACGGAGGTCGAAGAGGTCTTCGACAGAATGACGAGACTCGCCGTCAAGCTGCTCGGAGTCCCGGCTGCCTTCCTGTCCCTCGTGGATTCCAACCGCGATTTCTACAAGAGCGCGTCGGGTTTCGGCGAGCCGTTGCGCTCGAGTCGCGAGCTCACGGGCCGGACCTTTTGTCATTACGCCATTCAGTCATCGTCGCCTCTGATCATCGATGACGCCGTCGCTCACCCCATTTATAGCGGGGTGCCGACCGTAAAGTCACTCGGAGTTGCCGCTTACCTGGGAGTGCCGCTGGTGATGGAGAACGGTCACGCGATCGGATCTTTCTGCGCAATCGACGTGAAGCCGAGACACTGGACCCCGACGGAGATCGAGGTGCTGTCGGAGCTGGCAGCGTCGGCCAAGCGCGAGATCGAGCTGCGCGCAGCGACGCGGGCGGAAAGGAGCGCGCGGCTGGCCGCGGAAGCTGCACGCGCCGCCGCCGATGAGGCCAACCGGGCAAAGAGCGATTTCCTGACGGTGATGTCTCACGAGCTGCGCACGCCGCTCAACGCGATCGGGGGCTATGCGGACCTGATCGAGTTCGGCATTCACGGACCGGTGACTTCCGCACAGTCCGACGCGCTCGGACGGATCAAGCGAAGCGCCAACCATCTGCTCGGCCTCATCAACAACGTTCTGAATTTCGCGAAGGTCGAATCCGGCCGGATCGACTACCGTATCGCGCCGGTCGCGCTCGAGCGGCTGCTGCGGGACACGGAAAGCATGATCCTGCCGCAGATGACGGCCAGGAAGCTGACGTACACGAATCCCGGCGGGGCGCCCGACATCGAGGTTCAGGCCGACGCGGACAAGGTGCGACAGATCCTGCTGAACCTCCTCACCAACGCGATCAAGTTTACGGACGCCGGCGGCCGAATCAGCATCAGCTGCGGGGAAGCGGATGTAACCGCGGACACGGCTGTCGCCCGAATCTTCGTGCGGGTCACTGACAGCGGCATCGGCATCGATCCGGCCAGGCTCGACACGATCTTCGAGCCGTTCGTTCAGCTGCATTCCCGCTCGGAAACCACCAACGACGGTGTCGGGCTCGGACTCGCGATCAGCCGCGCCCTCGCGCGTGACATGGGAGGCGACCTGTTCGCTGAAAGCACCCCGGGATCGGGAACCACGATGACTCTGGTGCTGCCGCGCGCGTGAGCCTCGCGGACCTCGCATGTCTCTTGCAGCGACTACGCTGTTCCCGTCCCACCAGCACTCCCGGAGGAAAAGAATGCGTGTTCTAATGCTCTCCCTGTCGATGCTCGCGCTCGCGGCATGCGGCGGCCGGCAGGTAGAAGTACGGACCGGCCCGCAGCCGGCGGCCGACGTGGCCCTGCACCTTACCAACAATCTTAGTCAGGCGGTAAACGTCTACGTCGTAAGCGGAAGCAGTGACATTTTCGTGAAGCAGGTCGGGTCCAACAGCGTCGAGCACATTCCGGTCGCGGGCGTAGCCGCGGGGTCGACGGTGAATTTGCGCGCCGTCACGGTCGACGGCACCCGCACCTACACCAGGAACAACGTCACGCTTTCTTCCATGTACGAGTGGCGCCTGCCCTGACACAAATGTGTTCCGCGGCCCGGCGCGGGTGCCAATAGCCGATTCGGGCGGGACGGCATATTTTACGGGTTGTCGTGGCTCTCACGGCAACCCGTTTCACTTTCCGACCAGTCAGAGGAGTATACCGCCCGGCTGATTGCAGCTCACGCCGGCCCAGCTGAATGCCCAGTCCCAGCGATTTCTTCAAAGCAGGAGCCTTGCGCGCCATCGACCCGGTGGTGGGCTTTCTGGCCAGGAATAACGTCAGTCCCAATTCCATCACCACCGTCGGAACCGTGCTCACCATTGTCGCGGGCATCGTTTACGGCACGGGGCACATCATGACGGCCGGCTGGATCATGGCCTCCACCGCATTCTTCGACGTTCTCGACGGCGAGGTAGCCCGGCGCAGCGGACGATCGACGGTGTTCGGAGCGTTCTATGACTCGACGCTCGACCGGGTGGCCGACGGCGCCCTCCTGGGCGGACTGACGGTGTTCTATGCGACCAACGCCGTCCACCACAACACCTACATGGTGGTGGTCTGTCTCATCTGTATCGTGGGCACGTTCATCATCTCCTACACCCGGGCTCGCGCCGAAGCCCTCGGCATCGACGCGAAAGTCGGCATGATGCAGCGGCCCGAGCGCATCATATTGCTCTCCCTGCCACAGGCGCTCTTCGGGCTGTTCTGGAACGGCTGGGTGCTGATGGCGATCATCGTGCTGCTCACCGTCACCGCCTGGATCACCGCGATTCAGCGGATCGCCTGCGTCCATCGGGCGACGCTGGAGCGGGATACCAAACCGATCCGCATGGTCAGCGAACAGCCTTCCCCCTCCAAGACCGCGCCAATCCCAGCCACACGCCGGGCACAATCCTAAACCGAGATGGAGACATAATTGGGCAGATCGTCGTTTGACGCCCCTAAATCGATAGCGCCCGCCAAA
>Ga0136633_1001095_pt1 | contig 20130 bp, 14 predicted proteins | sample AntDrymeUQ832206_2_FD_105494 | JGI IMG/M metagenome (GOLD analysis project Ga0136633, IMG submission 105494) | Polar desert sand microbial communities from Dry Valleys, Antarctica - metaG UQ83 (22.06) | ecosystem: Environmental > Terrestrial > Soil > Desert | place: Antarctica: Dry Valley...
GCCCGAGGTGGGGGCGTAGAACCCGGTGATGCAGTTGAACAAGGTCGTCTTGCCCGCGCCGTTCGGACCGATGATGCCGACGATCTCCCACTCGTTGACGCGGAGGTTCACGTCGCGCAGCGCCTGCACGCCGCCGAAGCGGATGTTGACGTCGCTGGTCTCGAGGAGCGTGGTCCGATCGTCAGGCGCGGACATCGGTGTTCTGCACCTCCTTCTCGGCCCGGACGAACCGGAACGATCCACCCCGGAGCCAACGCCCGATGGTGGAGGTCAGCTGTCCGAACCCGCCCGGGAAGATCGTGATCGTGAGGAGGAGCAGGACCGGGCCGAGTACCAGTGGCATCACCTCCGCCGTGAGGCTGATGGGGTCCTTGGCGAAGACGCTGTCCACCCGGAGGAGCTCGAGCAGCTCGCCGTTGCGGAGCAGTGCGAAGAAGGCGGCGCCCACCACCACCCCGGCCCGGTTGCGCAGGCCACCGATGACCGTCATGAGGATGAAGACCAAGGCCAGGTTCAGCCCGAAGGGGTTGGCCACCACGTTGGTGTCCCGGTGGGCGAGCAGGGCGCCCCCCAGGCCGGCGAACAGGCCGGACACCCCGAAGGCCAGCACCGTGTAGGCCTTGACGTTGATGCCCCAGGTGGCGGCCACGCGCGGGTTCTCCCTCAGAGCCAGCAGGGCCCGGCCGCCTTTGGTGGCGATGAGGCGCCAGTCGAGGAAGACGACGAGCCCCAGCACGACGAGGCAGAGGTAGTAGTAGCGGAAGTCGCTTTCGAAGCCGATGGGGCGTGGTGCCGCCTGACCGGCGGTGCCACCGGTGAGCGATTCGATCTGGAAGATGCTCTCCTGGGTCATGATCCCGTAGCTCAGCGTGATGAGGCCGAAGTAGAGCCCGGTGACGCGCAGGGACACCGCGCCGAGCAGGGCGGCCTGGGCGGCGCCCACGAGGGCGGCGACCACGGCGGCGATCCAGAACTCCTGGCCCATCTCCGTGACCACGTAGGCGGAGGTGAAGGCGCCGATGCCTACGAAGGCCTGGTGGCCCAGTGAGATGCTCCCGATGTAGCCGATCAGCACGTTGAGGGAGAGCCCGATCACGGCGAAGATCACCGCCTCGCTGGCGGCGTTGGCCTCCACGCCGGCGACGGTGAAGGGAGAGAGCACGTTGGTCGGGTAGCAGAGCACGACCCAGGCCAGGCTCGCGCCGACGACGACGCGCGCCGCCCACCCGGTTCCAGTGGGTGCAGCGGTCACGTCGATCGTCCGACGAACAGGCCTTGCGGGCGCACGAGGAGCACGATGAGGAGCACGACGAACACCGAGACGAACGAGGCACCCTTGATCGACTCGAAGGTGCTCAGGCTGCCGAGGGCCTGGAGGATGCCGACCAGGATACCGCCGGCGGCCGCGCCGGGCAGGCTGGTGATGCCGCCCACGATGGCCGCGGTGAAGCCGGGGATGAGCACGGCCGCGGTGATGAGGCCCGGGCTGAACTGGGCGCCTCCGGCGTAGAGGAGGCCGGCGGCGCCGCCGAGCAGCGAGGCCAGCCCCCACGTGATGGTGGAGATGCGACGCACGCTCACCCCCACCAGCTCGGAGGCAACCGGTTCCTGGCTGGCGGCCAGCACGGCGAGGCCGAGGGGTGAGCGGAAGAAGAGGTAGAGGAGGAAGGCGGCGACCGCCAGCACGAGGAGCGTGATCAGCCGCTGGTCGGACACCGCCACGCCGAAGGGCGACACGCGGTCGAGGCTGCTGGGCGAGTCCACGATGGCGTCGAAGAAGCGCAACGGGTTGTTGGCCGTGCGCCAGAACTCGACGCCGATGGCGAGCAGGGCGATTCCCGCAGTGGCCACGAGGAGCGTCACGCGCGGCGCGTCGAAGAGGGGGCGGATGATCAACCGCTCGGTCAACAGCCCCATGCCGAGGGCGGCGGCCAGCCCCACGATCAGCGCCACGCCGTAGGGGAGGTGGAGGATCGTCACCGACAGGTAGGCGCCGTAGATGGCGACCGTGCCGAACTCGCCCTGGGCGAAGTTGAAGACGCCGCTGGCCTTGTACACGAGCACGAGGCCGATGGCGATCAGGCTGTAGATGGCCCCATTGACGACGCCGAGCACGAGCACGCGGCTCAGCTCGCTCAGGGTGACGGCGACGATCATGGGACCTAGAAGCCGCTGACGAAGGTGGCGATGGTCTTGTAGCTGTCCGAGGCGCAGTCGGCCTGCAATGCGTGCACCTGGGCGCCGCCGAGGTGGTTGCGGGCGCTGTAGGTCGTCGGCGGGTAGACGCCCCCGGCGAAGGACTGGCCGCCCTCGAGGGTGGTCACGAAGCTCTGCCGGGTCACGTCCTTGCCCGCGGCGTCGAGCATCGTCTTGAGCTGCCTGCTCAGCCCCCAGAGCGCCAGGCCGAGGTCATCGCCCTTCTTGCCGAGCTGCTCCTGGTAGGCCCGCTGGTACCCCGGATCGATCTGGTCGATGACGTCGAGCTGAGGGAACGGGCTCAGGAAGATGGCCTTGTCCACTCCCGCCCTCCCCTGGCAGCCGACGGTGGCGACGGTGGCCAGCCCGCTGGTGATCCCGGGACCCACGAACTGTGGGCTGTAGGTGGGGTTCAGGGCCGCCGAGACGCTGAGGAAGGTCGTCGGGCTGGACAGGAAGTACACCACCTGGGCACCGGACTGCTGTAGGGCGGTGGCGATGGCGGCGGCGTCGCCGGCGTTGGCGCTCTTGGGGATCCGCTTGTTGTAGACGATCTTGATCCCGGCGGCCTCGAAGGCCTTGGTGATGCTGGCCTGGGCGTCGTTGAAGGACCCGGAGTCCGCGACGGCGATGGCGGCGGACTTGCCGGCGAAGCGCTTGCTGACGAGCTGGGCGATGATCGGCGACTGCTGGGAGTAGGTCGCGGACAGGGCGAAGTACGACCGCAGCTCGGTGACGCCGGCCTCGTTCACGCCCGCCGACAGGTACGGGACCCCGACAGACTGGGCGTAACGGGCACAAGCCGTGATCTGATCAGCGCCCCCGCCCCCGATCAGCAGGAACACCTTGTCCTGCTCCACCATCTTCTTGCACTTCTGCACCGCGGTGGCTGGATCGAACTTGTCGTCCTCGAAGAATACCTTGACGGTGCGACCGTGCACCTTGCCGTCGGCCGTCTTCCAGTACACGTCCTTGCCCTCTTCGAAGGCGTTCTGCGGGATCGGGGCGGCGCCTGTCACGGGGGCGTGGATGCCGATCCGCAGCTCGGTGTCGGTGATGCCCGTGCGGTCCCCGGCCACCGCGGCGGCGCCGCCGCCCGTCGTACCACCGGTGCCGGCAGCCCCGCCGGTGGTTCCGCCGGTGGTTCCGCCGGTGGTTCCGCCGGTGGTCCCTCCGTCGGTCGCCGTGCCGCCGCCCGCGGCAGGATCGACGGGGACCGTGTCACCGGTGGCGAGGTCGGTGGCGCCGCCGATGACCTCGCCCGTGGCGGGATCGACGAGCTCACCGGAACCGGCGGCCCCGCCGACTGTGCCGACCTGGGCCACGTTCGGCTTCTGTCCGCAGGCGGCGGCGACGAGCATCAGGGACAGCAGTGCCACCACGGCGCGGGTGGGGATGCGGTGCATCAGGGGGCCTCCGGGGACGGGGTGATGGTGGGGCTGGGACGGGTGCGGGCGGCGAGGGCGCGGCTTACACCGCGCTGGCGGGTGGCGGCGGCGGGCTCACCGGCGGGGCCGAGCGAGAACGAGAGGAGGCCGAGCAGGGCGAGGAAGAGGGGGATGGCCAGCGCCAATGTGCTCGGCAGGTTGCCGAGCACATTGGGGCCGGTTTGGACGACTGGTTCGATGGCGAGCGGCGGGGCGGACTCCACGGTCACCGGTGGGGCCGACGCGGGGGCGGGCAGGCCGCCGACGGGCACCTCGCTGGAGCCGATCTCCGGCAGCTCAAAGGATCCGGAGCCGCTCCCGAAGGAGCCGCCGTCGGTGCTGCCGCCGATGCTGCCGTCCACCGACGGCTCGATGGGTGCTTCGGTGGACGGCGGCTCCGCGCTGATCGACTCGAGGGCGACGACGAGCGCGCCCGGGCCTTCCGTCGCGAACACTGATTGGAACGCCTCCGGGACGGCCACGTCCTCGACGAGGACGATGCCGTCGGCGGCGATGGTGCCGGCGGGGTCTGTCCACGCCGCCCCGATGGGCAGGAGGTCGAAGGTCCAGGTGCCGTCCGCGGCGCGGGTGCCGACGGCCTTGGCCAGCTCGCAGTCGTACTGCGGGCGGGTGGCCCAGGTGCCATTCCCGCCCCCCACCCAGAAGGACGTGATCGGGCAGGCGACGATCTTGGCGCCAGCGCTGTTGGCGTTGAGGGCCGGCGGAGCGGCCTCCTTGATGGTCAGGGTGAAACGGGTGACGGTGTCGCCGGGGACGGCCTCGGGCAGGATGCCGATGGCGGTCAGGCGGTCGGGTTCGCCGTTGATCGCACCGACGGCCAGGGTGCCGGCGGGCACGCCCGGCGGCGGTGGCACCGTGACGTTGGCGGCGGGGGTGCTGGTGGCGACGTTCTTCTCGTGCCACCACCCGACCTTGTCCACCGTGGCCCCAGTGGCGCTGATGCCGTCGCCCGCCTCGGCGAGCGCTGCGCCCCCGGTCGCGGCGAAGGACAGGGCGGCGGCCCCGAGAGCGCTCAGGACGATCCGGGCGACGAGGCCCATGCGTCTAACCCTCACTGCGGCGGTGCTCCTTGATCGTGGCGCGGCGGGTGTCTGTCGGAATCTATCCGCTTTCGGGCTCGGGACCGCCGCATGGACCCCTGTCATCTTGGGAGACCGAGCACCCGCTCGCCGAGGATGTTACGCAGGATCTGGGTGGTGCCGCCCATGATCGTGTAGGCCGGGGCGTAGGCCACGTTCCGGCTCACCCGTTGTGGCAGGCCGGGCTCCGCCAACATGGCGTGGGGGCCCAGGACGCTCGCACAGAACTGGGCGATGCGCTGCTCCAGCTCGGTGCAGAAGGTCTTGGTGGCGGCGGAGAACTGCTTGGGTGCCTGCCCGAGGACCTCCCGCAGCACCAGCAGCCGCCCGATCCGGTAGCCGATCTCGATGGCGGCGACCTCTTGGCGCACGCGGGGGTCGGCGCAGTCGGCGTGGGGGAGCACGTCGACGTAGAGCTTGCGGTTGCTGAGGAGGCGGTCGATGCCGCCTCGCTCGTGCTCCATCTGGCGCATCACCTGGCGGAAGCTGCCGTTCAGCTCGCCCACCAGGTTCTCGGCCGGCACCCTCACGTCCTCGAAGAACACCTCACAGAAGTGATCGCCCCCGGTCATGTCCCTGATGGGCTGGATGGTGATGCCGGGCGAGCGCATGTCGACGATGAGCTCCGAGAGCCCTGCGTGCGGTTTGGCGTCGGCGTCGGTGCGGGCGATCAGGTAGATCCAGTCGGCTGTGGCGGCGCCCGAGTTCCAGATCTTCTGTCCGTTGACCACGAAGTCGTCCCCGCCTCGGGTGGCCCGTGTCCGGATGGACGCCACGTCGGAGCCGGCGTCGGGCTCGGACATGCCGATGCTCCACGCCGACGAGCCATCCAGAATGGACGGCAGGTGGGCCCGTTGCTGGTCGGGTGTGCCGAACTGCAACAACGTGGGACCCATCTGGCGGTCGGCGAACCACGAGGTGGCCAAGGGAGCGCCCGCCCCGATGAGGGCTTCGAACACGATGAAGCGCTCGATGGGGGTGCGCCCGCCTCCGCCGGCCTCCACCGGCCAGGTCATGCCTAGCCAGCCCCGCTTGCCCAGCTCCATCGAGAAGGTGCGGTCGGGGGCGGCGATCCACGTGTCCTCGGTGAGCTCCGCCTGCTCGGCGGCCGCCCGGCCCACGTCCAGTGCCTCCGCTTGCAGGGCCAGCAGCTCGGGAGACAGCTCAAAGTCCATCGGGAGCGAACCTAACGCGGGGCCCCTTGGCGCTCCTATCGCACCAGCACGATCTTGCCCAGCTTCCCGCCCGCTGCGAACTGCTCGTAGGCATCGGCGGCGTCCGCCATCGGCACGGTGGCGTGGACGGGCACCCGCACCCTTCCTTGCTCCAGGAGTGGAAGCACATGGCGCTCCATCCGGCGGGCGACTATGGCCTTCTCCTCCAGCGGCCGGGCCCGCAGCGTCGAGCCGTGGATCCGGGCTCGCTTGCCCATCAGATCGAGCAGGTTCAGCTCGGCCTTCGCGCCCGCGCCCACGCCGATCACACTGATGCGGCCACCCGAGGCCAGCGCGGCGAGATCGGCGGCCAGGTTCGGTCCGCCCACCAGCTCCAGCACCACGTCGAAGGGCCCGTGGTCGCCGAACCCCTCGGGGGCGATGGCCGTGCAGCCGGTCAGCTCGGCCACCTCGCTCCGACGGTCTGGGTCTCGCACGGTGGCCACCACACGCGCTCCGGCGGCGACGGCCAGCTGCACGCCTGCCATGCCCACCCCACCGGCCGCCCCGTGCACGCACACGGATTCACCGACCCCCAGGTCGCACTGGCTGAACAGGGCATCGAAGGCCGTGGTGAAGACCTCAGGGAACCCGCCGGCCTCCGCCCACGGGATGCCGTCGGGCACCCGCAGCAGGTGCCGAGCGTGCACCACCGCCCGCTCCGCCTGCCCGCCGCCCGCCACGACGGCCATCACCCGATCGCCCACGGCGAAGCCGTCGACCCCTGGGCCCAGCGCCGACACCTCGCCGGCCAGCTCGAGGCCGGGGATGTCGGCCGGTACGCCGGGCGGGGCGGGGTAGAAGCCCGCCACCTGCAGCCGGTCGGCCCCGTTGAGCCCAGCCGCCCGCACCTCCACAACCACCTCGCCCGTGCCGGGCTCGGGTTCGGGTTCGGGGTGCTCACGCCACTGGAGGGCGCCATCGACGATCGTGACCGCGTGCATTCAGCTCCGCTGGTTCATGGCGACGTAGTCGCGCACCTCGGGGCCGACGTAGAGCTGGCGGGGGCGGGCGATCTTCTGGTCCTGCTCGAGCAGCTCCACCCAATGGGCCAGCCAGCCCGCGGTGCGGGGGATGGCGAAGAGCACGGTGAACATCTCGATGGGGAAGCCCATGGCCTGGTAGATGAGGCCCGAGTAGAAGTCGACGTTGGGGTAGAGCTTTCGCGAGGTGAAGTAGTCGTCAGACAGCGCGACCTCTTCGAGCTTGAGGGCGATGTCGAGCAGTGGGTTCTTGCCGGTGATGGCGAAGACCTCGTCTGCCGTCTTCTTGATGATCGTCGCCCGCGGGTCGTAGCTCTTGTAGACGCGGTGCCCGAAGCCCTGGAGGCGGCCTTCGCCGAGCTTCACCGACTCGATGAAGGCGGGCACGTTATCGATGGAGCCGATCTCGGTGAGCATGTGGATGACGGCTTCGTTGGCCCCGCCGTGGCGCGGGCCGTACAGCGCAGCGGCCGCGGCCGCGGTGCTGACGTAGGGATCGGCGTGGGCGGACCCAACGGTGCGCATGGCGGTGGTGCCGCAGTTCTGTTCGTGGTCGGCGTGGAGGATGAACAGCACGTCGAGCGCCTTGGCCAAGGCGGGGTTGGCGTCGTAGCGCGGCTCGGCGATCTTCCAGAGCATCGACAGGAAGTTCTCCGTGAACCCGAGCGAGTTGTCCGGGTACACGAAGGGCATGCCCACGCTGAAGCGGTGGCAAGCGGCGGCCAAGGTGGGCATCTTGGCGATCAGGCGCACGATCTGCCGGTAGCGGTTGGCCGGGTCGTGGACCTCGCCGGCCTCCGGGTAGAAGGTGGACAGCGCCGCGATGGCGGACACCAGCATCCCCATCGGGTGGGCGTCGTGGTGGAAGCCCTCGAGGAAGCGCTTGCGCACGTTCTCGTGGATGAACGTGTGGTAGGTGATGTCGTGCTGCCAGGGTTCGAACTGCTCAGCGGTGGGCAGCTCGCCGTGGATCAGCAGGTAGGCCACTTCGAGGTAGGTGGACTGCTCCGCCAGCTGCTCGATCGGGTAGCCCCGGTAGCGCAGGATGCCGTTCTCGCCGTCGAGGTCGGTGATGGCGCTCGCCGTGGCGGCGGTGGTCATCAGGGCCGGGTCGTAGAACCAGATGCCGGGAAGCAGCTTGCGCCACTCGGCGCTGTCGACGCCTCCGTCGACGATCGGTACCTCGATCGCCTCGCCCGTCCGGTTGTCGGTGATCGTGATGCTCTCGGCCACTGCCCGAGACTAGCCAGCCCTCTACAACGGGCTGTTGTCGTGCTTGCGACTGACCAACGACTCTCGCTTGGTGGACAGCAGCTCGAAGGCGGCGGCCACCTCGCGGCGGGTGTCGGCGGGATCGATGACGGCGTCGACGGCCCCGCGGTCGGCGGCCACGTAGGGGTTGAGGAAGCGCTCCTCATAGGCCGCCTCCAACTCCGAGCGCCGCTCGGGAGACTCCCGGCGGTGCAGCACCTCGACCGCTCCCTTGGCGCCCATGACCGCGATCTCGGCCGACGGCCAGGCCAGGTAGAGGTCGCTGCCCATGGAGCGGCAGTCCATGACGATGTAGGCGCCGCCGTATGCCTTGCGCAGCACCACCGCCACGCGCGGCACGGTGGCCCGGGCATAGGCGAAGGCCAGCTGGGCCCCGTGGCGGATCATGCCCCGCCACTCGAGGTCCTTGCCCGGGTAGAAGCCGGGTGTGTCGACGAGGGTGAGGAGGGGGAGGCCGAAGGCGTCGCAGAAGGCGACGAAGCGGGCGCCCTTCTGAGAGGCGGGGATGTCCAGGGTGCCGGCGATTGAGATGGGCTGGTTGGCCACGATCCCCACCGGCCGTCCGCCGATCGTCGCCAGGGCCGTCACCAGGTTCGGGGCCCAGTGCGTGCGCAGCTCCAGTAGGTCACCGTCGTCCACGATGCTGCGGGCGACGTCGCGCACGTCGTAGCCACCGGTGGGGGAGGCGGGGATGCAGGACCCGGCCTCCGGGGTGAGCCGGTCGACGGGATCGTCGGTCCACCAGCGGGGCGCCTCCTCGTCGATCACCGACGGCAGGTAGGCGAGGACGTCAGCCAGCGCGCCGAGGGCCGCCTCCCGGTCGGGGACCACCAGGCTGGCGACGCCCGTGCTGCCGGCGTGGATCCCGGCGCCGCCGAGCTCCATGGCGTCGAGCGACTCGCCCGTGAAGGTTTCGACCATCCTGGGCCCGCTGACGAAGGCGTAGGCGTCGTCGGTCATCACGACGTGGTCGGCCAGGCCGAGCAGCAGGGCCGGACCGGATACGACAGGGCCCGTGGCGGCCATCAGCACCGGCACCCGACCGGAGCAGCGGGTCAGCGCTCGCGCCGCCGTGCCCCATCCGTGGAGCGCGGCCACGCCGTCGTTCACATCGGCGCCGCTGGAGGCGATCACGGCCAACACCGGCAGGCCGGCCCCGAGGGCATGGTCAGCTGCCTCGGCGAAGGTGTGCCCGTCCGCCTCGGACAGGGCGCCCCGACGGTTCTCGTCGGAGATCTCCACCAGCACCACCTCACGGCCGGCCAGCGTGGTGATCTGAGCGGACAGCGAGCCCGGGTGGTCGGAGGCGACGGGGACGGAGGGCGCCATGTGGAGGCTGCGACCTGACGGTGTGTCCAACAGTTACGCGTCGGCGCCGGTGATGGGATGGACCCCGTCGAGGTGGTGGCCCTCGGCCAGCACGACGGACGTCACCGCGTCGTGCAGGGCCCGGGCCGGTGCCGACAGGAGGCCGCGCTGCCGGCGGGCCAGCCCCACCGATCGCCGCTCCAAGCCGTCGATCGGCACGCGACGCCAGCTCCCCTCCAACCAGGCCGGCGCCGCGGTGGCCGGGACGATGGCGGCCCCGAACCCCTGGAACGCAAGGGTGGCGATCAGTCGGAGCCCGTCCACCTCGGCGCTGGCCCGCAGCTCGATGCCGGCCGCCTTCGCCTCCCGGTCCAGCTCGTCGCGGAAGGTCGTCCCGCGCGGCTCGAGCAGCAGCGCGTGGCCGCCGAGGCCGGCCAGCGGCACCCGCTCGAGGTCGGCCAGCGGGTGCCCGTGGGGCGCGATGAGGATGCGGTCCTCGTCGAAGAGGTGCTGCGCAACCAGCTCTGGGTTCGTCATCGGGAGGTTGACGACGGCCAGGTCGAGCTCGCCGGCCAGGAGGCGCGGCACCAGTGACGTGGTGGTGGCGTCGACCACGATCACATGCACCTTGGGGTGCTCGCGCATGACCTCCTCCAGTACGAGGGGCACCAACCACCGGGCCGAGGTGCCGATGCAGCCGAGACGTACGGTGCCGGTGACCTCGTCGCGCAAGGCGGCCACATCGGCGTTGAGGGCGTCGAGCTCGCCCTGGATGTGGCGGGCCCGGCTCACCACCGCCCGGCCCTCGTCCGTGAGTGCGCCGCTCGAGCGGTCGACGAGGGTGACGTCGAGCTCGCGTTCGAGGCGGGCCACGTGAGTGGAGATGTTCGACTGGACGGTGTGCAGCAACCGGGCAGCGGCACTGAAGCTGCCGGATTCGTCTACGGCGATGAGGGCGGTGAGCTGGCGCAGGTCCATCTCTGAACATGATGGCATCTATCGGAAACAACTGTTTGACGGATTGCTTGCTCAGCCGTACGTTGATGCGTACAAGAGGTAGCACTCCTCCCCCGGAGTGCCCCTCGAGCGAGGTGAGGCAGGATCCCCCTCCAGCCCCTCGCAAGAAGCGGAACGCCGGTCCTCCCCCCAGGACCGGCGTTTCCGCGTCTGGGCCGACCCTCGCGCACTACCGTCCGCCCCATGTCTCAAGGCGCCGCGTTCTTCGATCTGGATCGGACCCTTCTGCGGGGTGCTTCGGGGCCGGTGATCGGGGCGGCGTTGAAAGCGGCCGGGGTCACCGATCGGAGCATCCCCGGTGAGCAGATCGTGTACCGGATGTACGACATGTTCGGCGAGAACCGGCCCAGCATGGAGGTCACCCGACGGGCCGTCCGGTTAGCCTCTGGTTGGGTGCGCGCCCAGGTGCAGGAGGCCGGCGAGCAGGCGGCCGAGGCGCTGGCCGCCAGCCTCCAGCCCTTCGCCCGTCCGATCTTCGCTGAGCACCGCGCCGCCGGTCGCCCACTGGTGTTGGCCACCACCACGCCGTACGACCTGGTGAAACCGCTGGCCGACGCGCTGGGCTTCGACGATGTGGTGGCCACCCGCTACGGCGAGCAGGACGGCATCTACGACGGCACGCTCGACGGTGAGTTCGTGTGGGGCCCCGGCAAGCTGCGCGCCATCTCGGAGTGGGCGGCCGAGCACGCCGTCTCGCTCGGCGAGAGCTGGGCCTACTCAGACAGCTTCTACGACGTGCCGATGCTGGCCGCCGTCCGTCATCCGGTGGTGGTGAACCCCGATCCGCGCCTTGTGGTGGTGGCCCTCCTCCGTCGCTGGCCTGTGGTGCACCTCGACGTGCCCGCGGGCGTTCCGAAGGTGCCGGTGCTGGGCATCGAGCCCCAGAAGGCGCTACTTGCCCTCGTGCGCCCCGAGCTGATCCCCTACGCCCGCTTCGACATCTCCGGCGTGGAGCACATCCCGGCGGATGGCCCGGCCATCGTGGTGGGCAACCACCGCAGCTACTTCGACCCGATGGCGATGGCCGTGGCCCTCGCCAAGCGAGGTCGTCCCGTGCGCTTCCTCGGCAAGAAGGAGGTGTTCGACGCACCGATCGTCGGTCAGCTGGCCAAGGCCATGGGGGGGATCCGGGTGGAGCGCGGCACCGGGTCCGATGAGCCGCTGGCCGCCGCCGCCCTCGCGTTGGAAGCGGGTGAGCTGGTGGCGATGATGCCCCAGGGCACCATCCCCCGGGGTCCCGCCTTCTTCGACCCGGTGCTCAAGGGGCGCTGGGGTGTGGCTCGCCTGGCCGCCATGACGGGGGCGCCCGTGATCCCAGTGGGGTTGTGGGGCACCGAGGCGGTGTGGCCGCGCTCCGAGCGGCTCCCCAACCTGTTGGCCCTCCGGCATCCGCCGACCGTCATCGTGCGGGTGGGGCCGCCGGTGGCCGGGATCACCGGCCGGTCGGCCGACGCCGACACCAAGCGGATCATGACGGCCATCACCAAGCTCCTCCCGCCAGAGGCGCGCAAGAAGCGCACCCCAACCGCCGAGGAGCTGGCCCGCAGCTACCCAGGCGGGAAGGTGCGCGAGAGCGACGAGGACAGCCGTCGTCCCGGCCATGACTGACCCCTTAGCGACGGCCCACGTCCAGGATCCGCACGACGGCCACGCCGGCCGCGTCTGAGGCGTCGAGGTCGACCTCCGCGGTGATCGCCCACTCCCGATAGCCGGCGGGATCGTTGAGGACCTGACGGGCCGTCCAACGACGGCCCGTCTCCTCGAGCTCGAAGAAGGCCGTGCCGCGCGAGGCGGCATCGGTGCCGATTGAGGAGTGCTCGTCGAAGTAGATGTCGAGTACCTCCGTCCAGCGATCGTGGGTCCAGCCGTCGGCCCCGTCCATCTCACCGAGGGCGACCACACGGCGGTGCGCGGCCAGCTCGATCCGCCGAAACAGCTCGTTGCGGATGAGCACGCGGAAGGCCCGCTGGTTGGCCGTGAGAGGCGGGGGTGTGGTGTCGAGGGACGCTTCGGCCGCGGTCACCAGGAGCTCGGGGTGGGCCAGCGCCTCCCACTCGTCGAGGAGGCTGGAGTCGACCTGGCGCACGAGCTCGCCCAGCCACTCGGTGATGTCGTATAGCGCGTCGGACTTGGCCGACTCGGGGACCGTCTGCACCAGCGCCTTGTAGGCGCCCGACAGGTACCGCAGCAGCGTGCCCTCGGCCCGGGTGAGGGAGTAGTGCTGCACGAAGTCGGCGAAGGTCATGGCCTGCTCCCAAAGGTCCCGGACGACCGACTTGGGGGCGAGGGGGTGGTCTTGCACCCATGGCTGTGACTGCCGGTAGAGCTCGTAGGCGCCGCCGAGGAGCTCCGCCAGCGGACGCGGGTGGGTGACGCCGTCGAGGCGGGCCATCCGCTCGTCGTACTCCATGCCGGCGGCCTTGAGCTCGGCCACCAGATCGCCACGCGCCTTGTTGGTCTGAGCGGTGAGGACCACGCGCGGATCGTCCAGCACAGACTCCACGATGGAGACGACGTCGAGGGCGTAGTCGGGGTCGCCGCGATCGAGGAGGTCGAAGGCGGCGAGGGCGAACGGCGCCAGCGGTTGGTTCAGCGCAAAGTCCGCCTGCAGGTCGACGGTGACGCGCACGAGGCGTCCCCGATCGTCAGGGACGGGGAGGCGTTCCACCACCCCGGCCGTCAACAGGGAACGGTAGGTGGCGATGGCCCGTCGGATGTGGTTCCGCTGCGCTGGCCGCGGCTCGTGGTTGTCGGTGAGGAGCTTCCGCAGCGCGGTGCACCCATCCCCAGGACGGTCGAGCACGTTGAGAAGCATCGAGTGCGACACGCTGAAGCTGGAGGTGAGCAGCTCGGGCTCGGCGGCCACCAGCCGTTCGAAGGTGGCCTCGCCCCACGACACGAACCCCTCGGGAGGCTTGCGGCGCACGACCTTGCGCCGCTTCTTGGGATCGTCCCCGGCTTTGGCCAGCGCTCGTTCGTTCTCGGTGACGTGCTCGGGGGCCTGGACCACCACGGACCCGGCGTCGTCGAAGCCAGCCCGTCCCGCCCGCCCGGCGATCTGGTGGAACTCCCGGGCGCTCAGGTGGCGGGTCTTGATGCCGTCGTACTTCGAGAGCGCCGTGAACAGCACGGTGCGGATGGGGACGTTGATCCCCACCCCCAGCGTGTCCGTGCCGCAGATGATCTTGAGCAGGCCCGCCTGGGCCAGGCGCTCGACCAGGCGCCGGTACTTGGGGAGCATGCCGGCGTGGTGCACCCCCACCCCGCTGCGGACGAACCGTGAAAGCGTCTTGCCGAACCCCGTGGAGAAGCGGAAGTTGCCGATCAGCGCGGCGATGCGGTCCTTCTCCTCACGGGTGCACAGGTTGGTGCTCATGAGCGACTGCGCTCGCTCGATGGCCGATGCCTGTGTGAAGTGCACGATGTACACGGGGGCCTGGCCCCCGGCCACGAGCTCCTCGACCGTGTCGAGGACTGACGTGAGGCGGTACGCGTAGTCGAGGGGTACCGGCCGGGTGGTGGAGCGCACGGTGGCAGTCGCCCGTCCGGTACGGCGTGTGAGGTCTTCCTCGAACCGGGTCACGTCGCCCAGGGTGGCGGACATCAACACGAGCTGGGCGTGGGGGAGGGCGAGGAGGGGCACCTGCCACGCCCACCCACGATCAGGGTCAGCGTAGAAGTGGAACTCGTCCATGACGGCCTGGCCCACGTCAGCATGCTCTCCGCTGCGAAGGGCGATGTTGGCCAGGATCTCCGCGGTGCAGCAGATGATGGTGGCGGCGGGGTTCACGGAAGCGTCGCCCGTCATCATCCCCACCTGGTCTCGCCCGAAGGTCTGGCACAGCTCGAAGAACTTCTCGCTCACGAGGGCCTTGATGGGAGCGGTGTAGAAGCTCCGACGACCTTCGGCCAGGGCCGCGAAGTGGGCACCGGTGGCGATGAGGCTCTTCCCGGAGCCGGTGGGGGTGGCGACGATCACGTTGGAGCCGGAGACGATCTCGATGAGCGCCTCCTCCTGGGCCGGGTAGAGGCGCAGACCGCGCTCTTCGGTCCAACCCACGAACGCATCCAGGAGGGTGTCGGGGTTGGCGTCGGCTGGGATGCGATCGCCGAGGGTCAACCCAGCTGCTTCTGGCGAATGATGTTCAGCGCGCCGCCGGCCTTGAACCACTCGATCTGCTCGGGGCTGAAGGTGTGGTTGCCGTCGAAGGCGATGGTGGTGCCGTCGGGCTTGTGGAGCGTGGCCTTCAGGGGCGCGTCTGGGGCGAGGCCGGCCAGACCGTGCACGCTGATGGTGTCGTCCTCACCGATCTGGTCGTAGGTGGCGGGGTCGGCGAAGGTGAGAGGGAGCAGACCCTGCTTCTTCAGATTCGTCTCGTGGATGCGGGCGAAGCTGCGGGAGAGGATCACCTTGGCGTTGCGGAACCGCGGTTCCATGGCGGCGTGCTCGCGCGAGCTGCCCTCGCCCATGTTCTCGTCACCGATGGCCACCCATCCGATCCCGGCCGCATGCAGGCGCTTGGCGATCTCGGGGAACGTCCGCGTCTCGCCGTCGATCGGATCCTTCCCCGTGCCGGCCTCGCCCGTGTAGGCGTTGATGGCGCCGAGGTAGAGGTTGCCCGAGATGTTCTCGAGGTGGCCGCGGTACTTGAGCCAGGGGCCGGCGGCGGAGATGTGGTCGGTGGTGCACTTGCCCTGGGCCTTGAGGAGGATGGGCAGCTCGACGTAGTCCTGGCCGTCCCATGGCGCGAAGGCTTCGAGCAGCTGGAGCCGGTCGCTCTGGGGGTGGACGACGACATCGACGCCGGAGCCGTCGCTGGGGGCGGCCTGGAACGTCTCCTCGCCGGGGTCGAAGCCGGCATCGGGGATGGCCTGGCCGGTGGGGGGATCGAGGCGGACCTCCTCGCCGGCGTCGTTGGTGAGCGTGTCAGTGCGGGGATCGAAGTCGAGCGTGCCGGCCAGGGCCAGGGCGATGACCGTGTCAGGGCTGGCGACGAAAGCCAGCGTGTTGGCGTTGCCGTCGTTGCGCTTGGGGAAGTTGCGGTTGTAGCTGTTCACGATCGTGTTCAACTTCGAGGTGTCGAGGTCGGTGCGGTCCCACTGGCCGATGCAAGGGCCGCAGGCGTTGGCCAGCACGGTGCCGCCGATGGCCTCGAGATCAGCGAGGAGGCCATCGCGCTCGATGGTGGCGCGGGTCTGCTCGGAGCCCGGCGTGATGAGGAGCTGGGTCTTGGTGCGCAACCCCTTCGCCGACGCCTGGCGGGCGATCGACGCCGCGCGGGTGATGTCCTCATAGGAGCTGTTGGTGCACGACCCGATGAGGGCCGAGGAGATCTCCAGGGGCCACCCCTCCGCGCGAGCATGGCCGCCCACCTCTGCCAGCTGGTGGGCCCGGTCAGGGGAGTGGGGCCCGTTGATCATGGGGCCGAGCTGGTCGAGGTCGATCTCGATGACTTGGTCGAAGCAGGCGCCCGGCTCGGCCAGCACGCTGTCATCGGGGCGCAGGTGCTCGGCCATCGCATCGGCGGCGTCGGCGATGGCGGCCCGCCTGGTGGCGCGCAGGTAAGCGGCCATGTTGGTGTCGTAGGGGAACAGTGAGGTGGTGGCACCGATCTCGGCACCCATGTTGCAGACGGTGGCCTTGCCGGTGGCGGTGATGCTGTCCGCCCCGGAGCCGAAGTACTCGATGATCGCTCCGGTGCCGCCTTTCACGGTGAGGATCTCGGCCACCTTGAGGATGATGTCCTTCGGGCTTGACCACCCCGAGAGCGTGCCGGTGAGGTGCACGCCGATGAGCTTGGGCCAGCGCACGTTGAACGGGAAGCCGGTCATGACGTCCACGGCGTCCGCACCACCCACGCCGATGGCCACCATGCCGAGGCCGCCAGCGTTGGGCGTGTGGCTGTCGGTGCCGATCATCATCCCGCCGGGGAAGGCGTAGTTCTCCAGGACGACCTGGTGGATGATGCCGCTGCCCGGCCTCCAGAAGCCGATGCCGTACTTGGCCGATACCGTGCGAAGGAACTCGTACACCTCGCTGTTGGTGTCGAGGGCGAACTTGAGGTCGCTGTCGGCGCCGGCCTTGGCCTGGATGAGGTGGTCGCAGTGCACCGTCGAGGGGACGGCCACGCGAGCGAGGCCTGCGGTCATGAACTGGAGCAAGGCCATCTGGGCGGTGGCGTCCTGCATGGCGACGCGGTCCGGCTCGAAGTCGTTGTAGCTGCGGGTCCGCTCTATCGCCTGACCGGCATCGCGCAGGTGGTTGATGAGCACCTTCTCGGTCAGGGTCAGACCACGAGCCAGGCGGTCGCGCCCGAGGGCCACTCGCTCAGGGAGGCGCGCGTAGACCTCCTCCACGAGCTCGATGGGAGTGGTGGCGGTGACCTCGGTTTGGGCGGTGGCCATGGGGGGAGCCTACGAGGCTCGCGCCTCGTCGACTGTCGGGTGGTGTAGTTGCCCCTGCACCCCGACTCGACCTGAACGCGACGGTCAGCCGGGCTGTTCGGTGATCTCCGTCACACGGCCATCGAGCGATAGCACCCACGGGCGACCACCGGGCCCGGGCACGATGGCGCTCGGGTGGGTCAGATCCAGGCGGGTGTTGAGGAGCCGCTCGGACGTCAGGGTGGAATCGTCGACGGCCAGCGCGAGCAGCTGGCCCTTGCAGTAGTCGCTGTAGAGCAGCCGGCCGTCCAGGGTGGGCACGGCCGACGAGCGGGGGACGTAGCCGGCCACGATGGCGCACCACCCGTCGCCATGGGGGTGCACTTGGGTCGGCCTCAGCTCGCGGCCCGGCACCGTCCCGCCCTCGAAGCGGCGGGTGCCCTCTATGTGGTCCCAGCCGAGGTTGGCGCCGGCGACGCCGTCCACGCCCGTGGCCAGGCGATCGAGCTCCTCCCAGCAGGACTGGCCGACGTCCCCGAGCCAGAGGTCCCCGGTCTCCGCGTCGAGACTCATCCGGAACGGGTTCCGCACGCCCAGCAGCCAGATCTCCGGCGCCCACCCGTCATCGCCCACATGAGGGTTGTCGGCCGGGATGCGGTACGGCTCGACCTCGTCGGGGGTGGGGTGGATGCGGAGGACCTTGCCGAGCAGCGAGCGCGGGTCCTGGGCGTTGCCGCGAGGATCGCCGAGGCCGCCCCCGTCACCCAAGCCGATGTACAGGAGGCCATCTCGGCCGAAGACCAGCGAACCACCGTGGTGCTGGAGCGAGTCGGGGTGGTTCACTATGAGGATGTCCCGACTGGCGTCTGGATCAGGTCGTCCGTGGTCGTCGAGCGGATAGGAGGTGAGCACGTCGTCGCGCTCAGCGTTGGACCGGTACACGTACAGCCAGTCACCGTCGGGCCCGTAGGCCAGGGCTAACAGACCGCCGTCACCGTCCTGCATCGTGTCCTCGACCACGTCGATGACCACCTCGTCGGTGAGGCGACCCGCCGCCACTCGGCGCACCCGCCCCGCCCGCTCGCCCAGGAAGCCGTCCTCCGAGCCGTCGGGAGCGAACACCACCGTGGTGGGCTCGTTGGCCGTGCCCACCTGGCGCAGCGCCAGGCGTCCCGCCGCCACACGACCCATCGACGGGTCCTCATCGGACTCAGGGCAGGGGCGCTCGGCGGCGACTCGGCTGGGCGTGGGGCCGTCGTCACTCTGCTGGCGAGCGTCCCGGATGCCGGCGGCGACGGCGGCGGCGGCGACCGCCGCGACCAAGACAAGGGCGGTCCGTCGACGCACCGGCGGAACCTGCCTCAGAGCTTGGGCCAGGCGCGCGTCTGGCGGCGACGCTTGCGGGAGCGATCGCCGAGGGCCCAGGCCCGCCGCCAGGCCGGCGCGTCGGGGCCGGTGAGAGGGGGCGTGCGGCCCGACGCGGCCCGCTGGCGCGCTTGCCACCAGTCCGTGGTGGCCTCGTCGGCCAGCTCTGCGACGGCCCGCTCGATCCGCTCGGCGTAGCGGGAGGCGCTCTCACCCTGCTTGGGTAGCAGAGGGGTGCCGTAGGTGACGCGGACGTGGGCCGGTGTGGGTCGCTTGGCTCCCTTGCGGAGGATCTTGGCCGTGCCCTCGATGTGGAGGGGCACCACGGGCACGTCGCAGCGGCTCGATAGGTAGGCGGCCCCGCCCCGGAAGGGTTGCCCCCAGCCGTCGGGGGAGCGACCTCCTTCGGGGAAGATGAGCATCGACCATCCCTCGCTGATGAGCGCAGCCGCCTGGTCGGCCGACCGGCGCGTCACCTTGGAGCGCTCGATCGGGATGGCGCCGATCACGAGCGCCGACGCGACGGAGGTGAGGCGCGTGCGGAAGAAGTAGTCCGCGGCGGCACCCACGAACACCTTGTACCGCCACGGCTCGGGGATGGAGGTGAGCACCAGCGGAGTGTCGAGGTGGCTGTGGTGGTTGCCGGCGAAGATCACCGGGCCGGCACGGAGCCCGGCCAGGCGATCCATGCCGTCCCTCTCCGGCGCGCCGAGGGCGGCCACGACGGGGCGCAGCACGCTCTCGAGCAGCACGGTGCGGGCCAGGCGGGCCGGGAAGCGGCGCGCCCAGTCGGAGTCGTAGTCGGCACCGAGCTGGCGGCTGGGAACGGGCGGCTCGACCCCACCCGGCACCGTGGGGGCCGAGAAGGGGAAGGGCAGCTTCGGGGGCCGAGGCACCTTCACGTGACGTCGGCCATCACGATCGGGGGGTTGTGGAGGTGGGTGATCGTGCCATCGCGCCCCACCACGTCGGCCGCCATCTCGAGGGCGTCGTTGAGCGTGGAGGCGGGGGTGAACCCGAGCCGGCGCACGGAGCGGGGTTCGCCGCCGACGATGATCACCTTGCCGAGGTGGGCCAGGCCGTGGCTGCCCCAGTACCACATGTAGAACGGGTGGACGCCGTGGTAGGCGTAGCTCGTGCGGTAGAGGTGTCGGTACCACTCATCCTCGGCGTACTGCTTCTCGTAGCGGCTCTCGATCTCCACCGGGTCGGTGGTGTCGGCCAGCACCTGCTCGAAGAAGTCGATGTAGCTGGGGTGGTGCACCGGGTGGAACTCCCACGGGGTGGGGTGGCTCATGATGAGCACACCTCCCTCCCGCACGAGCGGCTGGCCTCGGTACATGTTGAAGAAGTAGCCGAGCCCGAGGCACATCACGAGGATCGGGTTCATGATCGAGTTCACGTTGTACGGGCAGATGTAGGGCAGCCCCATCGTGAGGATGTCGGTCTGGCCCTCGATGGTCACCAGCTGCTGCTTGAACACGTTCTCCGTGGTGACCTCGTGCACGGCGTCTACCTCGCCCGCCTGCACGGAGGTGATGCCGTAGGGGGCCAACCATGAGTTGAAGATCTTCCGCCGGGCCTTGATGGGCAACCGGTCGAGCCCGGCCTTCATGCCGATGAAGGTGGCCCGGTCGCGCGCCGTCCACTCCCACTCGCGCTTCTGCAGAACCGACATCGGTCCCGACGTGCCGAACGTGTCGTTGTTGAGGGTGGTCTCGATCTGGAAGACCTTGATGCCGCTGGCCTTGAGCACCTCGCCCATGCGCCAGTTCGAGGAGTGGAGCTCGCTCTTGTGGCGGTCCATGAAGCTGCGGGAGGCGCGCATCGTCTCGACGTTGTGGTGGTGACGGAGCGACTTGTA
>Ga0136633_1001096_pt1 | contig 20128 bp, 19 predicted proteins | sample AntDrymeUQ832206_2_FD_105494 | JGI IMG/M metagenome (GOLD analysis project Ga0136633, IMG submission 105494) | Polar desert sand microbial communities from Dry Valleys, Antarctica - metaG UQ83 (22.06) | ecosystem: Environmental > Terrestrial > Soil > Desert | place: Antarctica: Dry Valley...
CGCGGCGTGAGCCGCGCGTTAGCATGGACCATGAGGGCCCCTCCTCCGACTGTGGCTTCACACCAGCAGCCGAAGGATACGGGCCCTCACCCGTCAACAACCTGATTGGGAACTAGACCTAGGTCGGCATGACCGATCTCGTGGGCGACGGCGAACCGCGCGGCAGTCGGCGCGAGCGAGTCGAGGACTTGGATCCGCGCCGAGTCGGGGAGGTACTGGGCCCGCGCGCCACGATCTAACCGAGCCACGCGCTCGACGCTGAGCCCGCAGTGCTCGGCCACCGACTCAATGTCGAGAGGCGGTCGCACGGCACTGACCGCTGAGTGCAGCTTGGCGACCCGCTGCTTGATGAACTTGGTCCGGGTCATCTGTCAGAACCCTCCGATCTAGAGGATGAACCGTCCGCCGACGCTGCGCGGACACATGAGTCGATGAGCGTGGAGGCACCATGACCACCAAGACCCGGACGATCCCGATCTTCTTCAACCAGACCAAGCACGACGGTCCCGCCGGCGCCATGACCGGCACCCAGCTCAAGACGCTTTTCGGCGTGCCGAGCGGGGACCGGCTCTTCCGGAGGGACGCCGGCGACGACACCGAGGTCGCGGACTCCGCAACGGCGACGCTCAAGCCGGGCAATCACTTCTACGCCCTCCCGACCGACGTCTCAGGCGGATGATGATGGACCGAGTGGCGGAGGAGGTCGAGGCGTTGCGTCCGCGCTTCGACTCCATCTCCTGCGCTCCCCTTGGTGGCGGGCCTGAGCGCCTGGTCGTCGTGCCGGATTACCCGTCCCCGGGCTGGTCGAAGCCGACCTGCCGCGTGGCCGTGCGCGTGCCGGTGCAGTATCCCGAGCAGCGCCTGGACTTGATCTTCATCGACCCCGATGTCGCCCCGGGGTCGGGCGGCGCCGTTCCACGCAACATGGGCTCGGTTGATCTCAACGAACAGCCATGGCGGCAGATCTCCTGGCACTTCGGCGGCTCGTACGACCCCAGCCGACAGAACCTCGTTGCGTTCGTCCACTCGGTGACCTCCTACTTCGCTGGGGAGCGGGTCTGATGAGGAACTGGCTCTCCGTCGCGGCAGACGATTTCGCCGCACTGCGCAGCCACTGTCTGGCTGGTCCGGACGAAGACGTGGCGTTTGCTGTGGCCAGCCTGGTGCGGGAGGCCGCGGACACTGGTCTGTTGATCCGCGACTGGGCGCCGGTTCCGCCTGAGCACTACATCGAGCGCAGCCCTTCGCACTTCTCCATCGACTCGACGCACGTGGTTCCGTGGCTGAAGCGAGCGGAGGAGCTCGATGGGACCTTGGTCCTCGTGCACGGTCATCGTGGCACCTTTGCGCCGGAATTCTCTGAAGCCGACCTGCGTGGCGAGCGCCGCCTGTTCTCCGGAGCGCTTGGCTACTTCGGCGACCGTCCCATGGCAGCGCTGCTTATCAATCCGGAGGGCGCCGCGGCGCGATTGTGGTGGCCGGGAGTCCGCGGCCCCGACCCGATCCAGCGCGTGAAGGTAGTCGGGGAGCGCCTCCAGATCTTCAGCCGTTCGTCGACCGAGGAAGCGAGTGAGCGGCATGCCCGGCAGGTGCTCGTCATCGGCTCGGCTGGCCAGCATCGGGTGCGCTCGCTGAAGGTGGCGGTTGTTGGGGCAGGAGGGACCGGATCACTCGTCATTCAGCTGCTCGCTCACCTTGGGGTCGGCTCGCTGTTGATCGTCGATCCCGATCGCCTTGAGACCACCAACCGATCGCGAGTGGTCGGGTCGGGAGCTGGCGACGAGGGTCAGCCGAAGGTCAACATCGCGCGGCGGATGGTGGCGGGCACCGATCCGGAGATCGAGGTTGAGGTCGTCGACGGTGACATACGGGACTGCGCGGTCGCCATGCGGCTGCGAGGCACCGACGTCATCTTCGGCTGTACCGACTCGCATTCGAGTCGCGCCCTGCTCAACAGGCTGGCCTTCCAGTATCTGGTGCCGGTCATCGACCTCGGGGTGGCGGTCTCGCAGACCGCCACCGGCGCGATCTCCGGAGTCGCCGCCGAGGTGCGTCCGCTCGCGCCCGGTGCCGCCTGCCTGTGGTGCCAAGGGCGTCTGAGAACGGAGCGCATCGAGTGGGAGAGCCTTACTGAAGCTGAGCGCGGCGCGCGCGTTCGGTTCAACTACGGCTTGAGCGAGATCGCCGAGCCTTCTGTGATCACCTTCAACGCCATCGCGGCTGCCCACGCCGTGACGTTGCTGCAGGATGCGCTCAATCCGCTCATCGCACAGCGTGAGGCTACTGGCGTGCTTGTCTGGCGCGGCGGCACCGGTGAAGCGAGAGTGGAGCAGCGTCCGCCGAAACCGGGCTGCATGTTCTGTAGCACCCGCGGCCTTCGGGCCGCCGGTGACTCCTCGGCGCTGAACTGCCAGCCCGCGGTGCCCGGTCCTACGGCACGCCCAGCCTAAGCCATCCGCCACGAAATTCAATCAGCGCGCAGAGCCGCTATCGCCTGTTTGGCGGCGGCAAACCGCTGAACGGCCCGACTCATTGGCGACGCCGGCGCCCGCCACTCCCTGCAGTGTGGCCTCGACCTCGTCCATGGCGGCGGTCGCGACCTGTGCGGTGTCGTCTGCGCGCTTGGCCTCGAGTGCCGCGATGACGCGAGCCTGCGTGGCGGCGATTATGGTCGGGCCAGCGGATCCCTCCGAGCGCGCAGCGGAACTCGGTGACCGCCGCTGGCATGAGCCTCTGGAGCCACACCCTGCGCGGGGAGCTTGCTCGTTGGCGGGGAACGTGAGGTCGAGGACGGCATGGTTCCTCGTCACCTTTGATGAGGCCCTCGGCGCCTCGGTAGTCGAGACGCGCGCTCGGCCACGGCCGTCGGGTAGGACCGGCGGGGTAGAGAGGCGCTCAGGTCGCCGTGTGGCCGTCGCGAGGGACCCGAGAAAGGCGGGTCGCGGGCTATTCCGGCCTCGACCGCTACCTCTTGTGAGGTTCGCACGTCGCGACGGCCGCGCTACCGACGAGCGGGGCTCCGGCCGGCTGAGGCGTCAGCTGCTCGCAAGGGTCGGCGGCGACGGGGTTAGGGGTCCAGATCAATAGAAGGTCCGTACGAGCGGTGCAGCTACGCGATGTCCTCACCGGCGGCGGACGCCCACTCGTCTCGTGCGTGAATCGGTACAAGGACCGACTTCGCGTGTCTTAGCCCACTGAGGCCCTCATCCGGCCACCCTGGGCGATGTTCGACGAACGCGTCCAGGCGTGCAACCTGGACGCGATCCGCGGCACGCGCCCACCCTCCTGGTCGACGACGACGATCAGCGGATGGTCACCGGACGCGTCGCGGAGCGCAGACACCAGCTCCGCGGTCTGGGGGAGACGATGTTGCGCATCGGCGTCCGGGTAGGGCTGTCGTAGTCGAAGAGAAGCGCGCCACCCACATGATGCTCGGCGATGGCCGATATCGCCGCGGCGGCTTCCTCGGCGATGGTGCCACGGAAGCCGACGGAACGAATTGACCCTTCGCCAGCAGATCGGCCGCATGCTCCTCCGGCCGAACCGATGGCGTGACGGCGATGGAGGCGGATCGTGCGGGTGTCCGGGTGATCGGCGCGGACGAGGAAGGGCGGCCGATACCACACACAGCCAGCGCAGCACCGATACCGGCCCAGCCGGCGACCTTCAACAGACGCCGCCGACTGAGCCGAGTGTTTCGGGCTCCATCGTGGAACAGCGTGCTGCTCATATGTGTCCGTGGCGTATAACCCGGCGATGGGTCAGGGGTCGAAGCGCCAGCGGTCCTCTCGCAACGACGACCTCGTCTGATTGAGCGAGCACCTCCAGTGCAGAGAACGGCCCGGTCCGTTCGCGGAACCCAGCCGGTCCCGCGGCCTGGAGAACCCACGCCTCCGGCTCCACCAGCTCCTCGGCGAGCCGTCCGGCAAGAAGGGCATCGCCCAGACCCAAACTCACCTCCGGTGCGAAGGGGATCGGTCCCATGGCATCTGCACCCGGCGCGCGGGCGTACCGAAGGAGGTTGTCAACCAGCTGCTCGTCGGTCAGGCCTTGGGAATCAGACGTGACCGGACCAGGCTGAGGACTGGCACAACCACCCAAGGCGACGAGCATGAGGCCCGCCGCGAGCCTGAACGCCTTCCAGGTCGCGCGACCGCTCATTGGCGAGGTGATTGAAAGGGCCTCACCGCTCGTCGGCTCGATCGGGGACGACTCGGACCGGCACTCCGCGACATGGTCCAACGGGAGTCAGCGTCGGCCGGTACGCAATGGCCAGTCTGCCCTACGCCGCCGGTGCGTGGGGCAGTGAGAAACGGCGGCGGACAGCCGCGCACCATGGCGGCGTGGCGTCATCCGCAAATCTAAGGTCAGGAATCCGGGGCCAAGACTTTGCCGGGGTTGAGGATGCCCAGTGGGTCAAGAGCCTGCTTGATGGCACGCGATGCCTGGAGTCCGACGCTTCCGAGTTCCTCGCCGAGGAGGTGGCGCTTCAGCAGGCCGATGCCATGCTCCCCGGTCAACGTCCCGCCGAGATCAAGCGTGGTGCGTAGCAACTCCTCGGCGGCCAGCGCTGCGCGGCTACGAGCGTCGGGGTCACCGCGCGGCATGACGAACGTCGGGTGGAGGTTGCCGTCCCCGACGTGACCGAAGGTTCCGATGGTCATTGCATAGCGCTCGGCAATCTCTTCGACCGCGGCGACGAGGTCGACCACGCGACCGCGCGGCACGGCGACGTCTTCGAGAAGCGTCATGCCGAGGCGTTCCAGTGCCGGCAGTGCAGCTCTCCTCGCGGCCATCAGCCCTTCGCTCTCGAACTCATCGGTGGCGCGCAGGATGTCCACAGCACCGGCCTCGCGGCACGCGACCGCGACAAGGTCGAGCTCGCTTCTGCCATAGTCGGGCGTGTCGCTGCGGGCAATGAGGATGGCGGCGGCATTCGTGTCCAGGCCGAGGTGCTGCCAATCCTCGATTGCGCGGATCGTGGTCCGATCGATCAGCTCCAAGACGCTCGGCGCCGCACCAGCAGCCGTGATGCGTGCTGTAGCCTGCGCGGCGTATGGGAGCGAGCGGAACGAGGCCAGCAGCGTGCCGGGCGGAGGCGGAGCCGTGCGCAGCCGCAGTGTCGCCTCGGTGATCACGCCCAGAGTCCCCTCGGAGCCCACGAAGAGGGCCGTGAGGTCGTAGCCGGCAACGCCCTTCACCGAACGGTGACCCGTACGCAACACGGCTCCGTCGGCGAGGACAATCTCGAGCCCGAGGGTTGCCTCGCGCGTCACTCCATACTTCACGCAGCGCAGGCCGCCGGCGTTGGTGGCGAGGTTTCCACCGATCGAGCTGATCTCGAAGCTCGACGGATCGGGAGGGTAGAAGAGACCGGCTCGCGCCACAGCCCCGGCCAGGGTCGCGTTGATGACACCCGGCTGCACTACGGCCACAAGATCCTCGCGATCGATCTCGATGATCCGGTCCATACGCATCAGTGACAGGATCAGGCACCCATCCACGGCGGTGGCGCCTCCGGCCAGCCCGGTTCCGGCGCCGCGCGGTACGACCGGTACGCGGTGCTCAGAGGCGCAGCGCTGCAAAGCGGCCACCTCCTCGGTCGATACCGGGAATGCGGCCGCCAGTGCGCTCCCGGGTTCAAGCATCTCGGTCTGGTCGCGGCTCAACGCGGCGAGCGTCGGCGCGGCCGTCACCACGCGCTCCTGCGGTAGCAGCCGCCGCAGGTCGCCGAGGAACCTCCGGTCCGGTAATTGGCGTGTCATGACGTCCTTCAGAGCAGGCTGCCGCCGTTGACGTTGAGGACGTGACCAGTGATGAAAGAGGAGCCGTCCGAAACGAGGAAGAGGACGGCATGCGCTATGTCGGCCGGTGTGCCGAGCCGGCCGACAAGCGTCCGGTCCGCGACAGCGGCGCGATCGATCGGTCGACCAGCCGCCAAGGCCTCGGTATCGATCGGGCCCGGCGAGACGGCGTTGACGCGGATGCCGTGCGGTGACAGCTCGCGCGCCAGCGACTTGGTCATCGCAATCACGGCGCCTTTCGCCGCGGCATAGTGGGCGGCGGGCGAGATGGATCCGTACTGCCCTGCCGTCGATGCGAAGTTCACGATACTTCCGTTCCCGCGCTCGAGCATGTGGGGTGCCACCGCCCGGCAGCAGTTGAAGGCCGTGCGGAAGTTGGCGTCGAGCATGAGCTCCACGTCCGCGGCTGAGACCTCAAGCAGCGGACGAATGTGCCAGGCTCCGGCGACGTTCACCAAGGCATCAACCGGACCAAGTTCGCGCAGGGTATCCGAGAACCAGTCGGCGGCCGCGTCGGCGTTCGCGAGGTCCGCTGCGTGTGTGACCAGCCGCGCCGAGGCGGCGCTTTCAGCCAATTCGCTGAGTGGTGCGCGGGGCAGGTCGCTGGCGCTCACCCGCGCTCCGGCGCGGAGCAAGACAGTGACGACCTCGCGCCCAATACCGCCCGCAGCGCCGGTCACCATCACGACCCGATTGGTGATCGCAAATGGATCGGTGGTTTGGACATGTTCGCTCATCGATGCCTCCGCGATTGTTTTCGTTCGACGGCACGTTCCGCAGCTGCGACCACCGCCTCTATCGTCAGCCCATGCCGTTGGGCGAGGTAGGGGAGAGACCCGCACTCCCCAAACTCGTCCTGGATGCCGACGCGTTCGAGGGCTGCCCAAACGTCGCGCGTCGTGAGCGTCTCCGCAATAGCGGCGCCGAGACCACCGATAATGCTGTGGTTCTCGGCGGCGACGAGCGCGCCGGTTTCCGTCGCGAGGCGCAGCACCGCCTCGTGGTCGAACGGCTTGATGCTCGGCGAGCTCAAGACCGCCGCCGAAATCCCGCGCTCGGCGAGCCGTCTTGCAGCCTCGATCGCACGCTCAACCATGATTCCGCAGGCCACGATCCCGACATCGCTGCCGTCGCTCACCAGCGTCGCCCGGCCGATCTCGAATCGGGTGCGGGTAGGGTCGAGGACGAGCGGTACGTCGGCGCGCTGCAGGCGCATGTACACAGGCCCGCGGTGGTCGATCGCCGCCCGCGTCGCCTGCTCCAGTTCGACCGCATCGGCAGGGTCGAGCACCACCATGTTCGGCATGGCGCGCATCATGGCGAGGTCGTCTATTCCCTGATGCGTGCCTCCGTAGCCGGTGGTCAAGCCCGGCAGGCCGGCGACGATCTTAACGTTCGCCCGGGTCAGAGCGCAGTCGATGGCGATGAAGTCATACGCGCGGCGCGTGGCGAAGACCGCGTACGTCGTCGCCACCGGCAGATACCCGGCGCGAGCCAGCCCCCCCGCCACTCCGATCAGGTTCTGCTCGGCCATCCCGACGTTGAAGAAGCGATGGGGGAACTCCTCCTTGAAGGGCAGCATGTCGGTGTACTTCGCCAGATCTGCCGAGAGGCCGATGATGTCGTCGCGCTGCCGCGCGGCCTCGACCAGCGTCGTCCCGAAGGGCGCATTGACGGTGGGCCGGGTGGCAGCTGGTGTCTCACCCATGGCCAGCGTCTGATGTGATCGCTGATCGGTCATGCCAACCTCTCCAGCTGGCGGCTGGCCTCATCCCATTCGTCGGCCTCGACCCGGACAAAATGGGCGCGCTCACGTTCCATGATGAGCGGCACGCCGTACCCCAGCCGGGTGTGGCACACAATCACCCGCGGCTTCCGTCCTCGGCGTCGTGTCGTGGCGAGGGCGGGCACCAGCTCCGAGAGGTCGTTGCCGTTGACCTCCACGGCCTGCCAGCCGAAGGCTCGCCACTTATCCGCCACGGGCTCGACCTCGAGGACATCCTCGAGCGGTCCGTCGGCTTGGGTACGGTTGACGTCTACAATGGCTACGAGCCGATCTAGGCGCTGGTGGGCCGCGAACATGGCCGCCTCCCAGGTGGCGCCCTCCTGAAGCTCACCGTCTGATAGGAAGTTGAAGACGCGGTGTGTCGCGCCGGTGAGCCGGGCGCCGAGCGCCATGCCGGCCGCGAGGCTCAAGCCGTGTCCCAGCGACCCGCCGGTGATCTCCACACCGGGCGTTGTCTCTAGCGAGGACATTTCCAGGCGGCTTCCGTCGGCACCGTAAGTATCAAGTTCCGCTTCGTTAAGCACACCGGCCTCGGCCAACGCGGCGAACAGGACGATAGAGTAGTGGCCTGTCGAGAGCAGGAAGCGATCACGCTCCGGCCAATCGGGTTGGGCTGGGTCGTGCCGCATCTCCCCGAAGTAGAGCGCTGCCAGGATGTCAGCGGCGTCCAGTCCCTGGCCAACGTAGCCCTGTCCGCGGCCGGCGGCCATGCGAAGGACGTGGCGACGGATGTTCTTGGCATGCCGGGCGAGTTGGTCGAGGGCGGGCCGCTCAAGCCGCGGTTTCGTCACTCTATGCTTTCCTTTCCGTGCGATCGCGCAGCTCTGCGTCGGCGGCGGCTGCGTCAAGTGGCAGATCGACCGCTGCTGCGCGCAATGCACTGAGTTGTGTCGCGACGACGAGCTCGTAGGCGCGGTAGCCGTCGTCGGGTCGAGTCCGTCGCAGCTCTTGCCCGCGCACGGCATCGAGGAAGTCCTCGAGCAGCCCAACGAAACCGCCCCACTCCTCTGCGGACAGCAGCGTGTGGGGAACGACCTGCTCCCAACGCTCAGCCGGCGCGTCGTCTCCCGGATAAAGCGTTACCGCCCGCTGGTCGTCGACCGCCAACCAAGCACCTTCGCCGAAGAGCTCCATCCGTTCCCATGGGTGGAAGCTGGTGGCCGTGGAGCTGGTCACAAGCGATCCCACGGCCCCTGAGCCAAACGTCAGGGTGAGCGCCACATTCTCGAAGCGGTACCGGTCGTTCCGTCTGGAAGGCGCCGCCACAGCCGCGACCGCGGCGACATCTCCGGCCAAGTAGCGGACGAGGTCGAACAGATGCACCGTCCCGACCTCGAGGAGATCGACGTAGTCGTAGCTGAGGGTGAACTTTCCGCTGAGGAGCGCCGGCCGGCCAATGCGCCCCTGATCAACGAGCCAGCGCGCTTGGGCGTAGGGTGGCGAGTAGCGCTTATTACAGACGGTGATGCAGAGCCTCTGCGCCGCATGCGCTGCATCGAGCATGCGCCGCGCGTCGGTGAGCCGGCGCGCGATCGGCTTTTCGACGAGCACGTGGGCGCCGGCCTCGAGTGATGCAATTACGTGTTCCGCATGCAGCCCGTCGGGGGTGCTGACGATCACAGCGTCGGGACGGGCCTCGTCGAGCATGCGCCGCGCATCGGCGAACACCGGCACAGACCACCCTCGACGCAGCCTATCGGCCTGTTGCGCATCCGCAGTGACCAGGCCCACCAACTCGACCGGCTCCCAGCGTGAGCGCAGCCGGCCGATGGCCGGCAGGTACTTGGCCTGCGCGACGCCGCCGGCACCGATGATGGCCAACCGCACGCTCGCTTTGGCCGCCCGGTCCTCGTCATAGGCGAGCTGGTACACGTCGGCGCGCCGGAAGACCGCCTCCGCATCGAGCAGCTCGAGGAACGCTGGACGGCTCATGCGCTGATCTCAGCGTCCACGATGAGGTCCCGTCGGGCGGTCCGAGCTGCGAGGCGTCCGCTAACTACCTCGAGTGACAGCGCGAAGAGGATGACCAAGCCCTTGTATAGGAGGAGGTAGGCGTCGCGAATGCCGACCGTCGCGAGACCGGTGTTGAGGACGGCGATAAAGAGGACGCCAGTCAGCGTCTGGCGCAGACTACCCTCGCCCCCGGTGAGTTTGGTGCCGCCGATGATGACCGCCGCGATGGCGTCGAGCTCGAGCCCGAAGCCGGCGTTCGGCTGTGCCGTCGCGAAGCGACCGATCTCCACAACGGCACCGATCCCAGCGCAGGACGCCGAGAGCACAAAGACATTGAGGCGCACCGCATTCACCCTGATTCCAGCCTGCCGCGCACTACCCTCGCCACCCCCGACGGCGTACACATAGCGTCCGAACCGCGTCTTCGCGAGCACCAGGTGGCCGACGAGGTAAGTGAGGACAACCACCACGAGCGGAACGCTGAGTGGATGCGGCAGGCGCGCATTGACGACCGTCGGTAGCCATCCGGCGACTGACACGGAAGTGCCCTCAGTGAGCGCCGTCGCAACGCCGCGTGCCCAGATGAATGCCGCCAGCGTCACGATCACCGAGTTCAGCCCGAGCAGTGCGACAAGTCCTCCGTTGATCGCACCCACAGCCATGGCGATCAGCAGTCCCAGGACGATCGCCGAGAGAATGTCGCCCGTAATCTGAGAGACGAGCGCCACGATCACGCCGAGCAGGGCCAGTATCGATCCCACCGACAGGTCGATACTTCCGGAGATCAGCACGAATGTCATGCCGAGCGCAACGATCGCCAGCGCAGCGTTCTGATTGGCGATGTTCGCCGCGCTGGCCAGGCTGAGGAAGCCGGGGTTGACGATGCCGAAGACGGCGACCATCGCGATCAGCGTGATCCCCAGTCCGTAGCGATGCGTGAGCTCGAAGACCCGCCGCGACGAGAGGTTCATCGGTCGTGCTCACCTCCGCCTTGGGCAATCCGATCGAGGACTGCGGCGGCGAGGATGATGAATCCGGTCGCCGCGGCCTGCCATTCCGCCGAGATGCCACGAATCGTCATGTAGTTCAGGACCATGCCGACGATGAGTGCGCCAAGCAGCGTCCGCTCGACGCGACCGACCCCTCCGCTGATGCTCGTGCCGCCAAGAATCACCGCCGTGATGACGGCAAACTCCATCCCCCGCCCGATCGGTGGGTTCACGATCCCAATGCGGGCGGCGAGCAGCAAGCCACCGACGGCGGCGAGCAAGCCGGACAGTGCGTAGACCGACACGCGGGTCCGTCCGACCGGAACACCTGAGAGGGCGGCGGCGCGCACGTTGCCGCCGATGGCGTAGATCCATCGCCCGAACATCGTTCGACCCATGGCCGCACTCGCCACCGCGTAACCGACCAGCATCACTACGGCCGGCATCGGAACACCGAGCAGCTCGCCGTTACCGAGGGTGACGAACAGCGGATCGCGTATCCAGATCCAGTTGTCGCCGAGCAGCAGGATCACCTGCGCCAGGCCGCGAATACCGATCAGCATGCCGAGCGTGACGATGACCGGGCTGATTCCGGTCTTCTCGACGATCAGGCCGTTCAGAAGGCCAACCCCTGCGCCGGCCGCGAGCGCTGCGGCGATCGCGACCGGCGCTGGGACGAGTTCCTGCGCGAGGAGCAGGCCGGCGATGGTCGCGGACAGCAAGGCGACCGATGCGACCGACAAGTCGATGCCGCCAATCAGCAGAACCATGGTCATGCCGATACCGATCACGGCGATGATAGAGATCTGCCGGAGGATGTTGAGCAGGTTGGTACTTGTGAGGAAGTGGTCGGAGGTTAGCCCGAAGGCGAGTAGGAGCAGCACAACGACGGCGACTGTGCCGTAGCGAGATCCGAACACGACAAGCTGTGCGACGATACGGTGCCGCGAAAGCGCGTTGGTCGCATTCGGCCGGCTCGCTTCGATCATGTACCCGCCATCCCCTGGACCGCGGCGTGCACGCGTTCCTCGTTGAGTCCCTCGACATCGTATTGAGACACCAGGCGGCCCTTGAACATGGCTCCGATTCGGTCGCAGAAGCGGAGCATCTCGCTGACGTCCGATCCGACGACCAGGATCGTGCGGCCCTGGCGTGCCAACCCACGCAGAATGCGATGGATCTCGGCCTTCGCACCGACATCGACGCCGTGGGTCGGCTCCTCCAGCACGAGCAGCTCTGCCTCGTTCAGTAGCCACCGGCCCAAGAGCACCTTCTGCTGGTTCCCACCGCTCAGCGAGGTCACCGCCGCCCCCTCGGAACGGGCGACGATCCGCAGACGGCCCATCGCTTCCTTAGCGGCACGCCGTTCGCGTGCTGGAGAGAGAACCCCGGCGATCCTCGCGAAGCGGAAGCGTCCGAGCGCCGCAATGGTGAGATTCTCCTTGACCGCGAGGTTCGGGAGCAGCCCGTCCCCGCGCCGGTCTTCGGGAAGGAAGGCGATCCGTCGCCGCACCGCATCCTGGGGCGAGGCGACATCCAGCGGCTGGCCGCGCCACGTGACGGCGCCGGCGTCCAAGGATTGGAGGCCGAACAGCACTCGGGCCAGCGTGTTCTGGCCAGCTCCGAGCAGACCGGTAAGCCCGTAGATCTCCCCAGAATTGACGGTCAAGGAGAGGCCGCGCAGCGATTGGCCAGCCACTGCGTCGTCGATCTGAAGGCCCTGACCGGATTGCAGGGGTGGCTCAGCCTCCCGGTCTGGCGTACGTATCGCCTCGCCGAGGACGGACGTGATTAGCTGTTCTTCGGTGGTATCGGCGATGTCCACGACCGCGACGACTCGGCCATTCCGTAGCACTGTGCCGCGGTCACAGAGCTCACGGATCTCGCCAAAGCGATGGGTGATAAAGACGATCGCCACTCCTTCACCCTTCAGCCGGCGAAGGACGCTGAACAGGCGCGTCGTCTCCCCGTGGGAGAGTGACGCGGTCGGTTCATCGAGGATCAGGATCTGTGGACGGTGACCGATAGCGCGGGCGATCTCAACCAGCTGGCGTTGCGCGAGACCGAGGTCTGCCACGCGGCGATACGGGTCGATCTCGTCCGCTCCCAGTTGCCGGAGGACATCGCTCGCACGTTGTGCGTCCTCATCGTCATCTACAAAGAGCCGGCCCCGATTCGTTTCCCTGCCAAGGACGACGTTCTGGGCCACCGTCAGGTTCGGGAGCAGGCTCAGCTCCTGATGGACAATCGAGATGCCCCGCTCCTCAGCGTCGCGCGGGCTGTGGAGCTCGACCCGCTGGCCGTTGAGTTCGAGAGAACCGACCGTGGCCTGATATTGGCCATGTAGGATCTTCATCAGCGTAGACTTGCCAGCCCCGTTCTGGCCGATGAGCGCGTGGATCTCGCCAGACCGCAGGTCGAAGCTGACACCATCGAGTGCCAAGACGCCGGGGAAGGTCTTGACGACATCGACCATCCGCAGGACGGTCGTGCCGATGGGTTGCTGCATCACTTGGCGAAGCCCGTGAGTCCGGGTCTGGGGCGCGAGGAGGGCTGCCTGCCGCGGCCCTCCTCCCTCCTGCTAGCGACTGACGTACTGCTCGAACAGCTCCTCGAGGGGCGTCTCGAACGGGAACTCGGCGATGTCCTCCTGCATGTCCCGCACGAGCTCGGTGACCGCGTCGACATTCTCCGGGGTGACGAGTGCTCCTCGGATCAGAATCTCCTCGCCGACGTCTTCTCCGAGCGCCACCCGGTAGGGAACCCACGCCTTCCAGTACCCCGAATACTGCGGAGCGTAGAGGAAGGTCGAGGCGAGCGTGCCTTCCTTGATCGCCTCGAGCGCGAAGTCACTGCCGTCGACCGACACCATGATGATGTCGTCGCCGCGTCCCGCGCGCTCTACCGCCTCAGCGCCCGGGACGGTGAGTCCATCACTCAGCCCGTAGATCATGTCGAGATCCGGATGTGCAACCAGCAGGTTCTCGGTGATCTCCGTGGCTCGTTGGGGATCCCAGTTCGTGGGCTCCTTGGCCACGACTTGGATATCGGGATGCTGGTCCATCACGTCGGTAAATCCGCCGGTGCGACTCTCGTTTAGCCCCTGTCCCAAGAGCCCTTGAAGGATTGCTACTTGGCCGGACGCGCTGCCATTCTTCTCCTCGAGCAGCGTCACGGCATACTCGCCGACCGCCTGGGCAGTCGCGTACTCGTCGAAGCCTAGGGTGGCCACCACCTGATCGGACTCCGAGTGGAGAAGCACGACTGGGATGTTCGCCGCCGCGGCCGACTCGAGTGCTGGGCCGTAGGCTGCGATATCGATCGCGTTCACCGAGATGACGTCGACTCCCTGCTGAATGAGATTCTCGAAGGCGGCGATCTGCTTCGTCACGTCGCCCTCGCCACCTACGACCGTGAGCTTGAATCCATGCCGGCGTGCCGCCTCTTCAGCGCCCTCCACCTCGCCCACATGGAAGGGATGGGTTAGATCGATCTGGACGAGCCCGACGTGGACCTGTTCCTCGCCGCCTCCTCCGTCGGTAGCGGGGCTTGTGCCGGCGGGTCCGGCAGCTCCTCCGCAGGCCGTCAACGATAAGATTGACACGGCGAATAGCGCCGCAAGCTCCTTGTGCCCTGAGACTGTCATCGGGATCCACCTCATTTTTCGGGTCGCTCTGTCACGTGCGCAAAGTCCCTCAGCGGCGCGCACCTCCGCCGTGTCGCTCAGTCGGTCATAGCGCCACCGCCAGCGGTCGCACCGGTGAGCCCGTCCCGCCCACGATCTTCAGCGGCGACATTACGAACAAGAACTCGTGGATACCGGCGCTCGACAGTTCCTCCAGGTTGAGGTTCTCGATAATCGGGACACCACCGCCGAGGAGCTGGATATGGCCCTTGCCGAACTCGGCCAAGTCGGGAGTGATCGCCTCGTAGGCGATAGTGTCGGAGCCCGTGATTGCGATCCGCCGCCGGAAGAGCCAGTCGACACCGGCGGCACCCGGGCCAGGGTCACTACGGCTCGGGTCGAAGTAGCGTGGCGGATCGTCCCAGTATCGGCCGCGGCCGGTGCGGATCAGGACGGCGTCGCCTTCACCGATCGGCGTTTCCTGCGCGCGTTCGACTTCCTCCAGATCCGGCGGGCCGAGGAGGTCGTCATCGCTAAGGCACGCGACTCCCCTATGCGCGGCCACGTCCAGGAGGACGCCCCGGCAGAGGAATGGCGGCATCGTCTCAATGCCGTGCTCGACCAAGCCGCGCGCGCCCCGCTGAACCTCGTAGGCGTTCACTCCGTCGGGCAGCCGGCCCTCTTGGGAGCAATGCCCGATCGCGTCAACGTGCGTCCCCGTGTGATCGGTGGTGACGATCAATGCGCTGGCGAAGGTCATCCCACACGGTGTCACCCAGTCGCCATGTCGATACTGGAGCGCCAGCGTGAACGGGGGATAGTTAGGGTGATGCGGAGCGTCCTTGCTCAGCGTCTGTCCGAGGTCGTACACCGCTGCCCCCGCCAAGCGCGCCAACAGATCGGGAGCCATTATTCGCCTCCAGCGCCGACCGGCGGCTGTGGACTACGCTTCGCGGGCGTCACGCTGCCTCCGCGGACGGCGCCGCCACCACCGACCGACTGGTTGATGATCGAGGTCTCGCGGTAGAAGTCCAGATCGCGCGCGACGAAGGGGTGAGCGGCGCAGGCAGCCTCGTCGAGGGTGATGCCCAGGCCGGGACCGGTCGGAACGGCCACCTCACCGGCTTCGATTTGGAACGGCGGCGTGGCGATCTCGTCCCGCCAAGGGGCGTCGTGCGGATGGAACATCTCTTGGATAAAGAGATTCGGCACAACCGCGGCGAGCTGCAAAGTTGCGGCCGTGGCGATCGGTCCCGACGCATTGTGCGGCGCAACTGGAATCATGGCCGCTTCCGCCATCGCGGCGATGGCCAATAGCTCCGAGATGCCGCCCACGTGGATCACGTCGGGTTGGAGGACATGCACTCCTCCGGACTGGATAGCGCGGATGCACTCGCGCAGGTCGTAGCAGCGCTCGCCAGCCGCGATCGGCACTCGAATCGCCTCGGCAACCTGACGCAGAGCCGCGAAGCTTCCTGGTGCAACCGGCTCCTCAAAGAAGGCGATATCGAAGCGCTCGAGTGCCAGCCCAAGTCGGATCGCGCTGTGGACGCTGAACCGCCCGTGGCCCTCAATCATGAGTTCCACGTTCGGGCCGACTGCGTCGCGCACCGCCGCTACGCGTTCGATCGCTGCCGCGATGTCAGGTTGGCGAATGGTGAAGCCAGCGGTGCCGAACGGATCGAACTTGAGCGCCCGGTAGCCGAGTTCGACCGTCCGGCTGGCCGCCGCGGCGAAGTCCTCGGGACGATGCGCTCCGAAGTACCAGGCGTTCGAGTAGACCGGAACCCGATCGCGCACCGCGCCACCGAGCAGCCGATGGACCGGCATGCAGGCCTGCTTACCGGCGATGTCCCACAGCGCTATCTCGATGCCACCCACAGCCGAGCGAATGACCGGACCGGTATCCCAGTAGCCGTCATGGAGCATGGACCGCACTAAGCCACGGATGCGAGTGGGGTCCTGGCCGAGCAACTGGCGCGAAAGGTCTGCCACCGCGCCGACCACGGCCGTCTCCCGTCCTTCGAGTGTGCACTCTCCGTAGCCCACCAGTCCCTCGTCGGTATCGATGCGCAGGAAGACCCAGTTGCGAAAGCTAGCGTCGGCAATGATCGTGCGAACGTCGGTGATCCTCACTCACTCACCTCCGCTCCGAATGCAGAGGCGAAGCGCTGCTTCGAGTCGTGCAAGTGGCGCCGCATCGCCTCGCCCGCCGCGTCCTCGTCACGGGCCCGTAGCGATTCCAGAATCTCCTCGTGGGCGCGTAGACCCGCGTTGACCGCTTCGCTGCTGCGGTGACTCTCGCGGATGCCCCGCTCGATGACCTTGACCAGCGGCGTCAGCAAGGTGCTGAGGAAGAGGTTGTGAGACGCCGATGCGATCATGAGGTGGAATCCGAGGTCGGCAGCGGTCCAGCGCCACTGATCGTCTCGGGAAGCTCTCATCGCTTCCAGCTGTTCCGCGACATGCAGGAAATCCGCTTCACTCCCTCGAGCGGCGGCGAGGCGGGTAGTGGATACCTCGATTGTCTCGCGCGCTTCGTACAGCCGGCCCACCCATTCACTGGGAACGGCGGCGAAGCGCAGGTGGCGGGCCAGAACATCGGCCAAGAAGGCCGGATCCGGTTGGCGGACGTAGGTCCCGCTGCCGTTGATCGTCTCGATGAGTCCGCGCGCGCGCAGCCTGGCGAGCGCCTCGCGAACCACCGGCCTGCTTACGGCATATTGATGCGCGACGCTGCTCTCTGAGGGGAGCTTTGCGCCGGGCTCAAGTTGGCCGGAGAGAATTCGCTCCTCAATCTGGTCGGCAAGCGCCTCGAACAAGCTCGCTCGCTGGAGCGGGGAGACCATCTCGGTCAATTGAGGCGTAGTGATATCCCGGGCCCTCCTGCCTGACAGTCAGGCTGTATGATAGGTCGGCCGTCAAGAGGGAGCGAGAATGCGGTTGGTTTCGTACCGCGAAGGGGCCCGGTCACGAGTCGGATTCCTGGTGGATGGCCAAATCCATCCCGCCGCCGGTTTCCGGTCAATGCGTGCGCTCATTAGGGCTCAGTGCGCGAGCCCGATGGGACAGGGGACAATGGAGTCGGACCGTGCCACGGACCTTGGTTCAGTTCAGCTTCTGGCGCCGCTTTCCGACCCCGGAAAGGTCATCGCTATCGGCCTGAACTATCGAGACCACGCTCGGGAGGCCAAGGTCGACGCGCCGACCGCTCCACCGATTTTCGCAAAGTTCCCCAGTGCCATCGTAGGTCCCGAACAGGACATCAGGTGGGATCCGAGGTACACGTCTCAGGTCGACTTCGAGGCCGAACTAGCCGTGGTCATCGGCAGGCGCGCGCGACGAGTGGCCGAGGATGAGGCTCTCAGCTACGTCTTCGGATATACGTGCCTCAATGACGTCTCGGCGCGTGACCTCCAGTTCAGCGACGGTCAATGGGTGCGAGGCAAGTCTCTCGACACCTTCTGCCCTATCGGTCCATGGATCGTGACGCGCGACGAGATTCCTGATCCTCAGCGGCTGGCCATCAGCTCGTGGGTCAACGGTGAGCTGATGCAGCGCGCCAGCACGTCTGACATGTACTTTTCGGTGGCCCAACTGCTGGCCTATTGCTCAGAAGCGTTCGTGCTAGAGCCCGGCGACGTCATCGCCACCGGCACCCCGCCAGGCGTCGGCGCCTTCCGAGAGCCGCCGCGGTTCCTGACCGACGGCGATGAGGTGATTGTTGAGATCGAAGGGATCGGACGGCTCACGAACGGGTGCCGGCACCTGTTGTGAGATCACGTCTGCCGACGCGGCGTTGGCGGGCAATGACAAGGTCTTGCATGGGCAGCCATTCGAGCCGTCGCTGGCGGCCGGCCGATTGGTACTCGGCGACGTAGGTGGCAAATTACGCCTGACGCACGCCGGTGGGGTTTCGCAGGATGAGTGCGCCATTCGAGCTGTCGCATGTGGGCCGGAGGATGCTGGCAGCATGCCCCGCCCACGCACCCCTGGCGTCATCCGTCCGTCCTGCCCGCGTGGGCACCGCGGCGGCACCGTCTGGCTTGACGGCTTCTACGGCCGCAACGGCTACCACGAGCGGCCGCGCTTCACCTGCGTGCCGGCCACGGGCAGTGAGGGCCGGCCGCTGTGGAGGCACCATCGCTTCACCGAGACTCTGCCGCGCCGCCATGGCAGCCCGGAGCATCCGCTCGGCAAGCGCTGCGCGACCTGCGACCACCCCGCGCCCCGACGAGGGTCCGCAGACCGGGCGCGGCTTCACCTTCACCGTGCGGGAGGCGGCCGCCGCCCTGGTCGGCGTCGGCCAGGGGCTGAGCTACCGTGAGGCGAGTCGCGTCACCCGCCAGCAGGCCTGGCCGGCGCGGGCCGACGCGGAGCGGGAGCTGAGCCGCCACGGTCAGCTGCTGATGAACTACCTCGACGCCTTCGGCGACGAGATCTATGCGCGCTCCGCCGAGACCAGCTGGCCGGAGGCGTTGGTCCTCGACGCGCTGCCGCAGCACGAGAAGGATACTCACCCCGGCGGAGCCAAGAAGAAGGGAGGCCGGCGCGCCTTCTCGGTCCTGGCCGCCTATGGCTACCGCGAGGGGAAGGGCAAGCTCTGGCGGCTGGGGGTGTATGGCGCCGAGGACGCCTATGAGTGGGAGCGCTTCCTGCGCACCATGCCTGGCCAGATGGGCAGGGTAGTCTGCGATCAGGGCGGCGCCATCGCCACCGCCGTCAAGCGCGTCTGGCCGGAGGCGGTGATCTACAGCTGCGAGTGGCACATCGCCACGTCAGGTCTGCGCTGGGTGCGGCCCAAGGAGCTCGGCGACCGCTACTCCGAGATCGTCGAGCTGGTGAAGGGCAGCACCCCAGGCCAGGCCGAGTTGGACGCCCTCGGTGCGGCGCTGGCCAGCCTGCTCGTGATCCCGCCGGCGCTGGAGCGCTGGTATGTGCGTCAGCGCCGCCAGTTGCCGGCCCTGTGGGCCAAGCGCCAGCCGGGCATGCTGCGCGGCACGGGGGCGCTCGAGCACTGCCTCGACCGCATCGGCCAGGCGCTCGATCAGCGGCGCTTGCGCTTCCGCAACCTCGGACGGCTGGAGCGCCTGCTGGTGATGCTGCTCCTCCACCTCAACGGCGAGGCCGGCGAGCGCCGCTACGCGTCGATCATTCACGACCACCTGCTGCGCCACGGCGGGTGGAGCGCCTCCGCGGTCGGTCGTTGGCGATCCCTCGCTGACCCGAAGACGACGGGCTCCTCGCTTCGCGAGCTGGTCAAGCAGGCCCGGCTACGCCAAGGACGCGAGCAGGCCCTCGCGGCACATCGCCGCATCAACGCCAGGGCGGCCGCCGCCTGGCATCGTCGCCAGCCACGCGAGGCGCGCGATCCGCTCGGCGACGTGTCCCCGGCGTCTTGCTGACTAGCGTAGCATCGGGGCGTCGCTGGCTCGAGCGGAGGCGCTGAGCCGAGCGGGGAACGGAGCATGGGCAACCCAGAACCGGCCCGGCTGCACCTGACTGAATGCAAGGTCAGACGGGCCGCGCCTGTACGGCCGGTCAGGTAGGCTGCCATGCTGATTGGCCGCGTTCTCGGCTTGGCTGTCGTCATCGCCGGCCTGCGCCGCCGACGGACCCGCCGCCGGATGGAGCTGGCTCTTGAGCTGGGTTCGCGAGAATCGCGCTACAATCCCCCACACGGAGTCGCCTGAGCGTGGGCACCTGATTCTTTCGGTTTCGCGCATGGGCACCTGACTCCCTTCCGGGATGGGCACCTGACTCCCGAAAACCGAACATGCGAGGACCCGGCGCGGGCCGGTCCTGAGCACGAATCTGGCTCATCCACTGGGGAGTGGCCAAGCGGTAAGGCGCCTGACTCTGGATCAGGACATCGAACGGTCGATTCCTTCTGCCCTCTGGCCGTCCGCTCGCAAGCAGTGGGTTGTCACCTTGCTAGGCGATAGGTGGGTCCGCCGACCCCGTAGGGCCG
>Ga0136633_1001097_pt1 | contig 20123 bp, 18 predicted proteins | sample AntDrymeUQ832206_2_FD_105494 | JGI IMG/M metagenome (GOLD analysis project Ga0136633, IMG submission 105494) | Polar desert sand microbial communities from Dry Valleys, Antarctica - metaG UQ83 (22.06) | ecosystem: Environmental > Terrestrial > Soil > Desert | place: Antarctica: Dry Valley...
CGCCACCGTCGCCGCACAGCAGGCTGTTGCTGCGCCACTGGCCGAGGCGTCGAAGCAGATCGCGCAGCTGGCGATGGCCACGGGCCAGACCGTCCCTCCGCCCATCGACCCGGCGACGGCCACCACCGTCACCACCGCCACCACCGTCCCCGCTGCGGTGGTCAAGCCGGGAGCGCCGACGGACGGGCGCCTGGAAGTGAACGCCAACCGGCAGGTCGACAGCTTCACCGTCCCGAACGGCAAGGTGCTGTCACTCACCGACCTTGTCCTCGAGAACCCGCGCGGCGACTCCGGGGAGCTAAGGGTGCAGCGGGGCAACGGCACGCTGCTGCTCCTACGCCTCGACAACTTCCGTGACCTCGACTACCACTTCGTCACGCCCGTGACCTTCTCCGGCGGCCAGGTGTTGACCCTGCGGGTGACCTGTGCGAACACGGCAACGCCGGCAGGCGGCGGCGTCGCCGGAGCGGCTGCTGCGCCCTGCACCGCTGCGCTCTACTTCAGCGGCCTGACCCGCGACGAATGACCCGGCGCAGCCGCCGTCGGAGGCTCGTCATCGCAGCCGTCATGGCACTCGCCTGGATCGCCCCGATGCCGTCCGCTTGGGCCGCTCCGGAGATCACCCTGGAGCCGTCCTGCAAAAGCCCGGGCGAAGGCGGCCCGGTCCGGGTGACCGGGTCCGGGTTCACCCGAGGGGCCCGGCTCATAATCACGGGCATCACAGGTGGAAGTGAGCCCGTCCAGGCCGACGTCAACGGGAACTTCGTCATCACCCTCCCGTGGACCCCCCGGTCGGCCGGGACGTACAGCGTGGCCGCATCCTCGGCAGCCACACTGCTGGGTCAGGCCCCCACTCGCGTCGAGACGACCCTCGGTGTCCGCGCCTGCACGACGCCGTCGGACTCGACGAGCTCGACGAGCTCGTCGAGCAGCTCCTCGACATCGTCGTCGACCTCTACCACCACGTCGACGAGTTTGCCGGCGGGCGCAGTGACGCTGAAGTGCATCCCTCCGATCGGGCCGCCCGGGTTCGTCACCTTGGCCGTCGGCACCGGCTTCCCCCCGAACGCGCCGGTCGAGCTCACGTGGCAGCCGGGGATTGCGGGGGCGCAGACGGTGTCCGATGCGGACGGGAACCTGTCAGTGCAGGTACTGGTGATGCACCGCGACATGGTCGGGCCGCGAAACCTCGTGGCCCGAGCGGGCACGGCGGCAAACTCGGCGACCGCGTCCGCCCCGTTCCTCGTCGTGCAGGCCACCCTCGGGCCGCCGGAAGTGACCGGCCTACAGCCTCAGCTCGTGTTCCGCCGGTGAATCGTTTCCGTCAGATGAGCCCGTGCCGCAGCGCGTACGCAACCGCATGCGAGCGGTTCCGGAGCTGCAGTCGGGTGGTGACGTCGTGGATCACGTTCTTGACCGTTCGCTCGGAGTAGAGGAGCTTGCGGGCCACATCGGCGGTGTCGCAGCCTTCCGCCAGCAGTCGGAGGACGGCGATCTCCCGCTCGGACAGACCACTCAGGCCCAGCCCGCGCGGCGCCAGCACCTGGCGCCCGAGCTCGCCGACCTGGGTCATGAGCCGCCCGAGCAAATCGGGGGCCAGGGTGCCCTGGCCGGCGGCGGCCGCGATGATGGCCGCTACGAGTTTCTCGGGCGTGGCTTCCGCCCGTCGGAGCAGGCCGGCCACCCCCGCCTCGACGGCGCGTAGCAGACCGGCGTCGTCGAGGTGGGTGACCACGGCGAGGACCTGCGGGCAGCCGTTGCGCTGCACCGCTCGAAGCGTCCGGACGGTCGCCTCGTCGACCTCCTCGGCCACGACAACAGCCACGGCGGCCCGATCGATGTCATCTGCGTCGACCACCCAGACTTCGGGCCGTGGACGCAGCTGACTGGAAAGGCCGACTTGCGATATGGAGTCGTCGGCATAGACGAACACGGGAATTCTGTCGGTCATCGGGCGCTCCCCCTCAAAGTGACAGAACGACGCCTGTGCGGTCCCGTCCACCGATCGGGCGGCGTACCGTCGAGCGCTCCCATTCATTCTGCCTGCCAGTACCAGTAGCCGACCACTCAGTGGGCCACATGTCAAGGGGTGCTACCTCCCTTTCGCCGGAAATGATGCAGGAGTCATGACGAACGCATCGAACATTTGCAAGGTTCGGCGCGCTCCGATTCACGTGCGTGGATGCGATCGGAGGGCGGTCAGAACAGAAGTCGAAGCAGGAGCGCCACCGGCGCAGCCACCGCCAGGGCGGTGACGGCGAAGAGCGCGCGTCTCGACCAGAACGTCGCCGCGATGGCGCACTGGATCGGTACGAGCGTGCTCCCGTAGCGGGGCTCGATGATCGTGTAGCTGCTGCGCACCACGAAGTTCACCGCCACCAGCAGGAGTGGGCCGCCGACCAGCACGACGCCCGTCGCCAGGGCGAGGGAATACCGGCGCTCCCTGGGCGAGGAGGCGACAAGTGCCATGAGCAACGAGCCCACCAGCACGTAGGAGGTGAGGACGGCCAGCGGGTACAAGGACGACGGCTCGCGATCCCATGGAGTGATGAAGCGGGCGATGTTCTCCAACAGCTGCGACGGCCGCAGCCCGCGTACGCGCTCATCCTGCTCCATCCGGGTGACACCGGGCCTGGCGAGCAGGGCCCGCACGACCAGCCACGTGGCGGACGCGAGGGCAGCACCACCGACGAGCGAGCCCGCAGCTGCCAGATATTGGCGAGGCGTGGGCCTCTCGCCGCCGTCGCTGTGGCCGGTCACGGCACGGGCTCCCAGGTACAAGCAACCGGTGAGCACGATGACGAGGTTGGGAGCCTTTATCGCCATGGCCAGGGCACCGACCGCCACCAGTGCGATGCGGCCGGTCCCTGCACGCTCCCAGCGCAGCACGGCGAGCATCACCAACGACCCGACCAGGATGTTGGCGGCGTCGGGAGTGAGGTAGTGCCACTGCTGCAGGAGCATCGGGCCGGCAGCGACGAGCGCCAGCCCGCAGGCCGCGGCCCACCTGCTCGCCCCCAGGAAACGCAGGAGGCACCACAGGACGAGAAGCCCGGCGGCCATCCAGACTGAGCCGATCAGGCGCCCGGCGTCGATCAGGTCATCGGCGAGGCCCACCGCCACCAGGCTCCGAGCGCCCAAATAGGTGACGAGGAAGTACGTCGGCGGGTGGATGTCGGCGCTGTTGACGCCGGCATTTGGGAACACCTCAGGAAGGAAAAATGGTGCATCGCAGGGAGGCCGGTCGTTCCAGATCGACGGCGCATAGCCGCGGCAAGCCAGCTGCCGCATGCTGACCTGCTCGCTGATGTCACCGTGGCGGACGATCCATTGCCCTCTGTCGACCTTGTAGAGGTAATCGGCATAGGCAAACTCATCGAGCACAAAAAGTGGCCGGTTGCGGTCGACAGAGAGAGCCACGACCGGCGTGCAAATCACGAGGAGGATGACGAACAGGCCTACCAGTCGAAGCCCTACCAACGGTCGAGCAGGGTCCCGCCGGGGTTCCTGGGACAGTGCGGGGTCGGGTTCGGCGCGGTCGCTACTTCCCCCCATCGACCGGGGAGGCTACCGGTGCGGCCCTCCCGCAGGACGCCCGTCGGTCGTGGACTCCCGTGCCAGGAGGTTCAGGGGGACCCACGCCAATGGTTAGCTCGGCGTCACGTCCCGGGTGGAGGTGGCCCCCCTGGCCGAGCGGATCCCGCTGACATGACCCGCTCGCGCTCGAGCCAGGTCGCCGTCTCCCGGTAGCGGACGCCCGGGATGAGGTGGACCCCGTCGAATGCGCCGCTCTCGGCGATGGCAGATGCGAGGCCGCATGCAAGCTCGACGCCGGCCTCCCGGTCGTCCTCCACTGCGTCGAGCCACGCGTCGGGCACGACGATCTCGGGGATGGCGGCCACAAGCTTTCGGGCCATCGACGCGCTCGGCAGCACCATGACGCCGGCGTAGACGTCGCCGTCGAAGCTGATGGTGTTGCGCCAGGCGAGCAGCGCGTCGAGATCGAAGGACACCTGGACGCACAGGAAGTCGGCCTCCCGCTTCCACTCGGGAAGGGATCGGAGCCTGGTGGTGGCGCCGGCGCGGAACGGCGCTCCGTGCTCGTCGCTGAACCGCCGGAGGTGGTCGATCATCGACCGCACCGTCAGCTGTCCGGTCCGTGAGCCGGATGCCGGGTCGTCGCCGTAGACGAACAGGAACTCGTCGACGCCGTAGGCGGCGCTGGTCAGGAGGTCGCGCTGGAAGCCCAAGGCGTTGCGGTCCCGCGCATTCAGACAGGCGATGGCCCGGCCACCCATCCGGTCGACCTCGTGGGCCACGGCCACGCTCGACACCGTCGCCCGCCCGACGTGGTTGTCGGGGATCAGATAGGCGGTGGCGACCTTGCTCAGCACGCCGATCTGGTGGCGCACGTGCATGAGATCGGGCCGGGTGGGCGGCTCGATCTCGCAGATCCACTCGAAGCCGTCCACACAACGTCGGGCGCCCATCGGGTCACGCTACCGTCGGCGGCGATGAAGACGATCGCCGTTTTGCTTTTCGAAGAGGTGGAGGAGCTGGACGCCGTGGGGCCCTACGAGGTGCTTGCGGCCTGGACGCGCATGCGGCCTGACGACGGGTGGCGGGTCATCACCGCCGGCGTGGCCGGCGCCGGCTCGATCCGGGGCGCCAAGGGGTTGGTGATGACGCCGGACGTGGCCCTCGCCGGCGCCGGTCCGATCGACCTCCTCGTCTACCCAGGCGGTCAGGGCACCCGCCGGCTCATGGACGACGCCCCCCACCTCGAGTGGCTCCGGGCCCAGGCCGCCGGCGACCTGCTCACCACCAGCGTGTGCACCGGCGCCCTGGTGCTGGCCTCCGCCGGGCTCCTGCGGAACCGTCCGGCCACGACCCACTGGGCGTCGCTGGAGACACTGTCGGCGATCGATCCCACCATCGACGTGCGGCCCGACGACCGCTACGTGGACTCCGGCGACATCATCACCGCGTCGGGCGTCTCAGCGGGCATCGACATGGCCCTGCACCTCGTGGTCCGCCTGGCCGGCGAGGAGCGGGCCCGTGAGGTCCGCCGCTACATCCAGTACGACCCCCAGCCGCCCGTTTAGGGGAGGCGGCCGGCGCGATCGAGGGCCCGCAAGGGCGGAACTGCGTCGATGACCCGGCTGAACGAAATCAGCTCGCCGGCGACGTTCAGGGCCACCACGCCAACAAGGACGACGTTGCGCGCCCCGGTCCCGCAGGCTGCGACCACTGCGAGGCCGAGGACGGCGCCGAGCACGTTGGACCCGGCGTCGCCCAGCATGAGCCGCTCGTGGAGGTCGTCGAGCAGCAGGCCGAGGGCGGCGCCGACGACGACGGCGGCGCCGCTCAGCGCCTCCGGGCGGCGGGCGGCGAACGCGAGGACCACGAAGGCCACGACACCGCCCTTCACCGTGCGCCCCGGCGCCCGGTCGAGCAGGTTGGCCAGGTTGGCGCACAGGGCCACCAGGGCGGCGTCGGCCAGGAGGCGCCCGGGCGACTCGCCCACCACCGGCGCGACCACGAGCAGGGCCAGCATCCCGCCGCCGACGAGCTTGAGCGCACCGGTGGTCACCCGCCCCTTTGCCAGCGCTCCCAGGTGGCCTCGGAAACCCCGCTCGCTCCCCCCGTCGACCGCCGGCACGCCGCCGCCCCCACCGGCCAGGTCGTCGATGAGCCCAAGGAGACCAAATCCAAGGGCGGCAATGAGCACGAGGGCGCGCACCGAGCCCATGCCGGCCCCGTCGCCCACACCGAACGACCCGGCCACCGCCCGGCCGCCCTCCACGAGAACGACGGCCAGCGGGATCACGATGCCGACCGCGGTGGGCAGCGAGCGGCCGCGATAGTTCTGCCGGGACAGGGCGGGCAGGGCGAACACCGGCCGAGCTGCGAGCCACGTCAGCCGGGCGCCGAGGTAGCCGACGACCACGGCGGCCAGGACCGACGTCACCGGATCACCGCCCGCGCCGGCTCCCCGGCGGGCTCGAGCAGCGCGGGCCGGCCCCTGGGGCCCAGCAGGGCGGTCAGGGCCAGGAACGGTCCGACGCAGACCATCACCATGGCGACGACGATCACGCCCGAGTCGTTGACGGCGACACCGATGAGCCCGGCGGCCAGGGCAGCCAGCACGCCGATCCGGGCGGGTGACCCGGGCGGCAACACCGTGCGGGCCCGCGGGCTGCGCAGGAGGACCACGAGCACAGCGACGGCGATCACCGGCGTGACCGCCGTCCAGAACGACTGGCCCACCACGTCAACGGTGACCTCGGCCCGCCGGGCGAGGGTGGCGAACAGGCTGCCGTCGCCGGAGCGGAGCGTCTCCGACGCCAGCCGGCCCAGATGGGTGCGGGCCTCCGGAGGGCGCGCCAGGTCGATCGTCGTGAGGGCGGCCACGACGGCCGCGGTGCCGAGCCCGGTGAGGGCCAGTCGTCGCCCGGTGAGGCGGAGACCGGTGAGGGCCAGCATGGCCAGGGCGCCGACGGGCAGGAGGGTGACCACGCCACCCACGTCGGCCCCGAGGAAGGGGGCGCCGTCGACGACCACCACCAGGATCAGGAGGGCGCCCACCGTCACCAGCGCCTCGCGGCGCCGCGGCGCGTGCATGACGTGGAGGGCGGCGACGAGCAGAGCCGCTCCGGCCAGCACCCCGAAGGCGGTGTTGCCGATCCCGAACCAGCGGGCCGCGGTCTGGGGCGCGTAGCCAAGGATTCCCGCCAGCTGCAGGCGGGCGCCGGTGGCGATGTCGGCGACCAGCAGGGCGACCGTCGCCCCCAGGATCCAGGCCAAGGGCGACAGTGGCCGTCTCCGGGCCCGCAATGCAAGCGCCACGATGGCCAGGTCGAGGGCCACGAGCACGGCCAGGCCGGCGTCGCCCATGCCCGGCACGAACGGCAGGGCGCGCAGCAGGAGGGCGGCCGGTGCGAAGGCGGCCACGGCCAGGGCGGCGAGGCGCAGCCAGCGCCGGCGGGCCCACGGCGCTCGACCGGCGATCGCCGCCCCGGTCAGAAACCACAACCCCACCTGGGCGACGATGAAGGCGGTCGTGACCGGCAGCCAGACCCCCTCGCGCCAGGCCCCGTCGCGGTCGAGGTCGGCCAGCCGGGCGATGTCCACGGCGCCGGGGTGGTACCGCAGTGGCCGGCCGGTCAGGGCATCGGGCACGGGGACGTCGAGCGCGGCCAGCACCGTGGGTGCGATATCGGTGAGGGTGACGAGGCCCAGGCGGCGGGTCGACGGCGAGTGGAGGTAGCCGGGCACCACGCCGGCACCGGACGCCACCACCGGTGTGAGCCGCCATTCGTCGTCCGGCGGCGTCACCGACACGACGAGGAGGAGGGTTCCGGACGGCAGGCCGGCGGACAGCCGGGCGAGCAGCTGGTCGGCACCCGCCAGCGCCGCAGCGCGCGAGCGGGCGACGTAGGCGCCGGCGCCACCGATCGAGTCGACTGCGTCCACCCGTTCGAGGTCCCCCGGGTCGACGAGCACGACGTCGGCGCCGGCGAGGGCGGCGAACGTGCTGGCCGCCATGCGCTCGGCGTCCGCCCGGCGGGCGAACGGGGCGGGCTTGTCCTCGACGACCAGGTCGGCAGCTTCCACCGTGCCACCGTCGACGATCCCGCGGCTGTCCATCAGAGCGACGGCCGCCGGCCTGGCCAGGTTGGGATGTCCGGGGATCTCCAGCTCGCTCAGGTTGGCGGCGAGGTCGGCGGTGCCGACGACGGCCGTGCGCCGGCCGGCGGCGTGGAGGGCGTCGCCCAAGGTCCCGGGGCGGGTGGGCAGGTGGCGGCCGGCATCGGCCCGCACCTCGGCGGCGGCGGGGACGACGATGCGGCCGTCGCGCTCCACGGCCTCGTCGGCCGCCGGCCCGGCGTGGACCCGGCTGCCGGCGCCAAGGGTGGCGTAGCCCTCGGCGACCGTCGGCAGATCGGAGCGGGTCCGCACGTTCATGGCCCCCACTGCGCCGGCGGCGGCCAGGCGGTCGAGGGTAGGCATGGCCCCGGTGCCCACGTCGTCCCACCGCAGGCCGGGGAGCCCGACGATCAGGACCTTCTCGGCCTGCGCCGACGGGGCCACGCTCGTGGGCGCTGAACGGTTGCCGGACCAGGACGCGGCGGCGATCGTGACCAGCAGCACGGCAACGATGACGCCCATCCGCGCCCGGGACGACGTCAGGCGGGGCCAGAGGGCCCGGATCACGTCGCTGCCCTGACGGGCCCGGTGGGCGAAGCCGGCCACGCTGCGGCCGGTGTGGCGGTGGTCCATCTCGACGGGGAGCTCGACGACCCGGGCGCCAGCCCGGATGGCATCGACAGTCAGGCCGACCTCCAGCCCGAACCGGGGCGCCAGTTCCAGCGACCGCAACAGCCCGCCGCGCACGGCCCGCTGGCCTGAGAGGGGCGCAGTGGTGGCGAACCCGCCGGTGCCGATCCGGATGCCGGTGGCGGCCAGGCGGCGCACCAGGCCGAACCCGCCCCGACCACCCGCTGATGGGAGCACGCCGACGGTCATGTCGGCTTCGCCGGCGAGGACGGGGCCAAGGAGGGAGGCGGCCCCGGCCGCCGTGGCGCCGGTGTCGGCGTCGACGAGCAGGTAGACGTCGGTCTCGGGCGTGGCCTCCACCGCAGCCGCCACCGCACCGCCCTTCCCTCGGTTCTCGGGCAGGCGCAGGACCCAGGCGCCGGCGGCCCGCGCCTCCTCGGCGGTGGCGTCGCTCGAGCCGTCGTCGACGACGAGCACCTCGGTCACCTCGGCCACGGCAGCCAGCGCGGTCACCGTGGCCCCGATCGACTCGGCGGCGTCTTTGGCCGGCACCACGGCCACCACCCGCGAGCTCATCGGCTTTCCCGGTCGCTGCGCTCGCCGGCGCTCATGCCGGCTCCGGCACGATCGACCTCGTGAGCTCCGGGGCCCGCAGGGCCCACTCGACCAGGACGTAGGCGCCCACGCCGGCCGCGCCGCCGAGTCCCACGGCCAGCGCGGCCCCGAGCCGGCCCCCGGCGGGCACCAGCCCGGCCACGAACCAGGCCGCCAAGCCGGCCACCGCAGCGCCGGCGACGCTGCGGGCGACGGTGGCGCCCACGGGCCACGCCACGCCCACCGTCCGCCGCACGCTGAGCCCGAGCGCCACCGCCCCCGCGAGCATGGCGACGGAGTGGCCCACGCCGATGGCCACCATCCGTCCGGAGGCCGAGGCCGTGGCGGCCAGCACGGCCATGAGCACCGACCCGCCCACGGCCACCCCGACGTTGACGAGGGCGGGCGTGCGGGTGTCGCCGGCGGCGTACGACGCCCGGGTCAGCAGGTGGAGGCCGGCATAGCCGCCGAGGCCGAGGGCGTAGGCGGCCAGTGCTCCGGCGACCAGGCGGCTGCCGGCGTCGTCCAGCGCTCCCAGTTGGATCAGCCGCAGGCCCGGCCCGGCCAGTGCGACGAGAAGAGCGGCCGCTGGTAGGACCAGGAAGGCGATGCTGCGGGCGCCCCGGCCGAGCGCCTCGGCGAAGCCGGCCCACCGGCCGGCCTGGGCGTCGGCTGCCAGGCCCGGGTAGACCGTGGTGAGCACCGGGTGGGCCAGGAGGGCGAACGGGAGCAGGAACGTGGTGAAGGCGATGTGATAGGCGACCACGCCGCCTTCGACCCGGTTGGCGAGCACGAGGGTGACAGCCACCAGCAGCTGGCTCATGGTCAGGTACACGACCCCCCAGGCGCCGGCCCGGCCCACGGCCCGCAGCGCAGGGTGCGACGGGTCCCAGCGCGGGCGCAGCCGGATGCCGGCCCGGCGCAGAGCGACGACGGGCACGGCCGCCATGGCCACCACGCCGGCGGTCGTCCCCAGAGCAAGGACCAGCCGGTGGGACAGGGCCAGGTCGAGACCGCCGCGACCGCCGGTGAGCACCCGGAACGCAACCATGGTGGCGATCACAATCAGGTTGTTGGCCACCGGCGCAAACGCGGCCGCCGCAAACCGCCGGGAGCCGTGGAGGACCGCCGTGGCCACCGAGCTGATGGCATAGAAGAGCACCTGGGGGACGAACACCAGCAGGAGGAACCCGCCAAGCCTCACCTCGGCGTCGCGGACGGCGTCGTCGGCGACGGCGACGGTGAGCGCCCTCATGATCCAGGGCCGGGCCAGGAGCCCGACCACCGTCACCGCCCCCAGCACGGCCAGGGCCAGGCCCAGAACCGCGCCGGCCAGGTGCTCCGCATCCTCCCGACGATCGGCGTCGAGCAGGGCCACGAACGGCGGCACCAGCACCGAGGACAGGATGCCGGCGGCCAGCAGCTCGAACAGCAGGTTGGAGACCAGGTTGGCCGTCTGGTACGTGTTGCCCAGGTACGTCGTGCCGAGCGCCCCGCCCACAGCGACGACCCGTAGCAGCCCCGTCACCCGGGCGGCGACGTTGCCCACCGTGACCTGGCCGCGTGCGCTGCGGAGGGCCGATCCCCTCACGGGGTCTGGGCGGGGAGGATGCGTTGGGCGCCGGGGCCCACGCCGTAGTGCCCGTAGCGGGGCACGCCCAGATCCTCCAGGGCCAGCACGGCGGCCGTCTGGCCCATAGGCGACTCGAGGTTGTCGACGGTGGAGAGGCGGCTGGACGCCACCTCTCCCCGCAGCAGCCCAACGAACACCGCCCGGCCGCCCTCGCTGTCGACACCGGCCTCGGCGGCCACCACCCGCCCCGAGGCCTGTGCGTAGGCCTGCACGAGGGGGACGGCCACCACGTCGTCGCCGACGTCGGCGCCCGCCCCCGACACCACGAGGAACCTGGTGTTGGCCAGCGGGAGCGCGCTCAGGCTCGCGGGGAGCGACATTGTGGTGGATGTGCCCGGCTGGGGGCCCTCGAAGGTGAGGAATCCGGCGTTCTGGAGCGCAACGAGCGGGCTGGTCTCGCCGCCGGAGGAATCCCGGCCCGCAGCCACCTTGGCCAGCGCCAGGCGGCGCACCACGTCGGGCCGGTCCACGGGCAGGTCGAGGGCGGTGGCGAGCGCCCGCACGTCGCCGTCGTTGCCGAGGCGCATCTTGGAGGTGAACCAGATCGTGCCCTCCATGTTGGCCTGGGCGGTGACCAGGGCCTGGCGCAGCTCGTCGACCGGGCGCCGGTCGACCCCGGCGATGGCGACGACCATGACCGGGATGTTGCGCAGGCGGCCGCGCAGGAGCTGGTCACGGGTGGTGACGGCGAAATCCTGCCCCTGGTCGACCTGGATCTTGAGCTTGCCGTTCTCCTCGCGGATGGCCCCGACCGAGCGCTGCACGTCGTCCAGCCTGTTGCTGAGGGCGTCCACGGTGACGCGGTCGATCACGGTGGTGCCCATGACGATGCCGAGGCCCAGGGCCAGGAACACCGCCACCAGCGAGACGATGTGATACCGGAGGTTGATCATCCGCCGATCGCCGTCCAGGTCTCGGTCAGGGTGAACCAGACGGCCCTGACGAACACGTGCAGGGGTTGTGCGACGGCCACCATCACGATCATGGCGAACAGGGCGGCGACCACGAGCAGGACCATGTCGCTCGTGCGCACCCGGCTCTGGTAGAGCCGGCTGACGCCCTTGGCGTCGACCAGAATGGGCCCGACCTTCAGGCGGACGAGGAAGGTCGACGCCATGCCGGCCCGCCCCTTGTCGAAGAACTCGATCATGGAGGCGTGGGTGCCGACGGCGACGATGAGCTCGGCCCGCTTCTCATAGGCCAGGAGCATGGCGACGTCCTCACTCGTGCCCGCGGCCTCGAAGGTGCTGTGCTTCAGGCCCAGACCTTCCAGCCGGGCCGCGCCCGGGGCCGAGCCGCCCGGGTAGGCGTGGACGATCAGCTGGGCGCCGGTGTGCAGGCCGTTCTCCGACACGGAGTCGAAGTCGCCGATGACCATGTCGGGCGTGTGGCCGCCGTCGAGCAGGACGTCGGCGCCCCCGTCGACCGCGATCATCACCGGCCGCATCTCCTTGATGTACGCCCGCAGGGCGGCGAGGTCGGCGCGGGCCTCGGTGCCGCCCCGCACGACGATCAGGACGTGGCGACCGGCCAGGTCCACGTCGAGGTCGGGCAGCGCCGGCGAGTCGGTGAGAAGGTGGCGCTCGCGGCGCAGGTATTCGAGGGTGTTCTCGGCGAAGCGCTCCAGCTCGTCGCCGACGGACTGTCGGGCCGTCTCCAGCTCGGCCTCGAGCGACTCGAGGGTGTGGCGGATCCCGGTGGCCACGACCGTGCCGTCCCGGCGCACCTCCGTGCCGTCGACCTCGAGCAGCTGGCCCTCACGCACTGCGGTGAGCACCTTCATGCCCACGTCGTCGACGACGGGAATGCCCGCGGCGGCCAGCAGGAGCGGGCCCAGGTTCGGGTACCGGCCCGAGCTCGACCGGGCCGCGTTCACAACCGCGCCGGCCTTGGCCAGGATCAGCCCCTCGGCCGCCACCCGGTCGAGGTCCTCGTGGTCGATGACGGCAATCTCGCCGGGCTGGAGGCGGGGGATCAGGTTCTTCGTCCGGCGGTCGACCCGGGCCCGCCCGATCACCACGCCCTCGGCCGGCACGACCCGCAGCGATGGCCGGCCGAACCGCTGGCGGAGGCCTTCGCGCCCCATCAGCGGCCCCGCCGCCGGGCGGCAGCGGTTTCGAGGAGCTCCTCGGCGTGGTCCCGGGCGGTATCGGACCCCGGCTGGCCGGAGAGCATCCTCGACAGCTCGACCACCCGCTCCCCGCCACTCACCTGGTGGGCGGTGGCGACCGTCTGGCCGCTGTCGCCCATCACCAGGTCGTCCTTGGCCACCACGACCTGGTGGTCGGCGAAGGCCGCCACCTGGGGCAGGTGGGTGACGACCAGGACCTGGTGGTCCCCGGCCAGGTCGGCCAGGGCCCGGCCCACGGCGACGGCCGCCTCGCCGCCGACGCCGGCGTCGACCTCGTCGAACACCAGGGTGGGCGGGGCGTCGGTGAGGACCAGCCGGGCGGCGAGCATGGCCCGGGCCAGCTCACCGCCGGAGGCGACCTTGGCCAGCGGGAGCGGGGTCGAGCCCCGGTTGGCGGCCAGCAGGAGCTCGACGTCGTCGGCCGGGCCGGGCCCGTCGACCGCCACCTCGAGGCGCGCCCCGGGCATGGCCAGCTTCCGCAGGTTCTCCTCGACCCGGGCCGCCAGTTCGGGCCCGGCCTTGCGCCTGGCGCGAGCCACTGCCGCGGCCGCCCGGTCGACGGCCTCCACCGCTCCCTGCCGTTCGCGTTCCAGCGCTTCCACCCTCACGCCGTGGGACTCCAGTTCGGCCAACCGGGAGCGGGCCTCGGACTCGAACGCCAGCACCTCGGACAGGTCATCACCGTACTTGCGGCACAGGTCGCGTAGGAGCCGGCGCCGGGCGCGGACCTCGTCGAGCCGCTCGGGGCCCTCGACGATGGCGTCGGCCGCCATCCGGAGATCGGACGCGGCCTCGGCCAGCTCGGCCTGCAGGGTCCGCAGCCGGGCCTCGACGTCGGTGAAGGGCCGCCGCCCGGCCACCGCCTCCACCGCCTCCCCCACCGAGTCCAGCGCCCCGCCGTCCCCGGAGACGCCGTCATAGGCGGCGGCTGCTGCGTCCCGGTGGGCGGCGGCGTCGGCCAGGGAGTCCTCCTCGGCCTCGAGCGCCCGGTCCTCGTCGGGGTCGTCGAGGCGGGCGGTGTCGAGCTCGGCGAGCTGGAAGCGCAGGAGGTCGAGCTCACGGGCCCGGGCCCGGGCGTCGCCCCCCAGTGCGCCAAGGGCGTCGTCGACGGCCTTGACCTTCTCGCGAGCCTTGACCAGGGGGCCCAGATCGATGTTGGCGAAGCGGTCGAGGGCGGCCCGCTGGGTCCGGGGCGAGAGCAGGGACTGGTGGGCGTGCTGGCCGTGGAGGTCGACCAGGTCGCGACCAAGTTCGGCCAGCTCGGTGGCGGTGGCCAGCCGCCCGTCGATGTAGGCGCGCGACCGGCCCGTGCGGGGCACGGCCCGGGCCAGCACCGTCTCCTCGGCGCCGGCCGGCCCCGGCACGAACCGGCCCTCGACCCGGGCCTCCTTGGCACCGGGGCGGACCAGCACTCCGTCCGCCCGCCCGCCCACGAGCAGCTCGATGGCCTCGACCACCAGGGTCTTGCCGGCGCCGGTCTCGCCGGTGAGCGCGGTCATGCCCCCGTCGAGAACGAGCTGGAGATCGGCGATGACGCCCAGGTCGCGCACGTGCAGTTCGACCAGCATTTAACGGTCCGCCACGCCGAACTTGGCCTTGAGGATCCCGTAGAAGTCGCGGGTGCCGAAGGCCACGAAGCGGGCGCTGCCCGGCGCCTCGGTGCAGAGGATGGCGTCGCCCCGTTCAAGCACGGTGGTCTCCCGGCCATCGAGCACGAGGGTGGCCGGGCGGTCGGCGACCTCGATGCGCACGGTATCGGACGCGTCGACCACCAGGCTGCGGTCGAAGGACATGTGGGCCGACACGGGCGTCATGAGCAGGGCCCGGACATTGGGCGACACGATCGGGCCGCCGGCCGAGAACGCATAGGCGGTGGACCCGGTGGGGGTGGCCACGATGAGCCCGTCGGCCGCGTAGGTGGTCCAGAAACGGCCCTCGACCTGAACGGCCACGTGGACGGTGTGCCCCGCCGCCGGGCGTTCGATCACCGCCTCGTTGAGGGCCCACAGGTCGCCGCCGAGGGCGGGCATGGCCGGCTGCTGGCCGGCCCGCTGGATGACCACCGAGAGCATCATGCGCTCCTCGATGGCGTAGTCGCCCGTCGTCACCCGCTCCAGGGCCTCGGTGAGGCCTTCGGGCTCGAGGTCGGCCAGGTAGCCGAGCCGGCCGAGGTTGACGCCAAGGAGCGGGACGCCCTTGCGGCTGACCAGGTTCACCGCCCGCAGGATGGTGCCGTCGCCACCCAAGGTAACGGCAAGATCGAGGCCGTCGGCCAGCTCCTCGGGCGGGCACCCGAACTCAGCCAGGCCCACCGTCTCGGCGTCGGACTTGGGCAGGCGGACCTCGTGGTGACGGTCGCGCAGCCACTTGGCGGCCTCCCGGGCCAGCTCGGCCGCCTCGGGCCGCTGCTCGTGAACGATCAGGCCGACGGCGGCCATGTCAAGCCTTCGCATCACGTGAGACAGCCTGATCGACGACGCCGGCCACTAGGGCAGCGACGTCGGCGGGTGCGCCGGCGCCGCCCGGGACCAGGTGGGCGAGGAACTCCACGTTGCCCTCGGCCCCGTGCAGCGGGGAGACCATGAGCCCCATGATGGCCGCACCCCGGCCGGCGTAGGCGTCCACGACCCCCGTGAGGGCCCGGGCCCAGACCTCGGCGTCCCGGATCACGCCCCGCTCGCGATCGGCCTCGGCCTTGCCGGCCTCGAACTGCGGCTTGACCAGCAGGACCATGTCGGCGCCCGGGGCGGCCAGCCCGAGCAGGGCGTCGGCGACGGTGCGCAGGGAAATGAATGCCAGGTCGGCGACGACAACGTCGAACCCGGTGGCCGTGTCGAGGTCGACGAGGGCGAGATGGCGGACATTGGTCCGCTCTCGAACCGTGACGCGGGGGTCGGCGCGCAGGCGGACGTCGAGCTGGCCCCGGCCGACATCGACCGCCACCACGTGGGCTGCGCCCCGCTGGAGCAGGCAGTCGGTGAAGCCGCCGGTGGAGGCGCCGGCGTCGAGCGCCAGCCGGCCGGCGACGTCGACCGCGAACCCGTCAAGGGCGGCGTCGAGCTTCTCGCCGCCCCGGCTGACGAACCGCGGGCCGGGTCCCTGCAACGCGACGGGGTCGCCGGCGTCGACCAGACGGGCGGCCTTGGTGGCCGGCACGCCACGGACGAGAACCCGCCCCGCGGAGATCTCGGCCTGTGCCCGATCCCGGCTGGACACCAGTCCCCGGCGCACCAGCTCCGTGTCGAGCCGCCGGCGCAGGAGGTCAGCCTTTCGAAGGATCGGCTCCGCCGGCGGGCGGGGCGGCACCGGCGCCCGTGGGCACCGAAGCCGACCGGCTGATGCCGGCGGACTTCGTGGTCGCATCGGCCTCGGACGTGGCCTTGGCCTTCCGTGGGCGAGGGCTCGGCTTGGCCGCCGCTTCGAGCTCGTCGATCCGGGCCTCCAGCGAAACCACGTCGTCCTTGGTGGCCAGGCCCAGGGCGGTGACCTGCTGGCGGATCTCACGGCGCACCAACTCGGCAAGCTCCTCGCTGCCGGTGCGGCCCCGCTCCACCAGCCAGTCGGCGGCCTTGCCGGCCTGGCCCTTCGCCACCTCGCCCGAGGCCACCAGGTCCTTGACGATGGTCTCGGCCCGCTCCCGCGTCATGCCCAGGACCGACGCGCCGACCTCCAGATAGCGCTTGAACAGGTCGTCACCAGGCACGGAAGGAGACTACCTAAGCTTCCGCCGGTGATCCCCCTCAAGGACTACAACCCGACGCGGCGGTTCCCGGTGATCACTCTGGTCCTGATAGCCATCAACGTCGGGGTGTACTTCTTCGTCCAGCGCCCCTTCGACGAGGGGACCAGCCAGGCCCGCTTCTCCTACGAGGTGGCGGCCATCCCGTGCGAAGTGGTCAAGGGCCGGCCCCTCACCGAGGACGAGGTCGTCCAGACGTTGCAGTTCCAGAACGACACGGCCTGTGAGACGACCACCCCGGACGACGAGGCCGTGTTCCCGGACAAATCGGTCTGGCTGGCCCTGATCTACTCGATGTTCCTGCACGGAGGGCTGCTCCACCTGGGCGGCAACATGCTGTTCCTGTGGATCTTCGGGAACAACATCGAGGACCGCATGGGCATCCCCGCCTATCTGGGGTTCTACCTGTTCGCCGGCCTCGTGGCGTCGGCCGCCCACATCCTGGTGCAGCCCGCCAGCACCGTTCCGGTCGTCGGCGCGTCGGGGGCCGTCGCCGGTGTCATGGGCGCCTATCTGGTGCTGTTCCCCAATGTGAAGATCCGCTCGTTGATCATCCTGGTGATCATCGTGCTGTTCCGCGACATTCCGGCCAAATGGCTGCTGGGCGCCTGGTTCGTGCTGCAGTTCTTCACCAGCCCCGACGCAGGGGTGGCATGGGTGGCCCACGTCGGTGGATTCGCCTTCGGCGCCCTGGTGGCGCTGCTTCTCCGGGAACGGTTGCGCCCGTCCCGGGCGCCCACCCTGGAGCCGGCGCCGGATCCGACCTGGTGACGCCGCTCTGCTAGGCAAGGGCACGTGCCCCGTTTCGAACCCTTCGCCGGCGTCCGCTACGACCTCGACCGTGTGGAGCTCGACGACGTGGTGTCCCCCCCCTATGACGTGATCGGGCCCAAGGACCAGGCCGCCTACGAGGCCCGGAGCCCGTTCAACGTCGTCCACATCGACCTGGCCCGCGAGGAGAAAGGGAAAGACAGGTACGCGACCGCCGGCGGTCGGTTCGACGACTGGCTGGCCGAGGGCGTCCTCCGCACCGACTCCGAGCCGGGCTTTTACGCCTACCGGATGGGCTACCACGACCCCGACGGCCACAACCGCCAGATCGTCGGCGTCATCGGCGCCCTCGAGGTGCTCGCCCCCGGTGAGGGTGACGTGCTCCCCCACGAGGAGACCCAGCACAAGGTGCGGGACGACAGGCTGCGGTTGCTACGCGCCTGCCGGGCCGACCTGTCTCCGGTGTGGGGCCTCTCCATGGCCGAAGGGCTGACCGAGCTGGCCACCAGGGCGAGCGGGGCTCCAGTGGCCCGCTGCACCGACGAGGAGGGCGTCCACCACCGGCTGTGGCGGCTGACCCAGCCCGCGGTCGTCGACGCTGTCGCCGCCACGGTGGCCTCGGCCCCCGTGGTCATCGCCGACGGGCACCACCGGTACGCCACCGCCGTGGCCCACCGTGACGAGCTCCGGGCCGCCGGCGGCGCAGCGCGCGGTGACGAGGACCTGCTGCTGGCGCTGGTGTGCGAACTGTCCGACGGGCAGGCCAGCGTGCGACCCATCCACCGGGTGGTGGCCGGCCTGCCAAAGGACCTTGACCTCGTGGCCGCGCTGGAACCCTTCTTCGACCTCGTCAGCGTGGACGGGCCGATCTCGGCCTTGCCCGATCGCATGGTCTCCGAAGGCGGCCTGGGCCTGGTGCTCGGAGCGGATCGGGCGTGGCTGCTCGTGCCCCGGGACCCGGCTGCCGGGCCAGAGGGAGACCCGCCGCCGGACGCCGCCCTGCTCGACCAGGCCCTGGCCACACTTCCTTCCCACGTCCTCACCTTCGACCACTCGCTGGACTCGGTGATCGCGGCGGTGGACTCCGGCCAGGCCTCTGCTGCGGTCCTGCTGCGACCGGTGGACGTGCGCCAGATCGCCCGCACCGCCGTGGCCGGGCGCCGGATGCCCACCAAGACCACCTTCTTCCACCCCAAACCCCGCACGGGAATGGTGTTCCGCCGGCTCTCGACCTGACCGCTCGCCGGGCTCACGGCAGGGCCTCGGCCAGCAGGCTCTGGGCCCGCTGCAAGGCGGCGGCGGCCCGCTTGGCGTGGCGGGCGTTGACCACGGCCTCGGCCACCACCTCCGTGCGGCTCTGAGTGCCACCTCCGGCCCGGAAGAACCGCCGGCGCACCCGGCCGACCACCAGCATGCGCTCGTCGACGTCGTGGTCGCCGGCGCTGGCCGGAGCGTTGACCCACACGACGGGCACCGTCTCCGCCCGCTCACCGGGCCGGTCGACCGTCACTTCGTACGCCACCAACCGGTCGCCGGATGGCAGCTCTCTCGTCTCCGCCGGGCGGGCCAGCCGCCCGATCAGCACCACCACATTGGTCATGTCACATTCCCCTTCGTCCGCACCTGAGGCGAGGGGGAAGCGCCGACCTGCACTCTACAAGGGGCCTGCGACAGTCACCCCAGGCCGGCGAGGCGTTCGGCGGCGTCGGCCAGACCCGGCTCCACCGCCACCACCCGGCCGAAGAGCTCCCGAGCCTTCGGTGCGTCGCCCGCCCGTTCATAGAGGTCGGCCAGCGCGTACCAGAGCCGGGCGTGGTGAGCGGCGGCGCCCCGGGTGGGCTTGACCGGTCCCCGCTCAAGGAGGCGGATGGCGCCGTTGATGTCGCCCTGGTCGGCGAGGGCGCCGGCGGCCACGATCCGGCCCTCGGTGACCAGGGCGGCGCTGGGCGACGCCTCCCGCAGCTCGTCCCACAGCTCCTTCACGGTGCCGTAGCGCTTCAGGGCCCGGTAGCAGTCAGCCAGCACCGGGTGCTGCTCGACGGACCCCGCCAGGCTGCGGAACGCCTCCAGCTCCTTGGCCGCCGCCGCCCACTGCCCGGTGCCGTAGTACGCCAGCCCGGTGAGCTCCCGCACCGCAGGCACGTTCGGCGCATCCTTGCTGAGGGGGCGGAGGATACGGACGGCGTCGGCCAGGTGGTCCCGCTCGAAGGCATCGGCGGCCTGGCCCAGGCGCCGCTCGACCTTGGCCGCCACCGCAGGCTCGACCGCTGCGGCCACCTCCTGGGTGATCACCTTCGGCACCTTGCGACCCCGGGAGCGGGGTGGCGCCGCCGCCTTGGACGGGGCCGGCGGCTGCGGGCGCCTTCCGGCGGCCGGCTCCTGGGTCCACTGCTCGGGCTGCCACTCCGGCGGACGGCCCCGGTCTCGCTTCTCTGGTTCCGTGTCCTCCCGGTCGGGCGCAGGCCGCACGACCCGTGCGCCGCTGCGGGCGACCTTGCCCCACGTCGCCGGCATGGCCGGATCGGCAGATCGGCCGCCCCGTCGGGGCGGGGCCCCCTTGGCGCGCCCGGGACGGGCGTCTCGGTCCGGCGGCGACACTGCTGACCGCTCGCCCCGACGGGGAGCGTCGTCCCGGCCGCCGGCGGCGGGCTGGCCCCGCCGGGGCGGGCGTCCGGACGTGGTCCTATCGACGGGCTTCCGACCTGTGGCGCCACCGTCTCGCGCCCCTGCGCCTCTTGGACCCGCGTCCTGCGCCCGTCGTGGCCGGGGATTGGACGGTTGACGGGGAGGGGCCACGGATCGACAGTATCCGGAAAATGCAGAAGACCCCCACGACGGTGGGGGTCTTCTCGCAAAAAGAATCCGGCGGCGACCTACTCTCCCAGGGGGATGCCCCCCAAGTACCATCGGCGCTGGCAGGCTTAACTTCCGTGTTCGGAATGGGAACGGGTGTGACTCCGCCGCTAAGGCCACCG
>Ga0136633_1001098_pt1 | contig 20121 bp, 20 predicted proteins | sample AntDrymeUQ832206_2_FD_105494 | JGI IMG/M metagenome (GOLD analysis project Ga0136633, IMG submission 105494) | Polar desert sand microbial communities from Dry Valleys, Antarctica - metaG UQ83 (22.06) | ecosystem: Environmental > Terrestrial > Soil > Desert | place: Antarctica: Dry Valley...
GACCAGGACCATTGCGCCGTCTGCGGGGAGGGATCACCCAACCGAGACGGGGCCCGACACGGACCTTCTGTTCCCGAAGCGAATGCCGACGAGCGGGCGCCGCTCGGCGCAAGCTCGCCCAGGCGTGGGACGACGGCTCACGCGGCCGGCTGCCGGGGCCAACCGGCTATCGCCGCTCCGCCTCCTCCGACGAAGCGCCGATGGGAGACGGCATTCAAAAGCGGCGGTATTGCCAAGCGGGAGATCCTCGCCGCCCGGGACGGTCTCGCGAGCGCTCTCGACAGGTACGGCCGCAATCCAAGCCGAGAGAACCGCAGGGCCGTCCAACTCGCGCTGGCTCGCATGCGAAAGGCCTTGCAGCTTCGCCCTGGTCGTAGTGAGCGTCCCCAAGGTCGACGGAGTGTGCCCTCCATCGCCACGTTGCTCTCCTGGCGATGGCCTCCCCCCATCTCGCAGGGTCGCATCCTGTCCGTCGTCTTGGGCGCGTTCTCGGTCCCTGTTCACCGCGTGCTCGGCGTTCAGGAGGTGCGACAATCGCCGGGCTCGGGCTCTTTTGGGCCGGGATGGCCGTTCCCCTCCGAAGGGTGCAACCGATTGGGAAGATGTACCGGCTACACCCTGCCGGTGCTGCGCTGATAGCGACGTGAAAGCGCACGTGCTGCCCATGGCCGGCGTCACCATGCTGTCCGCAGCAGTGGTCGGCGGGGCCATCGCCGCGATGAGCGCCATGGCCTTGCGATGACGTTGCCTGGGAGCGGGGCGCTCATGGGAGAGCCTCCGGCCACCCGCCGGGCACTCATCGTGGTGATGGCCTCCGCTTCGATCGCGCTGTGAGCAAAGTCAACAGCGCCAGATGGTCCGGAAACCGGACCATCTGGCATTCTGCTGCTGTTTAGGGTCGGTGACCTCTGTGAGCTTCAGGGTGAAGCGGCCTCAGTCGGATCCTCAGGAAGTTCAGCCTCAACACGGTCCTCGGCCGATTTGCCCTCGGCCGGCACCCCGGCGTGCCCAGCCACGTTTCTCTCCTTCCGACGCCGCTGCTTGTCGGTGGCCGGGTTGGAAATCCCGAATGTCCCGGAGCGCCGGTAGTGGCGGTCGAGCGACTTGACCGATCGCCACCCACCCTGCTTGGCGATCTTGAAGACCGACACCTGATTGTGGATGGCGTCGGTCACGAACCCGCTCCGGAGGCTATGCGCTCCATAGTCGCCCGTCAGCCCAGCCGCAGCGGCCCGACGCTGGATGATCGCAGCAACCGCTGCCCGGCTGATCGGTTCGCTGAGGTGGCCCGCCCGGTCGAGGCGCGAGAACACGGGGTCGTCACCCCGGGACTCTCTTCCGAGCAGGAGCCGGTAGCGCTTCAGCCATGCCTCCAACGTGCCAGCGGGACACGCCAACGAATCCTTGTCCGCCGGTGCGCCGACCGTGTAGCCCTTCCCGACGGGGTCGGTCTTAATGCGATCGATGTGCCAAACCACGCCCTCCTCGGTGACCTCGACGTTGCGCATACGCCTGACCGCGATCTGCGCTCCACGCCGGGCCGCCCAGTACTGATTCGTGATCAGGGCCATGTCCCGGAGGGTGTCGGCCGAGGGTTCGTAGATCAGCTCGGCCATGCTCATCCGGGCCTCGGCGGCCAGCTTCATGGTGCCATCGATGGCGGCCGAACCCACAAAGGCTGTCGCCCGCCGGCGGATGATCTTCCAGGCGCCCAGACGGCTGAGCTGACGCCCGTCGGTCCCGCTGACGAGCAGCGGACGACCAGGGACATGGGCAGCCAACAGGGCAACGAAGGCCCGCACTGGACAGATGCGGGCGTCCGCCTCGGACAGGATCTGCACGGGAACCAGCCGGCCACCGGAGGTGCGCGACACCCACAGCAGTGCCCTCGTCCCATCGTCGAGGATCTGGATCTGGCTCGGGCTGAGCAGGCTGGCCATGTGGGCCGCGGACAGGTCGTTACTGGGCTGGGTGACGGACATGACGATCGCAGCGTCCCGAAGGCTGACCGCTCTCGGCTGTGCAGCGGCGATGCAGATCATTTCGATGTCGTCGAGGAACAATGGGTCGACAGGCTTCGCTGCTATGGCCGTGGCCCTAACGTCGGAGTTCACTCCTTCGGCGGCCGCCTTGGCTGTCTCGGCCACGCGCTCTACTGGGGTATCGGCCGCGGCAGCCGTGTCGTCCGCCAGCGCAGAGACAGGCTGAGGCACTCCATCGTTGGGTCGCGCCGAAAAGCCCTTGAGGCGATCAGCATCGCCGGGTTCCAGCCCAGCAAGCGATGTCGCGCACCTTCCACAGAGCGTGTTGCTGCCGCTGACCGGGTTGGTGCAGGGAAGGCCGAGGTTGGTCATGCCGATACACCTGTTGGTGCGGCGGGACGGGGTGGTGGACATGTTCATGCTCCTTTTCTGTCTTTCATCAGGGTTGGTACGCGCTCCACTGACAAGCGGGTTGGCTTCGGTCAGCCGCGATCCACGTTCACGCGGATCGCGGTGACCGAGCAGGATGGCAACGGTCCCGAGGTCGCCGACGGTGTCCCACAGGTGAAAGGCGAGGGCCAGCCTCAATGTGTGCTGGTAACCGACCGCGCCATGGCCGGGCGCAAGCGGGCCGTCATGCTCTCGTACGAGCCCGAGTGGCAGCCCTTCCTGCTGACCGAACACCGCCGGGAACGCCGTCCCCTCGGCCAGAGGCGGCTCGGGCTGATCAAGCTCAGGGTCGAGCGTGCGGGAGGGCACCTCGCTGAATGTTGCCGACTTGGTCACGGCGTCGGGCGGCCGCTTTGGGTCTTCGGATGTCTCCATACGGACCATGGTGCGCGTGGGCACCGCCTCGATTTGTTGGAGTACTAAAACTCGCGCACACAAATTCGAGCTGTGGCAGCGTTCGAGCCCGATGACACGCCTCACCCCCTGCGACCGCAGGCGTGCCCAGCGGTCCGGGCCACCGGGTCCAGAGAGAGGCTCCCGGAGGAGCTGCGATGACCTCAAGGGGTTGCCCTACGTCGTCTCCGCCATGTGCTCGGGATGAGGCTCGATGTCGGACTTCAGCGATGCCATAGGCGTACCGACGCGACCGCCTACGAAACCAAAGACACCTCCTGGCATGCGCGAGTGAGAGCGACGTAGAGCCCCCGATCCCCCTCATAGTCCCGGCTCAGTCCGGACGCGAGGCGTGCGCATTCGGCCGGGGTAAGCCTCACCCCTACTCGGTCCCACTCGCAACCTTTGGCCTGGTGGATCGTCATCCCGGGGACCAGGGGGTCCAAGGACCGAAGCCGGGCGGCGAGCAGTCTCATGAGGCCAATCTGCCGCGCCTCCGAGTCGCCGGTGCTCGCTCTTGGTTGTCGAGGAGCGCCAAGCAGCCGCATGACCGGTCGGAGTGCCTGCAACGCCTTCTCCGGACCGTCGGCACCTGAACCTACGAGCAGGCGCTCAACCTCGCCCAGCGCCTCGGGACCGAGGGAACGGTAGGTCGCATCGTCGAGGTTGAGCAGTGCGAGCGCCTCGGCCAGGAAGATGGCTCGACGGTTGAACCGCGCTTGGACGACGTGGTCCAGGAGCAGGATCATCGCCGCGCTCATCTTGTTTGACGATCGGCCAAATGACAGCGGCAACACCCGGTCCGGGCCATCCCACAAGCCATCCCACCTGGATGCCAGCACGACATCGTAGGAGTCACCCGGCCGGATCGAGACGGGGTTTCCCGCCCGAAGGCGCAGACTCAGATCTTGCGTCGAGGGGGTCTTGAAGCGGAAGGACTGCGACAGCGGGGCTGACTCGAACCCCCAGCCCTCGACCAGTCTGGGCACCAACTCCGGCGTTGCGCCTCGGAACCCGTAGAGCGCCTGCCAAGGATCCCCGATCAGGGTCACCGAGATCCCAGCGTCGCAGGCCAGCAGGACAAGATTGAGATCAAGCTCGTTCGCGTCGAAGACCTCGTCGACGATGATGTGGCCTACTGAGTCCGAGAGGAACCTCGTGATCGCCTCCCGGAGAGCTGGCTGGCGAAGGGCAGATGTCACCACGTGGCGCACCTCCTCGTGGGTGCACCGCCCGCCACCGAGATGGTCGTGGAAATCTTTGACGCTCCCGAAGCCCATTTGCGGTTCCCGCAGGCGTCTGCCCAGGGACGTGATCATCGCGAGGCGGCTGACCGTGACGACGCGGCGATGGCTGCCAGCCTCCAGCCAACGGTAGCCGCGGTGACCGCGCCAGTCGTCCAATACCTCCAAGGTCTCGTGATCACCTGGCCAATGGATCACGTGCTGGCGGAGAAGATGATGGACAACGTTGCATACGAGGGTGTCGATGGTGGTCACGCCGTGCGGCCAGGCCAGGCTCGTCGAACCCCAGCGGGACCGGATGCGTCGCCGCAACTCGCCAGTCGCAGAGCGGGTGAAGCTCACGGCAGCCATCGAGCCGTCCACCGTCGTGACCGGTCGAAAGCGCAGCACGCCGAACCGCTCCGAGGCCACGGTGGTCTTCCCGGAGCCGGGGGCCGCCTCGATGAACAGGCGCTTGCTAGCGGAGCAAACGGCCGCTTTCTGCTCGTCAGTCAGTGGCAGGCGTGGCATCGGGTTGCTCCTCGGCCTCAGGGTCGTCGTACAGATAGGAGAAGAGGGCGACGAGGTGAGGCGGGGCCACGGGGGGAGAAGCCGACGCCAGGCCGCTGAGGATCATGTCCGCCAGGGCGAAGGCGAACTCCCCCTTTCGTACGCGACCGGCCCCCTGAAAGAGCGAGTCGATCGCCTCCGGGGTCACCGGGTCCGGCGACGACAGGCGGGCGACGACCAACGCCCGCTTGACGAACTCCTCGTTCCCCGCAGTGATCGCCGGCTCAAGGGTCGGGTGGTTCAGGAAGCACTGGACGGTCCGGGCGTCATAGTTAGCCAGCCAACCGGGGCCTATTGGAGGAGCCCCCGTTCGGTCATCGGTATCCCTGAGCACTGCAACCCGGCTGGCCATCTCGTAGCCGGGAGTGGCCAGGAGCTGGACGGTCCATTCGCCTACCTTGCTACCCACCGGCACGATGGTCAGGGAGTCTACGAACTCCCCCTTGGCGGGATCGTCACCTGCCCAGCTCCGACCGAACTGGCGGAGCAGGAGGGCGTCGGTGACCCCTTCGACCAAGACGAGCCGCTCGGCGAACAGCGACGCCGTCCGAGCTGCGTCGAAGTGGAGGGCCGTCAGCCTGAGAACGCGTTCCCGAGCTGCCGGAGGGAGAGGCAGTTCCGCCAGTGGCCGGGCTACCCGATGGCCATCACGACCCTGGCGGAGCACGACGATGTCGGCCGGTTGGCACGCCGTCATCATCTCGCTGGAATGTGTACTCACGATGACCTGAAGCTCGGGCCGTTCCACCGTGACCCGCCGAAGGTACCGCATCAGTCCATGCTGCAGTTGGGGATGGAGGTGCGCCTCGGGCTCCTCGATCACGATCGTCACATGGAAGACCTGAGGGAAGAACGAGTCCTCCACTGCTTCGGCCTCGGCATCCGCCTGCGCGATTTTGTCGTCGTCGGTGAGGTCGCCCTCTCGGTCGCCCTCGCCCTGCTCCGTGTCGGAGGACGAGGGCTCCACGGCACCCGACGGCACTTCATCACCCCCGGGGATTGCTGCCAGGGTGACCGCGATGTGGAGCAGGTTCACGTAGCCCAGCCCGGAGACCTCAAGTCGCTGGGCAAGGCCACGTTGGTCGACGACAGACAGGAGGAACTCCAGGACCCGGGCAAGGAACGCGTCGTCCACGACTTGTGGCCCCACGAAGGCGAACTGGCGGCTCACGCCGCCAGTCAATGACGCGAGGTACCCGGAAACGCGCGCTTCGACTGACTGGATCAGGTCGTGCGATATCAGCCCTTCGAGCAGGCGGGCCGCCAGGGCGCGAACATCGCCAAGGTTGCGATGGCCCCGACGGCGCTCCTGTTCGGCTCGCAGTAGCTCGACCAGGACCTCAACCTCACGCCTGGCCAGTTCGTCCACCGGGTTGCGATGGGCCGCAAGGTAGATCAGCCGGGTGCTGTCGACGCTCTGGCCGTCTTCGATGCCGGCGGCCCGAACATTTCCCAGGGAGCGCTCCAACCGTCGCGACCAACGGGGCGGCGGCTGAGATTGAGCCAAGAGGGACTGCCCGAGCGGCCCCTCGGGCCCGGTACCCCCGAACTCGAAACTGATGTCGATGACCCTTGGAGCGTCGCCGAGCACGGCTACTGAGGGTCTTGGTAGACGCGGGAAGACATGGGGATGTGCGAGGTAGAGCGCCTCGCAGATGGTCGTCTTCCCAGCATTGTTCGCTCCGAGGAGCACGCTGAACCGGCCGGGGAAGCGACAGACGACATCGTCAGTCGCGCTCGCCCTGAACCCCTTGACCGAGACTCCGCTCAGAAACATTTCGTCGCCCCTCCGACGAGCACAGGCGGTCGAGTCGCACTTTGATCCCTGCCCCGCCGGTTCTTCATGCTGGACAGCGTGTCAGAACGGCCGCTAGCGCTCGTCCACCATCGACGCGTGAAGACCGGGTCAAACGACCCGGTCTATGGACGATGGACCGAACCCAATCATCAGCATCGACGTGCACGAGGGTCCATAGCACCCTCTACCCGACGACAGACAGCCGGCGCATCGGCCCCGGCGGACCTGGGCTCCTTCGTCAGTGTTCGATCAGCACCGGCCGCGCTGCGACTTCACGCCGGTCGTGGCCGAGTCGGTAGGTAGCGACACTCGGACCAGACGGGCCACCCGGTCGAGCGTCGGGGCATCCGCCACCGACACCGGTAAGCCCTGCGCCTCCGTACTCCTTCTCACCAGGAGGGACGCGTCCGAATCGGCCTCAATCGGAGCGACGGCGACATCGCTGCTCTGCGCTCCTGCCGTGGACGCACGACGCCGGGCTGCCATGTTGTCACCATGCCGTAGAGGGCGCCCCGTTTCGACAGGCCTGCCGCCATTGGAGCCGCACCCTTTCCGCTCAGTAGGGCGGGCGGGCGGGTAGCGAAGGTGAGCGGTGACAGCCGTCGCTGCCCTGGCTGAGGGATGGAACACGGCGGGGGCTGAACGTCGTCGAGGCGGTCACCCAGCCCAGGCGGGGCGACGCGGATCCTCTGCTCCCGGAGCGAGTGGGCGGGTCGGGGCGCTCATACCGGGCCTGTGATTCAGGGGTTCCCGCTCTGTGTGGGACTGCCACGGTCTCTGTGGTCGTGGACAACTCGATCACCGTCAACGGGACACCGCTCAAGCCGAGCTGACTCCCGCATGCGGTTCCAATGCGGGACTCCGCCTTGTCGGCGTGGGACTTCGCGACGCAGCGAAGGGGCCCTTGCTCGACCTGCCGGTTCCCGGCCGGGAACCGGGCGCGCAGCGGGATCGTCCAACCGAGCAGATGACCAACGCCGCGGGTGCAAGGGACGGCAGCGTTGGCATCCTTTGCTGCCAGGTTGTCGTCTCGGCCCTGGTCCTCCTTGTCGCTCGTGCCAGTCCGAGCGCTGTCGTTGTCGGCTCTGCGCCAACCACGACAGCCACCGCCAGCACCATGCCGTCGACGGCCTCCACGGTGCCATCGACGACCGCGTCGTCGGCTCCATCTCGCACGACCGTCGCGCCGACCAGGGTCCCAGCGACAAGCCCAAGCACCTCAGTCGGGGCCTCGGGCGCTCAGGGCACCGTGCGGTTTGGGCCTGTCTGCCCGGTCGAGAGGATCCCGCCCGACCCCCAATGCGCTCCCCGCCCGGGTACCGCGCATATCCAACTTCTTCGGGCTAGCGGAGGCGTCGCAGCCGAGGGAGACGCTGGGGCTGATGGCCGCTTCTCGATCTCTGTCGGACAGGGAATCTACGACGTGAGGGCGCGACCGCCCTCACCGGGTCCCGGACGAGGCTGCCAGGCCGAACCTCCTCAAGCCAAGGTTGTGGCGGGCTCGTTCGCTACCGTGACCGTCACGTGCGACACCGGCATCCGCTGAGTCACTCGCTGCGAGTGCATCGACCGATTGCATCCTGGCCGATCTGGCGGGGCCAGGATCTCCGACATGATTCGCTTGGCGCTCGTGGCCGTCGTGCTCCTCTTGGGATCGTGGGCGCTCCTGATACTTCTTGCACGCAGGCTGCCGCCCGGCGTTCTGAAGGACCTTGCCGGATTCCTGCCTGCCTGCGTCACCCTGGCGCGCCGCTTGGGCAAGGATCCCAGCGTTCCCCTTGGAGCCAAGGTTGCCGTCGTCCTGGCCGGGCTGTGGGTACTGTCGCCGGTTGACCTGATCCCCGAGTTCCTGCCGGTGATCGGCGCGCTCGACGACGTGGTGGTGGTGGCACTCGCTGTGCGCTATGCCGCTCGGCGGGTGCCTTCCGATGTCATCTACGAGGCCCGGACCGCCGACCCGCGCCTGCTCGAACGTCTCCTGGGGCGAACTGCGTGCAGGCCGGACCAGTCTCCCGGCAGTGCTGACGCGGAATGAAGCTGTCCGTCGACCGAGCCGATACCGGCAGCCCTGGACCCCGGCGGACCTCGGTTCCTCCATGACGCGATCCATGGGACGCGGCGGACGGCTGACAGCAGCGCTCCGAGGATGCGGGGACCACGATCGAGGCCACGCCCATGGGCCGGCCAGACTGCCGCCCCTTGTGCGCCCGCCAGTAGAGGGCTAGAACGCCTCTACAGATCACGAGCGCGAGCGGAGGAGACCTCTCATGGCCGGCTCGGGCGAGCTTTACCGGCGTGCCGACAAGAAGTGGGCATTCCGGGTCAAGGCGTCGAACGGCGAGATCGTGGCGACTGACGGCAGTCAGGGGTACGAGGCGAAAGCGTCCGCCAAGTCCACCCTGGAGAGCCTGATGCGAGGCGACTACGACGCCCCGATCGATGACGTGTAGGAAGAGTCAGGGGATTGGCGGTCTGACCGCAACGTAGTCCGAGTGTGGCCGCACGTCGGCTGAGATGGGCGCACCTTCGCCATAAGCGTCAGTTGCACCACCACATGCTCGGCTCACATATGTTGCGGCCGATAGTGCCAGTACGGTCGACGCGGAAGGGGACCGTGTAGGTCGAGTCGCCCAGGATGTTCTTGGTCGTCGTGCACGTCACCGTCATCGTGACTTTCGTCGGCACCCTGTAGATCCCGAACGTGTAGCGGGGCTCGTGGAAGGGACCGAACGCCTTCTCGAACCAGCCGCCGACCGCCTTGCTCAACGCCTGCTTTGTGAACCAGGTCGTGTTGCCCTGTGAGAGCAGGGCGAGGCCGTACTCGCCCCTGTCGGTCGAGTAGCGCACCTGGGTCGGGACCTCGTAGAAGTTGTAGCAGCGGACAACACCGGAGACCGTCGCCGGACGGGGGCCGGCGGATGCCGCCGGAACCTGCACAACAAGCGCGGTGCCGACCACGCCCACGAACATGGCGGTCCTGGCCATGCTCTGCCGGGCGAGCTTCGCGATGTTGACCATGGGGCTCCTTCTAGCGGTCAGTCGTGTGTAGGTACCCTCGGTAGACCGCCGCGGCGCCCTCAGGGTTACGCCACATCTGTCCGCGGTGGTGCGTCAATTGCAAACGTGGTGGCTTTCGCACGGATTCAGGGTGCCAAACCCTGCACGCGCTCCACCCCGCTCGAACAGAGTGCAGGCCGATGGGCGGCAGTCGTGGCCCGTCAGCTTGCCGGCGCGCTGTGGTCCGACGACGCGGCTGGAGCAGAGGATGCCCTCGACAGAATGTGGCGCATTGATGCCGGGGGAGGCTGGGGCATCAACCTGCCCGGCGAGTGCTCCAGTGGCCCTTGGGATCCAGGTCTCTGGTATCCGGACCACGCCCAGTGCGGTCAGGTCGGGACCGGCCAACCGCTACTCTCCCCTCCGTGCCCGAAGACTCAGGCAGAACGCGCGAGAAGGTGATGGCGCTGCTGTCAGGTGCTGCTGCAGCGGCCGTCATCGCCACGTCTCCTGCGCCCCTTCCCCCTCAACAGACACTCGACGACCAACTGGGCGAGTCCTTGTCCCAGCAGTCTGATCGAAACCGAGAACGGGGCAAGCGTGACCGGGAGGGAGCTACGACGCGTCGTAGGGTCGCCGACCGCAGCCTCGATGTCCGTCCGCCGTCCTCACGCAGTCGAGAACGGCGGCGAGAGGACCGAGACAGGTAGCTACTCGCAGCCAAGCTCGGGATGCGAAACGGGTGTCCCGAATGAGACCTGCGGGCCGACTAGATGCTGGCCGGTTTCATGTCGTCCCGCGTGAGGTCGACTACGAACGGCGCTGAGACCACGGCCCGAGAATGGACCAGCGCCGTTCGATCACCGAACGGTGGCTCCCGGATCTCGCGGTCACCGAGCGCGAGCCGCCGGTCGAGCCGGGTCTCTCGCGTGCTCGAAGGGAAGAAGGAATTCTGGTTCGTAGTTGATGTAGACGAGAACGGCGTGTCAACGATTCCGAACCGCTCAGCGAACACACGAACCGATCCCGTCGATGCGCCGTTCATGACGATCATGGTGTCGGCGTTGGAAAGCAGGGCACTCGCCGCTGCGTCGTTCAGTCCGTACTGCTGAAGTTGCTCTACGTACTGGAGGGAGAGCAGAGTCCTCAGGCCGGCGCCGGCCCCCATGCTCGTCAACTCCTCAAGATTGAGCCGGCCCGACATGCGTGCTGCCTCGTCAACCGCCAGCAGCACGGGGCGCCCGTCCGATGAACCGAACCTCCCGAAGCCGATGCTGAGGGCCAACGAGACGACAAGAGCAGCAAAGGAGATGGACCTCGGCTCCTCCGACAAGGGCGACGGGACGCAGAGGAAGGTGGGTTCAGCGAAGAGTTCCTTCAGCCTGAACGGCGGGAGACCTGTCGTGGCCGTCGACCTTGCTCCTTCGAGAGCCGACAGAATGATCTCGGTCCGTCGGGCATAGTCCTCGGGCTCGCTGAATGACATCAGCCCTTCCAGGCGGGATGACGATCGGCCGGTATCGAGCATGTGGCTTTCGAGGCGGTCGCGTGTGGAGAGGATCCCGATGAGGCCCTCGGTTGTTCGAGGGGCCGGCAGAGAATCAACCTGCTGCAGCACGGCACGCAGGAGACCAACATCGCGGTGCCATAAGGCAGGGTCGGCTATACGAGGGGGAGGAGTCCGTCCGAGCAGCGCTCCGACAGCGGGCTCGACGCTGGCTCCGTCAAGCAGCTCATCGATCCAGTTCCAATCGACATTTGAACGATCGAGATAGTCGATGGTCACCAATCTCGGTTCAGTGCCCGAGGTTCGTCGCAGACACTTCTGTACGGCTGCGCTGAGGTCACCTCTCACGTCAACTGCGATACACGACCAGCCTTGGTTGAGGGCGGATGCGATCCAGGGAGCGATAACGGAGGTGGTCTTCCCCTTGGTGGTCGGTCCGACGACGACGGCGCTATTGCGGAAGTCGACCGGATGCAGCCCCGCCGTCAGCACGCGTGCGCCGCTCCGAACGTCGATGAGGCGTCCGAGACGGAAGTCCCCGGGGTGGTATCGCACCTTCTGCCAGTCCTCCGCATGGAGCGTCATCCTGTAATCGAACGCGTAGGCGGCTTCGTGCGCCCGGGGAGGCGGATCTCCCGGGCCCAAGACCCGATGAGTCACCCGCGACGCCAGTACGTCCGGATCTCTGTCTCAGCGACCTCTGCGTTGTGGATGGCGATCCTGAGACGCTCCTGTGAAACCGGGTCCTCGTAGCCGTGGTGGCAGACGAATGCGAACTGAAACTCGATCGTTTCAGCTCTGCTGCTGGCGACGAGTTCGGCGGACAGACAATGCTTGAATGGCCTTCGACGCACCTCAAGGTTCTCAAGTTCGGAGTAACCAATGCGTACCGTGGCCGCCCCGCTGAACATCTTCGGGGTCACGAGCCATACTGCGACATTTGTCACGACCAATATCGGCTTCTCTTTAGGCACTTGAAAGACATTCACGAAGCGTGCGCCAGCCGCTATGTCTCGCTCAAGAGCGTGCATGACCAACTGGTGCCCTCTGAAGTACTGAAGGTTCTCGGATGCCATACGCGTGAGTTCCGCCTGAAACTCCTCCCGAGTGCTCTTCGTGTCGGCCTGCGGCATTTCCACACGCATCGAAGGGGCGAATACCAGCGCATCGAAATCCGTGTCCTTCGTCGGTTCAAGCTCCACACACGGCAGGTACCGAAGAATTCTCTCAGGGACGCGGATCGGCTCGCCTCCGCTCGACCTTGCTAGATACTGGATCGCTTCCCTAGCCTCGTCCGCCGAGACAAGGCCGACCAAGTGTCGTTGAACAATGAGACAGCAAAGGGCCGAGTCGATCCACGGGCGCGCCGCGGGCGGCCCGTGCCGGTACACCTCGGACCGGTCAGAGTTCAGGCGGAGGTAAACCTCTTGCAAATGGCTTAGCGGCGCTCCGGCTCTGGCCCGATCCTCAATAAGCAACTGAGCGGAAGCTATGAACGCGGAAACGGAACCGCGCTCGAATACGAAATCCCTGTTCTTCTCGCCACTGACGATGTTGTCGAACGTCTTGTCGTGGAAACGATCTATCGCTCGGTAAGCGATCTCGTGCGCCAGCGCAACCTCGCCATCTTGAAGTAGAACGATAGCTACATCCCGGCGACCCTCGGGGTCAGCCGGGATATGCATGTTCTCGCCGCGGTCGAATGCCTGTGGATCCCAGTAGGTCCTCGCCATGGCTGGACGATATCTCGTCTTTCCCACAGTGTCCGCCCAGTCGCAGGTCCTCGTCGCGGAGATCCGAGTACTGCTGCCCGCCGGGCCGAGCGCGCCTTCTTGGGCTACGGGCTCGTCTGGCCGAGGTGGAGCGAGGCGAGCCCCGCCGCGCCCTGGAGCGGGGGCGGGCGGCCATGGCCCGCGCTGGGCTCTACGTGAGGTGGGCCGTGACCGCCGACAAGGCCACAGCGGTCGAGCTGGAGAAACGGATCATCACTCTCCTGGCCGGCACCGGGCTCAGGAACCGGGGTCGCCGGACAGTGCTATTCAAGCTGCCTTCCTGAAACACTGGCTGCGAGCGTGGCATCCTCGGGTTGATGGATCTCTTGGCGGCCCGGTCCTACGAGCGCATCGACAAGCGTGATCTTCGCCGCCTTGGCGAGCTGGCCGCCCTGGACCGGGAGAAGTTCTTTCTCGGCCGCACGGAGTACCGTCCTCGGCTGCTCTGTGTCGCCCTGTGCCAGGGTGCCGGGAAGCACTACGTCGACGTGAAGCGGCGCGCTGCTGAGCCCAACGGCGTGAAGGACTTCGACGTGTGGTCCTTCTTCGCGGATATCCCTGGTCAGCGCTTCCCCGCCAACAGGCGCAACCTCCACGCCGACTTCGGCCCGTCGAAGTTCGGGCGGGAGGCCGATCCGCCGGCGCGCTGGGCGCACTTCGCCGGCCGGCGGGTGGACTTTCTCATGCGTGGCCTTGCGGTGCCCGTGGACGCCGACCCAGTGGTTGAGGTGCAGGAGTATCTTCGGCGGGCCAAGACGAAGACAGCCCGGCTCCTATCGACGAAGGGCGTTGTTCTCATTGAGCCTGCTGCTCTACTCGCGACGATCGCATGGCCGGCGAAGAAGTAGCCCCCGCGGCGGCAGCCGATGCGGAGTGGTTGGATGTCGGTACCGCCGCCCATTACATGAGCCTTTCGGCGAGCACGATCTACCGGCTGATCAACGAGGGCCGACTCCAAGCCCTGCGGTTCCCCGCTCGGGTCCGGCGCCACGACCTCGACGGCCTCATCGAACGCTGCCGGATCAAGCCAGGCGAGCTGGCTCACCTCGTTCCGTACCGCAGTGGCGGTTCGGGTCGGACCTGCTCGCACAGCGGCAAGTGATGCAACGAGATGGGTGACCAGGAGCAGCCCGAGTGGATGGGGACGCCGGCGGCCGCCGATTACCTCGGCATCACGCTCCGGACGCTCTACCGGCTGATCAACGAGGGTCGGATACCCGCCTATCGGCCGGCTCGGGTGTTCCGCGTCCGTAGGGTCGACCTCGATGCCTTCCTGGAGGCCACCAGGATCCAGCCCGGCACGCTGGACCACCTCTACGAGCCCGGGTGGGGTCGGTCGGGGCCGGAGGGCGACAAGGCCGAGTGATGCCACCTGAAGCGTCGAAGCCCGCAGGTGGGTCAGTTTCGTCGGAGGTCGCCGTGCGGGCGGGCGGCGGCTTGGAATTCCTTCCGCAGGAGGACGAGATCGATTGAGCCGCCGGCCGCTTCGTTCACCAGCCTCCAGTTGGCGTGCGCGATCGTAGTAACTGCGTGGTCTCCCGCGACGCTGTCCCCCGCAGGGCTATCGGCGGCCTCACGCTGTTGCGACAGATTTAGAGTCCCCGAACCCACCCTCATCGCCTGCCTCGGGCCAGCACACGGTGATGCTCGGTACCTCGTGCATCGTCACATGTTCGACGTGCTGGGCATGCTCCGTGCGGTTCGGGAATCGAACCCGAATAGCGCGGCCCCCGCGCTACGCCAGGGATGGCTGAGTTGCCCGTCAGCCCCGGGTCGTGCTCGCTCCCGATGCAGGGCGACTACCGACTCGTTGTCCGATCAGTCGACCAGGTCGACCTCCCAGTTGGCCTGCTGGATCCGGTTGTCCAACTCCCGCAGCTCCTTGGCCGCGTCGTCGCTCTGACGGCGCAGGGCCGGCACCTCCAGAGCGCTCAGGTAACGCAGCTCGGAGCGCATCTGGCGTACGGCCATGCCCGGGTGGGTCTGAGCATGGCCGGTCGCCGAGTCGGCTGCCCCGGCGTACAGGATCCGGCGCAGCCGCAGCACGTCCCGGCGGGCGATGGCGTCGGTGATGGTTGTGCCGGAGACGATCTCGGCCCCGGCGTTGGTCCGGTTGATGCGGCGGATCAGGTCTTCCAACTCGCCCAGCACGCTGTCTGCCTCTGCCAGCAAGGCGGAGGCGTCCTCGGCAGGCTCCTCGCCCTCCTGGAACCGAGCGGAGGCCTGGATGCGGCTTCGCAATTGCTCGAACCGCTTCTGCGCGTCAGCCCGTAGCGCCAGCGCCTCGGCAAGCTTCATCCTCGCGACCATACCGGGAGCGTTCGGCGTCATCAGCGACATTCTTCGGTCAGTGTCAGTGCCCGCCCTGGCTGCTCGCCTCTCGTTGCCGTCGATCAAGCGCGAGCATCGACTCGTGACTACGGGCGCTCGGTTGACCCTGGCGGGGCTGCTCGTGGCAGCGATCGCAGTGGTGGTCGGCACGACGATGGTCCCGACGCACGTCACATTCGGCGCCGGTTCCCTTCGGTGCGGCACGGTGCTCCATCCCGATTCCAGCAGCGAGATCGCGCTTCTTTGCGGTCCTGCCGGCGCCCATCACCTTAGGGCAGCGCTCATCGTCGGAGGCATCCTCGCAGTGATCGCTTTCGTTCCCCTCGTCGTCGAATGGAGGCGGCCAGGTCAGCACCGGGGCCTTTGGGCGGGATGGGCAATGGTCCTGGCCGTCGCGACCGGGGTCGCGGTCGCCGGCCTCGGGTTCTTCGTCGAGTACGCCCCGAAGAGCGTCTTCTTCGATCTCTGAGCGGGTCGCTCGTTCGTCAAGCTGGCCGCCGTGCCGGTTCTTGGGCTGCCCTGGCCGAGGATGAGGCACGGTGGTCCGGTGGATGAGGACACCAGCAAGGACGATCAAGCTGCCGCCTCGGATCCGGCCCCTCCTGGCTGACCTGCTGGGCCAGGCGGTCGCCATCCACCGGCGCGCCACCGGGAAGAGGACTTCGAAGTGATGTCGCAGAGCGAACCTTCACCTACTCGGGCATCGGCTAATACCCCTACTGGGCGCGCTCCCACTCCTCCCAGGTGAACTCTCCGGGGGTCTCGGTCGTGTCCTCGCAACCGTCCGGACGCTGTGAACCGTCGTCACCATCGGCAACCGCTCGTCCTTGCTTCTCGGCGAGCCCACCTATTCAAGATTGTTCGGCCCGCTCAACAAGTACGTCTCCGAGCCACGCGATGCCGGCCTGCGACCATACGACTCGTTGCGCTTGGCCGTGATCGGCGGCAGCCCGACCGTTGTCTCAGCTCGGTTCTACCCTGGGAACCATGGGACTTCAGTTCAACCGGACCGTTTCTCCTGAGCTGCTAGCTGAGATCCGACCCGGTGGGCGGTTCGACGGGTTGGTCCGCCGGCGGAACGAGCTGCCGTCGGTCGCCGATGTCCAGCTACGGCGGGCGCGAGGCCCGGAATGCCACGCCAGCCTGTACATCGGCCTGACCTCCGTGTTGAACGTGCGGGAGCGCCGAGGCCTGTTCGCTCTGTCCGCTCACAAGACCCATCGGGCGGCGGGTGGGTTCGATCCTGCCTGGTTGGTGTTCCGGTCCGCCGACGCGCTGGCGGGCGACTGGCCGGCCGTCGAGGCCTACTTGGACCGACTGCTTGACGCCCGCATCGATCCCCGCTGGTACCGCCGAGAGGGCGTCCTCCACGCGCTGATGTGCTCGGGCGGTTCCGACGCATACGGCGTCATCCAGCGCGAAGCGGCCCCATGGGCGGACGGCCCGCCTCTCGTCCGGGACATCGTCGAGTCAACTTCCGACCGCATCTGGACTGCGACGCAGGCCGGAGGGCGCATCGAGCGGTGGTGGCCGGGAATCCGGGATCGAGGCGCCCGCAAGCGCATGGGTGACGAACTCGACGTGCTCGCCGTAGATCGGCACGGTCGCCTCCTCTGCATGGAGGCCAAGCCTGCAGAGGAGACGGCGGGGATCGTCTGGTCTGTCGCCCAGGTGCTGGTCTACGCCGAGTTGTTCGGGCGCTGGGTTGCGCAGGATGTCGCCCTAGCGGCATCGACCATTTCTGGAATGGCTGCGCAGCGGGAGGAACTGGGCCTCCTCGACCCATCGTGGACTGCGCCCGTCGTCCCGCTTGCGCGAGTGGTTCCTGTCGTTGCCATCGGCCCCGGCCTGCGCAGTCCAGTTGCGCTGTCTCGCCTGGCCGACCTGTCGGCTGCACTCGAACCGGTGAGCCGTCATCCCCTCGTCGATCCGATCGAGGTGTGGCTGCTGGATGCTGCGGGTCATCCGGCCCGAGTGTGGCGTCCCGGAACCGAACCCGCGCCGACCGGCAGGGGCACCCCAACGCCGGCGACGGCGTTCCTGGGTGTCGTACCGGACCCACCGGCAGCCATGCCATCCCTGGACATTCCGCCGGTCGTTCGGCCGGCGGACTTCACGACGGTTGCCCGGAAGGCCGCAGTGGCATGGAAGGCATCGACCGGCGGACTACCGCCGGAGGCGAAGGTCCCCGCCTCCTACGACGGGCGGACAGGGCCGCTGCCGTTCGTCCTGCCGATCGAACACCGCTGGTTGAACCTGCTGCCGGAGGCCCGAGAAATTGCCCGGTCGCGTTTCGAAGCAGCGGCCATTCACTGGCACGGTGACGGCGACGGACCCAATCCCCATCTTCTTTCCTCCCAGGTCCAGTGCTTGAACGCCCTTGCCCCACTGGTGAACCGGCCTCTCGACCTGGCTCGATGGCTGGGCGACTTCCTGCCCGTCGCCGAGGTCATCCCCTTCGGCGCCCAGACCGGCAGCCCCTTCGACGCCACCGACCATGTGGTCTTCGAGTGGCAGGGACTGGTCGACAATCTGGGCGAATGGGGCGGCAGGCCGCCATCCAGAGGAGCCAGGGCGACCAGCATCGACGCCGCAGTGCGCTACCTGACGCCCGCCGGCGCCGTGGAGATGGCCCTGATCGAGTGGAAGTACACCGAGTCCTATCCCTACGGCGGCCGCCTGAGCGGCTCTGCGCTCTATCATCAACGACGCCTCGACCGCTATCGGGACATGGCCGTTGATCCCGCCAGCCCCGTCCGGATGGACAAAGGCGTCGACTACGAAGACCTCTTCGCCGAGCCCACATACCAGCTCTTCCGCCAGCAGCTTCTGGCCTGGCAAATCGAGGCGGCCGGCGAGTTGGACGTGAGTCGAGCGGTTGTCGTCCATGCCGCGCCGGCGGGCAACACGGCGCTGCTGAAGGATTCTCTCGCCGGGCATCGCTTCCGTGCGTTGGCCGAGGTCAACGGTGGTCTGATCGGCGGCTGGCGGGCCTTGCTCCGCCGCCAGGACCGGTTCGTGAGTGTGGACACTGCGGCGCTGTCGGACGCTGGCAGCGTCTGCAGCGACGAATACCGGCAGCGGTATGCCCACCTCCTCGGTCCGGCAGCGCCAGCGCCGAGCGCCCCGTCTGGCGCCTCGCGTTCTGATGACGGACTGCCGTCGACACTGCATGGCGAGAAACTGGCCTCCCTTGCCCACGACGGAGACGTATCGGATGTTTGGGTCGGACGCACCGGTGGGCTGCGGGGTGCAGCACTGTCCGACGACATCGCGACGGGTGGCTGGCGGGAACGCAGTTACAAAGTCGCCCAGGGCACGGCGCCACCGAACGGGCAGTGGTTCGCCTTGGAGGACCTCCTCGACCTGGTGAGCGCTGCCCGTACCGCTGCCCGGGCGATGGCGGGATGGGAGATCGTCGGCAACGCGGTGGTCGAGGGCGCCGCTGTCGCCTTCGCTCTGCCCGGCGCTGAGCTTCCGCTCCCTCGGGGGACGGACATCCGTGACGATCATGACGGCGTGGTCGGTTTCATCACCTTCGAGGACAACAGGTTCCCGGTGGAGGTGCGCAGGGTGGCAGGAGTCGTCGTCGAGGCTCGTATTGACCTCGTCAACGACGTGGACGAGTGCGTTGGCACGTGGCGGCGGATCGGTGGGCTTGGGGTCGGCGCCGAGGGCGTAGTCGCAGTGGATCCCTGCCTGGGCCGGGAGTACCGGGTGGCCGTGGCGGTACCACCCGGGCAGTGGAGTGCAGAGGTATTCGACTCCAACGGCGACGACCTCAGCCTGCGACTCCTGAGTGAGCCATGAGGATCCGCCGGGTCGCTCTGCCCGAGTGGGTTACCGAGGGGCCCACGAATCTGAGCCCCGACCCCGACTGGCACAGCGTTGGCGAACAGATCGAATGGGGGTTGGCAATTCCGTGGGCTCTCCGTACGCTCGCCGCGCCGGACGCCGACAACGTCATGCTCGAACCGCCCCGGCCGGGCGACGAGATCCATACGGCAACCGCCTACTGGTGCCCGCTCGTGCACCTGCTCGTGTACTCCCTCGGGTGGCGCCGTCCCGATCTTGGGCTGCGCTGGTGGTACGAGGCCGGGCAACCGGTCGATGACCCGCGGCTGAGGCTGATAGCCGACGCATGGGGCGCCGACGGGCAGCTCGACTGGTTTGCGGCGTGGCTGTGGACGGAAGGCGCAACGTTCGGCATCGGACATGTCGCAGTCGACGGCGGCACCGCAGCGTCGGATCAGGGCCCACCCCCCGTGGACCGGCGCTGGGTGGACGAGCAGCGCCGGGCTGCCGAAGTCTGGGGCGGACCTTCACCCTTGGTGGGCGGGAGCGACCCGCTCCACCTCAGCGATCACTGGCAAGGACCGATGGTCAAAGAGGAGTCGCCGTCTCTCCTTCTCTGTACTGACCGCCCGGAGCGAAGGGCCGTTTTGCTGCTGGATTCGATGGTCGGCTGGTATCGCATCCTCCATGAACAAGTGCAGTTGTTGCCGTCATCGGCGGACCGGTCGTGGCGGGTCGATGTGGTGGTGAAGCCGACAGGATGGCTTGGCACGTACCGGCGATCGCGCCTCTCCGGGCGCTGCTTCGCCGGCCGGCACCGATTTCATTCCGTCGGCTCGTGAAAGTGTCGGAGGCTCCGCTCGGCCACCGGATATGGGCCTACCGGACGGGTACGAGCGCTGGTTCACGCCCGCATCGATCCCCGCTGGTACCGCCGAGAGGGCGTCCCCCACGCTCTGATGTGCTCGGGCCGTTCCGACGGGTACGGCGTCATCCAGCGCGAAGTTGCCCCTTGGGCAGATGGTCCGCTCTTGGTTAGGTTAGCGAAATCGTGGAGTCCACCGTCCGAGGAGGTAGCTCGCCCCGTACCCGTAGCGGAGGCGGTGGATAGCGTGCCCACCCGTCCAGAACACCACGGGGCACCACGACACTGGTGGGCACCGCGATCCCGGCGATGAGGCTGATAAGCATGGCGGCCACGAAGAACCGGGCCAACGCCCGCAACACCACCGAGCCGAGCGAAACCGAAGCACGCCCGAATAAAGTTAGTCCTCAGGACCTTCGGTGGTCTCGTCGCTGTCCA
>Ga0136633_1001099_pt1 | contig 20101 bp, 19 predicted proteins | sample AntDrymeUQ832206_2_FD_105494 | JGI IMG/M metagenome (GOLD analysis project Ga0136633, IMG submission 105494) | Polar desert sand microbial communities from Dry Valleys, Antarctica - metaG UQ83 (22.06) | ecosystem: Environmental > Terrestrial > Soil > Desert | place: Antarctica: Dry Valley...
CGCGACGATGTCGGCTAGGCGGCACGCACGAAAAAGGGGCAGCGAATTTCTCCGCTGCCCCTTCCGTCGAAGAGATATCTACGGCGCTACGACGATGATCTGTGCCGCCGTTTCCGCGCCGGAGGTGATCGTAAGCCCGCCGGCGAGCAGCGCCGGCTTGAATCCAGAAGCGGCCGGAGGCGTTGCCCTCACCACGTAGGTGCCAGGCAGCAGGAACGCGAACCGGAAATCGCCATTGGCGTCGGTTGCGGTCGTCTGGACGATATGCGCCGGATCGTTGTCCGCGAGCAGCGAACCCGCCGTCAGCACCTCGACGGTGGCGCCTGGGACACCCGCGCCGGTGGCCGTGTTGGCGCGCACCGATCCGCTGGCCTTCCCGGTGATATCCTGAGCGACCGCGCGAATCACGGGCTTGAAGTTGAAGCCGCTCGCGGCCGTATTGCCACGCAGCACGAAGCTCCGGCCAATGTCGAAGTCGAGGGTCATTACGGATCCATCCTCGGTCAGCTCGATGGGCTCGTCGAGCTTGATCTTGATCCCGGACTGACCCGCGCTCGGCCAGTGGATAGCCGGAGTGCTGCCGTCCTTCAGCGTTATCGTGGAGCGCTCGGTGTCGAGAATCAGGCGGAATCCGTTGTAGGTTCCGGTCGCGAGCGTTGCCGCGCCAAGATTCGTCGTTCGGCCGCTCGCCAGGTCGAGCAGATTGAACGATGCGTCCGGAGTTGCGATGGTGGTCCAGCCGCCGCGGCGCGATTCGTCAGCTGCCTCGTCGTCGGTCGGCTCGGCGTTCCTCGCTTCCACGCGAATGACGTAGACATCAACCCTCGCGACCTCTGAAAACGGAAACGGCGCATCGGTGAGCCGTACCGTTAGGGTTCCCATGTTGGTGCCTGACGAATCGCTGCAGGCGGAGAACGCGAGAGTCGCAGCTGCGAGCGCGGTCAATCGCCGAAAAAATGCGTGCATCATTATCTATCTCCTGAATGAACGTTCGGTGTTCCTTGCATCGGGCGGCGTTCGTTGGGGACGCTGCACCCTCTTCACCGTTTGACTCGCCGATGCGAGCTGGTGGTCACTTCCAGGGCCCGAAGCTCATCCGTTCTGGTTCCTATCCGAGCCCAGAAGCTCATCCGTAGCGGTCAAAGAAAACGGGGCACGGCGCTGACACCGTGCCCCGAATCAGGTCGTTGCGATACCTGTTGCTTCCTGTTGCTTGCCGCGGCTTATTTCCGCGGCGTCTTTTTCGCCTGCCCCGGCTTGACGCGGGCGCCACCATTTCCGGGCACTCCCGGCGGCCTACCAGTGGTGGCCGGACGGCCCGCGGCGCGGGGCCTTCTGCTGCCGGCCGCCCGGTTTGGCGCAGCCTTGTCTCTGCCATACGCGTTGCCGCTCGCAGCCTTGGCGGGAACTTCTCTCGGCATTTTCTCGAGGTCGGCGTCCGACGCGTTCGCCTCGAGCCGGTCCAGCACTCGCTCGAGCGCTTCGTCGGACGGGAGACCGCGATCCGCGAGACTCCCGATCACGAACAGTGGAATAGCCAGCGAGCGCTTTGGCGGCGCCGCCCTGGCCAGGCGCGAGACGGCAGCGCCGTCGACTCCCTTGCGCACGGCTTCCGCGCCCGCCTCGATTTCGTCGGGACGGGGCTGCCCTGCACGGCCACGCGCGATCGCGTCGCGCGCGACACTCATGCGCTGCGCCTGCTCGTTGACCGACCGCTCGATGTCCCGGGGAGCAACTCCCTTTGCCGCGAACTTCAGGGCACGATTCTCGAGCGCCTCAGCCGGCAGCCGGCCCGCCCGGGCATCGGCGATTCGGGCCAGAACGCGCTGCGCAACGTCAGGCGGCAGCACTTCTCTGAGGCGAGTGGAAGGATCTATTGCAGCGGTTTGCGCGCTCGATGTCCGGCCCACCAGCGAGGTGGCCAGCAAGAGTGTCGCAACATACAAAGTTGGTCTCATAATGCTCCCGTGCTGCGATTCATACGTAATAGACTCCACCCGCCAGAATCCGAGTCACATTTACGCTCATTGGATGGTCAGCAGGCCGACCGATCCCCCGAATTCATCCTTTAGGGATAACAGCCCCGGGGGCACGAGCCAACTCCCACCGTCGACGCGGACGTTCATCTGGTACTGGCCTGGCGCCAGCGGAAAGCTGCCCGTCCACGATCCGTCGCCCCCAGCCTGGAGCTTGACAGGGGTCCAGCCGCTGAAGTCACCGCTGACCTCGACGAGCTTCGCGTCACTGGCATCCACCCTCAGCAGCACGGTTCCGGGAGTCTGGCGCTCGACGCGAAACGCCTGCACCCCCAACCCTGGATCTACGCCCGCCGGTTCGCCGATCGCTTCCGACTCCACGGATGGTTCGGGATACTTCGTTCCCATGCTGACCCGCCGTGGGCCTCCGAAGCGTACACCCAATGAGATGAAGCGGCCTCCGGGAAACCCCTGGGTTGGATCAACCGGGTACGTCCCACCGCCGGCCACCACCGCCAAGCGGGGGACGACCCAGGCGGCCGCGCTCAGACTCCCCCAGGCTCGCGCTCGGGTATCCACTCCGGGGTTTTGACCGCCACCTCTGGCGCCGGCCAGAACCGAGACATCAATGTTGCCGAGGGTTCGGGACAACGTTAGCTGCCCGTCCAGGTACCGGATTGAGTCGTCGACGGCGACCGGTGTGATGGTGAGCAGCGCCGTCCCCGTGGTGTTCTGAAACCAGACGCCCAGCTCTCCCATCAGGAGATCGCGCCACGCATTTCCATCCCAGGTTCCGCCGGCACCGGCACCCGCGAATGTGCCCGCTGACGCCTTGAGGAAGTGAATCCTGGCGTTCGCGATCATCTGTCCGGTTCGTGTTCGATCCTGATGGGCGCTTCCGCCGGCAACACCGGCGATCTCCCCGAGCAGGTTCCGCTTCGTGGGACTGAAGATGGAGCCAGACGTGGTGCCCTGTGCGCTCCAGCCTCCGCCCGCGAATTGGGAGAACGTCCCCGTGAACTGGGCGAGCGCACGATCAGACTCGAAACGCAGATCGGGGGTGAACGTGGCGGCGGTGACACTCAGGGAATCGGCATAACGAAGGCTCACTGCACCGACGTCGAAGGTGCTCTCGACCCGCTGGGCTCGACCTGCTCTGCCACAGAACAAAAGGGCGCCAACGGCGCCCACGACCAATGCACTCGATTGCCCCGCGAATCCCGTCGTCAGCCGGGGAAAGCTCGGGCGGTTACGGCGTCTGGAGCTATGTCGTGCTCTGTTGCGAAGGCCCGACGTGTATGACAGTGCTCTCAGTACCAAAGTCGTCCGAGGTCGTCGGTGCACGAGGATCGGCGATCCAGCGCGAGCCGTTGATGATGAATGCATACTCGTGTCGTCCGGCCGGCAGCGCAACAGACGCGGACCACACTCCTGGAGCGGCGGACCGCTCCAGCCTCGTGACGCCCCTGGTCCAGGCATTGAAATCCCCGACGATCTCCACCGTACTGGCACGCGAGTCTACGAACACGAATCGTACCACGTGGACCGTGTCGCTGCGGGCGGCCGCCATGGCGGCGGGACTCTTCGCGGCGGCGAGCGATTCAGATCCGCTTCGGCTGTCATCTGCCAGCGTGGACAGCGCGATGACACCGGCAAGTCCGGCGGCGACGGCCAGGCCCCTGAGCGGAGAGACGCGCACGGCTCTCTCGGTGCGCCACCATGACGTGGAGCCCGCGGTGGGCGAAGCGGGGCGATACAGCGACCCCTCGAGCCGGACTTTTTCCATCAGGCGCGCCTCGAAGGTCTCGTCGAGGAGCTCCGGTGCGCGCAGCGGGCCGGCCACGCGCTCGAGGAAAGCCGCATCGTGCGCGTCGCGCGAATCGCTCGGGTCTTCAATCATGATACACTCCCTCCAGAAGATCACGCAGCCCGTCGCAGGCCCGCTTCACCCTCATCTTCAGCGCCGAGATGCCGACGCCCGTAATTCCGGAAATCTCCTCGTAGCTCAGCTCTTCCACGTACTTCAGCAAAAAAGCCTCTCGCTGCTCCGCCGGGAGCATTCCCAGGGCAAGCTCGACGTGAGTGCCCAGGTCCTTCTCCATCTCGTGCTCCGACGCGCTGGCGACGGCTCGATCGATCGCTTCGTTATCCGCAATGAACCGCAGCTCCCGCTTCTTTTGCCTGGAAGCAAAGGTCCTGCATTCGTTCACCACGATCTGGTACAGCCATCCCCCGAACCGTTCCCGATCCTGACAGCCACGCAAGCCTCGGTAGGCGCGCATGAACGCCGCCTGCAGCACGTCGTCGGCGTCCGCCCGCGATCCAAGCATACGAACGGCAAACCGCGTACACGTATCCTGGTAACGGCGAACGAGTCCAGCGAAGGATTCGGCGTCGCCCGCAAGCACCGCGGCGATCATCTCCGCGTCAGATAAGCCTGTCACAAGTAAATGACTGCCGGACGCCCGTCACCGGTCACACGAGCCGGCAATCTCACTGCTCCCGGTCTCCGGAGGGTCTGCTGGGAGCGGGGCGCTTACGCCCGCCGGATGTCGCCCTGACGCGTGGAAGCGTCATCGAGTCGGAGCCGGGGCTTGTTGTCGGCCGGTACGTCCTCGCCCTCTCGCTGCATCCGGCGCCTGAAGGGCACGAGATCGCGACCGAGGTGCACCAGGGCGCGGGTGGCAACGGTGCTCGCCAGCGGCTCCGGAACGCCCATCACCCTGATGTAGGTGTCGATCGCCCTGTCGAACGAGAGGTCCTCGGCCAGGGTGTCGACGAACATGAGCGCGTTATCGACGTGTCCCCGTACTATCGTCTCTTCCGCCCGCGCCTGCGAAAGACGCAGGCGCCGCTCGGCGTTAGGGTTGAGCTTGCGGCCGAAGATCGATTCAGGAAAGAGATTGCGAAGCATTTAGCCTTCCGTCAGGGCAGTGGTGTTGGCGCACCTTTGATCTTAGGCAGAGAGCGTACCAGCCGATAGGGCTGGTGTTCCCGTTATGGAGAGGTCAGAGTCAAAACGATCGTGAGGCCGTAGTCGCCGGGAGTGTCGAGAGCCCAGGAATAGGCCGTCTGGAAGTAGAGCGTGTTGGGGCTGTTCGCGGTGGCCGCGCCAGCGGCCAGGGTGGCGTCGCTGGTCGTGAGCGCGACGAATGGTCCGGTGATGCTGGTGCTCCACCGTAGGTCACCAGCGGGCTTGTCTGTGCGTGCCGGGGCTCCGGGAGATGTCGTGGTCCCGCTCCACACCGCCGTCGAGGATCTCAGGTACAGCCTCCACGAAGCATTTGCGCTAATGGTGAGCGTGGGGCCGGATGTCGAGTTGAATCCCGCATCGAAATCGCCTGGGGTCGGTGGCGTCAGCGTGGTCGAAGTTGCGCTCATCTGCAGCCTTATCACGCGTCCCGCGGTCATGGATGCGCTTGACGCGAGAGTGCAGCTAGCCGGACCGCCCGACGCCGTGCACTGGGCAGCGGCACGCTCCGGTGTCAATGTCATCCCCAGCGCGAGCGTGATGGTGAAACCAATGACCGCGGATCTGTTCATCGGGACTCCCTTTCGGCGCGAAAAGTACCCGACGATAATGTCCCGCCCGGCGAGGAGCTCACCCAGGTCCCGGTGATCGTATCCGCAACGACCTGTCCCACGTGCCGCCGGGCGTCAGCCCCGACATGAGCGTCGAAATCAACCACGTCGACGTCCCCGCTTCCGCTTACCACTCCGGTCATGACGCGGCTATCGCCCGCCTCGTTCGTACCTACGATATCGAGCCGGCCCTGAAAGGTGGTTCCGGATTCGCTGAGAATCCGCAGCTGCCCGACGAGATTCTCCCGGATGGCACCGGTCTGAACACCCGTGTAGTTCCAGTCGCCGGTCAGCTGTAGCCGGCCTGGCTCCGGCTCGGTGGATCTCAGGCAGGCGGCTGCAATGCTGAGCGTGATCAGCGCGAGCGACGCTGTGCGAAGCAGCGGCAGTGAACGGATGCGGCTCACGGACCCACCGGTGGTATCGGTGATTTCGGAGCGCTGTCAGCGCCGGGAACGTTCGGGTCGGGGACGCTGCCGCGCCCCTTGCCCTGATTCGGGATCCACATGCGGATCGGCCGCGGGTCGAGGATGATCTTCACCGATCGCGACTCTTTTCCATCCACGACCAGTGCCGGAACAGGCCCACGCGCAACGAGTGGCTCGCTGAGGCCGGACAGGTCGAATTCCAGCGTGTACGTTCCGACGGGAAGCGCATCGAAGGTCGCGGTCGACGGTCCGGTCATGCGTGCCGACCACTCCCGCCCTGCCTGGTCGCGAGCGATTACGCGCGTCTTATCGAGGTCCACCTCGACCGCCGAGATCTGCGACCTCGGCGCGACGACGAACTCGATCACCGCCGATGCCGAAAGTATTACCGGCAAGTCGCCATGGGAGGCGCCGTTGCCTGTCCACCCTTCGGGCAGGGATGTTTCGTCGACCACTATCACCTGCCGCGGGTCGCCGCCGACACGGTACTTGCCGCTCTCATCCGCGATGGACGTTTCCGCTCCACGCCTGACCATGGCGCCAGCCACCCCAGCTTCGCCGCGGTCCCGGCGATGATTGCCATTCAGGTCCTGATACACATACCCGGTCGTCCCGGGCGTGCGAAGCATTGGAAGCGTGAGAGCGTGCTCGATGCGCGTGCCGAAGACCCACGGTGTTCCGCCGCTGATGGACCGGAAGATGGAGTTGCGCTCTGCCTCGACCTTGATCGCGAAGCCATTGGTAAGCGGGACCGAAACTCCCCCTCTCACGATCGCCGACTTCTCGGAGCCAAAGCCGTGAGAGCGCTGGAGGTCGGCTTCGGCCCTGATACCCCCGAGCCACCCGGCGACGATCTGCTCCCCCCGGATCCCGAATACGTTCTGCTGATTCACGACCCCGCCGCGGTCGCGCGTCTGCTCGATTCGCGCCTGTGCCTCGATCATGCCGCCGATGCCGGCCCACCCCGCCGTCGTCGTCCAGTAGTTCCGCGGGGCGCGGTCGCGAATCACGACCTCCCCAAGAGGCGCGGCAGACCGGGATACGTTGCCGAGAAAAGCGGAGGTGTTCGCGTAATACTGGCGAACATTGGTGCTGACGCTCAGTCCAAGCTGGCTTTCACGCGATCCGAAAGAGCTTCCGGTACTGGTCGCCACGGCGCGCGAGGTCGCGTCGAACACATACGACCTGCCCTCCAGCGCGATTGTCGTCCCCGATCGGATGTCGTACTGCGGCCTCAGAGAGAAACCGCTCGAGGTGAGGCCGCTGAAAACCGATGTCGCATCCACCGTGCGCCACACGCTGGCACTGATCATCGAGCGGGCCGTCAGTCGTTCGGAAACGTTCGCAACCATCTCGCGGGTGCCGCGCGCGAACGCATCGCTGCCACCGGGCGCGTGAGTCAGCCGGAACTGCTCGCTGCTTCCAACCTGAGTTCGCACCAGCTCCGACGACCAGCCGAAACCGCGTCCACCGGTAAATCTCCGCTCGGCTACCTCGGCCTTGAAGGTGCTGCCGAACGGAGCGGGGACTGCAGCGCCCACGCCCACTGCGTCCAGGCTCCGCGGCGCCGCGCCGCCGTCTGCGAGATGCGAAATCGACGACGATAGTCTCAGGTCTCCCAGCTGGCGCTCGAGGCGCACGCCAAGCATCGGCTTCCGGCTTCCGGGTCCCGCCTGCTCCATCGACTGCGCACCGAGTGTGATCAGATCCCAGTTCGGCTTACGGATGTGGAGCAGCGCCCCCTCTCCGTACGGGAATAAACCGGTGAGCTCGGTGAACGAAGTGCCGGTGTTCCCCATGCTCAGCTCGCCCGAAGGTGAGGACAGGGCGACCGAGGGAGCCGAATATTGAGTGCCCATCCGCGCGAACGCGCTGCTGGCCGCCGCGCCCAGTGACGATGCCTGCGACATTCTCGCGTCGATTCGAACCGAATCGAACAGCGCGCCGGTGGCGCTCAGCGAGTATACCCTGCTCCGGTGCCCATTCTCGTCGGTTGCCTGGGAGATCGACGATACCAGCTGCGGACCGGCGGAGCGCGCGATAGACCCGGAGTTGAACACTTCGAGCGTGATGGTCGATGACGCCAGCAACTCGGCTCCGGTTCTAAGATCGAGCGTGACGAACGACGAGCCCGTGCTCGAGAGCTTGGGAATGGCGATCCGCGCCCTGCGCTGGATCGTCGTGCCCGGCTGGATGACGACCGCGCTGTGGCGCAGCTCGCGGGATGCCCATCCGCTCGGGAGCGTCAGGTGAACGTCGACGGTCTCTGTCGCATTTCCGAGATTTTCGACCTCGAAGCGAACCATGACATCGCTGCCGGCCGGACCCGTCGGCGCGGGAAGCGATCGCAGCGCGAGCAGCCGAACGAGGCTGACGTTGATTTCCACCGGAACGATCAGGGTCGGCGACCCGGTTGCGGAGAACCGGGCTTCGGCCGCGAGGAGACGCCCCGAGAGCGCGCTGGCGGGGATGCCGATCGTTATGGCGACGCGCGTGGCCCGACCCGCTGACGGGACGACGTGACGATGCCGCGAGCCGAGCACGACGAACTCGCCACGAGCGACGATCTCAACCTGGATCTGCGACGCCTGTCCGAGCGAGGCTGGCACTTCTATCGAGACCACCTGGTAGGAGCGTGGAGCTCCGGACGCCATGATCGCGGGCAGCGTGATCGACGCATCCTTGGCCGAGTCGGCGACGGCGGCGTGTATGGGAGTGCGTACGCTCACCAGCGCGCCGACCGGCTTTGCTGCGAATCCCCATTGTGCCGCCAGGGGAGCGGCAATGATGCCGAGCGAGCCGACGAGGCCCACGATTCCACTGAGCGCGCGATGGATGGTCACGGGACCGTCTGCGAGAGCGTGATCTGGTAATTCGCGCTATACGTCGCCGGCGCGTCCGTCGTCCAGTTGAGGAGCATCCGGAAGAAGATCGTGTTGCTCCACGGGTCGTTCAGTCCGTTTAGAACCTGCACGCGCTGCTCGACCTGCGCGTCGGCGGCGGTGATGCTCGTCCAGCCAGGCAAATCCGAGCGCCGCCACTGCAGGTCACCAATCACTTTCCCGCCGCCCAGTGATGCGGATGTGGCCCGGATCAGGATGGTGGTGGTGTGGGACTGGTTGCCGTTGGTCGCATCGACGGTGAATGTCACGCCCGTGGTGGAGTTGACGAAGCCCGCCACGTAGTCGTTGGCGATCGGGGCGGGGAAGGTGATAGTTGCCCCGGCGAGAGTGAGATCAGTCTTGGGGTTCTGCGCGGCGGAGGAAGATGCAGCGAAGGCAAGCGCGACCAGAATCGTCGCGGGCTGGAAGCTCCTGGATGCCGCCCTTCGCCGTGCGCGCATTAGCTACTTCGCTTGTAGGTCGATCTGGCCGGCGACGAGATCCGCGCCACCGAAATCGATCAGTGCGAGAACGACGTAATCTCCGGTCGCGAGACCAAGCGGAACATCGATCATCACCTTTCTTGTCGCACCGGGAAGCGTCGGAAATTCAGGAATCGACACCCTGGCGGCGAGCGAGTTGTCGAGACCGCGGAACTCGAGATGTCCCCTGGCGAGCAAATGGACCCCGCCGGTGTTCCGGAAGCGAATCGAGATCTGGCGCTTGGTTGCCGAAGCGCTCGCGAGTTTCGCTGCGGGTGTAGATGACGCGGACTGGGCGGCGGCGATGACTGGTACATCTTCAACCGCCATATCCTCGACGGCGCCATCGCGCTTGAGACCCGGAGGCGCCACATAGACTTTCACGCCGGTGCGGAAAATGTACTGGAGCGAATTGCCGCGGACGCCGGAGCGCCGTGGGACTTCTTCCACGAAGAAGATGTCCCAGCACTCCTTGCGAACGGCGGCTGTTCCCTGGACAGCGAGGCGGACGATGCGGGCCGATCTGGGCTCGATGCGGACCGAGACGGGAGTCGCCGTCAGGAGCGAGCCGCACGACGTCCCGGTGCTGCCAGCCGGCAGGAACCGGTTGTCGCCATTGTCGGCTCGGTCCCAGTCCTGGCGAGTAATCGTCGCCTGTACGGGCACGTCGGACGCGTTCGCCAGCGAAATGCTGCCGGTGACTCTCGAAGCTCCCGCAGTTGTGAGGGTAACCTCGAGGGGGTCGACCAGAAGCTGGGCGCCAAGTGGCGGTGCGGAGAGGACACCAATAGCGCAGAGGGCGAGTGCGGTTTCCCGCACTCGCCCTCTGCGCTCTTCGCCCGCCCCGGAGGACGAGCGAAAGCGGGATCTCATGAGTTACGGAGCCGAGAGGGTGAAGACGATCGGCAGGCTGTAGGTACCTTCACGATTGCTGGCGTCTACGAAGTCGGCGAGCCAGGTCGTCCTGAAAAACGATGACGCCGCGCCGCTGTTCGTCGCACCTGCGCCGGATGTGAATGTAGCGTCAATGTCGGTGATCGCGGCATAGACTCCAGCGGGCGCGGTCGCCCACGCGAGGTGGCCAATTGGCTTCACACCGGCGTTAGCGCCGGCGTACGTCCAGTTCAAGGCGTTGCCGGACTTGATCTTGAGGGTCCAACTGCGGTTCGCCTTGATGGTGAAGGTCGGGCCTGTGTTCTGGAGTACGGCGCCGCCGTCGAGGTTGTCAGCTGTCGGGTTAGTCAGCGTGGTGCTACCCGAGCTCATGCCGAGCTTTACCAAGGCACCAACCGAGACCGACGCGGTGTTGGTGGTGTTGCAGGTTCCATTGTTGTCGCTGCACTGGGCATTGGCCTGGCTGGAACCGAGGGCTGTTCCCAGCACCATCGCGGCCAGAACGAAACGAGTCGAATTCATTGGTCGTGATCCTATAATAATTGATGGTGCCAGTCACAAGCTTACGGGGCCTGGAACCGGTACTCTTTCAACGTGAAATAGTCTTCCCTCATAAGACGAGATGGAGGGGGCCTCGTCACGGGAAATTCACGAAATTGTTAAAGTCTTTTTCAAGCTGTCGACTACACTTGTTTACCAAAGTCGATTGAAATGTTTCCGGCAGTCCGATTTCACGCGCGGCGATGGAGGTCCCAACCAAGTTGGGCGTCTAAACCTTTGTAGTTGACTACTTTATGACAGGCAGCTTAAGCAGCCCCCCAGTGATAGGGAATCACCCTTCCTTGTCTTCGTACTGATCCTTGAGACTGGCCAATACATTGGGGTCCGCGAGCGTCGTGGTATCGCCCAGCGCGCGTCCTTCGGCTATGTCCCGGAGGAGCCTCCTCATGATCTTTCCCGAGCGGGTTTTCGGCAGGTCAGCCGAGAAAAGAATGTCGTCCGGGCGGGCGAGCGCGCCGATCTTGTTGGCGACGAATTCCCGCAGCTCTTCGCGCAGCTCCGGGGTCTGTTTGTTGTTGTCGCGGAGGGTCACGAAGGCGGCAATTGCCTGCCCCTTCAGCTCGTGTGCCCGTCCGACCACCGCAGCTTCCGCGACAGCCGGGTGCTCCACCAGGGCGGACTCGACCTCCATCGTCCCGATCCTGTGGCCCGCCACGTTGAGCACGTCGTCGACTCTGCCGAGGATCCAGAAATAGCCGTCGCTGTCCCTCTTGGCTCCATCGCCCGGGAAGTAGAGATCGGGCCGGCCTTCCCAGTTGGAAAAGTAGGTCTCGACGTACCGCTCATCATCTCCCCAGATCGTGCGAAGCATGGATGGCCACGGCTTGGTTAACGCCAGCAATCCGCCACCAACGTCAATTCGTTTCCCAGTCGAGTCGAGCAGCTCGGCGGAATATCCGGGGAGAGCCATGGTGGCGCTGCCCGGTTTGGTCGCCGTAAGCCCGGGCAATGGGGAGATCACAATAGCGCCAGTCTCCGTTTGCCACCAAGTGTCGACGATCGGACACCGATTACCTCCGATGTGCTCCCGATACCACATCCATGCTTCCGGATTTATCGGCTCGCCCACCGAGCCGAGCAACCGGAGTCGGGTCAGATCGTGCTTAGCGGGGTGATCGTCGCCCCACTTCATGAACGCACGGATGGCGGTAGGCGCGGTGTAGAGGATGGTGACGCCGCGTCTCTCGCAGATATCCCAGAACCGGTCCTTCTCCGGCCAGTCGGGCGCACCCTCGTACATCACGCACGTCGCGCCATTGGCGAGAGGTCCGTACACGAGGTAGGAATGTCCCGTAACCCAGCCGATGTCGGCGGTGCACCAGAACACGTCGTCTTCCCTGAGATCGAACACCATTTTGGTGGTGGCTGCGACCCCGGTGAGATAGCCGCCGGTCGTGTGCACGATTCCCTTGGGCTTGCCGGTCGTTCCCGACGTGTAAAGGATGTACAGCACATCCTCGGCATCCATGCTCTCCGGCTGGCACTCGAGCGGGGCGTCGTGCATGAGGCGGTGCCACCACTGGTCGCGGCTTTCGCGCATTTCCGCGAGCGCCTCATCTCCGGGGTCGCCGGGTCGGCGCTGCACGACCACCACGTGCTCGATCGACGGAGTTTCTTCCAGCGCTTTGTCCGAGTTCCGCTTCAGCGGAATCACCTGCCCGCGTCTGTAACCGCGGTCGGCCGTGATGAGAACTTTTGCTTCGGCGTCATTGATCCGGTCGCGCAGGGATTCCGGGGAGAAGCCGCCGAAAACCACCGAGTGAATCGCGCCGATGCGAGCGCAGGCGAGCATGGAGATCGCCGCCTCGGGAATCAGCGGCAGATAAATCGCAACGCGATCGCCTTTCCCGACGCCGAGCTTCCTGAGGACGTTGCCGAACTTCGAGACCTCGCGATAGAGATCCCAGTACGTCAGCGTCCGCGTGTCCCCCGGCTCTCCCTCCCAGATGAGCGCGGCCTTGTTGCGGCGCGGGCCACGCACATGGCGGTCGATGCAGTTGGCCGCGATGTTGAGTTTTCCGCCGGCGAACCATTTCACGTGGGGCGGATTCCAGTCGAGCACCCGATCCCATGGCTTTATCCACTCCAGCTCGCGTGCCTGGTCTGCCCAGAACCTCTCATAATCGCGATCCGCAGTGTCGTAGACTTTGCGCGAAGAGACGTTAGCGGTGATCGCGAAGGCCGCGTCCGGCTCGAACTTTCTGTTTTCCTGGAGAAGAACGTCGATGTCGCTCATTCGTCCTCGTATGGGCAGCGCGGAAAGGCCCGGCGCAAAAGCATACGGCGTTTTGCGCCTCCCTCGCCAGAGTGGCAAGTTCTAGGCACATGAGAGCCGTGAGCCCGAGCGCCGACGCGCCGTTACTCGAGGCCGCTGGACTCGGCCGCTCGTTCGGCGCGAGACGGGCGGTCTCCAACGTCTCCTTTTCGCTGCGCGCGGGAGAGTGCCTCGCTCTGTTCGGACCGAACGGGGCGGGCAAAACGACCCTTCTCCGCGTGCTTGCCGGGCTGCTCAAGCCGTCGACAGGGAGCGCGCGGCTCGCCGGCATCTCGCTCCCCGGCGGCGCTCCAGCCCGCTCCCGCATCGGACTGATCTCTCACCACACCATGCTCTACGATGCGTTATCGGCGCGCGAAAACGTGTCGTTCGCGGCCCGGCTGTACGGCATTCGCGATCCGGCGAGCGTCGACAACGCCCTCGCCCGAATGTCGATGCTGGACCGGGCCGACACCATGGTGCGCGCACTTAGCCGCGGAATGCAGCAGCGCGTGTCGATCGCGCGAGCGATGGTGCATTCGCCGCGGCTGGTGCTGGCCGACGAGCCGTACAGCGGGCTCGACGAGAGTGGCGCGCGCGCGCTGACATCTCTTCTGCGCGAGGTGAGCCTTGCGGGAACGACAGTCATTATCGTCACTCACAACCTTCACGAAGGGCTGTCGCTGGCGACGCACGCCGCAGTAATGAAGGCGGGGTCGTTCGTGAGATTCGACGAGAAGAGCTTGGTGGACGAGACATCCTACGCCGCGACCTACCGCGCGGCGGTGGCATCCAATGGCTGAGACGCTCAGAGCGGCATGGGTCATCGCGCGAAAGGATCTGTCGATCGAGTTTCGGACGAGGAGCGCGTTTTTCTCGGCCGTGGTATTCGCGCTGCTTGGCCTCGTCATTTTCTATTACGCCTGGGATCCTACGGCTGTCGCCGCCATCGACCTCGCTCCGGGTGTCCTGTGGGTGATCTTCACTTTCTCCGGGATCCTCGGTCTCAACCGATCGTTCGCCGTCGAGTCCGCCGACCACGCGATGGACGGCCTCCTCGCTTCACCCGTCAGCCGCGAGGCAATCTTCATCGGAAAGGCGATCGCCAACCTCATCTTCGTTGCGGCGGTGCAGCTGATCGCGGTGCCTGCTCTGGCGGTCTTCTACAATCTCCCCCTGGGCAACATTGCGCTGCCGCTGCTGGCGATCGGCTTCCTCGCCGCCGTCGGACTCGTCTTCGTGGGGACGCTCTTCAGCGCGATGGCCGTGAACACCCGTCTCGCGGAGCTTCTTCTTCCGATGCTGGCGCTGCCCTTTTTCGTTCCGATCGTGATGGCCGCGGCGCAGGCCACGTCGCGCCTGCTGAGCGGCCGTCCCATCAGCGAGGCGGACGCCTGGATCAAGCTGCTTCTCGCGTACGACCTGGTCTTCGTGGTGGCATGCACCCTGGCCTACCCTTTTACTGTCGAGGACTGACGCCGCACCGGAAGCGGTTAATTGCGTGTGGGGCTCACGCCCGCAGCCCACCGCCGTCTCGCTGACCGCCCCCGGCCGGTAGTCTTCAGTTCAAAACCAGCCCGAGAACCTTAGATTGATGCGAGCCAGCTACGCGTCGGCGGTGCACCAGCCGTAATGCAGAAAATCAGAACTTGAAGATCTCCTGGGTTTTAACAGCCGCGTTCGCGGCAGTAGGCGCGGCCATCGTCCGGGCCGTTTTCTTTACGCCGCTGGAGCTCCGCCAGGGAGCGGCGCAGAAAATCTTCTATATCCACGTTCCCGCCGCGTGGGTGGCGTTCCTCGCGTTCGGCCTCGTCGCGATAGCGAGCGCCGTTTTCCTGTGGCTTCGCGACGCCCGCCTCGACCGCTTCGCCGAAAGCTCGGCGGAAGTCGGAGTGGTGTTCACCACGATCGTCCTGATCACCGGACCGCTCTGGGCCAAACCGATCTGGGGGACCTACTGGGCGTGGTGGGATGTGAGGCTCGTCTCGACCCTCTTCCTCTGGTTCATCTACGTCGCCTACATCGTGCTGCGCGGCGCGGTGGAGTCGCCGGAGCTCCGCGCGCGCTATTCGGCGGTGCTGGGCATCCTCGGGGCTTTGCTGATTCCGTTCATTCATCTCAGCGTCTACCTCTTCGCCACGCTCCACCCGCTGCCAATCGTCGCGAAAGCCAGCAAGCCATCTCTTCCCGGCGAGATGCTGCTGACGCTGTTCATTTCCCTAGCCGCGTTCACTCTCCTCTATGTCGCGTTCGTGATGGCGCGCTACCAATACGCTGGGGAGAAGGACGCGCTCGCCCGTTCGGGTCATGACGATGCCTGATACTTCCTTCCACTATCATCTCGCCTATGCGGCCGCGCTGGGGATCTACGCCCTCTACGCGTTGAGTCTCTACGTTCGCCGCCGGCGGCTGAGGAGCAAATAGTGGCGATCGATCTGTCCGCGGGTTCGGGTACGGCGACACCGACGGAAGTATCGGATCCGATCAACGCGCGGATCCTGGCCGTCTCCGAGGATCGCATTTCAGGATTCGCGACGGAGCCCTTCGCGCAGATCGCGTTCGCGGCCGAGCTGCCGGAAGATCTCGTGATCGAGCGCCTGCGGGCGATGCTGGCGGCCGGCGTCATCCGGCGCATTCGACAGACGCTGATGGCAACCAACCTCGCGCCGGGAGCCCTCGTCGCGTGGCGCGTACCCGCCGAAAAGATCGACTCCGCTTTCAACTACATGGCCAGGGACGATCCGTTCTCCGGCCATGTCGTCATTCGTTCGACGGATACCGACACACCCGGCTCGGTCTACCGCCTCTGGACGACGCTCAAGGTTCCGCAGGCGTTCTCGATGGAGCGGCACTGTGATTTCCTCGCTTCGCGCACCGGTGCCGCCGCGTACCGCATAATGCCGGCGAAGAAATTGTTTGCGCTGGGAGTCGGACACATGCGTCGGCGCGGGATGGAGCCGGGCGCCAGGAGCGAAGTGAAAGGCCGGGTGATCGACACCAACATCGTGGAGCTCTCCGCCCTGGAGTGGCGCGTCCTGACGGCGCTCAAGCGGGAGTTCCGGGTCGAGGAAATCACACCCGATCCGTGGCGCGCGCGCGCGGCTGAAGCCCAGGTGACACTGGATGAGTTCGTGCGCGTCGCGCACTCTCTGAGCGCGAGGCAGGTCATCGGCAGGTTCTCGACATTTCTCGAGCACGTCAAGCCGTCAGCCGCTGGCGAGCGTGTGACGCGCTACAACGCGCTTTTCCACTGGCGCGTCCCTCCGGGCCGGGAGATCGAGGCGGGAACCGAAATCGGACGGCACCACATTCTCACGCATGCGTACTGGCGTGAGGGTGGCCCTGAATTCGGAAACGTCAACCTGATGGGCGTAGCGCACGGAACGGAGAAAGCGACACTGCTCGCTCACAAGGCCGCGATAGACCGGCATCTCGAAGAAGTCGGAATGCCGCTGCTGTACACCAACGTGTTCTGGGGGGGCCGTAGCGAGATCAAGCCGTCGGAGATCTCTCCGGTGGAGTACGCCGAGTGGGCGCGGCAGGCCGGACTCGACGAGCTGCCGGCTCCTTCCGGAAATTCCGCTTGATCGAAGGGAAGGTCTTTCTGGTCGGCGCGGGGCCTGGTGATCCGGGTCTCATGACCGTGAGAGGGAAGCAGCTCGTAGACTCGGCCGATGCGATCGTCTACGATGCGCTCGCCAATCCCGCGCTGCTGCCGCCCGATGCGAGGGAGTCCGGCCGGCCCGAGCTGTACTACGTCGGCAAGAGAGGAGCGGGCGCACCGGGAGCCAGGGAATCCGTGTCGCAGGAAGACATCAACTCCCTCATTGTGAGGCTGGCGCGCGAAGGCAAGCGCGTCGTCAGGCTGAAGGGTGGGGACCCGTTCGTGTTCGGGCGCGGCAGCGAGGAAGCGCAGGCCTGCAACGACGCGACGGTTCCGTTCGAGATCGTGCCCGGCGTCACCGCCGGAATCGCCGCCCCTGCCTACGCGGGAATTCCAGTGACGCACCGCGGCCTCGCGACATCGGTGACGTTCGTAACCGGGCACGAGGATCCGGCGAAAGCCTCGGCCCAGACGAACTGGACGGCGCTCGCCAAGTCCGGCGGCACGATCGTGCTGTACATGGGAATGAAGACGCTGCCGGCAATCTCCCGCGCACTTATGGACGGCGGGATGCCGCCGGAGATCCCGGCGGCGGCGATCCAGTGGGGAACTCTGTGGAAGCAGCGCACGGTCGTCGCCACGCTGGGTACCATTGCAGCGAGAGCCGAAGAGCAGAATCTCACCGCGCCGGTCATCACCGTGATCGGATGGTCGGTCGTTCTTCGCGAGGAAATCAAGTGGCTGGAGCAGCGTCCGCTGTTCGGGAAGCGTATCGTCGTCACGCGCGCAACGCCGCAGGCTTCCGCCCTTACGGAGAAACTGCGCGATGCCGGCGCCGACGTGATCGAAATGCCGGCTACGCGCATTGCCCGCCTCGATCTGTCCACACTGCGTGACGCTATCGAGCGGCTCGCCGATTATCGGTGGCTCGTATTCACGAGCCAGAACACGGTCGCGATCTTCTGGGAGCAGCTGCTGGGGGGCGGACGTGACGCGCGCGCACTGGCCGGAGTGAAAGTGAGCGCCGTCGGCCCGGCTACCGCCGGTGCACTGCTCGAGCGGGGAATCGCGGTCGACACCATTCCCGAGCGATTCGTGGCGGAAGCGCTCCTCGAGGCGATGAGCGCGCGCGACGATGTCGCCGGCTCGAACATCCTCTACGTCACCGCTGAGGGATCGCGCGACGTCCTTCCACAGGGACTGCGGAGGATCGGGGCGAAAGTCGAGGTGGTGCAGGCCTACCGGTCTATCAGCGATGATGCGGGCACGAGCGGGCTCGCTCGTGCGATCGAAAAGGCAAAGGTCCATCTCGTCACGTTCACTTCGGGCTCTGCCGTCCGCGCCTACGTAGACGCGGTTGGAGAGGACCTCGCGGCACGCGTACCAGCCGCGTCGATCGGTTCCCAGACGTCGGAAGCGCTTCGCGCCGCGGGCATCGAGGTGAGATACGAGGCGCTGGAGTCCACGATCGACGGACTCGTTTCGGCGATCGTTCGTGGCGTCTAGTCGAAGCGCCCCGGAGAATCCCGATGTAATCCGGATCGGTACGCGTGCCTCCGAGCTGGCGGTCAGGCAGGCGAAGCTCGTCGAGGCAGCGCTCATTGCGCGCGGGCTGCGGGCAGAGCTCGTGACCTTCAAGACCACGGGAGACAAGAAGCTGGATCAGCCCCTGTCGGAGATTGGAGCCAAAGGCCTGTTCACCCACGAGCTGGAAGTCGCGCTGGGGAAGCGCAAGATCGACTGCGCGGTGCACTCGCTCAAGGATCTTCCCACCGAATCGAACCCGGACCTGGAGGTAGTGGCGCAGCTCGAGCGCGAGGATCCGCGCGACTGCGTCGTAGTCAATCGTGGAACGGGCGCCGAGGGTCTTGACGACCTGCCCGCCGGATCGCGAGTGGGAACTTCCAGCCTTCGCCGCCGCGCCCAGCTCATCGCCCGGCGGCCCGATCTCGATGTAGTGGAGCTGCGCGGCAACGTCCCGACCCGTCTGAAAAAAGTCGAGAGCGGTAGCGTGCACGCCGCGATACTCGCTGCCGCGGGTCTGATCCGGCTCGACGCGAAGCAGCGGATCGCGATGTTTCTGGAGCCGCCCGAATGGCTGCCAGCCGCCGGGCAGGGGGCGATCGCGATTCAGGTCCGCGCCGATTCACCTCTTCGCGATGTGTTGGCATCGCTGGATCATCAGCCGACTTCGATTGCTACCCGGGCTGAGCGGGCGTTTCTCGCCGCGCTGGAGGGAGGCTGCCAGGTTCCGATCGGCGCGGTCGTGAGCGAGATCGATGGGACGCCTACATTATACGGGATGCTGTCCGATCTGCGCGGCACGCACATCGTCCGCGGCTCGCGCGTGCTCGACTTCGATGCGCCTGAGTCGACAGGCGAAGATCTGGCCGCCGAGATCAGGGCACGAGGCGGATCGAGCCTTCTCGTCGAGCTGAGACAATCCTCGCTGAAGCTTCCATCTCCGCAGCCGGAATAAGTGTCCAGCTTCCCCCACCACCGCCCGCGCCGTCTTCGGCGCACCGCCGCGCTTCGCAGCCTGTTCCGGGAGACGCACCTCGCGCCATCGCAGCTGGTGCTCCCTGTCTTCGTGCGAGCGGGGAAAAAGCTGCGGCAGCCCGTCGAGTCAATGCCGGGGATAAACCAGACCTCCGTAGACGAGATGCTGCGCGATGCTGAGGCCGCGGCAAAGGCCGGCGTCGGCGGAATCATTCTGTTCGGTGTGCCTGAGGCCAAGGATTCAGTGGGATCATCCAGCTGGGACGAGAACGGCGCGGTGCAGTCAGCCGTGCGCGAGCTGAAAAACGAAATCCCCGACCTGGTCGTCATCACCGACGTCTGCATGTGCGAGTACACCGATCATGGCCACTGCGGCGTGCTCAAGGATGGCGAGGTGGACAACGACGCCACCCTCGAGCTGCTCGCGCGATGCGCGCTGTCGCATGCCCGCGCTGGAGCGGATGTAGTCGCGCCGAGCGACATGATGGACGGCCGGGTGAGCGCAATCCGCCGAACGCTCGACGCCGATGGATTTCAGGGAACGTCGATACTGAGCTACGCCGCCAAGTACGCGTCGGCGTACTACGGTCCCTTTCGCGAAGCAGCGGAGTCCACCCCAAAATCAGGAGACCGGCGCGGCTATCAGATGGATCCCGGCAATTCCACCGAAGCGATGCGCGAAGTGCTGTCCGACATCGAGGAGGGAGCGGACGCGGTGATGGTGAAGCCCGCCGGTCCCTACCTGGACATCGTAGCACGCGTGAAGGACGAGACGGGATATCCGGTAGCTGCCTACCAGGTGAGCGGTGAGTACGCGATGATCTGCGCGGCGGCCGAGCGCGGGTGGATCGACAAAGAGCGGGTGATGCTGGAATCGCTGCTCGGAATCCGGCGGGCGGGGGCCGATCTCATCGTCACGTACTTTGCGACGGAGGCCGC
>Ga0136633_1001100_pt1 | contig 20101 bp, 21 predicted proteins | sample AntDrymeUQ832206_2_FD_105494 | JGI IMG/M metagenome (GOLD analysis project Ga0136633, IMG submission 105494) | Polar desert sand microbial communities from Dry Valleys, Antarctica - metaG UQ83 (22.06) | ecosystem: Environmental > Terrestrial > Soil > Desert | place: Antarctica: Dry Valley...
GTCAAGGACACGGTGGCCGTCGAGGTCAGGGTGGTGCTGTCGGTGATCGTGTAGGTGAACGAGTCAGACCCGGTGTAGCCCGCCTCCGCGGTGTACAGGCATCCGCCGAGGGGTCCGCAGCTGGCTGTTCCATGCTGAGGCGCGGAGTTGCTGATCACTCGTGGGATCCCGTCAGCGGCAACGTCGTTCGTATCGTTGGCGAGCGCGTCGAAGGCCACGGCCTTGACGAACGTGAACGAGTCTGCGTTAGCAGTCGGCCCTCCTGCGGCTCCCGCCGGGGTGACCCCCGGGCCGGTGAGCAGAAGGCCGACCGTGGCCGCCAGGATCGCACCTCTGCGCACTTGCCCTGCGAGTAGAGACATCCGCCCACCTCTCGTAGTAGTGACTGCGTCACGGAGGGTAGCGGGCGCCTTGTCCCGTGTCGAGCGGTGTGGGGGTTTTGTACGGTTAGTGGGAAGTGGCACGGCCGGCAAGGAGGGCCACGGCGTGGGGCAGGACGTCTAGGACAGCGGCGAGCTGATCGACCGCGCCGCCTGGTGAGCCCGGACAGTTGATGACGACGGCCTCGCCGACCGTTCCGCAGATGCCGCGCCCGAGCCGGCCCCGAGGATCGACGGCCCGCATGGCCTCGGCCAATCCCGGTGCCTCCCGCTCGATCACCGCACGCGTGGCCTCGGGCGTGAGATCGGTCGGCGAGAAGCCCGTCCCCCCTGTGGTGACGACCAGACCGCCAAAGCCATCGCACATCCGGCGCAGCGCAGTGGCCACGGAATCGACACCATCGGGGACCACCACAGGTGCCTCCGTCTCCCAGCCCGCGTCCACCAGCGCCTCGCGCAGGGCGGGCCCACCCCGGTCCTCCCGCGTCCCCGCCGCCGCTCCGGTCGACACGACGAGGATGCGCGCCTTCTGCATCAGCCTGAGAGCGCGGCGACTGCGGCGGCCCGAATGGCCTCGACGCCAGCAGCTGGGTCGGGCGTGGCGAACACGGCACTGCCCGCAACGAACATCGACGCGCCGGCCTGCGCCACCTCCCCCACGGTGGTGACATCGATGCCGCCGTCCACCTCGATCACAACTGTCTCGGCCAGGCCGGCGTTGAGGAGAGCCTGGTACGTGCGCCGGATCTTCGGCAACACCGCGGCCTTGAAGGACTGGCCGCCGAAGCCAGGCTGCACGGTCATGAGCAGCAGCAGGTCCACCTGGTCGAGGAACGGCTCGTAGACCTCGAACGGCGTGGCCGGGTTCACCGCGAGCCCGGCATCGAGACCGAGGGATCTGCACTCCGCCAGCAGATCGCCGGTGTCGCCCACCTCGACGTGGATGCTGACGCCATCAGCGCCCGCCTGGGCGAACGACTCGAGGAGGTCACCAGGGTTCGTCACCATCAGGTGGCAGTCAAGGTACAGGTCGGTGTGGGCGTCGATGCTCCTCACGACGGGGGGACCGATGGTGAGGTTGGGCACGAAATGGCCGTCCATGACGTCGACGTGCAGCCAGTCCGCCACCGACTCGACCGCGTCGATGGCTGTGGCCAGCGAAGCGAAGTCAGCGGCCAGGATCGATGGCGCTATGCGGGGAGCGGCGGCCATCACGCCGACGGTACCGCCACCCGGAGGCGGAGGAGGTACATGCCGTCGGTGTCGGCCGCCTGCGGCAGGAGGATGGCGCCGCGCCCGAGAGGTTGAAAGGGTGCGGGCGGGACCTCAAGCGCCTCGAGCTCGGGCCGGTCGACTCCCCGGGTCTCGGCGATGCTCAGGGTGCAGACGCTGTAGACGACGGTACCTCCCGGGCGGGTCAGCGAGATCGCCGCGTCGAGGAGCTGGTGCTGCAGCCGGGCCAGCTCACCGACGTCCTCACCTGTGATGCGCCAACGCGCGTCCGGTCGTCGACGGAGCACCCCCAGGCCGCTGCACGGGGCGTCCACCAGCACCTTGTCGAAGCTCCCCGGCCGGAAGGGCGAGGCCCGCCCGTCGGCAGCGACGATTGCGGCCAGGCTCGATCCGATGCGCTCCACGTTCGACGCCACGAGGCGACAGCGCGAGACCTTGGCGTCCGCCGCCACCACGGTGGCTCCTGCGCTCGCCATGGCCGTGGCCTTGCCGCCCGGAGCCGCGCAGAGGTCGAGGACCCGCTCCCCGGGCCCGGCGCCGACAGCAGCGGCGACCCACTGGCTGGCCGTGTCCTGGGTGTAGCCGTCGTCCCGCTCGGTGACCGTCGCGGGCTCGTTCATCTTTGTCAGAGCTGCGATGGCGTGCTCACGGCCGAGCGCCGTCGTGAGCTCGTCGACGATCCAGTCGGGGTACGAGAGCGCCACGCCCGGAGTGGGCCAGATCGGCCCCGCGGCGACGTCGTCGGCCACCCGGCGCAGCACGGCGTTGACGAAGCCGCGCATCCTGGGCTCGACGAGGTCCACGGTGGTCGACACCGCGGCGTGGGGCGGTGTGCCCAGGAAGGCGAGCTGAAAGACGCCGAGATGGAGGGCATCGAGGACGGCCGGATCGGGCTCCCTCCGCAGGTGGGCCCGAACGAGGTGGTCGCACGCCCGGCGCATGCGGGTGGTGCCGTAGACCAGGTTGGTCACGAGGTGGCGGTCACGGTCGTCTAGCCCCGACGACCCGAGCAGCGATGGGAGCAGGAGGTTCGCGTAAGCCCCCTCCTCGATTCGACGGAGAGCCACGAGAGCCAGCGCTCGGGCGCTGGTGGTGCCCCCGGTCTTGCTCATCGACCGAGCACGTGGCCGACCGGGTGGGCCCCGTTGGCCCAGGCCACGGCGCTCATCGGCCCCTTGCCCTCGGGCTGGACCTCGAGCAGACGGAGCCGTCCTGCGCCCGTGGCCACGCTCAGGTCGGGACCGACGGTGCCGGGCTCGCCCCCGAGATCGGGTCGGCGCTCGGCATCGGCGTCGGGCGCTGCTCGGACGACGAGGAGTCGACGACCACCGAACGTCGTCCAGGCCCGACCCACCCTGACCACCCGGTGCAGCTCCTCTTCGGACTGTGAGAAGTCGAGGAGCAGCTCGGCTGGATCCAGCTTGGGTGCGTGCGTCGGTGTGCCGGTCTGGGGTTCTGGATCGCCCAGACCGCGGGCGAGCTCGTCGACGAGCAGGCGCGCACCGATGACACCCAGGCGGGACCTCAGCTCGTCAGCCGTCTCCTCGGGTTCGATCTCCACCTGCTCGACGGCGTGCACACCGCCAGTGTCGAGCCCCTCCTCCACCGCCATGAGGCACACGCCCGTGACTGTGTCGCCCGCGAGGATGGCCCGCTCGACCGGCGCGGCACCGCGCCATCGGGGCAGGAGGGAGAAGTGGAGGTTGACCATGGGCAGCTCGGCGAGCAGGTCTGGTTTGAGGATACGTCCGTAGGCCACGACCACTCCGAGATCCAGGCCACGCGAGCGCAGGTCATCCACCTCGTCGGTGATGGCGATGTCGAGGTCGACGGCGGCCTGCTTCACGGGACTGGGCGTGAGGGCACCGCCGCGCCCGCGCCGGCGGTCGGGCCTGGACACCACGACTTCGACGTGATGGCCGGCATCGACGAGAGCGCGCAGCGAGGGTACGGCGACGGCGGGAGTGCCGAGGAAGGCGAGGCGCACAGGCGGTGAACGGCCGCTCAGGTGAGCGGGAGGTCCCTCAGCTGCCGCTTGCGCAGCTCTTTCAGGGCCTTCTTGCGCGTGCTGTCGTCGAGGTGCTCGAGGAGCAGGACGCCGTCGAGGTGATCGAGCTCATGCTGGAACAACCTCCCGAGGAGCTCGTCGGCTTCGATCGAGACCTCACGGCCCTCGAGATCCCAGCCCGTGATGTGGACCTCGTTCGGTCGGACGATCGGGAAGAAGAGCTCGGGCACCGAGAGACAGCCCTCCTCGTACTCCCACTCCCCCCGGTGCTCGGCGATGGTCGGATTCACGATGCACTGCGGGCCGCGACCGTCATCGGGGATCTCGTAGACGAAGAGGCGCTTGAGGACACCGACCTGGGGCGCGGCGAGGCCCAGGCCCTTCACCTCGCGCATGGGCGCGAGCATGTCGGCCGCCAGCTGTACCACCGAGCTGTCGATGTCGGTGATCGGGGCAGACCTCTGACGCAGGACAGGGTCGCCGTAGGTGCGGATGGTGTAGCCGGCCATGAGTCGGCCAGGCTATCGGGCGGTGCCCCATTACTTCGACGCCAAGCCCGATGCCATGAGCCGGCCCAACCAGGTGAATCTGGTGCTGCCCGACCTGAATCGGGTGCTCGTACTCCAGACGGACAGGGCCGTGTTCTCCGGGGCGCGCGTGGACCACGGCACCTCCGTCCTCCTCCACCACGGGCCGGCGGCACCTTTGGGAGCCACTCTCCTCGACCTGGGCTGCGGCTACGGACCCATCGCTCTGGCGCTGGCCGCCCGCGACGCGACGGCCACCGTGTGGGCCGTCGACGTCAACGAGCGCGCCCTCGACCTCTGTCGGGAGAACGCCTCCGCGAACGGCCTTTCGAACGTGAGGGTCGCCACCCCGGACGGCGTGCCCGCTGACCTCCTGTTCGACGCACTGCGGTCGAACCCCCCGATCCGCGTGGGGCGGCCTGCCCTGCACGCCCTCCTGGTGAGGTGGCTGGCGCGCCTTACCCCAGATGGAACGGCCGCCCTCGTCGTCCAGAAGCACCTCGGCGCGGACTCGCTCGCAGCGTGGCTGATAGAGGAGGGCTGGGTCGTGGAGCGGCTCCGCTCCAAGCAGGGTTTCAGGGTGCTCGGGGTGAGGAGGTGACCCGCCAGCTGCGGGACGTGGAGGTCAAGCGCCTCAACCGGACATGGCGCCGAGCCACCACGGCGCGCATCGACCTCATCCTCGACGGGGTCCAGGGTCCGTACAACCTCGGTGGGATCCTTCGGACCGCCGCCGCGCTGGGCGTCGAGGTGGTGTGGCTCGTGGGCGGCACCGTTGACCCCTCCCACCCCGCGGCGAGGAAGGTGTCCATGGCGAGCGAGCGATCCCTGCGCTGGGAGACCGCACCGACCCCGTCGAGCGCGGTCGACGCCGTCCGGGCCGACGGGCTCTCTGTGGTTGCCGTGGAGCTGGCCGATGGTGCGCTCCCCCTTCATGAGGCGCCGCTCGAAGGTGACCTGTGCCTTGTGCTCGGGAACGAGGACAAGGGTCTGTCCCCCGCCATGCTCGGATTGTGCGACCACGTCGCATACCTGCCCCAACCCGGCAAGGTCGGAAGCCTCAACGTGGCCGTGGCCGCGGCGGTGGCGCTGGCCGAGGCTCGGCGCCGGGAGTGGATCCTGGGCGCCCCGCCATCTGACTGAGCGTCTTAACTAGATCGCGACTAGATCCGGGGATCGACCTCGACCCGCAGCCTGCCTGAAGGCCGCGCCACGGCAAGGCCGTCGGCCAGCACCTTGGGATCGGGCGCGCGCACGAGCCACCGCCCGTCAGCGGGCTCCCCGAGCTCTAGGGCCGGTGAGGTGAGGCCGGCAACGAAAGCCGGCGCCGCGGGGCCGCTGATGCGCGCCATGGCGACCACCGGCGGAAACCTGAGAGACGTCCGCACCTCGCTCTCCGACTGCGTCAACCGGGAAGGGTCGGCGTGCGCGGCAGAAGCCAGGACGGCGTGGTCCGGGAGCCTCGTCTGGATGAGGATCCGGCCGCCCTGGGCCCGACCCCCGACCACTCGCCCGGCGCGGGCCAAGAGGGCGAGAGCTGCCTCGCCGGCTCCGACGCGGGGGGCCTGCAGCTCGCTGTCGATGTCCACGAAGACCACCATGTCGGCCCTGCTCACGCGGTGCAAAGCCGCTTCGGTCCCAATGACGAGTCCGCCATCGGGCACGCTCGTGCTGTCGCCCGTGAGCTCGGCCACCGGACGGCCGGTGAGAGCTTCGAGCTCCTCTCGGGCCCGGCTCACCCCTACGCGCAGCACCCGCAGAGCCCCTGCCCCGCAGGACTGGCAGAGGCGCGGGCGGATGAGCGAGCAGCGGCCGCAGGCCAGGCCGTCGCCCGCCTCAGAGACAGGCCCGGCGCAGCGCTCGCACCGTGCCGTCTCCCGACACGAGCCGCAGGCCAGCATGCGGGCCCTCCCCTTCCGGTTGAGCACCAGGACCGCGGATGCGGTGTCGGTGAGGACTCGAGCCAGCCGTGCGGACCAGAGGCCCGTGCGGGGATCATCGCCACGTCGGTCCACGATCTCCACCAGCGGCCACCCATCCCGCTCCAGCCGACGGGAGGGGACGACGTGTCGGGCCACCCGGTCGAGGACTGAGGTCGGCACAGGGGTGACGAGCGCGCAGGGCACGTCGGCGCGTCGGGCCCGCTCACGCGCCACGACCCCGGCCGACCATGTGGGCGCGGCCTCGGACTGCAGCGCCTCGTCGTGGGCGTCGAGGACAACCACCGCAGCCAGGCCGGGGCAGGGACCGAAGGCTGCGGAGCGGGGACCGACGACCGTGCGCCCACCGGCGGCGGCCTCCGCCCACTCCTCGGGCAGAAGGGCGACCGGCTGCCCCGCCCGCTTGAGCCTGCGGGCCACGACCCGGGCGACCGCCACCGATGGGCAGACCACGAGGGCTGGGCCGAGGGCCACAGCCGCCGCCACTGTGAGGAACACGTCGGCGGCCGGCGGAAGGCGCACGAGAGCGACCCCGCCGCCCATGGCCTCGGCCGCCATGGCACCCTCCTCGGTGCTCGGCGCGATGGCCTCGTAGGTGGGCCCTGGGGAACCGGCCTCCGGGAGCACCTTGACGGCCCTCTCGGGGGACGCGGTGACCAGGAAGTGGGCCGTAGCCCCGGCGTAGCGCCAGGCGGCCCAACGGCAGAGGTCCACCATCGCCGCATCCGGGCCGTAGCCCCTGACTGCTGCAATCGGCTTCAGGAGCACGCCCGCCGGGGGTGGCACATCGTCGGCCACCACCCACCCGCCGAGCCGACGTCGGCCCAGCTGGATCCGCACAAGCGTGCCCACACGAACGCGCTCATCGAGGGCGGCGGGCACCAGATAGTCGAACTCCTTGGCCAGCGCCGCCCCTTCGGGTAGCACGCGCACGACCCGAGGGCTCGGGTCCCCCATGACCGATCGGTCAGAGCCCGAGCGCGCTGCGGACCTCGTCGAGCCGCGGGGTGTCCTCCCACGTGAACCCGCTCCGCCCGAAGTGGCCGTAGGCCGCCGTGCGCCGGTAGATGGGCTTGCGCAGATCGAGGTCGCGGATGATCGCCGCGGGGCGCAGGTCGAAGACCTCCTGCACCACCTTGCTGATCTGCTCCGGGTCGACGGTCTCGGTGCCGAACGTGTCGACCATCACCGACACGGGGCGAGCCACGCCGATGGCGTAGGCGACCTGGATCTCACAACGCTTCGCTGCACCGGCCGCGACCAGGTGATTGGCCACCCAGCGCGCCGCGTAGGCCGCGGACCGGTCGACCTTCGACGGGTCCTTGCCGGAGAAGGCCCCACCCCCGTGACGGGCCGTTCCGCCGTAGGTGTCGACGATGATCTTGCGGCCCGTTAGACCTGTGTCGGCGTGCGGCCCGCCAAGCACGAAGATGCCGGTGGGGTTGACGAGCACGTCGAAGGCGTCGTCCTGGAAGCGCTCTGGGATGAGCGGCTCGATGACATGCTGACGGAGCGCCGCCGTGAGCTCGCCCTCGATGTCGACACCGGGGTCGTGCTGGGTGGAGATGAGCACCGTGCGCAAGGCCGCGGGTGCTCCGTCGACGTAGTCGAACGTGACCTGGGTCTTGGCGTCAGGCCTGATTTACGGGATGGTCTTGTCCTTGCGGACCTTGGCCATCCGCTCGGCCAGTCGGTGGGCCAGCCAGATCGGCAGCGGCATCAGGTCAGGCGTGTCATCGCACGCATACCCGAACATCATCCCCTGGTCACCCGCTCCTTGGGCGTTGATGACGTCCTCACCGCTCTTGCCCGTGCGCGTCTCCATGGCGAGATCCACGCCAGTGGCGATGTCAGGGGACTGCTCGTCGATGGAGGTGACCACGGCGCAGGTGTTGCCGTCGATGCCGTACGCGGCATCGTCATAGCCGATGTCGAGCACGGCCTGGCGGGCGAGGCGTGGGATGTCGACGTAGGCGGTGGTCGTAATCTCGCCGGCCACGACGACGAGCCCCGTGGTGAGGAGGGTCTCGCAGGCGACACGGCCGTTGGGGTCCTCGGCGAGGATGGCGTCAAGGACTGCATCGGAGATCTGGTCGGCCATCTTGTCCGGATGGCCTTCTGTGACCGACTCCGACGTGAAGGTGAAAGAGGTCATACCCGGCCAACTCTGTCAGGTCGGGCCGCCGACGCGCCAGGGCGCGTCAGACCTCAGTCAGCGAGTCGGGCCACGACGGCGTCCACCACGGCCCGGGCCACGGCCCGCTTGGTGCGGAGGTCCAGCTTGAGCACCGTTCCGTCCGAGGCCAGCAGCGTGACCGCGTTCGTGTCGTGGTCGAAGCCGACTCCCGGAGCCGATACGTCGTTGGCCACGATGAGATCCAGGTTCTTGCGTTCGAGCTTGCCCCGGGCGTTGGCGAGGAGGTCGGTGGTCTCTGCCGCGAAACCGACGAGGACCTGGCCCGGAGGCTTCTGGCGGCCCAGGGCCGCAAGGATGTCGGGTGTCGTCTCGAGCACCACCTCGGGCGGCGCACCGTCCTTCTTGATCTTGTTGAAAGCCACGGCCTTGGGCCGGAAGTCGGCGACGGCCGCAGCCATCACGACGGCGTCGGCTCCCTCCGCGAGATCAAGCACGGCCTGCTCCATCTCGGCCGCTGTCTCGACACGGGTTACGTGGACGCCCACGGCCGGAGGACGAGAGGCGGTGGTGACGAGGTCGACTTGGGCGCCCCGAAGGGCCAGCTCGTCCGCGATGGCGTGGCCCTGCTTGCCGGAGGACCGGTTACCGATGAAGCGCACCGGGTCGATGGGCTCGCGGGTGCCGCCGGCGCTGACCACGACGCGGCGCCCGAGCAAGTCACACACGCGCTTCGCAAGCACGGTGGCGGCGGCCACGATGGACGCGGGATCGGGCAGGCGACCCGCGCCTTCATCGCCGCCGGCGAGATGGCCTACGTCGGGTTCGAGAACGGTGACCCCGCGGCCCCGGAGGGTGGCCACGTTCGCCTGGGTCGCGGGGTGCTCCCACATCTCGGTGTGCATGGCCGGGCACACGAGTATCGGGCACGTGGCCATCAAGAGGGTGGCCGTGAGCAGGTCGTCGGAGAGACCGGCTCCATAAGCCGCGAGCAGCCGAGCTGTGGCCGGGGCCACGATGATCAGATCGGCCCGCTGGCCGAGCATGGTGTGTGGGCTGGGCTCCGGCCCGTCGAACAGAGAGGTGCGGGTCGGCTCCGCGGCCAGGGCCGAGAAGGTGAACGGCGTGACGAAGCGCATCGCACCCTCGGTGAGAACCGGGCTCACCAGCGCACCCGCGTCGGTCAGCCTCCGACAGACCTCGATGGCCTTGTATGCGGCGATGCCGCCCGAGACGCCGAGGACGACGGACTTGCCGCTCAGGGCGCTCAGGCTTCAGCTTCCCCGTCGGAGTCGCCGTCGACCGGCTGGTTGCGGGTGTAGGTGATCTTCTGCTTGGCCACCTCTTCGAGGGCGATCGACAGCGGCTTCTTGCTGAGCGACGCGACCTGCGGAGGGATGATGGACCCCAGGCCCTCGGCCAGGTGGTTGAAGTAGCTGTTGATCTCACGGGCCCGACGGGCGGAGAGAGTGACGAGGGTGAACTTGGAGTCGACCTGCTCGAAGAGCTGCTCTACGGGCGGGTCCATCATGGTGGGGCGGCGTTGGACGGCCATTCGAGGTTCTCCTGCTGGTCGGGTTGGGTGCCGGGGGGAAGTAGACGCTTAGGCGCGCCGACGGCGGTCCGCGATGATACCAGCCACCTTGGCCACGGCCTGATCGAGGTCGTCGTTCACGACGAGAGCGGACGCGAGCGCCCTACCTTTCGCCTCCTCCGCCGCTGCGATCTTCAGGCGGCGCTGCACGTGCTCCTCCTCGTCGCCGCGGGACCGGAGCCGGGTCTCTTGGACATCCGGGCTCGGGGCCAGCAGGAATACGACCAGCGCGTCGGGCGTCGTAGCCAGCACCTGCTCCGCTCCCTGCACGTTGATCTCGAGCAGGAGGTCGCGACCGCTCTCGTTGAGATCGGGGACCGGGGTTCCGTAGAGGTTTCCCAGGAACTCGTCGTGCTCGAGGAATCCTGCTGCCCGCAGGTGGTCCAGGAACTTCTCTCGGTCGACGAAGACATAGGCATCCGGATCCTCTCCCGGGCGCCGCTCCCGTGTGGTCCAGCTGCGGCTGAGCACAAGTGTCGGATCGCGCTCGATCAGACGCTCGACAACAGTTCCCTTGCCGACCCCGCCCGGCCCCGATAGGACGATGACCACTAGGGCAGCTTTTCCAGAAGGGCCTTCCGCTGGTTCGCGCCAAGCCCCTGCACCCGCCTCGTGTCGGCGATGCCGATCTCCTCCATGAGGCGTCGGGCCTTCACCTTGCCGAGCCCGGGGAGACTCTCGAGGACGGCGAGGACCTTCATCTTGCCGACTGTCTCATCGTGGCTCTGGCTGAGGAGCTCCTCCATGGTGAGCGAACCCATCTTCAGCTTCTCCTTCAGCTCGGCTCGCAGGCGTCTGGCCGCGCCTGCTTTCTCGAGCGCAGCCTGGCGCGCCTCGGGCGAGATGGACGGCGGAAGCGGCATGGGGCGCAGACTAGTGAGTCAGACCGGAGCAGGCCCTGTGGCCGCGGCCGCCACGAGGCCGGCGACCGATGCGGCCGCGCCGGCGCGGTCCCTTGCCCCGGTGACGGTCCGCCCGACGACGAGCACGTCAGCGCCCGCGGCGACGGCCTCGTCGGGCGTAGACGGGCGGCCCTGGTCGTTGGCGTCAGCGCCCGGCAGCCGGATCCCCGGGACCACCGCCACGAGCCGCGGGCCGAGGCGCTTCACGTAGGCCAGGTCGGATGCCGCACAGACCACGCCTCCGCACCCTGCCTCCAGCGCGGCCTGAACCCTCGTTGCCAGCACGTGCGTGTCGGCATGGGCCTCCGAGGTGAGGACCGTCACCGCAAGGGCTGTCGGATCTGGGAGGCCTGCAGCAGCAGCGCCCTCCGCCAGGCCCTCCGCCCCCGCCCGAAGCATCACTGGTCCGCCGGCCCCGTGCATGGTGAGGTAACCGGCGCCAAGGCCGCCGAGCACCCGCGCGGCGCGGGCCACGGTGGTGGGGATGTCGTGCAGCTTCAGATCCACGAACACGCGATAGCCCATGTCCAGGAGGGCCACGACAGCGTCGGGGCCGGCGGCACTGAACAGCTCCAAGCCCACCTTGGCGATGCCGAAGAAGGGCTGCAGCTCCTTGGCCAGGCGCGTCGCCGCGACCAGATCGTCGACGTCGAGGACGAGAGCGAGGCGGTTGCGGACCTCAGCGGGAACTTCAGGCATGGGCTCCTCCGATGAGCTGACGAAATGAAGCGACGTCGCGGTCTGCGCACCAGCGCTCGACCTCGGTGAGTATGCGGATGACGGCCCGAGGCTCGGCCAGGGTGGCGGTGCCAACCTGTACGGCCGAGGCACCGGCCAGAGCGAGCTCCACCGCGTCGACGCCGCGCGACACCCCACCCACCCCGATGATGGGGAGATCGGGGTGAGCGGCGTGAACGTCGTGGACGGCCCGGACGGCGATGGCGTGAACGGGCGGGCCCGAAAGCCCTCCGCCACCGTTGGCGAGGACGGGGACGCCGCGGTCAACGTCGATCGCCATCCCGAGAGATGTGTTGCACAGGGTCACCGCATCGGCGCCGGCGCCGCGCGCTGCAGCCGCTATCTCGACGAGGTCCGGCGTGGTGGGCGAGAGCTTCACCCACATCGGGAGCCCGGCCGCGCTCGCGGCGGCGACGGCGTCGGCGGTGGCGTTCGGCGAGTGGGCGAACATGTGGCTGCGATCTTCGAGGTTCGGGCACGAGACGTTCACCTCTAAGGCGACGACCCCGGCCGCGCCGCGCAGGGTCGTGGCCGCCCTCTCGTAGTCCACGACCCTTCGGCCCCAGATGCTCGCTACGACTCTCGCCCCGCAGCGGCGCAGGACGGGCAGGTCGTCGGCCAGCCAGGCCGTCATCCCCGGGCCCTGCAGCCCGACGGCGTTGACCATGCCGACGCCAGCACCGTGCAAGCGCGGTGAGGAGTTGCCTGGCCATGGGTCCTGGGACAGCGACTTCACAACCACGGCCCCGAGCCTGGCCAGGTCCACGTAACGGGAGAGCTCGGCTCCGTGGCCCGCGGTGCCCGAGGCGGTCATGATCGGGTTCGACAGGACGACGGAGCCGACCTCGACCGACAGGTCGACCGCGGGCCCCTCGCTCACAAGAGGGAACCTTGGCCGTCGGCGTGGAACTCCTGGAGCGACCGCACGGAGAGCTTGGACGAGGTCCATTCGGCGATGCCGGCCGCGGCCGCTCGAGCTGCGGCCACCGTGGTGAGACAGGCGACGCTGTGCACCGTGCAGGCCGTTCGGATGTGCGCGCCGTCTGCTCTCGGGCCCCGGCCGCGCGGTGTGTTCACCACGAGCTGCACGCTCCCTTCGGCTATGAGCTGAACGGCGTCCGCCTGTCCCGAGCGATCCCCCACCTTGGCCACGACCGTGTCGACCTTGATGCCGTCGTCGTCGAGCAGTCGGGCCGTACCCTCCGTCGCCGCCAGCCGGAAGCCGAGCTCCACGAACCGGCGCGCCACGAGCAGGCCACCGGGCTTGTCGCGGTCGGCCAGGGACATGAAGACACAGCCCTCTTGTGGCAGCCGGTCCCCCGCCGCGAGCTGGCTCTTGGCGAACGCCAGGCCGAAGGTCCGGTCGATCCCCATGACCTCGCCGGTGGAGCGCATCTCGGGACCAAGGACGGTGTCCACGTCGGGAAAGCGATCGAAGGGGAGGACAGCCTCCTTCACCGCGATGTGCGGGCCACCGACAGGTGGGACGAGGAGGCCCTCATCGCGTAGCCCGGCCAGCGTGGCGCCTGCCATGACCCGGGCCGACACCTTGGCCAGCGGGACACCTGTGGCCTTGGCCACGAAGGGCACCGTGCGCGAGGCGCGTGGGTTTGCCTCGATGACGAAGACCTGACCCTCCTTGACCGCGAACTGCACGTTGAGCGAGCCGACGACCTGCAGGGCCTCGGCGATCTCGCTCGTGTAGGCCTCGAGAACCGCCACCACAGCGGGCGAGAGGTCGTAGGGCGGCAGCGCGCAGGCCGAGTCGCCGGAGTGCACCCCAGCCTCCTCCACGTGCTCCATGACCCCACCGATGAGCACTTCGCCCGCGCCGTCTCGAACCGCGTCGACGTCGACCTCGACCGCGTCCTCCAAGAAGCGGTCGATCAGCACCGGTCGCTCAGCCGACAGCCCACCCTCGCGACCGAGGGCTCCGAAGCCGGCCAGCTCCTCCATGGCGTGTGCCAGCTCCTCGTCGTCGTAGACGATCGACATGGCCCGGCCGCCAAGGACGTAGGAAGGCCGCACGAGCCCCGGGTAGCCGACGCGCTTCGTGACGGCGAGGGCGCCGGCGAGGTCCGTGGCGGTCCCACCTGCGGGCTGCGGGATGGCCAGGCGCGCGCACAGGTCGCTCCAACGCTCGCGGTCCTCGGCCAGGTCGATGCTGGCGGGGCTGGTCCCGAGGATCGTGTGGCCGCCGGCCTCGATGGCGTGAGCGAGCTTCAGCGGCGTCTGGCCTCCGAGGCCGACGATCACCCCGACCACCTCACCCAGCTCGGACTCCCGCTCCAGGACGTTCAGGACGTGCTCGAGCGTGAGCGGCTCGAAGTACAGCCTGTCCGAGGTGTCGTAGTCGGTCGACACCGTCTCCGGGTTGCAGTTGATCATCACCGTCTCGAAGCCGGCGTCGCGCAAGGCGAAGCTGGCGTGGACGCAGCAGTAGTCGAACTCGATGCCCTGACCGATGCGGTTGGGTCCGCTGCCGAGGATGACAACCTTGGGACGCGCCGACGGGCACACCTCGTCCTCGTCCTCGTATGTGGAGTAGTGGTACGGCGTCCTGGCCTCGAACTCTGCGCCGCAGGTGTCGACGGTCTTGAACGTCGCCCGCACCCCCGCCCCGAGACGAGCCGCCCGGACGGTCGACTCTGTGGTTCCCCAGAGCCAGGCCAGCTGTCCGTCGGAGAAGCCGAGCCTCTTGGCGCGCCTCCAGGCCTGCCGGCTCATGTCCTCTGTTCCGACGAGCTGGCTCAACGCGTGGCGCTCCTCCACGATGCGGCTGATCTGGTCGAGGAACCACGGGTCGACCATCGTGGTGGCGGCCAGGCGCTCCACGCTGATGCCCCGCCGCAGCAGCGCCTCGAGCTGGTAGGGCCGGTCCGGGGTGGCGATGACGGCACGTGCCAGGAGGTCGTCGTCCGCGACGCCGTCGAGGATGCGCTCGCCCGGGTCGCAGTTCAGGCCCATGCGACCGTGCTCCAGGCTGGCCATCGCCTTTTGGAGGGATTCGGGAAAGGTGCGGCCGATGGCCATGGCCTCGCCCACGGACTGCATCCGCGTGCCGAGGACGGCGGGTATGCCGGGCAGCTTCTCGAACGCCCAGCGAGGCACTTTTGTGACCACATAGTCGATTGTGGGCTCGAAGCTGGCGGGGGTGGCCCCGGTGATGTCATTCGTGATCTCGTCCAAGCGATAGCCCACAGCGAGCTTGGCTGCGATCTTGGCGATCGGGAACCCGGTCGCCTTGGATGAGAGCGCAGACGACCGGCTCACCCGAGGGTTCATCTCAATGACCACGGTGTCGCCGTCCGCCGGGTTGACGGCGAACTGGATGTTCGATCCACCGGTGTCGACGCCGATGCGACGTATGCACGCGAACGCGGCGTCACGCATGTGCTGGTACTCCACGTCGGTGAGCGTCTGGGTCGGCGCCACGGTGACCGAGTCGCCGGTGTGCACGCCCATGGGATCCACGTTCTCGATCGAGCACACGACGACGCAGTTGTCCGCCGTGTCGCGCATGACCTCGAGCTCGTACTCCTTCCAGCCCGCGATCGAGCGCTCGATCAGGATCTCTGAGACGGGGCTCGCCTCGAGGCCTTCGTGCGCTAGCACGCTGAGGGCCTCAGCATCGGCGGCGATGCCCGTGCCCTTGCCCCCGAGGATGAACGAGGGCCGCACGATGATGGGATAGCCGACCTCGTCCGCCACCAGGTAGGCCTCGGCCATGGAGTGGGCGAAGCCCGAGGAAGGTACCTTCAGGCCGATCTCCGTCATGGCGTTCTTGAAGAGCTCGCGGTCCTCGGCCGTGCGGATCGCCTCTGCGTTGGCTCCGATGAGCACAACCCCGTAGCGCTCGAGCACGCCGGCCTCGACCAGGGCGATGGCCAGGTTGAGGGCTGTCTGGCCGCCGAGCGTCGGGAGCACCGCGTCAGGTCGCTCGCGCTCGATGATCGCCTCGAGGATGTCGGGTGAGAGGGGTTCGATGTAGGTCCGGTGCGCGAAGTCCGGGTCCGTCATGATCGTGGCCGGGTTCGAGTTGGCCAGGATGACCCTGAAGCCTTCCTCCTTAAGGACCCGACAGGCCTGTGTCCCCGAGTAGTCGAACTCGCAGGCCTGACCGATCACGATGGGCCCCGACCCGATGACGAGGATGGACTCGATGTCGGTGCGGCGCGGCATCTCTACTGCCCTTCCATGAGGTCGGCGAACTCGGCGAAGAGATAGCGCGAGTCGTGGGGCCCAGGTCCTGCCTCTGGGTGGTGCTGCACCCCGAAGGCGGGGTGCCCAGAAGAGCGAATGCCCTCCACGACGCCGTCGTTGAGGTTGACGTGGGTGACCTCGGCCGCGGGCACGTCCACGATGGCGAAGTTGTGGTTCTGGCTCGTGATCTCAACTCTTCCGTCCGACACGCGGCGCACCGGGTGGTTGCCGCCGTGATGGCCGAACGGGAGCTTGAACGTCGAGCCACCGAGCGCCGTTCCAAGCAGCTGATGACCAAGGCAGATCCCAAAGGTCGGGACCCCGGCCGCAAGGAGGCCGCGGATGTTGTCGACCGCGTAGCCGAGCACCGAAGGGTCGCCTGGACCGTTGGACAAGAAGACGCCGTCGGGCTGGCGGGCCAGGACGTCGGCGACGGGCGTCGACGCTGGCACGACCTCGACGGTGGCGATCGTCCCTAGGTGGTGAAGGATCGTGCGCTTGATCCCATAGTCGTAGGCGACCACCCGTAGCGGCCCGTCACCGTGTGTGTACGCCGTGGGGGTCGACACGTCAGCCACCAGGTCCACCCCGTCGGTGCCGGGCTCCGCCGCTGCGGCCGCCTTGAGCGTGACCGCGTCTGCCGTGCCGAACGCGCAGGGCATGGCCCCCGCCTGGCGCAGGTGTCGCGTCAGGCGGCGCGTGTCCACGCCTGCAATCCCGGGGATCCCAGTGCGCACCAAGAAGGCGTCGAGCTCCTCGTCGGCCCGCCAGCTCGAGCCTCGGCGCGTCAGCTCGCGCACGATCACGCCACGGCAGAACGGCCGGCGGCTCTCCATGTCGGCGCCGTTCACCCCGTAGTTGCCGATGTGCGGGTACGTGAAGGCGATGACCTGACCCGCATAGGACGGGTCCGTGATCACCTCCTGGTAGCCGGACATAACCGTGTTGAACACGGCCTCTCCCACAGCGACTCCTTCGGGAGGATCCGCGCCAATGACCTCTCCCTCGAACGTGGTGCCGTCGGCCAGGACGAGCAGCGACTCGGTCACGCCGCTCATCTCGTCGCCGCCGCGTCCACCACGACGGGCTCGCCCCGGAGCACGGTGTGGCGCACCCGCCCGGTGAGCCGGCGCCCTGCGTAAGGCGTGTTCCGGCTCCGGCTGGCCAGCTTGCGGGGATCCACGATCCACCCGACAGTGGGGTCGACCACGCACAGGTCCGCACGCATCCCGACTCCGAGTCGGTCGCGGCGCGGCAATCCGAGGATCGCAGCCGGGTTCCAGGAGAGGAGAGCGAAGAGCTTCACGGGGTCACCCACGAGATCGAGCTCGCCCAACGTCAGGGCCATGGCCGTCTCCAGCCCGAGCATGCCCGGCGGGGCCTGGTCGAACGGCAGCTCCTTGGTGTCGGGGGTGTGGGGTGCGTGGTCCGTGGCCACTGCGTCGATGGTGCCGTCCTGGAGCCCCTTCTTGACGGCTGCGACATCGTCTGCTGGGCGCAGCGGCGGGTTGACCTTGAAGTGAGGGTCGTAGCCCTCGCAGCATGCGTCGGTGAGGGTGAAGTGGTGCGTGGTGGCTTCGCACGTGATCGGGAGGCCAGCAGCCTTCGCAGCGCGGACCATGGCCACCGAGCCCGCGGTGGACAGGTGCTGGAAGTGCACGGGCGAACCCGTGAGCCGGGCTAGGGCGATGTCCCGCATGACCATCAGCTCCTCAGCCTCCGCGGGCTGCCCAGGGATGCCGAGGCGGCTGGACACCTCGCCCTCATGCATCGATCCGCCTGCGGCGAGCGCCTCGTCTTCGCAGTGCTGGGCCAGGGTCACCCCAAGCGGGCCGGCATACTCGAGCGCCCTCCGCATGAGCCGGTTGTCCTGGATCCCTGATCCATCGTCCGTGAACAAGCGCACACCGAGCGCCGCCATCTCGGCCATCGGAGCCAGGCGATCCCCTTGCCTGCCCACGGTGATGGCACCTGCGACCTCGATGGCGCAGAGCGCCGAGGCACCTAGGGCCTGGACCTCGCGCACGACCGCGGCCGAGTCGATGGCGGGTGTGGTGTTCGGCATCGCCAGAAGGGTCGTGTAGCCGCCGAGGGCGCCGGCCCGGCTCCCCGTCTCGATCGTCTCGGCTTCCTCTTGGCCGGGCTGGCGCAGATGACTGTGCAGGTCGACGAAGCCCGGGCCTATCCAGCACCCGTCGCACTCGAGAATCCGCGCGTTCGGCGCGCTCATGTCAGGCTCGATGGCGGCCACCGCCCCGTCACGCACGAGCACGTCGGCCGCGCGGGTTCCGTCACGGTCGACGACGATCCCCCCTCGGAGCAGCAGTTCCTCAAGCATCGGCAACCTCTCCGGCAAGAAGGTGGAACAGGACCGCCATGCGCACGGCGACGCCGTTTGCGACCTGCTGGGTGATCACGGCGTTCGGGAGGTCGGCCACCTCCGGAGCTATCTCGACGCCACGGTTCATCGGACCTGGGTGCATGACTATGCAGCCCTCACCGAGGCGGTCGGCCCGGCGCGCAGTGAGGCCGTACAAGGACGTGTACTCCCGCATGCTCGGGACGAGCGCCTCGCTCATGCGCTCGTTCTGCATGCGCAGCAGGTAGCACACGTCCAAGTCGTGCAGCACCTCGTCGAGGTCATGGCTGACCCTCACGGGCCAGCCCTCGAGTGAGGGCGGGAGCAGCGTGGGTGGAGCCACCAGCGTGACCTCGGCGCCGAGCATGGTGAAGCAGGCCACGTCGCTGCGGGCCACGCGGCTGTGCTTGATGTCGCCGACTATGGCCACGCGCAGACCCTCTAGCGTGCCCGCCTTGTGCTCCTTCGAAATCGTGTAGGCGTCGAGCAGAGCCTGGGTCGGATGCTCATGCCAGCCGTCGCCCGCGTTGATGACGCTGACGCCTGGTCGGAGCCATTGCGAGAGCTGCCACGGGACACCGGACGAGGAGTGGCGCACGACGACAGCATCGATCCCCATGGCCTCGATGGTGAGCACCGTGTCGCGCAGGCTCTCGCCCTTCTTCACCGAAGAGGAGCCGACCGAGAAGGTCATGGTGTCCGCGCTCAGCCGCTTCGCCGCCGTCTCGAAGGAGAGGCGGGTCCGGGTGGAGTCCTCGTAGAAGAGGCTCACCACCGTGCGGCCCCGCAGCGCCGGCACCTTGGGGATCTCCCGCCCGCTGACCTCCACCATCGAGTCGGTGACGCGCAGGACCTCCACGATCCCCTCACGCCCCAGCTCGGCGATCGACCGCAGGTGCGTGGTGCTCACCCCGCCTCCTCCACGGCAACGAGCTCACCGATGGCGACTCCGCTCTCCGAGACGTCGACCAGCTCGTCGAGACGGGTGGGCAGGTTCTTCCCGACGAAGTCGGGACGGATGGGCAGCTCACGGTGGCCGCGGTCGACCATCACCGCGAGCCGCACCGCCCGGGCCCGTCCGTGGTCGGCCAGCGCGTTCAAGGCGGCGCGCACCGTCCTGCCAGTGAAGAGGACGTCGTCCACGAGGACGACGGACCGCCCAGTTAGGTCCCAAGGGATGTCGGAAGGGGCCTCGGGGATGACGGGCCGGATGCCGATGTCGTCACGGTAGAAGGCGACGTCGAGGCTTCCGACCGGCACGTCGACACCCTCGATCTCGCGCAGCGCGGCGGCGAGCTTGTCGGCGAGTGGAACACCGCCGGTCTGGAGGCCGACGAGGACCACCCCGCCAAGCCCCTTCTCGGCCTCGACGATCTCGTGAGCCATCCGCCACACGGCTCGGCGGACGTCCTCGCCGTCCATCACCTGCGCCCGGGGTACGAAGGTGCCCCGTCGTGGCGCGCCCATGGGTCTTTCGCGTGCTGCCACGCCGGCTTCTCCTTCCCGTCTGGGCCTCACTGGACCCGCTTCACGGTGCACCCGGAACGTACACGACCACCACTTCGGGCGACAAGAGCTGGGGGCTCAGGCGCCAAGTCCTGCTCCCCAGAACGACCTTGCGGGGCCCTGCCCTATGGGCGGAGGCGGCGGGCGACGCGGCCCGGACGGGCCAGGAGCGTCAGGAGGGTGCCAAGGCCGATGGCGAGGCCGGCAAGGAGGAGCTCAAGCTGCACGGCCACGCCCGTCGACGGGAGGCTCGAGGTGAGACCGCCACGGTCGATGCCGGTGGTCTGCGAGCTGCTCGTCGTCAGCCCGGTGATCAGGCGCCCCGCGGTCGTGAGTCCGATGTTCGTCGCCCCGCCACCGGTGCGCCTCCCGGTGCCGGTGGTGCCCCCGGTTCCCGTCGTGCCGCCCGTGGCTCCGGTGCCCGTCGTGCCGCCCGTGCCTGTGCCTGTGCCTCCGGTCGTGCCACCGCCCGTGCCACCACCAGTCGTGCCGCCGCCGCTACCTCCGCCTCCACCTCCTCCACCACCGGCAGGCGTGGTGCAGTCAGCCCTTCTGATGGTGTTCGTATTCAGCGTGA
>Ga0136633_1001101_pt1 | contig 20085 bp, 18 predicted proteins | sample AntDrymeUQ832206_2_FD_105494 | JGI IMG/M metagenome (GOLD analysis project Ga0136633, IMG submission 105494) | Polar desert sand microbial communities from Dry Valleys, Antarctica - metaG UQ83 (22.06) | ecosystem: Environmental > Terrestrial > Soil > Desert | place: Antarctica: Dry Valley...
CGGGTGATGCCGCCGAAGATGTTGAACAACACCGCCTTGACCTTCTCGTCGGAGAGGATCACCTCGACCGCGCTCGTGATGGCCTCGGCCTTCGAGCCGCCGCCCGCGTCGAGGAAGTTGGCCGGCTTGCCGCCGAACTGCGCGACGACGTCAAGCGTGCTCATCACCAGCCCGGCCCCGTTGCCGAGGATGCCGATGTCGCCGTCGAGCTTGACGTAGGTCAGCCCGCGCTCGTGGGCCATCTGCTCCTGGACGTCCTCGGCGCCGGGGTTGCGCAGCGCGGCGTTGTCAGGGTGGCGAAAGAGCGAGTTGCCGTCGAGCGTGACCTTCGCGTCGAGCGCCACGACGGTGCGGTCTGAGAGCACCGTGAGCGGGTTGACCTCGACGAGCATGGCCTCCTCGCCGATGAACACGTCGTAGAGCTTGGCCAGCAGTGCGCCGACGGGTCGGATGACATCGGCGGGTAGGCCGGCCTCGTAGGCCAGGCGCCGGCCGTGGAAGGCCTGGAAGCCCATCAGCGGGTCGACGTGCAGGCGGGCGATCGCGCCGGGGTTCGACTCGGCGACCTCCTCGATGTCCATCCCGCCCTCCTTGGAGAGCATGAACAGCGGCGCCTTGGCCGAGCGGTCAAACACGATCGAGGCGTAGTACTCCTCGGCGATGTCGGAGGCCTCCTCGATCCACACCTCTCCGACGACGTGCCCGCGGATGTCCATGCCGAGGATCGCGGTCGCGTGCTCGCGCGCTTCCTCGGTGGTCTTGGCGACCTTGATCCCGCCCGCCTTGCCACGCCCGCCGATGAGCACCTGGGCCTTGACGACGCACGGGTAGCCGATCGCGTCGGCGGCCGCGACGGCCTCGTCGACGGTGGTCGCGGGCTTGCCTTCGGGGACGGGCACGCCGTGGCGCGCGAAGAGCTGCTTGCCCTGATATTCGAGGAGGTCCATAAGCGGTCGCGGAGGCTACTAGCCCACTATCTTGCGGGATCGCATGCCACTTCCCAAGAACGTCACCTTCGTGTCCTTTGATGTCTACGGCACCCTGATCGACTGGGAGGAGGGCGTCTACCAGGCGTTCCGTAAAGAGGCCGATCGCGATGGTTTCACGATCAACCGCGACGAGATCATCCCGCTGTTCCACGAGATCTCGCGCGAGATCGAGGGCGGCTCCTACGAGCTCTACGCCGAGGTGCTGCGCCGGACCGCCCTGGAGATCGCCAAGCGCATCGGCTGGCCGCTCGAGCCGTCGCGCTCGGGCTTCTTGCCCGACTCGGTCGCGCGCTGGGCGCCGTTCAAGGAGACCAACACCCAGATGAAGAAGTTCATGGGCAAGCTCGAGACCGGCCTGATCTCCAACGTCGACGACAAGCTGCTCGGCGTGACCCGCCGCCACATCCCGGGCGACTTCGAGCTCGTCGTCACCGCGCAGCAGGTCCGCTCCTACAAGCCCGACCCTGCGCACTTCAAGGAGTGCGAGCGCCGCATGGGCACCAAGAAGGGCTGGGTCCACATCGCGGCGAGCTACTACCACGACGTCGAGCCGTGCATCAAGGCCCGGGTCCCGGTGATCTGGGTCAACCGCAACAAGGAGCAGCTCGAGCCGAGCCAGAAGAAGCCGACCGAGGAGGTCAAGACCCTCCTCGAAGCCGCGAAGCTCCTCGGGCTCTGAGGGTTCTTGCCCTTCACGCGGACATCGTCGTCTGCGTCAGCGGCATCTGGCAGACCACCTGCACGATCGTTCACTCGGGCGACGAGACGTTCCTCATCGACTCACCCGTGCTTCCCGAGGAGCTCGAGGCGCTTCCGTCGGTCCTCGATCAGGCGGGCTGGGAGCTGACCGGGCTCCTGGCCACGCACGGCGACTGGGACCATGTCCTGGGCCGCCTGGTCTGGCCCGATGCGCCGCTGGGGGTCGCCGAGTCGACTCTCGAGCGCATGGCCGCCTCCCCGGGCGAGGCGCAGCGCAAGCTGCGCGCGTGGGACGGCGAGCACTACATCCAGCGGCCGCGACCACTCGCGCTTGGCCACCTTCAGGGCCTACCGGTCCCGGGGCGGCTCGACGTGGGCGAGTCCGAGCTCCAGCTGCACGCCGCCGACGGCCACACGGTCGACGGGATGGCGATCGCGGCGCCCTGGGCCGGGGTCCTCGTCTGCGGCGACTACCTCTCGCCGGTCGAGGACCCGATGGTGGGCGGCGACGCCGATGCCTATCGCGCGACGCTCGAGCGCCTGCGCCCGCTCGCCGCGGCTGCGGAGTGGGTCGTGCCCGGCCACGGCGCGCCGATGCCGCCGGCGCAGGCTCTCGAGGTGCTCGACGACCATCTGGGGAAGCTGTGAGCCTGCACCACGTCGCGCTGGAGGTAGCCCCGGGCGACCGCGACGCGCTGGTGGCGTTCTTCGCGCTGCTCGGTTTTGAGGAGGCGCCGCTGCCACCGTCGCTGTTGGGGGCGACACGGTGGATGGAGCGCGACGGCCTCCAGATCCATCTGCTGTTCGCCGACGATCCGGTCGCGCCCGCCAGAGGCCACGTCGCGATCGTGGAGAGCGACTACGAGCAGGCCCTCGATCGCCTGCGCGCGGCCGGGTTCGCGCCCGAGCCCCGAGAGGAGCACTGGGGCGCAGAGCGGTGCTTCGTCGCCGCACCCGGCGGGCACCGTGTCGAGGTCATGGCCGCGCCCCCGACAGCCGCCGCGTAGAGTCCGCCCATGTCGGTCAGCGAGGAGCTTCCTCTGCCGGACGATCCGGCGCTTGCGGCGGTGGCCAGGGCGATGATCGAGGCCGGGCAGTGGGGCGTGATCGTCGACGCGCAGTGGGGGTTCGCCTTCGCCACGCGCGAGTTCCGCTTCAGCATGGGCGGCAGTGTCGAACTGGCGCCGATGCCTCCGCTGGGGGCCCACTATTTCGGTCCCGAGGCCAACGAGGCGCGCCGCGGCATGCGCACGGGTCCACGGGAACCCCGCTACATGCGGCCGGATTTCGTGCGTCTCGGCGGGCTGATGCTCGCCGACACGCCTGGAGGCCACGACGAACTACGGCGGCGTGTCGATCCGGCGTTCAGCGATCTCGTCGACGGGCTCGGTCCGGCGCAGGACGACTTCGTCGCGTTGGGCTTCCGCTCAGGCGGCGTCGGACTGCGGGGAACGGAGACCGAGGTCACGAGCACGATCCTTCGGGTGCGCGAAGCGAGCGGGCGCCTGGCGGGCACGGCGCTCCTGATGAAACCGGCCATCGGCATGGCGCTCCTGGCCAACCTGGCCTCGGCCGGCGACCCGGAGCACTTCGCGCGGATGCAGACGGTGGCGCGCGCCGCGCGGCGACCGGCGGCCGTGCTGTTCGCCGATCTCGAGGGGTCGTCACCCCTGGCCCGCCGCTTGCCGACGGCGGGGTACTTCGCCCTCGGCCGGCGCCTGGTGCGTGAGGCGGATCGCTGCGTCGTCGCTGCGGGCGGGATCGTTGGACGCCATGTCGGCGACGGCGTCACCGCGTTGTTTCTCGCCGAGACGGCTGGCTCGGAGTCGACGGCAGCGCGAGCCTGTATCGAGGCGGCCCGAGCATTGCGCGCGGCGACGGCCCAAGTCGCGGACCGCGAGGGCTTGGCGGAGGAAGAGATCGTCCTGCGTTTCGGGCTGCACTGGGGCGCGACGATCTATGTCGGTCAGGTGCTCACTTCCGGCCGCGCCGAGGTCACGGCGCTCGGCGACGAGGTCAACGAGGCGGCACGGATCGAGGCATGCGCCACCGGCGGCCGGGCGCTCGCCTCCAAGGCGCTCGTGGAGCGGCTCGGCGATTCGGACGCCGAGGCCCTCGGCCTTCAGCTCGGAGCCATCGCTTACACCCCGCTCGGCGACTTACCCACCGCCACCGAAAAGGCGCGTCGCGACGCGCCCGCGATCGCGGTCTGCGATGTCTGACTTCGGCCTTCAGTCCGAGGGTTCCAGGTGCAGCCGCATGAAGAGGTTGCCGCCGCCGTAGCGGTCGTCGCGGTTGTCGAAGCCCAGCGAGCGGTACAGCGCGAGGGCCGCGGCGTTGTTGTCGTTGACGTCGAGCTCGATACGACGGCATCCCCGTTCGCGCGCCTCCATCACCGCGCGGTCGACCAGCGCGCGGCCCAGACCGCTCCCGCGGGCGCTCTCGAGCACGAACAGGTCCTCGAGCAGCGCGTCTTCGGCCGCCCACCAGATGCCGTAGCGGAAGCGCAGCTGGGCGACGCCGGCGGGGGGCGAGTCGTCGTCGGGTGAGCCGAGCAGGTACCGCGCGTCCTTGGTCTCGATCAGCCGCTCGACGCCGGCCAAGAACGCGTTGTCTGAGGGCCAGTCGACGCCGAGGTAGGTCCTGAAGCTCGCCAGCAGCCGCGCGACGATCTCGGCCTCCGCGGGCTGGGCGACCCAGACCCGTGCCGTCATCCGTTCTTCTTGACGTGCCACTGCACGGTCATCTGCGCCACGACCGTGCCCTCGGCGTCGGTCAGCTCGACGCCGACCGGGAAGCGGGTGATGCCGTCGGCCTCGAGCTCGGCGACGCGCGTTTTGGCGTCGTCGAGCCGGCCGGTCGCGGTGATCGGCCCGCGGGCGATCTTGCGGTACTCGATGTTCGCGCTCTGGGCCAGCGGCGTGATCTCGCCCATCATGTCGGCGAAGGCGCCGACGAACGCGCCCCCCGAGGCGGCCTCGCCCGCGCTGAACAGACCGCCCGCGTGCTGCGAGCCGACGTGGTTGAGGAGGCTCGGGTTCTCGGGCAGGCGCACCACCCCGAGACCCGGGCCGATTTCGACCACCTCGAGGCCGAGGTGGGCGTTGAACGGGATGGCTTGCTGCATCCCGCCGGCCAAGGCTGCGTAGTCCATGCGCCGGAAGGCTATGGAGCCGGCGGGTTCTCCGTCACGACGGCGGACGGAACTCGCGATTATTCGGCGGGCGGCGCGTCGCTCTTGATGACGGCGAGCAGGGCGCCGGCGGCGACCGCCTCGCCCTCCTTGATCGGCAGCTCGGCGATCGTGCCCGCCTTGTGGGCGGTGATCTCGTTCTCCATCTTCATCGCTTCGATGATGGTGATGATCTGGCCCTCTTCGACCGTGTCGCCCTGCTTGACCGGGACCTTCCAGACGTTGCCCTGGAGCGGCGAGACGAGGTCGTCGCCGCCTCCGCCGCCGCCGGCCGACTTGCGCTCTCCGCGCTTCGGCGCGGCGCGGCCAGCGGAAGCAGCGCCCGCGGGTGTTGCGCCAGCGGCCGGCGGGGGCCCGAAGACCTTGACGTCGAAGCGCTTGCCGGACACTTCGACCGTGTAGTCCTGCTCGACGTTCTCGGGTTCGTCGTCGTCATTCGGCTTGGGCGGGGAGTCGAACGCGAGCGTCTTGAGCCACGATTTGTCCTCGACGAGGTCGCGACAGGTCTCGGCGTTGGCCCACTGCTCGCTGGCCAGCAGCGCCTTGTGGAAGGGGATCAGGGTCTTGAGGCCCTCGATCTCGTACTCCCCGAGCGCGCGGATCATGCGCTGGGTGGCCTGTTCGCGGTCGGCGTCCCAGACGATCAGCTTGGCGACCATCGGGTCGTACATCGGCGTGACCTCGCCGCCGGCCTCGACGCCGGAGTCCACGCGCGTGCCCGGGCCGGTCGGTTCCTTGTAGCTGCCGATGGAACCCGGCGCGGGGGCGAAGTTCTTCGACGCGTCCTCGGCGTTGATGCGGCACTCGATCGCGTGACCGCGCAGGATCACGTCGTCCTGGGTGTAGGCGAGTTCCTCGCCGGCGGCGGCCCGGATGCCCTCCTTGACGATGTCGATGCCCGTCGTCATCTCGGTAACGCAATGCTCGACCTGGACGCGGGTGTTCATCTCGAGGAAGAAGTACTCGCCGTCCTGCAGCAGACCCTCGATGGTGCCGGCCCCGACGTAGTCGACGGCCTTGGCGGCGTCGACGCCGATCCTGCCGATCTCCGCGCGCAGCTTCTCGTCGACCGCGGGCGCCGGCGACTCCTCGATGAGTTTCTGATGGCGGCGCTGGACCGAGCAGTCGCGCTCGCCCAGGTGGATCACGTTGCCGTGGCGGTCGGCGATGATCTGGACCTCGACGTGGCGCGGATCCGGGAGGTAGCGCTCGATGTAGACGCGCGCGTCGCCGAAGAACTTCTCGCCCTCGCGCGCGGCGCCCTCGAAGGCCTTCTCGAGCTCGGACTCCTCGAGCGCGACGCGGAAGCCCTTGCCGCCGCCGCCGCCCGCGGCCTTGATGGCCACGGGCCAGCCGATGTCTTTCTCGATGATCTTCTTCGCGGTCGCGACGTCCTCGACCACCTCGGTTGTGCCCGGGACGATCGGCACGCCGGCCTTCTGCATCAGCTCGCGAGCCATGGTCTTCGAACCCATGGCGTCGATGGCTGACGCCGGCGGCCCGATGAAGACGATCCCCGCCTCGTCACACGCGCGCGCAAAGTCGGCGTTCTCGGCCAGGAAGCCGTAGCCGGGGTGGACCGCCTCGGCGCCCGACTCCTTGCACACCTCGAGGATCTTCTCGATCTTCAGGTAGCTCTCGGCCGCTGTCGGCCCGCCGATCAGGTAGGCCTCGCCGGCGCGGCGGGTGTGCAGTGCGTCGCGGTCGAGCTCTGAGTAGACGGCGACCGAGTCGATCCCCATCTCGTCGAGCGCCCGAAACACCCTGATCGCGATCTCGCCGCGGTTTGCCACCAGCACCTTGTTGAACATGCGGGCCGGGAGCCTACTGCCGCCCCTCCGCCCGCCGCCGCCGTCGCCGGAGGAGCGACGCCGGAGGGCGGAGCGAGCACCCAGGGGGGCGAACGTCGGGGAGGCCACCGCTAAGTGGTGGTATGACCGACGTTCGGCTGGTAGCGGTGCTGCGCGCGCAGTGTGATCTGGTGGCGTGGTGGCAGCTGGCGGCGCTCGGGTTGACGCCTCGGACCATCGAGAGCCGCGCGCGCCCCTGGCAGCGGATCCATGAGGGCGTCTTCGCCTGCCAGCACGGGCCGTTGACCCGCGAGCAGCGCCGACTCGCCGCCACGCTCACCGCGCCGGGGACGCTCCTTGCCGGTCACAGCGCCGGAGCGTGCTGGGGCTTTCGGCCCTGGCGTTCGTCGGTCGAGTCGGTGGTGCGATGGGGATCCGGCGGGCCGGTGATGTTCGATGGCGTGTACGTGCGCCGGTCGCTCACCCTGGCGGACGAGATCGAGTGGGCCGGACCGATCCCGATCACCAGCCCGGAGCGGACGCTGATCGACCTGTCGCCGCATCTCCATGCTGACCAGCGAGGAAGGGCGACGAGGGAGGCAATTCGCCTGGGCCTCATCACCGTGCCCTCCCTCGACGATGCATTGGACCGCCATCGCGGCCGGCGCGGGACCCGGCCGCTGCGCGAGCTCGCCGACCTCTACCGCGGCCTGCCCCTGGCCCGAACCCGCTCCGATGCGGAGGGAATGGCGCTGGAGCGTTTTCGGCGTGCCGGCCTGCCGATCCCGTCGGTCAACGAGGATGTCGGCGCCTTCGAGGCAGACCTGATCGACCACGAGCGCAAGCTGATCATCGAGATCGACGGTCCGCAGTTCCACCTCTTCCCTGACGAGGACGAGCGCCGCAACGAGGAGTGGGCCGCACGCGGCTACCGCACGATCCGGCGCTCGAGCGTTGACGTCTACCGCGAACGTCGGTGAGACCCCCACCTTGTGGTGGTATGACCGACGTTCGCGCCCCCGGGCGTGGAGGGGGGTTAGGTGGAGAGCACGCCGCGGTCGCGCAGCAGCGAGAGGATCGCCTCGACCGGGTCTGGGTCGTCCGGTGCGATGACCAGCTCGGCGCCGGTGGGGGGCTCGTAGGGGTCGTCGATACCGGTCATGCCGGTGATCTCGCCCGCCCGGGCGCGGGCGTAGAGCCCCTTGGTGTCACGCTGCTCGCAGATCTCGAGCGGTGTGTCGACGAAGACCTCGACGAACTCCAGGCCGATGTCGGTGTGAATCGCGCGGGCGGCGTCACGATCCTCGGCATACGGGCTGACGAGCGACGGTATGGCGATCGTGCCGCTGTCGGCGAGCAGGCGCGCGACGTGTGCGGTGCGGCGGACGTTCTCGGCACGGTCCTCGTGCGAGAAGCCGAGGTTGCCGTTGATGCCATGACGGAGGTTGTCGCCGTCCAGTCGGTAGGCGCTGATGCCCTCGGCGACCAGGCGCGACTCGAGCTCGTCGGCGACCGTCGACTTGCCCGAGGACGGTAGGCCGGTCAGCCACACCGTCGCCCCGGTGGCGCCAAGCGACGACCAGCGGTGCGCGCGGTCGAGCTTGGACGGCTGACGAACGACGTTCTCGGACACCTTGGTCTGGTCGCCGACCGGGATGCCGTGACCGCCCTCGTGCTCGCGACGGATGATCATGCCCGCACCGACCGTCTCGTTGGTGCCCTCCTCGATGACGATGAACGAGCCGGTCGCGCGGTTGCGCCGGTAGGGGTCGTAGAGCAGCGGCTCGGCGGTGCGGAAGCGCGCGCGCCCGATCTCGTTGAGCGCCAGCGAGTCGATCGCGCCCTCGTGATGCAGCGTGTCGACGTCGATGCGGTGGACGATCTCCGACAGCACCGCGCGCGTGGAGCGCGTCGTGTGCTTGATCACGTAGCGCTTGCCCTCGGTGGCCGGCGCGTCGTTCATCCAGCAGACGATGGCGTCGATCTCGCGACCGACCTCGGTGCGGTTGTTCGGGCGGGCAAGCATGTCCCCGCGAGAGATGTCGATGTCGTCGGCCAGCCGGATCGCCACCGACATCGGCGGGTAGGCCTCCTCGACCTCGCCGTCGAACGTGTCGATTCCGGCGATCGTCGACTTCGCGCCCGACGGCAGCACGATGACCTCGTCGTCCTTGCGCCACACACCCGACGCGACCTGTCCCGCGTACGCGCGGTAATCGTGGAGGTCCTGGGACTCGGAATCGCCGGGCCGGATGACCCACTGCACCGGGAAGCGCGGGTCGATCAGGTTGCGATCCGACGCGATGTGGACGTGCTCGAGGTGGCGCAGCAGCGGCGAGCCGTCGTACCACGGCATGTTCGCCGAGCGGTCGACGACGTTGTCGCCCAGCAGCGCGCTGACGGGGATGAAGTGCACGTCGGAGATCTCGAGCTTGGCGGCGAAGTCGGTGAACTCGGCGACGATCTCCTCGAAGCGATCCTCGCTCCAGTCGACGAGGTCCATCTTGTTGACGGCCACGACGATGTGGGGGATCCGCAGCAGCGACGAGACGAACGTGTGGCGGCGCGACTGGCGGACGACGCCGTTGCGGGCGTCGACGAGCACCAGCGCGAGGTCGGCGGTCGACGCGCCCGTGACCATGTTGCGGGTGTAGAGCTCGTGGCCCGGTGTGTCGGCGATGATGAACGTGCGCCGCGGCGTGGCGAAGTAGCGGTAGGCGACATCGATCGTGATGCCCTGCTCGCGCTCGGCGCGCAGCCCGTCGGTGAGCATCGACAGGTCGACCGCCCCGTTGTGGCCGTGCCGGCGCTTGGAAGCCTCGGCGACCTGCTCGAGCTGATCCTCGAAGATCGACTTGGTGTCGTAGAGCAGCCGGCCGATCAGCGTCGACTTGCCGTCGTCGACCGAGCCGGCGGTGGCGAAGCGCAGCAGCTCGCCGTGCTTGGGCGTGGTGAGCGTGGTGGACGCCATGGGCCTAGAAGTAGCCCTCGCGCTTACGGTCTTCCATGGCCGCCTCGGTCGCTCGGTCGTCGGCGCGCGTTTCGCCGCGCTCGGTCACGCGCGTGGCGGCGATCTCGTCGACCACCGTCTGCAGGTCGGCCGCGGCGGAGCGCACCGCGCCCGTGCACGACATGTCGCCGACCGTGCGGTAGCGCACCGACTCGGTGAACGGCTCCTCCTCGGGCAGCAGCTCCATGAAGTCGCTCGTCGCGTAGAGCATCCCGTCGCGGGCGAACACCTCGCGCTCGTGCGCGTAGTAGATCGACGGAATCTCGAGGTTCTCCTCGGCGATGTACTGCCAGACATCGAGCTCGGTCCAGTTTGAGATCGGGAATACGCGAACGTTCTCGCCCTTGTTGATGCGCCCGTTGTAGATCGACCACAGCTCGGGCCGCTGGTTCTTCGGATCCCAGCCGCCGAAGTCGTTACGGAACGAGAAGATCCGCTCCTTCGCGCGGGCGCGCTCCTCGTCGCGGCGCGCGCCTCCGAACGCGGCGTCGAAGCCGTGCTCGGCGATCGCGTCGAGCAGCGTCACGGTCTGCAGCCGGTTGCGCGATGCGCGCGGGCCGGTCTCCTCGACGACGCGCCCCTGGTCGATCGAGTCCTGCACCGAGGCGACGACCAGGCGCTCGCCCATCTCGGCCACGCGGCGGTCGCGGAACTCGATGACCTCTCCGAAGTTGTGGCCCGTGTCGACGTGCATCAACGGAAACGGAAAGCGGCCGGGGCGGAACGCCTTCTCGGCGAGCCGCAGCATCACGATCGAGTCCTTGCCGCCGCTGAAGAGCATCACCGGGCGCTCGAACTCGGCGGCGACCTCGCGCATGACGTGGACGGCCTCGGCCTCGAGGGTGCGGAGATGGTCGAGCTCGTAGTTCATGGTCAGGGTGCGGGGAGGACGTCGGCGCGGTTGCGGGATCGGTTGAGAGCGTAGGCCCCGACGCCCACGAGCAGCGGCGCGCCGACGATCACGTAGGGAGGGATGGCGACGTCGACCTTGGTGAGCACTCCCAGGCCACTGGCGAGCATCACGCACCCCAGCGCGGGTCGCAGGGCGGCGGCCGGGATCCTGTGCACCAGGCGTTCGCCGATCCACACGCCGGGCAGCGATCCGACGAGGATCGTTCCCATCAGCCCGTAGTCGATGTTGCCGCCGATCACGTGCGCGATGCCGGCCGCCCACAGCATGAGCGCGGCGTGGAACACGTCGGTCCCGACGACGCGGTGGGGGGTCAGCCGGAAGTACAGGATCAACACCAGGCCGACCAGCGCGCCGCTGCCCACCGACGTGATTCCGAGGATCAGCCCGAGGATCGCGCCGATGGTCACTGCGTAGTAGCGCGAGCGCCCCAGCAGCCGGTGGCTGTGGCGCTCCTTGGGATTGCGGACGAAGAGCGCGCGCGAGAGGGTGGCGGTCGCCGTCAGCAGCAGCGCGAAGGCCACCCCCCACAGCAGGCCCGTGCCCTGGAGGGCGTCGATCTTCTCCACGGCGACGACGCCCATGACCGACCCCGGCACGCTGCCCACCGCCAGCCACTTCGACAGCGTCATGTCCACCGTGCCCGACCGGAAGTGGCGGTAGCCGCCGAGCGTCTTGGTGATCGCGCCGTAGGCGATGTCGGTGCCGACGGCCACTATCGGCTTGACGCCGATGAAGATGACCAGCAGCGGGGTCATCAGCGACCCTCCGCCGATCCCGGTCAGGCCGACGAGCACGCCGACGCCCAGCCCGAAGACGATGACCAGGGGATCCATGGGAGGACGTCAGGCTATGCGGCGTGGAGGCCGCACTCGATCTTGTCGGTGCCGGCCCAGCGGCCTTCGCGGGAGTCTCCCGGCCTGGTGCACGGCTCGCAGCCGATCGACGCGTAGCCCTGATCGTGGAGCGGGTGATACGGCAGGTCATGCTCGAAGATGTGGTTCCACACGTCGCGCTCGGTCCAGTCGGCCAGCGGCGCCGCCTTCCAGAGCCCGTGCTTGGCGTCCCAGCTCAGGCGCGGCGTGTCCGCGCGCTCCGGCGACTGATCGCGGCGCAGGCCGGCGATCCAGACGTCGGCGCCGGCGAGGTGCTCGCGCAGCGGGCGGACCTTGCGCAGGTCACAGCAACGGTCGGGCTCGGTCTTCCACAGCTCGGCGCCGTGCAGCGCGGCCTGCTCGTCGAGCGAGATGCCGCGCCGCCCCTCGACGGTGATGCCCAGCCGCGCCTCGAGCTTCTCCCACGTCTCGTAGGTCTCGGGAAAGAACAGGCCGGTGTCGAGCGTGAAGAAGCGCGCGTTCGGGAGCTGCTCGGAGACCAGGTGGGCGATCACGACCGCCTCCTTCTGGAACGAGCAGGCGACAGCGACCCGCCCGAACCGGTCGCCGAGCTCCGAGAGCAGCTGCGTGGTCTCGTCTAGACCGCGCACTCGCCCTCGCCGCGAACCACCTGGAACGGCACGTTCTTGGACCAATCGATGAAGAAGTTCATGTTCTCAAGGCTGAACTCGAGCGGCAGGGCGAGATCGCGGGCCTCGTTCTCGAAGCGCACGGCGCCAACCTCGGCCACGTACTCGTTGAACGTCTGGGTCTCCGAGGAGCGCTCGACCTCGTACATGCGCAGCCAGCGCTCGATCGCGTCGGGCACGCGCTTGGCGGCCAGACGGACCTTCAGGCGTGTGCCGAACACGACCTCGCCGCCGATGTAGTTGCCGCCGATGTGCGCCACGTAGGCCGGGATCGTGTGCTCGCCGACCTTGATCGACGCGCCGTAGAACCCGATGTTGCCGATGTGGTGCTGGCCGCAGCCGTTGGGGCAGCCCGACATGTGGACCTGGACCTGCTTGGTCAGCTCGTCGGTGATCTCCATGTCGCGCAGCTTCTGCCGCACTGCCGCATTCAAGCCCATCGAGCTGGTGATACCGAGCTTGCACGAATCCGTGCCCGGGCAGCTGACGACATCGATGATCTCCATCGCGCCGTACTCGCCCAGGTCCAGCTCGTTGAGCCGCTGCCAGACCTCGTAGGCCGACTCGTCGCGCACCCAGCGCAGGATCATGTTCTGGCCGACGGTGGTGCGGGCGTAGCCGCCGCAGTAGTCGCGCATGATCGCGGCGAGGCCGCGGAACTGCTCGGGTGAGAGGTCGCCTCGGGGAACCGCCACCTCGATGGTGGAGAAGCCGGTCTGGCGCTGCGGGCGGACGTTGGACTCGGCGAAGCGCTCGAACTCGGACAGGTCGCCGTTGGGTGACGCGTAGCCCTCCGGGCGCGGCGCCGGGACGTTGGTCTCCTCGTCGTCGAGAAACAGCAGCGGCTCCACGGTGAAGTCGCGCTCGGCGACCCAGTCGCCCTTGAGCTCCTCCTCGACCTGGTTGCGCAGCTCGTCGATCCCGAACTTGTCGACGAAGACCTTGATGCGCGCGCGGGCGCGGTTGACGCGCAGCCAGTCCTGGCGGTCGAAGATCCGCATGACCGCCTCGGTGATGCGCAGGTATTCGCCGTCGTCGGCGCCGACGAAGTCATAGAGGTAGGGCGCTATGCGCGGCATGATCGAGGTGCCGCCGCCGACGCGCATGGCGAAGCCGCGCTTGCCGTCCTTGATGCGCGGGATGAACGCCACGTCGTGGATGCCGGTGATCGCCACGTCGGCGTCGGTCGCCGTGAACGCCGTCTTGATCTTGCGCGGCATGGCCTGCGTCGTGGGGTGCCGGACGAAGTAGCGCACGTAGGCGGCCGCGTAGGAGGTGGGGTCGAACAGCTCGTTCTCGCAAACGCCGGCGAACGGGTCGCCCGTGACGTTGCGCATCGTGTTGCCGCAGCCCTCGCGGCTGGACAGGTGCGTGTCGGAGATGACGCGCATGAACGCGGCGACGTCGCGCAGCGGCATGTGGTGGACCTGGATGTTCTGCCGGGTCGTGATGTGGCCCTTGTTCAGCGGCGCGTACTGCTCGATCGCGTCGGCGAAGGAGTCCATCTGCTCCGGGGTGACGCCGCCGAACGGCAGCTTTACGCGGATCATCTGGACGTCGGGCTGGCGCTGCCCGTAGACGCCCTGCTTGAGGCGGAACTTGATGAACTCGGCTTCCTCGGTTCCCCCGGAGAGGTACGTCTCGGCCTCGTTGTCGAAATCGTCGAACTCGCGCTCGATGATCGGGATGATGTGGCCGGGGACGTGCCCGTAGATCTCAGGGTCCGAGAGGGTTCCGCGGCCGGTGCTGGTCGGCTCCATGAGGGAAAAGTACCAAACCCGAGCCGGATTAGGGGTAATTGAGCGGCTCGCGCTCGACGGCCTCACGGCGGGCTGCGGCGAGCCAGCCGTCCAGCCGCGGCTCGGGCGGCGCGGCGGGTGGCGCATGGTCGCGCATGAACTGCTCGACGGCGGCGATCACCGCGGCCGCCTCCTCGGGCGAGGCGGCGGCTGTCACAAGCTCGAGCTGAGGACGGCGATTCGGCACCCCTCCAACGTTAAGGGGTCTGACCCCTTTATGTTCGACCCCTTTATGTTCGGCGTGTGTCCGAGCTGCCGATCTTCTCCCGCGAAGCCGTGTTCGCGGCGGTCGACGCTCCCGCGGCGATCGAGCGCGTGCGCGACGCGTTCGTCCGCCACCGTCGCGGCGAGTGGGTCATGCCTTCGAAGGTCTACCTGCAGTCTCCGCCGCACGGCGACTTCCGCGCCATGCCCGCTCGCGGCGGCGAGCTGGCGATGCTCAAGTGGATCTCGTCGTTTCCCTCCAACGCCGAGCGTGGGCTGCCGACCGTGATCGGGGTTCTGGTCGTCAGCGACGCGACGACGAGCGAGCCGCTGGCGATCCTCGACGCCGGCGCGGTGACCGCGTTGCGCACAGGGGCGGTCGCCGCGGTGGCGGCGGAAGCGCTTGCGGGGGACGGTCGGAATCCCGCGCTGATCGGCTGCGGGGTCAACGGCGCCTGGGCGGCGCGTTGCCTGGCCGCGGCGGGCTTTGGTCCCGGGGTTTGCCATGACGCGGATGCGGGCGCAGCCGAACGGCTCGCCGCCGAGCTGGGCTGGCGCGCCGGCTCGCGCGCGGACGCTCTCGCCTGCGACGTCATCACGTGCGTGACGCCCGGCCACCGGATCGTGATCGAGGCAGGGGATCTGCGCCCCGGCGTACACCTCAACATGCTGGGCGCCGACGGCCCGGGCAAGGCGGAAGCGACCGTTGGCGCGGTCGCCTCGTGCGCGCTGTTCTGCGACGAGTGGGAGCAGGCCGCGCACGGCGGCGAGCTGACCGGCGCGGTCGAGGCGGGCATCGTCACCCGCGAGCGCGTGACCGATCTTGGCGCGGTGCTGGTAGACGAAGCGCCCGGCCGTCCGGGGCGCGACGCGGTGACGCTGTTCGACTCGACGGGCCTGGCCATCCAGGACCTGGCGATCGCCGCCGCGGTCCTGGAGGCGTTCCGCGAGGGCCGCGCCGACGCGCCCCTCGCAACGCTCTAGAACCCTCAAGGGGGTCAGACCCCCTTGAGGGTTGGCTCTGAACCCTCAAGGGGGTCTGACCCCCTTGAGGGTTGGCGCCTACTTTGCCGGCCCGTTCTGGCCCTTGATGGACTTCTGGCCGCGATCGACCTTGTAGCTGAAGCCGTCGACCGGCAGCGTCTTGGTGGACTTCCTCTTGATGGTCTCCATGCGCACCAGATCGCATTGCAGGCCGCTCTTGGAGGCGACCACCTTGCCGTAGCCGTGGTGGTCGAAGTCGGCCTGGTCGACCCACGGGTTCTCACCGCGCAGCGCGTTGATGATGGCCGGGTCCGTGTTCGGGTTCGCGTCGTTGCCCTTGATGATCACGCCGCCGCCCGCGTCGAGGTCGCTCTCGCCGAGGCCCACTGACGTGATCGAGCCGCCGACGAACTCCAGGGCTACGTTCTCCCCCTCGCCCATCTGCGTGCGCACGTCGCCGGCGATGAACGTGTGGATGTCGCCCGTGAGAAAGACGACGTCGTCGACCGACTTGGTCTTGATGTGCTGGAGCAGCTCCTCGCGCTCCTGCGGGTAGCCCTGGAAACTGTCGAAGCTGACGTACCGGCCGCCGAGCACCTTGGCCGGCATGACCATCGTCTCGGAAGCCATGAACTTCCAGTTGGCCCTCGAGGTCTCCAACCCGTTCTTCAGCCAGTCCATCTGCGTGCGGCCGAGGAAGTCGCGCGGGGCGTCGTAGCCCTCGCACGGCACCGAGACCCCGTCCCCGCAGGGCTGGTCGTCGCGGTACTGGCGCTGGTCCATGACGAACAGCTCGACGTTCTTGCCGTAGTTGATCGACCGGTAGATCCGGTCGCCGCCGCGACGCGAGATCGGCATGTTCTCGAAGAACGCCTTGTAGCCCGCCGCCTGGCGCTTGCGCGAGAACTCCTCGTTGGCGGGCAGGCCGCCGTCATCGAGCTTGCCCGCGTAGTTGTTCTGGACCTCATGGTCGTCCCACAGGACGACCATCGGGAACTTCGCGTGCATCTTGCGCAGCGACCGGTCCGAGCGGTACAGCGAGTACTTGTCGCGGTAGTTCTTCAGCGTGTGGGCCGCGCGGTGGACGCTGTCGTAGCCCTCCTGCGGCGGGCGCCCGATGTTGTCGTTGCGCACCGCCGTCCCGCCGGCCTTCGTGTGGTAGGTCTCGTCGTAGATGTAGTCGCCGAGGCAGACCACGAAGTCGAGGTCTGACTCGGCGGCCATCTTCTCGTAGGCGTTGTAGTAGCCGTGCGTGTAGTCGGCGCAGCTGAAGAACGCGAAGCGCACGGTCTCGTTGGAGTCGGCCGGCAGCGCGGTGCGGAAGCGACCGACCGGCGAGTCCTCGGTCTTTGTGGCGAACCGGTAGTAGTACTGCTCGTGGGCCTTGAGGCCCGTGACCTTCGCCTTGACCGCATGGTTCTGCGCGCCGCTGGTCTTGATTCGCTTGCTGACGACGACGTTGCGGAAGGCCCTGTCCTTGGCGACCTCGAGTGCGACCGTGCCGGCCTTCTCGACGTCGTCGACGCGCGTCCACAGCGTGATGCCGTTCTGGGCCGGGTCGCCGGAGAGGACGCCGTCGGAGAACTTGCCGCCCCGGAGCGCGGCGGAGGCGTGGGCGTCGGGCAGCGAGGCGAGTGCCTCGGGAACGAGGATGACAGCAGCGGCGAAGGGCGCGCCGGTGCGCAGGAACTGACGGCGGGTGCTCTGCACGGGAGGGTGGTCCTTTCCCAGGTGGGGTGGGAGGACAGCGGGGGACTGGTCGCGACCGTACCTGAACCCTGGGGGAGGGAGCGAGTTTTGCCGCGCGGACGCTTGTACGAGAGCGATGGGCCCTTCTCACGTCTCACGACTCGGTCAATGGGGCCCACGCGAGCTCGCAGACCTCGCCGCGGGTCAGCACGGGGTGGTCACGCGCGGTCAGCTGCCCCTTCCCGCGTCGAAGATCGACTACTGGGTGCGGCACGGATGGCTGATCGTGGTGCATCGTGGCGTCTACTCCGTGGGCTGCCCGCCGAGGACGGCCGAGGCGCGCTGGCTCGCCGCAGTCCTCGCGTGCGGACCGGGCGCGGTGCTCAGCCACCTGAGTGCGGCGTTGCTGTGGGGGATCGTCACTGCCGAGGGCTTCGCCATCGACATCACCGCCTCGCGGTCGAGGAAGGGGCAGCCCGGCATCACCGTGCACCGGCCCCGGACGCCGCCGCGCTCCACGGTCCACCACGGCATCCCGGTGACCACCCCCGAGCAGACGCTCGCCGACCTCGCCCGCACGTTCACGCCCGCCAACCTCGAACGCGCCGTCGGCGAGGCGCAGTTGCTGCCGGGTTTCGACGCCGCCGTACTGCCGCCGCGTGTTCGGGCGCTCGCGGAGGACCCTGCGCACGGGATCTCCCGCAACGTCATGGAGCGACGCTTTCGCAAGCTCGCCCGGGAGGCGGGCCTGTCGAAGCCGGCGGTCAACGAGCCCTGGGGCCGCTGGGAGATCGACTTCCTCTTCCGCGAAGAGGGCATCGCCGTCGAGACCGACGGGCGCGCGTCGCACGAGCGGCGCATGCAGTTCGAGCGCGATCGCGTGAAGGACCGCGACCTGCAGCTGGCCGGATTACTGGCGCTGCGCTTCACCTACCCCGAGGTCATGCGCCGGCCGGCGGTCGTCGTCGGCGCGCTGGGCGCAGCGCAGCGTGCGCGGTGACGCCGGCGCCCCGCGAGGGATGCCGGCGCCGGAGCGGGTTCGTTACCTGACGCGGATCCTCGCGACTACGCCGGCGTGGTCGCTCGGCCACAGACCCTCTATGCGGTCGGTCGTCTTGTTGCCGACGACCTGCGTCTTGAGGACCTCCATCTTGGGCCGGGTGAGGATGTGGTCGATGTGACGCGCCAGCTCAGAGACCGCGTTGTTGACGCGCTCGGGCTGGCCCGAGGTCTTCGGCCGCTTCCTGAAAACGTCGACAAAGCCGGCGGCCCGGACTGTCTTGTAGGCCGCCGCGTCGGCCGCTGCGTCACGCGGGTCGGAGTTCAGGTCACCGACGAGGATCGCGCGCCGCTTCTTGGAGGCCAGCGGCCCGCCCGAGCCCATGAGCTGCTTGGCCTGCGCGTTGCGGATGTCGCCGCCGTAGGCCTCGAGGTGGGTGTTGACGAAGCGAAACGACTTCGTGCCGATCTTCGCGTCGACCGCAACCCAGCCGCGGCGCGAGTCGGCCACGCCGACCTGCGTCGGGACCTTGAAGGACTCGGTGTAGCGGCCCTTGAGCGTCTTGCTGATCTTCACCTTGGAGCCGACGCGGACGAGGATGGCGTCCTGCTGGGTCAGCCGGACGTCGTAGCCCTTTGCGGTGGGGGCCTCGAAGTCGAACTCGTCCTGGATGACGGCGACCCTGTACTTGACGCCGCGGCTGGCCGCCTCCGCGAGCAGGATCTTGGTGAAGTCGTAGACGACCTCCGTCGCGGGCGTGGCGTTGGCGTCCTTGACGCCGTCGGCGCCCTTGCGCCAGACCGCCGCCTCCTGCAGGCCGACGAGGTCGGGCTTGGTCCGAGCCAGCTCGGCGGCGAGCGCCTTGGCGCGCACCGGGAAGTTCGTGTCCTGCACGGTCTGCCACACGGCGGCGGCGATGTCCTCGAAGTTCTCGCGGTCGGTGGCGACAGCGAGCGGGATGAGATCGGCGCCCAGGTAGAGGTTTCGCGACATCACGGTGACGTCGTTGGGGGCGGCCGTGGCCGGGCTGATGCCGGGGGTGGCGGCAAGGGTGGCGAGGCCGACGAGCGCGGCCAGGGTGGTGCGGCGGAGGGACAAGACGGTGCTCCTTGGGGTGGGACTCCGGGGAGAGTCGTCCACGGTACTCACGCGCGCCGGATCGTCAATCCCCAGAACTGGGGACGTGTTACAGCGGGATGTTGCCGTGCTTGCGCTTCGGGCCCGGGTCGCGTTTGGTCAGCAGCGTCTCGAACGCGTTGATGACCTTCGGGCGGGTCTCCGACGGCGCGATGACGTCGTCGATGTAGCCGCGCTCGGCCGCCGTGTAGGGGTTGGCGAAGCGCGCCTTGTAGTCGTCGATGAGCCTGGAGCGGCGCTCCTCGGGCGTCGGCGACTTGGCGAGGTCGCGGCGGTAGATGATGTTGACCGCGCCCTCGGGGCCCATCACCGCGACCTCGGCCTGCGGCCAGGCGAAGTTGAAGTCGGCGAGCAGGTGCTTGGAGCCCATGACGTCGTAGGCGCCGCCGTAGGCCTTGCGGGTGATGACCGTGACCTTCGGGACCGTCGCCTCGGTGTAGGCGTAGAGCAGCTTGGCGCCGTGGCGGATGATCCCGCCCCACTCCTGGGAGGTGCCAGGCAGGAAGCCGGGGACGTCGCAGAAGGTCAGGATCGGGATGTTGAAGGCGTCGCACGTGCGAACGAAGCGCGCGGCCTTCGCGCTCGAGTCGATGTCGAGTACGCCGGCCATCGACGCGGGCTGGTTGCCGACGACGCCGACGCTGTAGCCGTCCAGTCGTGCGTAGCCGCAGATGATGTTCTTGGCGTAGTGCTCGTGAATCTCGAAAAACTCGCCGTCGTCGACGACGAGCCGCACGAGGTCGCGCATGTCGTAGGGCTTGTTGGGGTTGTCGGGGACAACCGTGTTGAGCTCCTCTTCCATCCGCATCGGGTCATCTGACGGCATGACCCGCGGCGCGGTCTCGAGGTTGTTCTGCGGCAGGAACGACATGAGGTAGCGGCAGTCCTCGAGGCACGCGTCCTCGTCCTCGGAGGCGAAGTGCGCCACCCCCGACTTCGTGTTGTGGCTCATCGCGCCGCCGAGCTCCTCGAACTCGACCTCCTCGCCCGTCACCGTCTTGATGACGTCGGGTCCGGTGATGAACATGTGCGAGGTCTCCTTCACCATGAAGATGAAGTCGGTGATCGCGGGCGAGTAGACGGCGCCGCCGGCGCACGGCCCCATGATCAGCGAGATCTGCGGGATCACGCCCGAGCACCTGACGTTGCGCACGAA
>Ga0136633_1001102_pt1 | contig 20079 bp, 21 predicted proteins | sample AntDrymeUQ832206_2_FD_105494 | JGI IMG/M metagenome (GOLD analysis project Ga0136633, IMG submission 105494) | Polar desert sand microbial communities from Dry Valleys, Antarctica - metaG UQ83 (22.06) | ecosystem: Environmental > Terrestrial > Soil > Desert | place: Antarctica: Dry Valley...
CTAGTGGGGGGCGCCCGACCTCCTCACCTCACCTGCGACCGGGAGCACCGGGAGAGCACATAGCCTCAGGCCTCGGGGGTCTCCCCGCCGGCGAGGGCGGTGGCGGTCCTGGCCTCGATGTAGGCCATGCGCATCTGGTTGAGGGCCTGCCGGAGGGGTGGGCCGTTCTCGCCCATGCGAGCGCCGACGGCGTCGATCATGCCGGCCAGGGCGTCGATGGCTACCTGGGCGTCGGCCAGGTTCGGCGGGGTCTGGCCCAGATGGAGGGCGGCCAGCTCCACCAGGCCGATGCAGTGGTTGGCCACCACGATGGCCGCCGGCGTCCGCAACATCTGCTCCTGCATGGCCATCAGCTCGGCCTGAAGCTCCTCGTCCATGGGCTCGTCGTCGGGGCCGTAGGGGTCGGCGGCCGGCTGTGCGGCGGCTCCCGCTTCCTCCCGGGGGATGGGGCGTTCACCGGAGGGTGTCCAGAAGGTACTCATGCTGGTACCCTAGATCCACAACTGCATATGGGAAGCGGGGCTCTGTGCCCCCACCCGGCCACTGCAACACAGGTGCGCCGGGTCGTTCGACCGCCGAAGGCGGACGTTGCTTTCCGCACGTCCGTCTTTTTGTTTTCCTCAATAAGGAGTGATGCCGCATAGCCGCACCGGATGGCGCCGACCTCAGGATCAACGACCGGATCAGGGCGCGCGAAGTACGCCTCGTCGATCCGGACGGCAACCAGCTAGGGATCAAGACTCTGCCGGAGGCCCTGTCCATCGCCAGGGAACTTGAGCTGGATCTGGTCGAGGTTGCCCCCCTCGCTGAACCTCCGGTGTGCCGCATTCTCAATTACGGCAAGTGGAAGTACGAGGCGGCCCAGCGCGACAAGGAGTCACGCAAGAAGGCGGCCACGAGCTCCATCAAGGAGATGAAGTACCGGCCCAAGATCGGCGGGGGCGACTTCGAGACGAAGACCCGCAAGGTCGGCGAGTTCATCGACGAGGGGCACAAGGTCAAGATCACGATCATGTTCCGCGGCCGGGAGGTCGCCCATCCCGAACTGGGCAAGCGCATCCTGGATCGCATCGCCGAGCAGCTTCCGCTGGCCAAGGTGGAGGCGGCGCCGAAGCTCGACGGGCGGAACATGGTGATGGTCCTGGCTCCCGACCGCAGGGCGCGAGCGGCGGCCAAGGCCGGCACCCACGACGACGCACCCTCCGAAGCGCATCCACCTACCTCCACACCGACACCGACACCGACGCCCGCATCCACGCCCACCCCCAGCCCACCCGCCGTCTGAGCGGGGAGGAGACGAACGCAATGCCCAAGATGAAGACCCACCGCGGCGCCGCCAAGCGGTTCAAGGTGACCGGTACGGGCCGCATCATGCGGCGAAAGGCGTTCCGCGCCCACCTGCTCGAGAAGAAGTCATCGGTCCGCACCCGCCGTCTCGGCCGGGCCTCGGAAGTCACCGGCGGCGACAAGGCCCAGGTCAAGCGCATGCTGGGTCTCTAGGACGCTGATCACTACGCACCACCCGTACGAAGTCAAGTGCAGTAACCCCCGCCAATACCGGTAGCGCAAGTCGCCGCCGGTGGGGCAGGGGCCCCCACCGGCAAGGAGCGGGCGTGGTCCGAAGGACCCGGGTGCCCGCTCCAGAAACAAGGAGCCATGAAATGGCCAGGGTCAAGCGTTCGGTTCACGGCCGCAAGCACCATCGCGCCGTCCTCGAGCAGGCCAAGGGGTACTACGGCAACCGCAGCCGCAGCTACAAGTCCGCCAACGAGGCGGTCATGCACGCCCTCCACTACGCCTACCGAGACCGGCGGGCCCGGAAGGGCGACTTCCGCCAGCTGTGGATCCAGCGCATCAACGCCGGCTGCCGCCAGCACGGCATGAGCTACAGCCGCTTCATCTCCGGGCTGCGGGAGGCGGGGGTGGAGGTCGACCGCAAGGTGCTGGCCGATCTGGCCGTTACCGACCCTGCCGCCTTCGCCGGCCTGGTGAAGCTGGCACAGGAGAGCCGCCAGGCGTCGTGACGTCCGGATCCGGGCTCGGCTTCACGTCCGCCCGGGTCAAGCGGCTGCGACAGCTCATGGACCGGGCATCGGTGCGCCGGCGGGAGCGGGCGTTCGTGGTCGAGGGGCCGACGCTCGTCGGCGACGCCCTCGACGCAGGGGTTGAGCTGGAGTGCCTGTTCGTGTCACCAGAGACTGGCTCTAGGAATGCGGCTGGGACGGCGGCACCGGTGGTGGGCCGTGCTGCTGCCTCCGGCGTTCCGGTGTTCGATCTGGCTCCCGGCGTGCTCGAGCGGGTCGCCGGCACGGTCACGCCTCAGCCGGTACTGGCCGTGGCCCGGACCCTCGACGTCGACATCGCCGATCTGGCTGGGGCCAGGCTGGTGGTGGTCTGCGTCGACATCCGCGACCCCGGCAATCTCGGCACCGTGCTGCGCACGGCCGAGGCGTCGGGGGCGGGCGGGATAATCTGCTGTGACGGCTCGGTCGACGTGTACAACCCGAAGTGTGTTCGGGCGTCGGCCGGCTCGCTGTTCCACACACGGATCGTGGCTGGAGGAGAGCCGGTGACGGTGCTTGGCACGCTGGGCGGATGGGGCCTGCGACGCCTGGGCACGCGAGCCGGCGCCGGCGAGCCGTACTACCGCGTCGACTTGGCTGCGCCCACGGCGCTCGTGCTCGGCAACGAGGGCCACGGCCTCCCCACCTCCACGGCGACGGCGCTCGACGGGTGGCTGACCATCCCGATGGCCGGGCGATCGGAGTCGCTGAACGTCGGCATGGCCGCGGCCGTCCTGTGCTTCGAAGCCGCCCGCCAGCGCGCAGACTGATGGCCGACCTCGAGATCGACCGGTTGCCGGACGCCGTCCTGGAGCTCGACGGCACGTGCCGCGTCCGGCTGGCGAATGCAGCTGCGGCGGTCCTCACCGGACTCCGGACCGAGGAGCTCGTCGGGCAGTCGTTGGCCGACGTCCTGGAGCCGCGTAGCGCCGACGGCCGTGCGCTCCTGGCCGACGGATGGCACCCGTCGGCGCAGCTGCGTTCGGTCAGACGGATCCCCGAACAAGAGGTGTGGTTTCGGGCCGCGGGCGGGCGACAGGTCCGGGCGCTGGTCACCGGCCGGTACGAGCGCGACGACGACGGGGCGCTGACCGGCGCAGTGCTCGTCCTGCGGGACGGGGCGCGGCGGCGGCCGGCGGCGGGCGACGGCATCGAGGTGATCTCCACGGTGAGCCACGAGCTGCGCTCACCGCTGACGTCGGTCAAGGGGTACACCAGCCTCCTCCTCAACCGGTGGGATCGCCTTGGCGAGGACCAGAAGCGCATGATGCTCGAGCAGGTGCACCACGACGCCGACCGGGTGACCCGACTGGTCACCGAGTTGCTCGACATCAGCCGCCTGGAAAGCGGCCGGCTGGTGCTGCGCCGGCAGATGGTCGACCTCCTCCCCCTGGTCAACGGGGTGCTGGAGAAGGTGCGGATGATGGAGTCCGGGCTCCTGGCTCAGGTGCAGTTCGCGGAAAATTTCCCGCAGGTGTACGCGGATCCCGACAAGATCGAGCAGGTGCTCACCAATCTGGTCGAAAATGCGGCGAAGTACGCCGACCCCCGCAGCCTACGGGTGGCCGCCACCGTGACCGGCCTCCTGGTCAGCGTCGAGGTGGCCGACAAGGGCGAGGGCATCCCTGTCTCCGATCTGCCCCGCGTCTTCACCAAGTTCTTCCGCCGGGCGGAGACGCGTCCGACGGGGTCGGGCTTGGGCCTGTGGATCAGTCGGGGCCTGGTGGAGGCCCACGGCGGCCGCCTGGTCGTGGAGTCGGAGGTGGGCCGGGGGTCGGTCTTCCGCTTCACCCTGCCCATAGCCCCCCCGCCGGAGCTCCTATGACCCAGCTGCAGAACGAGGTGGCCAAGGTCGAGACCGAGGGCTTGGGCCGCGTTGCGGCGGCGACGTCGGTGGCCGAGCTCCGCGCCGTCGAGCAGGAGCTCGTCGGCGGCAAGCGGTCGGCTCTGGCCGCCCTGAACTCGCGCCTCGGCGCCCTCGAGGTCGAGGAGCGCAAGGAAGCGGGCCGGGCCATCAACGCGGCCCGCAGCCGGGTCGAGGCGGGTATCGCCGAACGGGCCGACAAGCTGGCGGCGGCGGAGCGGGAGATCCGCCTCGAGGCCGAGCGGCTCGACCTGACCGAGGTGATCGAGCGCCGGCGGGCCTCCCTGGGCCACCGCCACCTCGTCGCCCAGGCGCGCGACGAGCTCGAGGACCTGTTCGTGGCCATGGGCTACGAAGTGGCCGAGGGGCCCGAGGTCGAGACCGACTGGTACAACTTCGAGGCCCTGAACATGCCGCCGGCCCATCCCGCCCGCAGCATGTGGGACACCCTGTACGTGCGCCTTGGGGAGGCGGAGTCCACCGTCCTGCGGACACACACATCGCCGGTGCAGATCCGGGTCATGCAAAGCCAGCCGCCTCCGATCTACATCGTGGCGCCCGGCCGCTGCTATCGCCGCGACACTCCCGACGCCCGCCACCTGCCCGTCTTCCACCAGATCGAGGGGCTGGTCGTCGACCGGGGCATCACCTTCGGCGACCTGGCCGGCACCATCGAGGCCTTCACCAGCGCCTACTTCGGGCCCAACATCCACTCCCGCCTCCGGCCGTCGTTCTTCCCGTTCACCGAGCCGTCCGCCGAGTTCGAGGTCAGCTGCATCTTCTGCGAGGGCAGGGGCTGCCGCGTGTGTTCGCAGTCAGGCTGGATCGAGCTGGGCGGCTGCGGCATGGTCGACCCCAACGTCTTCGCCGCCGCCGGCATCGACCCCGAGGAGTACTCCGGATTCGCATTCGGCTTCGGCATCGACCGCTGCGCCATGATGCGCCACGACATCGACGACATCCGCCACTTCATCGCCAACGACATCCGGTTCCTGGAGCAATTCTGAATCGACATCACTCGCTCGCTGCGCTCGCTCCGTTCCGTCGAGGCAGTCGTGCTCACGCCGGCCGGCGGAGCCGGCCGGCCCTCGCGCTGACCCCTTCCTGCCGTCAGCTGGGGGGGCCGCCTCTGGCGGCGCTCGCAGCCGGCGGCCGCCCTGGCGGTCACTGACCCATGCGCGTCCCTCTTTCATGGCTTTGTGACTTCGCGCCCATCTCCGGTGACCCCGCTGATCTGGCTTCTGCGCTCTCCTCTCTCGGGCTTGTCGTCGAGGGGGTGGAGACGTTCGGCGGCGGCCTGGGCGACGTCGTCGTCGCCCGGGTGCTCGCCACCCGGCCCCACCCCAACGCCGACAAGGTGCAGGTCGTCGACGTCGACGCCGGGGACGGCGCCGAGCTGCAGATCGTCTGCGGCGCCTTCAACTTCGCCGCCGGCGACGTCGTGCCCCTCGCCCCGGTCGGCTCTCGGCTGCCGGGCGGCATGCAGATCGGCCGGCGCAACGTTCGCGGCCAGTGGTCGAACGGAATGCTGTGCTCGGGCACCGAGCTCGGCCTCAACTCCGACGCCGATGGCATCATGCTCCTCGACGCCGGCCTGGCCCCCGGCACGCCGCTCACCGAGGCGCTCGGGATCGTGGCCGACGTGGTGTTCGACGTCGACGTCACCCCGAACCGGCCCGACGCCCTGTCGGTGGCGGGGGTGGCCCGAGACCTGGCCGCCTTCCTCCAGGTGCCGTTCTCCATCCCCGACCCGCCGGCCCTCGCCGGCGGCGATGCCGACGTGACAGTCGTGGTCGAGTCGCCCGACCTGTGCCCGGAGTTCACCGCCACCGTCCTGACCGGCATCACCATCGGCCCGTCGCCCCAGTGGATGGCCCAGCGCCTGACCCTCGCCGGCATGCGGCCGATCAACAACATCGTCGACGTGTCGAACTACGTCATGCTCGAGCTGGGCCAGCCCAACCACCCCTACGACCTCGACCGCCTGCCCGGCCGGGGCCTCCTGGTGCGGCGGGGGCGTGACGGCGAGACGCTCGTCACCCTCGACGACGCCGAGCGGGCCGTCGGTCCCGACGACTGCCTCATCTGCGACGCCGAGGGCTCCGCCGTGGGCATCGCCGGGATCATGGGCGGGGCGTCGAGCGAGATCAATGACGCCACCACCACCGTGGCCCTCGAGGCGGCCTGGTTCGACCCGGTGGCCGTGGCCCGCTCGTCGAAGCGCCTGGGGCTGCGGACGGAGGCGTCCGTGCGCTTCGAGCGCGGCGTCGACCCCGAGGGTGTCAGCCGGGCCGTCGCCCGCTTCTGCCAGCTGGCGTCGGAGGTGGCGGGCGCAACGGTGGCCGGCGCCACCGTCGACGAGCGGGGCGAACTGCCGAGGCCCGCTCGGGTGGTCGTGCGCACCAGCCGGGTCAACGCCATTCTGGGCACCGAGCTGTCGCCGGCGGACGTCTCCGGGTACCTCCTGCCGATCGGCTTCCGCAGCACGCCCACGGGCGATGGCGACTTCCGGGTCGACATCCCCTCGTGGCGCCCGGACTGTGAGCGGGAGATCGACGTGATCGAGGAGGTGGCCCGCCACCACGGCTACACCCGAATCGATCGCACCCTGCCCGTGATCACCCAGGTCGGAGGGCTCACCCCCTACCAGCGCGACCGGAGGCGGGTGCGGGAAATCCTGGTCGGCTGCGGGCTGTCCGAGGCGTGGGCCACGTCGTTCCTCGCGCCCGACGATCTGGCCCGTGCCGGCCTGCCGCCGGAGGCCGTCGGGATCGAGAACCCGCTGGCGGCCGAGGAGTCGATCCTGCGCCCGTCGCTGCTGCCCGGGCTCCTCCGTGCCGTCGCTTCCAACGCCGGCCACCGCCGACCCGACGTCGGCCTCTTCGAGATCGGCCACGTCTTCTTCCCGCCGGCCGACGGCGACCAGTTGCCCGCCGAGCCCGAGTATGTGGCCGTCGCCCTCGGGGAGCGCGACGCCACCGACGCGGTGCGGATCTGGGAAGTGCTCACCGACGGCCTGCGCCTGGTCGACGTGTCCCTCCTGGCCGCGCCGGTGCCCGGTCTCCACCCCACCCGCAGCGCCCGGGTGCTCGCCGGCGGTCAGGCGGTGGGGTCGGTCGGCGAGGTCGACCCGGAGGGCCTCGCCGCCCACGGCTTCGAGGGGCGGGTGGGCTGGTTCGAGGTCGACCTCGGGGCGCTGCTGGCGTCGCCCCGCCGGCCGGCGATGTACCGGCCGGTCAGCCGGTTCCCGTCGGCCGACATCGACCTGGCCTTCGTGGTCGACGAGCCGGTGCCGGCGGCCGACGTCGAGCGCACCCTGGCCCGGGCTGCGGGCGACGTGCTGGAGCGGATCGAGCTGTTCGACGTCTTCCGCAGCCCCCAGTTGCAGGGCTCGCGGAGCCTGGCCTGGCGGCTGCGCTTCTCCACCCTCGACCACACCATGACCGAGGACGAGCTCACCGCCCTGCGGCTGCGCTGCATCGACGCGGTCACGTCGGCACATCCCGCCCGACTGCGGGGCTGAGCCGGGCGGCGACGCCCCGAAGATCGCCGTCGTCGTCGGTCCACGGCGTGACGGTCGTGAACCCGGCGGCTTCCAGCCCCAGTGCTGCGTCCTGCTCGCCGCCGATCTCCACCAGCAGCCAACCGAGTGGGCGCAGGAGTCGACTGGCGGCGCTGACCACACGGCGGACCAGGTCGAGGCCGTCGGAGCCACCGTCGAGGGCGAGGCGGGGCTCGTAGCGCTGCACGTCGGCCGGCAAGAGACGGAGGTGTCCGGTGGGGACGTACGGTGCCACTGCGGTCACCACGTCGAACCCGGTGCGGAGCGGGGCATCGACGTCGGCCACGACTGCCGGCACGCCGTTACGCCGGGCGCACGCGGCGGCCCGCCAGTCGACATCGACACCGATCACCGCCGCAGTGGGGACCGAGGCGATCAGGTGGGCAGCCACCGCGCCGGCGCCGGTGCAGAGGTCGACCGCCCGGCCTTCCCCGGGGAGTAGCGCCGCAGCCCGGCGGGCCAGCTCCTCGGTCTGTATCCGCGGCACGTAGACGCCCCTCGTCAGGTGCAGCGTCCGGCCGCAGAAGACCACCGAGCCGGTGATCCAGGCCAGCGGCTCACCCTGTTCCCGCCGGAGGATCCATGACTCGAGCGTGTCGCCGTCGGGCGCAGCGGCGAGCAGCACGCCCGCCTCGTCCTTGGCGGCGACACAGCCGGCCGCCGCCAGCCGCGCCGCTACTTCCAGGCGGCGATGGCCGTCTGGGCGGCGTCGTAGGTGTCGCGGGCCGTCTTCATCTCGCGCTGCGCCTTCTCGACGATCGATGCGTCGCTCGCCACCCGGCCGCCCTCCACGCAGGTGTTCATGGCGGTTTCGGTGGCGGTCAGCGCACTGCGGAGGGCGGCGTCGACGGTGGGGTCGGGCACGGGAACCGCCTTCTTGGCGTCGACCAGGTCATCCTTCAGCTGGGTGCACTCGGAGAGGACGACCGGGCGCTGACCGGCGTTGAGCGCCTGCACGGACCGGTCGATGTCGTCGCTGACCACCTTCACGGCGCCGGCGTGCTTCTTGTCCCAGTCGGCCTTGTTGGCCGCCCCGCCCTCGTCGGAGTCGCCGCCGCACGCGACGCCCAGTAGTGCGACGAGCGCCAGCGCCAGCCCCCAACGAGTTGAATGATTATTCATCATTGTGTATTGTCAGTCCCGTGGTTCGGGTCGGGGTCGTCGGAGCGTCTGGCTATGCGGGGGCCGAGCTCCTGCGCTTGTGCCACTCCCATCCCGACCTGGACGTGGCGTGGGCGACGGGCGACACCCAGGCCGGGACATTAGTCGCCGCGCTCTACCCGAGCCTGGCTGCCGCCTACCCCGGGCTGACGTTCGAACTCTTCGATCCGGCCGACGTCGCGGGAGTCGACCTGGTGTTCCTCGCCCTGCCCCACGGAGCGTCCCAGCGGCTGATGCCCGGCCTGCTCGACGCCGGCGTGAAGGTGGTCGACCTCGGCGCCGACTTCCGGCTCCGCGACCCTGCCGTCTACGAGCGCTGGTATGGCGAGGCCCACGTGGCGCCCGACCTGCTCGACCGGTTCGCCTACGGTCAGCCCGAGCTGAACCGGGACCACATTGCCAAGGTCGACGCAGTGGCCGCCGCCGGCTGCTACCCGACGGCTGCGGCCATCGCCCTGGCGCCGCTCGCGGCGGCAGGTGTGATCGACACCACCGGAGTCGTGGTCGACGCGGCCAGCGGCGTGTCCGGTGCGGGGCGGGCGCTGAAGCACGGCACCCACTTCGGGACCGCGAACGAGGACTTCACCGCCTACGGCCTGCTGGACCACCGGCACACCCCGGAGATGGAGCAGACCGTCGGCGCCACCATTCTCTTTACCCCCCACCTGGTCCCCATGACCCGAGGCATCCTGGCCACCTGTTACGCCCGGCCGGCGGCGGGCAGCGCCACCTCGACCGAGGAGCTCCTCGCCCTTCTGGCCGGCGCCTACGCGGGCGAGCCCTTCGTGGTCGTGTCGACCACCAGCCCGTCGACCAAGGCCACATGGGGCTCGAACGCTGTGCACCTCACCGCCCGGTACGACGAGCGCACCGGTTGGATCCTCGTCCTCGCCGCGCTCGACAACCTGGTCAAAGGCGCAGCGGGCCAGGCCGTGCAGTGCGCCAACATCCTCCTTGGCCTCGACGAGACGTCGGGCCTCTCCTCGATCGGGGTCTATCCATGAGCGAGCACGTTCCCGGGTTTGTGGCGGCCGGTGTGGCCTGCGGTATCAAGGAGAGCGGGGCGCCCGACCTGGCCCTCGTGGCCACTGCGGACGGGCGGCCGGTGCCGGCGGCGGCAGTGTTCACGTCGAACCTGGCGCCGGCGGCGCCCGTGCAGGTCAGCCGGGCGCATCTCGCCGCCACCGGCGGGTATGCGTCCGCCGTCGTGATCAACAGCGGGAACGCCAATGCGGCCACCGGCGTGACGGGGCGGGAGCAGGCCGAACGCACGTGCGCCCTGGTGGCGGAGGGCCTGGGCTGCAGGCCTGAGGAGGTGCTCGTCTGCTCGACAGGGCTGATCGGCATCCCGCTGCCGTTCGCAGCTCTGGAGTCGGGTATCTCGCCGCTCCTCGCCGCCCGTCACGAGAGCGGCTATCCGCACGCCGCCCTGGCCATGATGACCACCGACATCAGCCCCAAGGACGTGCTCCATATGGGAGCCGGGTTCGTCGTCAGCGGCATCGCGAAGGGGGCCGCCATGCTCGCCCCCGACATGGCGACGATGCTGGCGATCCTCACCACCGACGCCGCTGCGTCGCCGGCGGAGCTGCACGAGGCACTGCTCGCCGCAGTGGGCCGTTCGTTCAACGAGCTGTCGGTCGACGGGGCGACGTCGACCAACGACACCGTGATCGCCCTGGCCGGCGGCAGCGCCGGTCCCAGCGTCGGGCTGCCGGGCGTGATGGCCGATGTCTGCGCCGAGCTGGCCACGCTCATGGCCGACGGTGCGGAGGGCGCCACCAAGCGGGCCCGCATCCGGGTCGCCGGCGCCGCCTCCCTCGATGACGCCCGCCGCGCCGCCCGCAAGGTGGCCGAGAGCCAGCTGGTCCAGTGCTCGCTGTACGGGTCCGACCCGTACTGGGGTCGCATCGTCAGCGAGCTGGGGAGCTCCGGTGCGGCTTTCGACCCGGACCGGGTCTCGATCTCCTACGGGGCGGTGGAGGTCTGCCGCGGTGGGGTGGCGTGCTCCCATGACCCACTCGCCCTTCGCTCCGCCATCGGCGCTCGCAAGGTCGACATCACCGCCGACCTCGGCCTGGGTGACGGCACCGCGGTCATGACGTTCACCGACCTCACGCCGGAGTACATCGCCGAGAACATGAGAACCTCATGACCGGCGCGGTAGCATGAGCGCGCTCACGAAGGCCGACGTACTGGTCGAGGCGCTGCCGTACATCCAGCGGTTCCGGGACAAGGTGGTGGTCGTCAAGTACGGCGGCGCAGCCATGACCGATCCCGACCTGGCCGGGCTCTTCGCCCAAGAAGTGGTGATGATGCGGTCGGTGGGGATGCGGCCGGTGGTGGTCCACGGTGGCGGCCCGCAGATCGGCCTGCTCATGAAGCGATTGGGTATGCAGCCGGAGTTCCGGGAGGGTTTGCGGGTCACCGACGCCGACACCCTCGACGTGGCCCGTATGGTGCTCGTCGGCAAGGTCAACCGCGACATCGTGTCCGCCATCAACGTCCATGGCCCGCTCGCCGTCGGCCTCTCCGGGGAGGACGCCGGCCTCATCACCGCCTCGGCCCGCCATCCCGACCTGGGCTTCGTGGGCGACGTCGAGGCCGTGAACCCCGGCATCCTCGACCGCCTGCTGGCCGAGGAGCTCATCCCGGTGGTGGCCACCATCGGCACTGACCTGGAGGGTCAGGCCTACAACATCAATGCCGATACGGCTGCCGGCGCCGTGGCCGAGGCGGTACGGGCCGAGAAGCTCGTCTACCTCACCGACGTGGTCGGCGTCCTCAGCGACGTGACCAACCCGTTCAGCCTCATCCCGACCGCCTCCGCCGACGAGCTGGACAAGCTGGTCGAGGACGGGGTGCTCACCGGCGGCATGATCCCCAAGATCGCGTCGTGCACTCAGGCCGTGCGAAACGGGGTCAAGCACGCCCACATCCTCGACGGGCGGGTGCCGCATGCCCTCTTGCTGGAGATGTTCACCCGTACCGGCATCGGCACCATGGTGAGTCCATGAGTTTTCTGATGCCGAACTATCCGCCCCAGCCGGTGACGTTCGTGCGGGGCGAGGGCAGCCGGCTGTGGGACGTCGACGGGAAGGCGTACCTCGACTTCCTGGGCGGCCTGGCCGTGACGTCGCTCGGCCACGCCCATCCGGCCGTGGCCGACGCCATCGCCGAGCAGGCCCGGACCTTGTTGCACGTCTGCAACCTCTACGGGACCACCGTCGGTCCGGAGGTGGCCGAGACCCTCGACCGGCTGATCGGCGGAGGGGGGCAGATCTTCTTCGCCAACTCCGGCGCCGAGGCCAATGAGTGCGCCATCAAGCTGGCCCGCAAGTGGGGCGGGCCGGGCAGGTATGCGGTGGTCAGCACCTACGGGTCTTTCCACGGACGGACCCTCGCCGCCCTGGCCGCCACCGGCCAGCCGGCGAAGCACGAGCCGTTCCAGCCCCTGCCGGAGGGGTTCCGGCACGTGGCCCTGGGTGACATCGACGCCATGGACGCCGCCGTCGACCCAAGGGTGGTCGCCGCGGTGCTGGTCGAGCCCATCCAGGGCGAAGGTGGGGTCAACGTGCCACCCAAGGGCTGGCTGGGCGAGGTCCGCCGGCTGTGCGACGAGCGCGACGTGCTCCTCATGCTCGACGAGGTCCAGACCGGCCTGGGCCGCACGGGCGAGTGGTTCGGCTTCCAGCACGAGGGCGTGCGGCCCGACGTCGTCACCATGGCCAAGGCCCTGGGCAACGGCATGCCCATCGGAGCGTGCTGGGCGCGCGCCGACGTGGCGTCGGCCTTCGTGCCGGGCGACCACGGGACGACCTTCGGAGGCCAGCCCCTGGCCGCCGCCGCGGCCCGGGCCACGTTGGCCGTGATGGAGGCCGAGGACGTGCCCGCCCGCGCCACCCGGGCCGGCGCCCGGCTGGCCGAGGGCCTCGCCGCCCTTCCGGGCGTGGCGTCGGTCCGGGGCCGGGGCCTGCTCCTCGCCGCCGAGCTGACCGACCGTCCGGCGAAAGATGTGGCCGGCGCCGCCCTCGACCGGGGGCTGGTGATCAACGCAGTGACGCCCACCGCCATCCGCCTGGCCCCGTCGCTGCTGGTCACCGACGACGAGCTCGACGAGGCGATCGGCATCGTGGAGATGGTCCTGTGTTGAGGCACCTGCTGGAGGTCGACGATCTCGCAGCCGACGAGCTCGTCACCGTCCTGAACCTGGCTGAGGAGCTGAATCCTCCTCAGGTGCTTGCCGGGCGGGGCGCAACTCTGCTCTTCGAGAAGCCGTCCAACCGGACCCGCCTGTCGATGGAGCTGGCCGTCGTCCAGCTGGGTGGACACCCGGTCAGCCTGCGCAACGAGGAGGTGGGCATCGACACGCGGGAGACGGCGGAGGACCTCGCTCGCGTGTATTCGGGCATGTGCGCCCTCATCGGTGCCCGGGTGTTCGAGCACAGCAAGCTGGTGCGGATGGCGGCGTCGGCGACGGTACCGGTGGTGAACCTGCTGTCCGACGACTCCCACCCGGTGCAGGCACTCGCCGACCTGCTCACCATCCGTCAGCGGCTCGGCTCCCTGGAGGGCCGCAGCCTGGCCTACGTCGGCGACGGCAACAACGTCTGCCGGTCGCTGATGACCGCTGCCGCCCTGGCCGGCATGCGGATGCGGGTGGCGACGCCACCCGGCTACGAGCCGCCGGCGGACGGTGTGGCCGAGGTCACCAACGACCCGGCCGAGGCGGTCGACGGCGTCGACGCGGTCTACACCGACGTGTGGGCGTCGATGGGGCAGGAGGACGATGCGGCCCGCCGACGCCAGGACTTCGCCGGCTTCACCGTCGACGACGCTCTCATGGCCGGCGCCGCCCCAGGCGCCCTCTTTCTGCACTGCCTGCCCGCACACCGAGGCGAGGAGGTCGCTGCGTCGGTGATCGACGGGCCGCAGAGCGCGGTGTGGCAGCAGTCTGCGAACAGGATGCACGCCCAGCGGGGCCTCATGATCTGGTTGCTGTCGCAGTGAGCCGGACGTGAGGCTTGCGAAACCGCAGCGTCAGCATCGCCTGGCTCGCATGCTCGAGGAGCACGCGGTGACGAGCCAGGACCAGCTCGTCGAGCTGCTGGCCGCCGACGGTGTCGTCGCCAGCCAGGTGACGGTGTCGCGCGACCTCGAGGAGCTCGGCGCAGTGAAGGTGAGAATGGCCGGCGGGGAGACGGTGTACGCCATCCCCGAGCTGCCCAAGGACCGGGTGGCGCCCGAGAGCCACCTCAAGCGGGTGCTGGGGGAGTGGCTGGTGGAGGTGTCACACTCGGCCAACCTGGTCGTGCTGCGGACACCGCCGGGGTCGGCCCACGTGGTGGGGTCGGCCATCGACCGGGCCGGCTTGGCCGACGTGCTGGGCAGCGTGGCCGGAGACGACACGGTGCTGGTCGTGACGAGTGAGCGGGTGGGCGGGGAAGCGGTGGCGCGGAAGTTGTCTGAGTTAGCCGGGCTCTAGGAGAGGACCGAAGACAGTGGCTAAGAGAGTCGTGCTCGCCTACAGCGGCGGCCTGGACACGTCCGTGGCCGTCCGGTGGATGGCCGAGGAGTGGGGCGTGGAGGTGGTCGCCGTGGCCGTCGACGTCGGCCAGGGGGGCGACTTCGACCTGCTGCGGCAGCGGGCCTTGGCCGCCGGCGCCACCGAGGTGGTCGTCGTCGAGTGCAAGGAGCAGTACGCCGATCAGTTCGTGGCCCCAGCGCTCAAGGCCAACGCTTTGTACGAGGGGCGGTACCCCCTGGTGTCGTCGCTGTCCCGGCCGATCATCGTCGAGCACCTCGTCGAGGCGGCCCGCACCTTCGGCGCCGACGGCGTGGCGCACGGGTGCACGGGAAAGGGCAACGACCAGGTGCGCTTCGAGGTGTCGACCCGGGCCCTGGCCCCCGACCTGGAGGTGCTGGCGCCCGTGCGCATGTGGGGCCTGACCCGAGAGGACTCGATGGCCTACGCCGAGCTCCACGACATCCCCGTGAGCGTCACCCGGGCCAGCCCGTACTCGATCGACGAGAACCTGTGGGGCAAGGCCATCGAGTGCGGCGTGCTGGAGGATCCCTGGGAGTCGCCGCCGGAGGACGTGTTCACCCTCACCCGCCCGAACGCCACCGAGCCGGTGGAGCTGGTCGTGGCATTCGAGGCCGGCGTGCCGGTGGCCGTGGACGGGGTGCCCATGAGGCTGGCCGACCTGGTCGTCCACGTGGGCGACATCGTGGGGTCCTACGGCTGGGGGCGGGTCGACATGGTCGAGAGCCGGCGGGTCGGCATCAAGAGCCGCGAGGTGTACGAGTGCCCGGGCGCGCTGGCCCTGCTCATGGCCCACGCCGACCTCGAGGGCCTCACTCTCGAGCGAGACGTCTTCCACGAGAAGGCCCGGCTCGAACCGCGGTGGGCCGAGCTGGTCTACGACGGCATGTGGCATTCGCCGCTCAAGGCCGCCCTGGACGCCTTCATCGACGAGACCCAGCGGTACGTCACCGGCGAGGTGCGCCTACGGTGCGAGCCCGGCCGTTGCACCGTCGTCGGCCGGCGCAGCGACGTGGGCCTGTACGACTACGGCCTGGCCACCTACGACGCGGCCGACAGCTTCCACCACGAGGACGCGGCCGGCTTCCTCCGCCTGTGGAGCCTCGGCGTGCAGACCTGGGCCAGCCGTCAGGCTCGGCCCAGGACATGACACTCTGGGCGGGGCGCCTCGACGGGGGTCCCGCCGAGGCGCTGTGGGCGTTCACCGCCAGCCTCGACGTCGACCGGCGCATGGCCGCCGACGACGTGGCCGGCTCGCGAGCCCACGTGCGGGGGCTGGAACGGGCCGGGCTGCTGTCGGCCGAGGACGCCGCCGCGCTGCTGCGCGCCCTGGGCACCGTCGATGAGGAACTGGCCTCGGGGACGTTCGTGTTCACCGCCACCGACGAGGACGTGCACACCGCGGTCGAGCGGCGGGTCACCGAGCTGGCCGGCCCCGCCGGCGGGCGGCTGCACACCGGCCGCAGCCGCAACGACCAGGTGGCCACCGACCTCCGGTTATGGGCCAAGCGCGAGCTCACGGGGGTGGCCTCCGGCGTGCTGGCGCTGCAACACGTCCTGTTGCAGCGGGCCGAGACCGCCCTGGCCGACGGCACGTACCTCCCGGGGTACACCCATCTGCAGCGGGCCCAGCCCGTCCTGTTGGCCCACCACCTCCTGGCCCACGGGTGGGCCCTCGCCCGCGACGTCGACCGCCTGGTCGACACCCGCCGGCGCCTCGACGTGTCGCCCCTGGGCGCCGGGGCTCTGGCCGGGTCGTCCCTGGCCCTCGACCCGGTGACCACCGCCGCCGACCTCGGGTTCGCCGCCGCCTTCGACAACTCCCTCGACGCGGTCAGCGATCGCGACTTCGTGGCCGAGGCGCTGTTCGACCTGGCCCTGCTGGGTGTGCACCTCTCCCGCATCGGCGAGGAGGTGGTGCTGTGGTCCAGCGCCGAGTTCGGCTTCCTCCGCCTCGACGACGCCTGGGCCACCGGCAGCTCGATGCTGCCCCAGAAGAAGAACCCCGACGTGGCCGAGCTGGCCCGGGGGAAGTCCGGCCGGCTGATCGGCCACCTGACGACCGTCCTGGTCACGCTCAAGGGCCTGCCGCTGGCGTACAACCGGGACCTGCAGGAGGACAAGGAGCCCCTGTTCGACGCCGTCGGACAGGTGGGCCTGGCCCTGGCGGCCCTGGCCGGGCTCCTGGCCACCGCCACGTTCGACCCGGAGCGCATGGCCGCCGCAGCCGACGCGCCCGAGACGGCGGCGGCGGCGGTGGACCTGGCCGAGTGGCTGGTGGCGGCCGGGATGCCGTTCCGTGACGCCCACCACGTGGTCGCCGGCCTGGTGCGGGACGCGTCGGGCGGCGTGGGGTCCCTGGCCGATCTGGTGGGCGCCCACCCGCAGCTCGGGCCGGAGGCGGCGGCGTTGCTCGAGCCGGGCGCGGCGGTCAAGCGCCGGACCACCGCTGGCGGGGCCGGTCCGGCGCCGGTCGAGGCGCAACTGCGCAACTTCCGCGCCCGCCTCGACCTGGATCAGGGCAGGCTTCTCTGATGTTCCGCCGCCTCCTGGCCACGTTCATCGCCCTGGTGGGTACCGCCGGCCTGGTCGCTCTCGGCCTGTCGACCTTCTTCCCCGAGGAGGACCGGGTGAGCCTGGCCCAGGCGGGGCCGATCAGGAGCGTGGAGGTGGATGTGGAGGTCGGACGGGTGACGGTGGTGCCGGGAGAGGGCGACGGCGCCACCATCACCCGCACCCGGAAGCATCTGTGGGGTGAGCCCGAGGTGTCCGAGGCGCTGGAGGGCGGGGTGCTGCGTATCGCCGCCGAGTGCCCGCGGGTGCTGACGTTCGGCTGCTCGGTGGACTATCGCCTCCTGGTCCCCGCCGGCGTCTCGGTGCGCATCCGCACGGAGCGGGGCTCCGTCTCGGTCGCCGACATCACCGGCATGGTCGACGTGGACACGAAGTCGGGCGCCGTCGGGTTGGCCCGGACGAAGGGGCCGGTGCGGGTCACCACCGCGGCCGGAAACGTCGACGGGGTCGACCTGACCGCCAACTTCATGGACGCGACGACCGGTGCCGGCCGCATCCGGCTCTCGCTGGCCGAGCCCCCGGGGCGGCTCGGGCTTCAGTCCGGCGCCGGCAACATCGAGGTCCGCCTGCCGGCGGCGGTCGGCGGCTACCGCGTCGACGCCGACGCCGGGGCCGGCAAAGTCGACATCGGCGTCGAGCAGAACCCGGGCGGGAGCCGCACCATCACGGCGCGGTCGGGCGCCGGGAACATCGGCGTCCGCGTCCGCTGACGACCACGCTGTCCCGGGCGTTCTACGGCCTCGACAGCCGGGACCTGGCGCCGCTGCTCCTCAACAAGCTCCTCGTGCGGGGCGGGCGAGTGGGCCGGATCGTGGAGGTCGAGGCCTACGCCGGCGCCGCCGACCCGGCCAGCCACGCCTTCCGGGGGCGCACGGCCCGCAACGCCACCATGTTCGGCCCGCCCGGGCACCTGTACGTCTACTTCACCTACGGCATGCACTTCTGCGCCAACGTCGTGTGCGGTGTAGACGGGGAGGCGTCGGCCGTCCTGCTCCGGGGCCTCACGCCGCTCGCCGGCCTGGAGGAGATGCGCGCGGCGCGGGGCCGGGCCGCCCGCTCCGACCGCGACCTGTGCAACGGGCCTGGCAAGCTCGGCCAGGCGTTCGGGCTCGACCGGACCTTCGACGGCGCCGACCTGGTCGCCGGCGACGCCGGGGTGGAGGTGGCCGACGACGGCACGCGGCCACCGGCGAAGCCGGGCGTGAGCGGGCGGGTCGGCCTGTCGGTGGCGACGGAGGTGCCGTGGCGGTTCTTCGTCCCCGGCGCCATGGGGTTATCCCGAGCGAGGTGAGGCGGAGGCTCGGGTACGGTCCCGTCGTGCCCGGGAACGTGTTCGACGAGCTCCGGTGGCGGGGCCTGGTCCACCAGGTCACCGATGACGCGCTGGCCGCCAAGCTGGCCGGCGACCCGTTCACCGTCTACCACGGCATCGACATGACGGCGGACAGCCTGCACGTCGGCAGCCTGGTGGGGGTGCTGGCGCTGCGCCGGTTCCAGGCCTACGGGCACCGGCCGGTCGTGCTCCTCGGCGCCGGCACCACGCGGATCGGCGACCCCAGTGGGAAGCGGGCCGAGCGCCCCCTCCTGTCGCCAGAGCAGATCGCGGCCAACGTCGCCGGGATCAGGGTCCAGCTCGAGCAGCTCCTCGAGTTCGGTGATGGGCCGGCGAGTGCAGTCCTGCTCGACAACACCGACTGGCTCGGCCCCATGCCGCTGCTCGACTTCCTGCGCGACGTCGGCAAGCACTTCACCGTCAACGCCATGCTGGCCAAGGAGTCGGTGAAGGTCCGGTTCGCCGAGGCCGACCTCGGCATCTCCTTCACCGAGTTCAGCTACATGCTGCTGCAGGCGTATGACTACCTCCACCTCTTCGATACCGAAGGGTGCCGCCTCCAGGTCGGCGGGAGCGACCAGTGGGGCAACATCACCGCCGGCATCGACCTGATCCGCCGCACCCGCGCCGCCGAGGCGTACGGGCTGACGTGGCCCCTCGTCACCAAGGCCGACGGCACGAAGTTCGGCAAGAGCGAGGCCGGCAACGTCTGGCTCGACCCGGCGCGCACCAGCCCGTACGAGTTCTTCCAGTTCTGGATGAACACCGACGACCGTGACGTCGGCCGGTACCTGCGCACGTTCACGTCGCTCGGGGCGGACGAGGTCACCGGCCTGGAGCAGGGGGGCCACCGGAACGCCCACCGGGTGCTGGCGAGGGAGGTCACGTCGCTCATCCATGGGGAGGACGCCGCCACCGCTGCGCTTTCGGCGTCAGAGGCGCTGTTCGGCGGCGACCTGCGGGAGCTGAGCCGGGAGGCGCTGGCGTCGACGTTCGCCGACGCCCCGTCGAGCGAGCTGGCCGCATCCCGGCTGCAGGGCGCCGGCGCGCCGCTCGTCGACCTCCTGGCCGAGTCGGGACTGGTGCCGTCCAAGTCGGCGGCCCGCACCGCCATCGCCCAGGGCGGGGTGTCGGTGAACGGCGTGCGGGAGGCGGACGTGGACCGGCGGGTGGGGCCGGCGGACCTCCTCGACGGAGCGTTCGTGGTCCTGAAACGGGGCAAGAGGAGCTACCATGTGATGCACGTCCAGTGAGCCCGGTCTCGAGAGGGGTCGGGTTGCCGGACGAGCCGAGAGGTGATAAGTTCTCCTCTTGCGCCTACCGCCTGAGTTGGTCCGCAAGACCGACTCGGCGACAGCGAGCAGCGGCACCGACGTCCTTGGACGTGTGCCCGGCCAGCGCTCCTTGAAAACGGAACAGAGAGCTAGAAGCCAGTGCGGGCGACCCCCTTCGCACGGGGTCGCATTGTATTTGCACTGAAAACGGACAACAGGGTTTCGAGGACCAGTTCCTCGAAATTCAACAACCGTTTCTGGTGCCAGTTGGCGAACGAGGTTCAGTTACCTCGCAAGCCGACTCTCCGATTTTGGGCTGATCGAAGTAGACCTGTCGAAATGCAGGGTCGGTCGGTCCGAGGTCTCGATGGAGAGTTTGATCCTGGCTCAGGACGAACGCTGGCGGCGTGCTTAACACATGCAAGTCGAGCGAGGTCCATCCAATCGCAAGATTGGTGAAGACCTAGCGGCGAACGGGTGAGTAACACGTGAGCAACCTGCCCCGAAGACTGGGATAACACCGGGAAACCGGTGCTAATACCGGATGTCCTCCTCTGATCGCATGGTCTAGGGAGGAAAGGAATTTTGCTTCGGGAGGGGCTCGCGGGCTATCAGCTTGTTGGTGAGGTAACGGCTCACCAAGGCGACGACGGCTAGCTGGTCTGAGAGGACGACCAGCCACACTGGGACTGAGACACGGCCC
>Ga0136633_1001103_pt1 | contig 20077 bp, 14 predicted proteins | sample AntDrymeUQ832206_2_FD_105494 | JGI IMG/M metagenome (GOLD analysis project Ga0136633, IMG submission 105494) | Polar desert sand microbial communities from Dry Valleys, Antarctica - metaG UQ83 (22.06) | ecosystem: Environmental > Terrestrial > Soil > Desert | place: Antarctica: Dry Valley...
AATTCGCTCCACCCGACAACCTCCGGCCCGGTCAGATCGGCACCCTGATCGACGAGACGGCCCACCCGCTCGACGTCACCGCGACAATCGTCGACCTCGCGGTGCGGGGTTACCTCGTCATCGAGGAGAAGCCCAACGGTCGCAAGCCCGACTGGACGCTCACCAAGAAGAAGGAGCCCGACGGCCTCGAGCTCTACGAGGTCGAGCTCATGAAGGGCCTGTTCGGCTCCAAGGACGAGGTCGAGCTCTCCGACCTCCGCTACAAATTCGCCTCGAAGATGGGCAAGGTGCAGAAGGCGCTGACCGACGACGCGATGAAGAAGGGCTGGTTCACGAAGCCGCCGGGCGCGGTTCGGCTCGGGTTCGGATGTCTCGGCGTCATCGTCTTCCTCGTCGGGGTGGCGGCGTTCGTGCTCGCGGTCGCGTTCACCGAGCTCGCGCTGTGGCCCATCCCGATCATCGGGCTCGGCGTCGCGCTCACCGTCGGCGCCTACTGGATGCCCCAGCGAACCGCCAAGGGCTACGCCGTGCTCCGCCGTACCGACGGGTTCCGCCGCTTCATCGACGAGTCGGAGAAGGAGCGGGCCAAGTTCGCGGAGAAGAAGAACCTCTTCTCCGAGTACCTGCCCTACGCGATCGTGTTCGGTTCGGTCGATAAGTGGGCCAAGGCGTTCGCCGGGCTCGACGACCAGCCGCCCGACACCTCGTCGTGGTACGTCGGAACTACCGCGTTCAGCTACTACACATTTGGCCACGCGATGGACGGGTTCACGGTGTCGAGCGCGGGCACGCTCTCGTCGACCCCGCCGTCGACGTCGTCTAGCTCGGGCTCGAGCGGGTTCAGTGGCGGTGGCGGGTTCAGCGGCGGTGGTGGTGGTGGCGGCGGCGGCGGCTCCTGGTAGCCGCGCCTACCCGTTCACTCCCACCGGCTGTCCATCGACGATCTGGTCGAGGTATTCGGACAATCCGTATCCGGTGCGACCGTCCCAGCGCCACTCGGTCATCCCCTCGGAAATGCGGGTGACGAGCTGCTCGCCTTCGGGTGTCTTGCGTCGGTTGCGGAGCGGGATGAGGTTGAGGACGGTCCCCTCGATCTCGTAGTCACGCTCGACGGTGTGGGCGGTAGCCCGGATCTTCTGATGGTACGAGTCCGCGCCTTCCCACTCGGTCTCGATCTCGGCCCGGTCGATGTGCCGGTATTCGCCGTCCTCGAGCGCGACACCGCCGATGCGCTGCGACCCGTCCTTGGCCGTCACGATCGAGATCACGAACCCGGCGTCCTCCCCGAAGTTCATCGTGAGCCACCGGTACCACCACGGCGACTGCCAGAAGCGCGGGCCCCACGAGTGGTCGCGCAGACCGAAGCCGTCGACCTCCCATTCCTCGTCGCCGACTCGGATGGCGCCGCGGGCGCCGACGTGCTGCTCGTAGTGGCCGCGGGCGAAGCCCTCGCCCGGGTTCTCCGCGATCGGTGAGCCGTCGTCGTTCACGGGCTCGCCGCCCCACATGGGCGACACGCCGCGGTAGTCGAGCTCTACCTCGGCGTCGACCCACGGGTTCTCGGTGAACGCCTGGCGCGGGTTTGCCATCTGCAGCGGTTCCTCGAGCAGCGCCACCTTGCCGCGGTACGCGGTGCGCAGCGCCTTGAACGGCTCCACCACGTCGAAGCGCATACCGCCGGCGTCGAAGGCGTCGTTGTCGGCGATCTCGGGCCGGGCGAACATGAACCCCGCGCGGCCGTCGGGCAGGTACAGGCACGTCGTCATCTCGGCGTAGCCCTCGTTGGCCCGGTTCCCGAGGCGCAGGAAGCCGCCGACCCCTTCGGCGGGGTCGTACACGTTGAAGTACATCGACTCGTTGAAGTTCGATGCCTCCTCTAGCGGGTGCATGTACTCGTCGGCGGGCTCGAGGCGCAGCTTCATGCGCGCGAGTCCACCGCCCCTTGACCGTCCGGTCAACCGGTGGTGGGCTGCGCGGTCAATGGAGATCACCGAGGTCGCGACCGGGTTGCAGTTCCCCGAAGGGCCCGTCTGGATGCCTGACGGCACCGTGCTGTGCGTCGAGATGAAGGAGCCCCGGATCGTCCGGGTGGAGTCCGACGCCAAGAAGGAGGTCGTCGCCGAGCCCGGCGGGAGCCCCAACGGCCTCGCCATCGGCCCTGATGGCGCGCTCTACGTGTGCAACAGCGGCGGGTACGCGTATCGGGAGATCGCCGACATGTTGGTACCGGAGCTGCACCTGCCGGAGCACCACTCGGGTGGGCGGATCGAGCGGGTCGACCTCGGCACCGGCGAGGTGACGGTGCTCTACGCGGAATGTGACGGGCACCCGTTCGTGAGCCTCAACGACCTGGTGTTCGACGAGACGGGCAGCTTCTGGTTCACCGATCACGGCCGGTTCCGCGAGCGCGACCGGACCCACGGCGGCCTCTACTACGCCGCGCCCGACGGGTCGTCGGTGCGCGAGATGGCCTACCCGCTCGACGCGCCGAATGGCGTCGGCCTGTCACCCGACGGCAAGCGGTTGTACGTGGCCGAGACCATGACCGGCCGGCTCTACGCCTGGGACCTCACGGCTCCGGGCGAGATCGACCGCACCAACCCGCTGTTCGAACACGGCGGGCACGTGGTCGCCGGGGTCGAGGGGTTCCAGCTGTTCGACTCGTTGGCGGTTGAAGAGAGCGGCAACGTCGTCATCGGCACGATCGTGAACGGCGGCCTGACCGTGATCTCGCCGGTGGGTGAGGTGGTGGAGCACGTGCCGGTCCCCGATCTGCTCGTGACCAATGTCTGCTTCGGCGGCCGCGACCGCCGCACCGCGTACGTGACGTGTTCGGGCACCGGGAAGCTCGTCTCGTTTCCCTGGCCGCGGCCCGGTCTGAAGCTCGTGTTCTAGACCCGGGCGGGCGCGACCGGTACGCCGGCGACGTCGACGCGGGTGCGGAAGACGGAGCCCTTCGCGTCGGTTTGGTCGGTGTTGTCGGCAGTCACGACGTAGAGGTCGCAGCGGTCGTCGCCGCCGAAGCACACGCTCGTCACGGCGCGAGCCGGCACGTCGATGCGTCGGTCGTCCTCCCCGTCGGGCGTGAGGCGCACAACGCACCCGCCGACCGCCGACGCCACCCACACGCACCCGGCCTCGTCGACCGCCATCCCGTCGGGCGCGCCGGGAGGGAACTCGAAGTGACGAGCGTTGCTGACCCGGCCGTCATCGAGGTCGTGGACGAGCACGACTCCGGCGCGGGTGTCGGAGTGGTAGATGCGATCCTCGACGGGGGAGAGGGCGATGCCGTTGGCGTGCACCACCCCGCCGTAGAGCTCGGTCGCCTCACCCTCGGCGTCGACCCGCCAGCACTCGCCGGGCACGGGCTCGGCGTCGCCGTCGAACACCATGAACCGCAGCGCGCCCGCGTACACCCGGCCGGCCGCGTCGGTGCACAGGTCGTTCCATCCCGGGAGCCCCTCGATCCGGTAGAGGACGCGGGTCTCGCCGTCAACCACGTGGGCGATGTCGCGTCCCGAGACCACGACGCCGCCGTCGGCATGGAGCGCGATTCCTCCGACGCCTCGGCGCTTGGGGACCACGGTCGTGATCTCGCCGCCCGGGTCGAGTCGGTACACGCCGCCGCCGAGCACGTCGCTGAAGAACAGGTTCCCGTCGGCATCGACCGTGGGTCCCTCGACGAGCCCGTATCCCGAGGCCAGCAACTCGAACTGCACCCGCCGATTATCGTCGGCGACGCAACCAAGAGGACCGAGGCGAGCTCGCCGGGGCCCGAGCGGCCCCAGAGCGGGAAGGAAGGCGCAGGTGGGACCGCTCGCGGGCGTGAAGGTGATCGAGATCGCCGGCATCGGGCCGGGCCCGTTCGCCGCCATGATGCTCGCCGACATGGGCGCCGACGTGATCCGGGTCGACCGGGCCCAGGCCGTCACCGGTGCGTTCGACGCGCCCAACAAGGAGGTGCTGAACCGGGGCCGGCGCTCGGTGGGCATCGACCTCAAGGCCGCCGACGGCGTCGAGACCCTCATGCTCATGGTCGAGCAGGCCGACGCGCTCATCGAGGGGTTCCGCCCCGGCGTCGCCGAGCGCCTCGGGATCGGGCCCGACGACTGCCACGCCCGCAATCCCAAACTCGTGTACGGGCGCATGACCGGCTGGGGCCAGGAGGGCCCGTACTCGCAGGCCGCCGGCCACGACATCAACTACATCTCCCTCGGCGGGGCGCTGGCGCACTTCGGCCGGGCCGGGGCCAAGCCCACGCCACCGATCAACTTGATCGGCGACTTCGGTGGCGGCGGGATGCTGCTTGCGTTCGGCGTGGCCTGTGGCATCGTCGAGGCCCGCTCGTCCGGCGAGGGGCAGGTCATCGACGCCGCCATGGTCGACGGCACCGCCATCCTCATGACGATGATGTGGGGCTTGCGCGCCATCGGCTTCTGGGAAGACGAGCGCGGCGTGAACGTGCTCGACACCGGCGCGCCCTTCTACGACACCTACGAGACCGCCGACGGCGGGTTCGTCTCGGTGGGATCGCTCGAACCGCAGTTCTACGCCGAGATGCTCCAGCGGCTCGGCATCGACGACGGCGACCTACCGGCGCAAATGGACCGGGGCGGCTGGCCGAAGCTGCGCGAGCGCCTCACCGACCTGTTCAAGTCGAAGACCCGCGACGAGTGGTGCGAGATCCTGGAGGGCACAGACGCCTGCTTCGCGCCCGTCCTGCCGATGTCCGAGGCGGCCGAGCACCCCCATATGAAGGCGCGCGGCACGATCGTCGAGGAGTTCGGGCTGGCCCAGCCGGCGCCGGCGCCGCGCTTCTCGCGCACGCCCGGTTCGATCCAGGGGCCGCCGGCGTGGCCGGGGCAGCACACCGACGAGGCGCTGGCCGACTGGGGATTCACCGCCGACGAGGTCACCAAACTCCGCGACGCCGGCGCCATCAGGTAGCTGCTACAACTTCCGTAGCCTGACCGCCCGCACCGAGTGGTCGCCGGACTTCTCGAGGACGAGGTCGGCGCGCTCGCGGGTCGGGAGAATGTGCTCGCGCAGGTTGCGGCCGTTGATCGTGCGCCAGACGTCGCGGGCGACCGCCACGGCATCATCCTCCTCCAGCCCGGCGAAATGGCGGAAGAACGACCGCTCGTCCTGGAACGCCGACTCGCGGAGCGCGAGGAACCGCTCGACGTACCACTGCTCGATGTCTTCCTCGTCGGCGTCGACGTAGATCGAGAAGTCGAAGAAGTCCGACACGAACAGCGCCGGCGCCCGCTGGCCGGCGTGGCCGTCGCGGGCCTCGAGCACCGAGAGCCCCTCGAGGATGACGATCTCGGGCCGGCGCACCACCTGCGCCTCGCCGGGCACGATGTCGTAGGTCAGGTGCGAGTACACCGGTGCCACCACCTCGGGCTCGCCCGACTTCACGTCGGCGAGGAACCGCACCAGCCGCCGCAGGTCGTAGCTCTCGGGGAAGCCCTTGCGCTCCATCAGGCCGCGCTCCTCGAGCTCCCGGTTCGGGAACAAGAACCCGTCCGTCGTCACCAGGTCGACCTGGGGATGGTCGGGCCAGCGACCGAGCAGCGCCTGGAGGATGCGCGCGGTCGTGCTCTTCCCGACCGCCACGCTCCCCGCGACCGCGATCACGTACGGAACCTTGGCGGCGGGGCTGCCGAGGAACGTGTCGGTCACACGGTGGAGGCTCTGGCTCGCGGACACGTACAGGTTCAGCAACCGTGACAGCGGCAGATACACGTCGGCGACCTCGTCGAGGGAGATCTGCTCGTTGATCCCGCGCAGGTGATCGAGATCGGCCTCGCTCAGTGTCAACGGCGTGGCGGCACGCAGCCGCGACCACTCGTCTCGGGTGAACCGGACGTAGGGGGAGAGGGGCTCGCTCACGGCGATACCGGCAGCATGGCCAGCCGTTCGGCGAGGGTGCCATCATCGGGTGCGGTCACGCTGACGTGTCCGACCTTCCGCCCCGGCCGCGGTGCCTTCTGGTAGTCGTGGAAGTGCGCCCCCGGTATCGCGAGCACGGCGGCGCGGTCGGGGAGGGCGCCGATGCAGTTGACCATCGCGCTCGCCCCGACCGGCGCGGTGGAGCCGAGCGGCCACCCCAGGATCGCCCGCAGGTGGTTCTCGAACTGGCTCGTGACCGCCCCCTCGATGGTCCAGTGGCCGGAGTTGTGGACGCGCGGCGCGAGCTCGTTCGCCAGCAGGTCGGGGCCCACCTGGAACAGCTCGATCGCGAGCACCCCGACGTAGTCGAGCTCGTCGAGGACGCGCTCGGCGTAGGTCTCAGCAGTGGCCTGGGTCCCCTCAGCCGCGCCCGCCGCGGGCGCGCGACTGGTCCGCAGAATGCCGTCCCGGTGCTCGTTCTCGACCAGCGGCCAGTAGGCGGTGGCGCCGTCCCGTCCCCGCACCGCCAGGACCGACACCTCGCGCTCGAAGGGCACCAGCTGCTCGAGGATGAGCGGCCGCCCTCCGAGCTCGCGCCAGGCGTCGCCGAGGTCGCCCGACTTCGTCAGCACGCGCTGGCCCTTCCCGTCGTACCCGCCCCGCCGGGTCTTGAGCACGGCCGGCAGATCGATGGCGTGCACTGCGTCGTCGAGCCCGGCGCGGTCGTCGACCGGGGCGAAGTCGGGGGTGGCGATCCCGAGCCTCCGGAAGAGCGTCTTCTCGGCCACGCGATCCTGGGCGACGTCCAGCGCGCCGGGGGGCGGCAGGACGGTGGCGCCGCGTGATTCGAGCGAGCGGGCCGTGTCCGCGGGCACGCCCTCCCATTCGTACGTGACGACGGCAGCGCCGTCGGCGACGCGCGCCGCTGCCTCGGTATCGCCGAGCTCACCCACCACGAGCGGCCCGAGCGCGCCCGCGGGAGCCTCGGCGGTCGGGTCGAGGAACCGGAAGCCCAGGCCCAGCGGCACCCCGGCCAGGGCGAGCATGCGCCCGAGCTGCCCGCCCCCCAGCACCGCGACGACGTCCCCCACGAGCGGCTTTCTAGTCGGGTGGGGGCGCCGACCTCCGGTACCATGGCGGAGAGCGACAGCGCCGTCGCCCCAACCGACCTCGGGCGAGGCGCATTTCTCGGGCCTCGCCCCCGACTGGAGCGAGGAAGCGTGTCCCACTCCGACCGGCGCTCGCGCCGCGCTGAACTCGACGCCTGCGGTATCGGCTTCGTGGCCGACGCGCGGGGCGAGGGCAGCCGCGAGATCGTCGAGCTGGCGCTGACCGGCCTCGCCTGCGTCCGCCACCGCCAGGCCATCGCCGCCGACGGCCTTTCCGGCGACGGCGCCGGGATCCTCGCTCCGATCCCGCGCGAGTTCTTCGCCCGGGTCGGAGGCGCTGCGCTCGACCGCGAGCTCGACGCCGAACGGCTCGGCGTCGTCCCCGCCTTCCTCGACCTCCACGACGATGGCGCCGTGCGCACCGCCCAGGCGGCGGTCGCGGAGGCGTGCGAGGCCGAAGGCATCGAGCTGGCGGGCTGGCGCTCGGTCCCGATCGACGAGTCTCACATCGGCGCCCAGGCCAAGGCCGATCTCCCCGCGTTGCTCCAGGCGATCATCCTGCGCCCGGCGGGCGCCGACGACGGCGACGCCGAGCGGCGTGCCTACCGCGCCCGGCGGCGGGCCGAGGCCCGCTGCCGCGAGGAGGACGTTCGCCACTACTTCGCGAGCTGGTCGTTCGCCACGGTCAACTACAAGGCGCTCGTGATCAGCGACCGGCTCGCCGGCTTCTATCCCGACCTCGATGCGCCCGATTTCATCGCGCCGTTCGTGATCTTCCACAGCCGGTTCTCGACCAACACCACGCCGGCGTGGGAGCGGGCCCAGCCGTTCCGCAACCTCTGTCACAACGGCGAGATCAACACGCTGATGGGGAACCAGCACCGCATGGTGGCGCGCGGCCGGCTCGGTACCGAGGAGGTCGGGCTCGGACCCGAGGACATGTTCCGTCCTGTGTTCGATCCTGACGACTCCGACTCCGGGAAGCTCGACGCCACCGTCGAGCTGCTCCAACGGGGCGGACGCGACGTGCGTCACGCGGTCGCGATGCTCGTGCCCGAGGCGTGGGAGGGGCAGCGCGACCTCGCGCCGGGTGTGCGCGACTTCTTCCGCTATCACGCCTGCCTGACCGACCCGTGGGACGGGCCCGCCGGTCTGGTCTTCACCGACGGGCGTCGGGTCGGCGCCGCCCTCGACCGCAACGGGCTGCGGCCGCTCCGGTGGCAGGTGTGTGAGGACGGGTTGGTCGTGTGCGCGTCGGAGGTCGGCGCGGTGCCGGTGACCGGGCGGGGGACCGTCAAGCGGGGCCGGCTCGGGCCCGGCGACATGCTCTCCGTTCATCCCGACGATGGCGTGCAGTACGACGGCGCGGTGAAGTCCTGGCTCGCGCGGCTGGCGCCCTACGCGCAGTGGGCCCGCGACGGGCTGCGCCCGTTCAAGATCGGCAAGGCCGTCGAGCTGATGCCCGACGACGACGAGCTCCCGCGGCGCCAGGCCGCGTTCGGGCTCACGCGGGAGGAGGTGGCGATGGTGCTCAAGCCCATGGCCACCGACGCCAAGGAGCCGACGTTCTCCATGGGCGACGACGTGCCGTTCGCGGCGGTCGCTACCCGGCCGCGGCCCTTCTTCCACTACCTCAAGCAGCGCTTCGCCCAGGTCAGCAACCCGCCGATCGACCACCTGCGCGAGCGGTTGGTCATGTCGCTGCGTACCTGCCTCGGGCCCCGCCAGCCGCTGTTGCGCGAGGACGCGGACGCGGCGCGTCTGCTCGAGCTGCCGACCTTCTTCCTCTACCCGTCGGCGCTCGAGGAGTTGCTCGATCCGGCGCGCTCGCCGTTCCGGGCGGCGCGGCTCGACGCCACGTTGGCCGTCGACGAGGGGCCCGAGGGCCTCGCGCGCGCCCTCGAGGCGCTGACGGTGGCGGCGCTCGAGCTGGTCCGGGGGGGTGTCGGGATCCTCGTCCTGTCCGACGCGGACGTGAGTGCGGAACGGGCGCCGATCCCCTCCCTGCTCGCCGTCGGCGCGGTGCACCACCGCCTGATCGCGGAACAGGTGCGCCAGGACGCGTCGATCGTCGTCGACGCCGGCGACGCCCGCGACGTGCACGCCCTCGCCTGCCTGCTCGGCTACGGCGCCGACGCGGTCTGCCCCCGCCTCGCGCTCCAGACGGTGGCGGCCCTGGCCGACGACGGTCAGCTGGGCGAGCTCCACGCGTCGCATGCGCAGAACCAGCTCCAAGCCGCGCTCGAGGACGGCGTGCTCAAGATCTTCTCGAAGATGGGCATCTCGACCGTCGACGGCTACCGCGCCGCGCAGGTCTCGGAGGCACTCGGGCTGGCGCCCGAAGTCGTCGCCATGTGCCTGCGCGACACCGCGTCGACCGTGGGCGGCGTCGGGTTCGCGGTACTGGGGGCGGACGCGCTGGCCCGCCACGCCCAGGGGTACGGCGGCGACGAAGCGAAGCTGGACGAGCCCGGCTGGATCCGGTTCCGCAAGCGCGGGGGCGAGTATCACGCCAACAACCCCGACGTGGTCGACGCGCTCCAAGCCGCGTCGGGCGTCGTCACCGCGGAGGACGCTGACGACGACGGGGACGGTGACGGTGGGGCCAAGCCCCGCCGCCGGCGGGCCGCTGCCGCCAAGGCCGACTCCGGTGGTGGTGACAGCGCGAACGGCGAGCTCGACGGGCTCGAGCCCGCGCCACCCGAGGACCAAGGCAAGGTGCTGATCCTCCCCGGGGTCGGTGACGGCAATGGCAACGGCGCGGGCAACGGCGATGCCGACGCTCCGCTCCCCACCCCCGACCCGGTCGAGCTGCGGGCGGCCCACCTGCTCCAGCGGGCTGTGGGCGAGGGCCGGCGCGAGCTCTACGACAAGTTCCGCGACCTGGTCGAGTCGCGCCCGGTGACCGAGCTGCGCGACCTGCTCGAGATCGTCGACCGGGAGCCGGTCCCGCTCGAGGAGGTCGAGGGGCCCTACGAGATCACGCGTCGCTTCTCGACCGGCGCGATGTCGCACGGCGCGCTGGGGAAGGAGGCGCACGAGACGCTGGCGATGGCGATGAACATGATCGGCGGGCGCAGCAACTGCGGCGAGGGCGGCGAGGACCCGTACCGGTTCCGCACGCGGGGCATGGCGCGCGACCGCAACTCGCGCATCAAGCAGATCGCGTCGGGCCGGTTCGGGGTCACGCCCGAGTACTGCGCCTTCGCCGACGAGCTGAACATCAAGATGGCGCAGGGCTCGAAGCCGGGCGAGGGCGGACAGCTCCCCGGGCACAAGGTGAGCAACGAGATCGCCCGGCTTCGGCACACCCAGCCGGGCGTCGGCCTCATCTCGCCGCCGCCCCACCACGACATCTACTCGATCGAGGACCTCGCCCAGCTCATCTTCGACCTGAAGCAGGTCAACCCGCAGGTCGAGGTGTCGGTGAAGCTCGTTGCCGAGGAGAACGTCGGCACGATCGCCGCCGGGGTCGTGAAGGCGCTGGCCGAGGTGGTGCAGGTCTCGGGCAACAACGGTGGCACGGGCGCGTCGCCGCTCTCGTCGATCAAGCACGCGGGCATGCCCTGGGAGCTCGGGATCGCCGACACCCAGCAGGCGCTGATCGAGAACGAGCTGCGTGACCGGGTGCGGGTGCGGGTCGACGGCGGCTTCCGGACCGGACGCGACGTGCTCGTCGCCGCGCTGCTCGGCGCCGACGAGTACTCGTTCGGGACCGCGGCGATGATCGCCGAGGGCTGCATCATGGTGCGAGCCTGTCATCGCGACACCTGTCCGACCGGCGTCGCGACGCAGCGGCCGAACCTGCGGGCGAAGTTCAGCGGGACCCCCGAGGGCGTCGCCCAGTACCTGCTGTTCGTGGCGGAGGACGTACGTCAGCTGTTGGCGTCGTTGGGTCTGCGGTCGCTCGACGAGGCGATCGGGCGGGTGGAGCTCCTGCGCCAGCGCACCAGCGGCGACGCCCGTGCCGACACGATCGATCTCGCGCCGTTGCTCGTGCCGCCGGCCGACGCCGAGGCCGTCCGCCACTTCGTGACCCACGTGCCGATCCAGCGGCCGCGCTCCGAGCTCGACGAGCGGCTGCTCGCCGACGGCTTCGCCGCGCTCTGGGAGGGTGGTGAGACGGTGCTCGAGTACGAGATCACCAACGCCGACCGCACGGTCGGGGCTTCGCTCGGCGGCGCCATCGGGCTCGAGTGGGGTGACGGTCTTCCGCCGGGGTCGGTGACGGCCCGCTTCACCGGCGCCGCCGGCCAGAGCTTCGGGGCGTTCCTCGCCGAGGGCGTGACGCTCGAGCTCGTCGGCGAGGCCAACGACTACCTCGGCAAGGGTCAGGGCGGTGGCCGCATCGTCGTGCTTCCGCCCGCGGGTGACGCCGGCGACCCCGTTCTCGCCGGCAACACGGTCCTGTACGGCGCGACCGCGGGCGAGGTGTTCCTCGCCGGCACGGTGGGGGAGCGCTTCGCCGTGCGCAACAGCGGCGCCACCGCGGTCGTCGAGGGCGCCGGCGACCACGCCTGCGAGTACATGACCGGCGGTACGTGCGTGATCCTCGGCCCGTTCGGCTACAACCTCGGGGCGGGCATGACCGGCGGACAGGCGTACGTGTACGACCCCGACGGCATGCTCGCGTCGCGCCTCAACCCGCAGCTCGTGGAGGCGACCAGGGTCGGCGACGACGCCCAGGCGGCCGAGTTGCTCTTCCTCGTCGAGTGGCACCGGGAGCTCACCGGGTCGGCGCTCGCCGGTGACATGCTCGCCGACTGGGATGCCACCCTGCGCTGCTTCTGGAGGGTCGCGCCCGTCGACGAGATCGCCCGGATCGAACGCGCCAACGAAGGGTTGTTGGGCGCGCCCCGCTAGGCGGGCGGCGGCTCCGTTGGCACGACGATCGCGGGCCTGGTGTCGTAGCCCAGGGCCCGGGCGACGAAGGCGTACCGCAAGGACTCGCGCGTCTTCTGGTAGCGCACCGCGGCGTTGTTGTAGGCGCCCACCGCGTCGGCGGGAAGAACGATCTGCCCGAGTACGGTCACCGCGTCGACCAGCGCCGGAACCGTGCTCAGCCGAGCCGAATTCATAACAGTCGACGCGGCGCGCGCCGCCAGCGCCTCGAGCCGGTTCGACGATGCCGCCTCGGCCTCGGCGTCGACGTCGTCACCCGGCGAGCGGCGAAGGTCGTCCCAGCGGGAGAGCTCACGGTCGAGGTCGCGGCTCACGTCACGGTCGTCCGCGCCCGCCGCTTCAAGTTCGGCCAGGACGACCGCCAGCTGGTCGTAGCGCATACCCAGCGGCACGCGGAGGGGAGTCCAGCGCTCGTCGACGCGGGTGCGGTCGTCCTCGAGGCGGGGGCGGCCGGTGAGGACGAGCGCGATCGTTCCGACAACGAGGAGGACGAGGACGAGGATCCCCAGACGACGGACACGCCGTGACATCGGCGTGACCCTATCGACCGAATTGGTCGGCAGGGTCGACGATCGACGGGCTGGCGGTAGCGCCGTGCCGTCCCACGCGCCCAAGCCGGGCGCGGACGCATCCCCGAAGTAACCCGCCCGCGCCGGCAAGCCCCTGGTCCGACGGGCTCGCCGTCGCTAACGTGCGCGTATGGCCCGTCCCCGGGCCGTGGTCGTGGCGATCCTCGCCGCCGCCTCGCTCGGGGGGTGGTGGCTGGGAGACCAACGGCGCACGGCTACCGCCCAGCACACCGTCATCGCGGTCACCGACGGCGACACCATCGAGGTCGTCGACACTTCCGGCGATCGCGACATCGTGCGCCTGCTCGGCGTCGACACGCCCGAGACCCACCATCCGACCGAACCGGTCGAGTGCTTCGGTCCCGAAGCCGCTGCCTACACTGCGCGGCGACTGACCGGCCGATCCGTCCGGCTCGAAGGCGACGTGGAGGCGCGCGATCAGTACGACCGGCGACTCGCGTACGTCACCATCGGCGGGGAGCGCTTCAACGACGAGCTCCTCCGGCTCGGCTACGCCGAGCTGCTCGTGATCGAGCCGAACCACGCCCATGCCCGCACGATGCTCAAGGCTGAGCTGGAGGCGAAGCGGGAAGGGCTCGGCCTGTGGGGCGCGTGCTAAGAGGCGTCCGTCAGGCGGGTGCGCATCTTGTCGATGGCGCGGCCCAGGATCTCGCGGGCGTCGGCGTGGGAGCAGCCGAGGCCGTGCGCGAGCTGCTTCATCGACTCGGGCGGGCCGTGGAACCCGAAGCGGCGGGAGAGCACGTCGTACTCGACCGGGCTGAGCGCGTCGAAGGCGTGGCGGTCGGCGCGCAGCTCGAGCGCGTCGAGGTCGATCTCGTCGTCGGCGATCGGCTCGGTCCCGTCGAGCGCGACGGTGGCAGCGTCGGGGTAGGGCCACCCGTCGTCGGTGGGGAAGAGGGGGAGGGTGGTCATAGGCCTCTCCTTCTCGAGCCGTGTCGGGGCATCGTGCCCGGGCAGGGGTTCCCGGTCAATGGGTGGTCGCGTGGCGGCCGATGAGCTCCAACAAGGCTTCGCCGTGACGCTCGGCCTTGACCTTCCCGATCCCGGGAACGGTGAGCAGCTCCTTGCGGCTGCGGGGCCGCTTGCCGGCGACCGCCGCCAGGGTCGAATCGTGGAAGATCACGAACGCGGGAACGCCCGAGGCCCGGGCGAGATTGCGGCGCCACTCGACCAGCGCGTTGAAGAGGTCGGCGTCGGGTGGCGCCAGGGTGGGTCGCGGCGGCGCGGCCGCGGCTCGGGCTTTTTCCTTGGCCGCGGCCACGCGCTCGCGCCGCCGCGCCGCGGTCTCGGGGGTGTCGAGCGCGGGCGCGCCCGCGAACTCGATCACCTCGAGCCACGGGCTCGGCTTGCGGTCGACGGTCCGGGCGCCGAGCTTGCGGTGGCGGGCCCAGCTCAGGTGGAGGGCACGCTCGGCGCGGGTGAGCGCGACGTAGAGGAGGCGGCGCTCCTCACCGCGCTCGGCGGGAGTATCGGCGTGGGAGATGGGCACGAGGCCGCGCTCGAGCCCGGTGACGAAGACGGCGTCGAATTCGAGGCCCTTGGCGCGGTGGAAGGTCAGGAGCTCGACCGCGTCGCGTCCCGTGCCGTCGTCGTCGTTGCCCCGCAGCGCGACATCGAGGTACGCCCGGAACCCGTCGACCGATCCCGGCCCACCGTCGGCGGCGAGGTACTCGTGGCCGAGCCGCACGAGCGCGTCGACGTGCTCCCGCTGCTCTTCCGACGCCTCGGCGGCCTCGGCGGTGAGGTCGCCCAGGTGAGCGGCGAACGGTCGTCCCGGCCCGACTTTGTCGGTGCGGGCGACGCGTTCGAGCGCGGCGCGCACCTCGGGCCGCTCCAGGAATCGGGTCGCTCCTCGCACGCGGAACGGGATGCCGTCGCGTCCGAGCGCCTCCTCGAACCGGGCTGACTGTGCGTTGGTGCGGTACAGCACCGCCATGGCCGACCACGGCCGGTTGGGGCCGTGCTCGCGGCGTAGTCCTCGGACGACGCCGATCGCTTCCGCTTCGTCGTCGGGATAGTCCACGAACGTCGGGGTGGGCCCGGCGGGCTTCGAGGTGCCGATTCGCGGGCGCGGCCCACCGCCGTCGGCGAGGAGCGCGGTCGCAGCCGCGACGACCTGCGGTGATGAGCGGTAGTTGCTCCCGAGGCGCACGACGGTCGCGCCACCGAAATGGCGGGCGAAGTCGGTGAGGTACGCGGGGTCGGCGCCGGCGAACCCGTAGATCGCCTGGTCGGCGTCGCCGACCGCACACAGGTCGGGCCGGTCGCCGAGCCAGGCGCGCAGGAGCCGGAGCTGTGCCGGGTTCACGTCCTGGAACTCGTCGACGAACAGGTGACGGAAGCGCCAGCGCTGGGTCGCCTGGAACTCGCCGTCGCTCTCGAGCGCATCGGCGCACCACCAGATGAGATCGTCGAAGTCGACGACGCCGCGATGGCGACGCTCTAACTCGTACCGCTCGTACAGCGACGCGATCTCGGCGGCGGGCTTGGGCGGCTCGCGCCCGGCTCGCGCCACCGCGACCTCGTAGGCGTCGGGCCGGAGCAGGCGCGCCTTGGCCCACTCGATCTCGCTCGCCACCTCGGCCGCGGCCACGGTGGCGGCTGCGCCCCTGCCGGGCAGCATCGGCGCCAGGATGCGAGCCTTGCGCGAGAGCACTCCCGGCATCGGCCGGTTGTGGTCGGCGCAGCGCCGCCGCAGCTGGGCCAGCGCGATGGCATGGAAGGTCCCGGCGGTCACCTGGCGGCGCACGCCGAGACGGCCGAGTCGGGCGACCAGCTCGCCCGCGGCCTTGCGGGTGAAGGTGAGCGTGAGGACGTGGTCGGGGTCGATGCGCGCGCGGCTCGCCTGCCACGCGATCCGGCGCGTGAGCACTCGCGTCTTGCCCGACCCCGCGCCGGCCAGGATCGCGAGCGGCCCGGCGTCGACGGTCACCGCCTCGCGCTGGGTCGCGTCGAGACCGTCCAACAGCGGATCGGCTCGGCGCGCGTCGGAACCAGGCATCGCGTCGACACGGTACCGGTCGCCTGTGACAGTTTCCCGCGACGGCGTCGGGGCGCGGGAAGGCCCCGAGTAGTCTTCGCAGCGTCGCTGCTCCGATCTCCTCGGGGCCGACTTCCCGACCGGTATCCGGCGAGACCCGTGTTCCGGAGTACCCCGGGTGGGGCCCTTCCGGTACCGCGTTCGCCTTCAACCAGTACGTCGAAGATACGACCGCGCCCCCGGGTCGTCAAGAGGCTTCCCGCCGGGCGGTAGCTTCGCTGGTCATGCCGGGTGTGCACGTCTCGCGTCGCCGCTTCGAGGAGCTGGTCGCCGACGCGCTCGACTCCATTCCGCCCGCGCTGGCCGAGCAGATGGACAATGTCGCGGTGCTGGTGGAGGAGTGGCCCACGCGCGAGCAGCTCGCGGGGCGGGACGGGACCCTGCTCGGGCTGTACGAGGGCATCGCGCTCACCGACCGCTCGCCGCTCTCCTACGCCGGCGTCGTCCCCGATCGGATCACCGTGTTCCGCGGACCGCTGTCTGAGCTCGCGCGCGACGAAGTGGACCTTGCGCGCCACATCCGGGTGACCGTCGTGCACGAGGTCGCCCACCACTTCGGGATCGACGACGACCAGCTCGACGCCCTGGGCTGGAGCTGACGTTCCCCGTAAGGTGCACGCGGCACGGTCGAATTGCGAGCGACAACTTGGCGTCCGATCGAGCGCCCCCGGCGCAGGTCCCCTGCGCCGCAGCGAGCGAGGCAGTAGGGATGGGTGAGAACACGTGGCGCAACTGGGGCCGCAACCAGCGCTGCTCCCCGGCGGCGGTCGAGGAGCCGGAGAGCGAGCTCGAGGTCGCCGAGTCGGTCAAGCGGGCGGCGGTCGCGGGCCAGACCGTCAAGGTGGCGGGCTCGGGGCACTCCTTCACCGACATCGCCTGCACCGACGGGCGATTGCTGCGGCTCGAGGCCCTCGACCGGTTCGTTGCCGTCGACGACGAGGCGAAGACGGTCACCGTCGAGGCCGGCATCCAGCTGTGGAAGCTGAACGAGGAGCTCGCCCGCCGGGGCCTGGCCCTCGCCAACCTCGGTGACATCGACCGCCAGACGATCTCGGGAGCGATCGCGACCGCGACCCACGGTGGCGGTGCCCGCTTCGGTGGCCTGGCCACATTCGTGCAGGAGATGGAGCTGGTCACCGCCGGCGGCGAGGTGCTGCGCTGCTCGCCCGACGAGGAGCCCGAGATCTTCGCCTGTGCCCGGGTGGGTCTGGGCGCGCTCGGCGTCGTCACCAAGCTGACGCTCCGGTGCGTCCCCGCGTTCCGCCTCCACTCGCTCGAGCGCCCCACGACCCTCGAGCAGATGTTGGCCGACTTCGACGCCACCGTCGACGCCAACGAGCACATGGACTTCTACTGGTGGCCCCACACCGACGTCGCCACCGTGAAGGTCAACAACCGCACCGACGATCCGGTCCGGCGCAAGTCGTCGTACAAGACGTGGCGCGACGAGGTTCTGCTCTCGAACTATCTCTTCGGCGCGCTCTGTGCGCTGGGTCGGCTGCGACCGAGCCGGGTGCCCGACCTCATGCGCACGACCGCCAAGTCGTTGGGCAAGACCGAGCTCGTCGACGAGAGCCATCGCGTGCTGTGCAGCCGCCGGCTCGTGCGCTTCGTCGAGATGGAGTACGCGGTTCCCCGTGCCGACGTGGGCAAGGCGCTGCTCGGTGTACGGGACCTCATCGAGGGCGAGGGACTGCGGGTCGACTTCCCGGTCGAGCTGCGGGTGGCGGCCGCCGACGACATCCCGTTGAGCACCGCCCACGGTCGCGAGACCGCGTACCTGGCGGTGCACCTGTCGTCGGGGACGCCGTTCGAGCGCTACTTCCGCGGCGTCGAGGCGATCATGGACGACCTCGGCGGCCGGCCGCACTGGGGGAAGATGCACTTCCAGGACGCCGCCACACTCGCGACCCGCTACCCGGAGTGGGAACGCTTCCAGGCGGTTCGGGGGAGGCTCGACCCCGATGGCCGGTTCCGCAACGCCTACCTCGACCGCGTGCTCGGCCCGGTCCGGTAGCAGCGGGCGGGCGGCGGCCGTAGTCTCTCGCCCATGCCGTATCCCAAGCACCTCATCAACGAGGGGGAGCAGGTCGCCCTCGACCTCAACCCCCACTGGTGGTACTTCTCGAAGCACATCCTCACCGGGATCCCGCTCGCGCTCGCGCTCGTCGGAGTGTTGGCCCTCGACGGCGACACCCGCAAGTACCTCGGGTACGCGTGGGGCGCGCTGGCGGTCGTGTGGGCGCTCTGGCTGATGCTGAAGTTCCTGTCGTGGCGGTTCACGCACTTCGTGGTGACGAGCGACCGGATCATCTACCGCCACGGCGTGCTGGCCAAGCGCGGGATCGAGATCCCGCTCGAGCGCATCAACAACATCAACTTCGAGCAGGGGATCTTCGAGCGCATCATCGGCGCCGGCGACCTCCAGATCGACTCGGCCGGCAAGGAGGGCCAGTCGTACTTCACCGACATCCGGCACCCCGACGGCGTGCAGCAGGAGATCTACCGGCAGATGGAGGGGTACGACAAGAAGAAGGCCGGATGGTCGACGCCCAAGGCATCGGCCTCCGACGAGCTCGAGAAGCTCGCCGGCCTGCGCGACAAGGGCGTGATCTCCGCCGAGGAGTTCGAGGCCAAGAAGGCGGATCTGCTCGAACGCATGTAGTGCGTCGGGTCCTCGTCCTTCTCGTCGAGCAGCGAGGCGATCGCGTTCACGACACCAGCACGCGCACCGCGTGCGCGGGGACGGACAGGGTCGGGGCGTCGACCGTCGCCGCCGTCCACAGCTCGCGTGCGCCCGCGAATCCGTCGGGGACGTCCCGGGTGGCGGGTTCGTCGCTCCAGTTGAACAGCGCTGCGACCTGCCGCCCACTCCGTTCCGCGAGCCAGAGCGACGCGGGCTCGCCCTGGGCGAAGAACTGCTCGACCTCGGGCTCATCGACCCGCGCGAACAGGTCGATCGGGCGGAAGCCCTCGCCCCACACCAGGTCGAGCAGGCCCGGGTGCTCGAGCACCGCCCGCTCGTCGGCCGAGAGCGACGCCAGCTCGTCGGCGAGCAGGAACGGCCCGCCACACAGCGCCGCCAGGGTGGCGAGGGCGCGCGACTCCTCGATGGAGTAGCCGTGGGGCGTCGCGCCGTCGCTGCCCCACGCCATGACCACATCAGGATCGGCGTCGAACCACCGGCGGTGCAGCGCGAACCGGGCGGCGACGTTGCGGGCCTGGGGCCGCACCCCGTGGAAGCCGGTCCAGCCTTCGGTCAACGGCTGGCCGAACTCGCGCAGCAGCACCGGCACGGCCAGGTCGTGGCCCACGCGGTTGCCGTGGCAGATTCCCACCGCCGGGAGCAGCGGCATCCCGCAGCCGAGCACGTACAAGTCGGGACCGAGGCCCGCGAGCATCGCCCGGAGCCCCCGGCGCAGTGCCTCGGTGCCCGTGACGCGGGGGTCGTGCCGGACGCCCTCGACCGCAGCCAGGTACAGGAAGTCGAGCTTGACCATCTCGAAGCCCCAGGTCTTCACCTGCCCGCCCAGGGTGCGCAGCCAGTCGACGACATCGGGATTCGACGCGTCGAGGCCGTAGCGACCGTGCCGGTCGAGGATCGGCGCGCCGTCCTCGCCGCGCACCGCCCACTCGGGATGGTCGGTGCCGAGGCCGGGCGCACCTGGCTGCACCATGAACGGCGCGAGCCAGAGGCCGGGTCGGCCGCCCGGGGCGCGCACCTCGGCGGTGACCTCGGACAGGTCCTCGGGGAAGCGGTCGTTGGGCCACCACGCGCCGTAGGTGACCTGCCAGCCGTCGTCGAGTTGCACGAGGTCGAAGCCGGACCGATCCCGGTAGCGCTCGAGCAAGAGGCGGGCGTTGTCGAGCAGCTGGTCGCGGTCGACGACGAGGCCGTAGTGGTACCAGGTCTCCCAGCCCGTCACCGGCGGCCCGGTCCACCGCCGCGCGTCCGACGCCTCGCCGGCGAGCGCGGCGAGCGCCTCGGTCACCGCCAGCGGCTCGGTCCCCGCGGTCAGCGCAATCGGCGGGGCGAACTCGGTGGTGCCCGCGGCGAGCGGGAGCCCCAACCCCGGCGGCGGGAGCGTTTCGTAGCCCCACGTGCCGGCGCCCGCCTCGACGGGCGGCGTCGCGCCGCACGAGACGTCGACGAGGAGCTGCCCGCGTTCGGGCCGCGACGCGATCGCGGTGGCGAAGCGCTCGGCGTCGAGCGCCTGCAGGCCGAACGCGGTTCCCTTCACCGTGGCGAACACGGTGCTCCACCACGACACCCCCAGCCCGTCGGCGGGGCGGACGCCGGCGTACGCCCACGAGTCGTACCCCTGCACGAGCCGGGTCGCGTCGGTTGCCGCCACCCCGAGGTCGACGAGTCCGCTCACCGGGATGAGGCGGTCGAGCGTGGCCGCGCCTCGGGACTCGTACGTCAGCTGCACGACCAGCACGCCTCCCTCGGCGGGGGCGTGCACCGCCAGCGTGAGCCCGCCGTCTCGCGGCAACCAACGAGCCCACGCACCCGGGCGCCCGTGCCCATCACCGATCTC